>MDSW01083906.1_pt1 | contig 16647 bp, 13 predicted proteins | sample 811171 | NCBI WGS metagenome assembly MDSW01 (sample SAMN05326641, study PRJNA326480) | marine metagenome | isolation source: seawater | place: Atlantic Ocean: North West | collected 2012
ATCATTTCCATAAGCATATATTGGGTACATGACGAGTGAGGATTGAACTGAGAGCATAGATCGATACCCGGAGTCGACCCTTTCAATTTCGCGAGCTATTAACCCATAAGATACATAACTAGAATTAATTCCTCCAAATTCCTCCGGAAGAGTGAGCCCAAACAAGCCCATTTCACCCATCTCTTTAAACAGATTAGGGTTATATTGCTGGTTGTCGTAAGCATCAATGACATTTGGCATCAGTTTTTCTTCGGCAAAAGCCTTTGCACCATCCATAAGCATTCGCTCATTTTCTTTCAGAGACTCTTCTAATAAAAGAGGATCATCCCATCTGAATTTATTCAACTCCGGCTGATCCCGAAAAACGTTAGATGCCCAATTATCCTTCAACTCTAAATCTCCCATAATTAAAATCTGTTCTATTTGACCTGCAGCGAAGTTACCGCCATAAGATAAAAAATATCATCGATTGAGCAGCCTCTTGAGAGGTCATTAGCAGGTTTGTTTAGCCCCTGTAAAATTGGACCTATCGCGATTGCGCCACCTAATCGCTCTGCTATCTTATAACCAATATTAGCCGCGTCAAGATTAGGAAAAATCATGATATTTGCTTCCCCTTTTACCGTTGATCCCTCTACTTTTCTTTGGCTTACCGCAGGAACGAAAGCAGCATCAAATTGTAATTCTCCATCAATTTTTATCGCCGGCATTAATAATCTAGCTAAGTTAGTAGCTTCAGAAACAAGTCTCACACGTTTGTGCCGAGCACTGCCTGAGGTTGAAAAAGATAGCATTGCGACTTTAGGTTCTTCAGACACTAAGGCTTTAAATGAGGATACTGATGCTTGGGCAATCTCTGACAACTGAACAGCTGAGGGCTCAATTTGCAAACCCGCGTCTGCAAAAATAAGTGGTCCTTTCCTTTCGTGGTGAGGTTTATCTAATACCATAAGGAAAAAGCTAGAAACCGTCCTAGTGTTGTCAGCTTTTCCTATTATTTTTAAAGCAGCACTGACAGTTTTTGAAGTAGTCTCTACGGCGCCACCTATAGTTCCATCTCCATTATTTGTTCGGACCATCATAGCCGCAAAGTTTAGTGGCGCCTGCACTTCTTGAAGTGCATCCTCGAGCGATATTACTCGATTCTTTCTCAAAGTTGAAAAATCCTTAGCAAATTTCGGTAGCAATGGAGAGTCTTTTGGATCTACAATTTCAAAATTACTCGGGTTTTCTCCTAATCTGTAAAGCCTCTCGTTTATAACCGCGGGTTTACCCACAAGCACCGGTTCAATCAATTCAAACTTTCGTGCCTTCACAGCTGCCGCCACGACTCTTTGATCCTCACCTTCTGACAAAACAATCCGCCGCAATTTTTTCTTTGCTTTTTGTATTAAAAGATCTAAAAAACTCAATTCACTGTGATTCCATCATTTATTTGATTACTGTGTGCGGTACGTGTTTTTTTCCAAAAGCAAAAGACTTCCGATCAGCTGACTTGTTGCATCAGCTGACTTGTTGCGGCTGCATATCATCCATTTTAATACCAGCCACTTTATTCGGCTTCTTCATTGCGTCGCGTCTAAACGGTTCACCCAGTTCTTGATTCAAAATAACTTCTATAAACGTAGTCAATTTATTTTCCATCTGGTCTTTAATTGCGTTCACTAATGCAGTGGTCAAAGTTTCCATAGTTCGTACTTGAATTCCTTTCAAACCGCATCCTTCAGCAATTTTTGCATATTCAACATTTAAGTTTAATTCCGTTCCCACAAAATTGTCGTCAAACCATAAAGTAGTATTTCGTTTCTCCGCACCCCATTGATAATTTCTGAAGATTACCATAGTGATTGGCGGCCAATCCCCACGGCCACATGTAGTCATCTCATTCATCGATATACCAAATGCTCCGTCACCTGCAAATCCAACAACAGGGATGTTTTGTCTTGCAATTTTCGCCCCTATGATAGAGGGCAATCCATAACCGCATGGACCAAACAATCCAGGTGCTAGATATTTTCTTCCCTCTTCAAAAGTTGGGTATGCGTTCCCGATAGCACAGTTGTTACCAATATCGGACGAAATTATCGCGTCTTTAGGTAACGCAGCTTGAATAGCGCGCCAAGCCATTCTCGGACTCATTTTTTCTGGATCTTTATTTCTGGCTCGTTCATTCCAATTGGTCCCTGGATCGTCGTCTTCATGATCCATTGATGATAATTGTTGCAGCCATCGCGATTTAGTTTCAGCTATTATTGCGGTGCGCTCAGACCTTGAAGATGCACTCTCCAACGGAACTAGTTTTTCAAAAATTTGAGTTGCTACCTGCTTTGCGTCGCCTTGGATCCCTATAGTAACATTTTTTGTCAGACCTATTCTATCCGAATTAATATCGACTTGTATGATTTTCGCTTTTTTTGGCCAGTAATCTATTCCATAACTAGGAAGCGTCGAAAATGGATTCAATCTTGTGCCTAGAGCCAAAACGACATCTGCTCTAGAAACTATTTCCATTGCCGCCTTTGACCCGTTATATCCCAATGGTCCCACCGATAATGGGTGAGATCCTGGGAATGCATCATTATGTTGATAACCGCAACAAACTGGAGCATTCAACTTTTCCGCAAGTTTTACAGACTCTGGGATTGCATCCCCAACAACTACACCGGCTCCGTTAAGAAGTACGGGAAAGCTCGCCTCAGATAATAACTTTGCCGCCTCTGCTATTGCTTCCTTTCCGCCCGAAGATCTCTCCAACCTCACAATTTGAGGTAATTCGATATCTATTTCTTGTGTCCAAAAATCTCTAGGAATATTTATTTGCGCTGGAGCACAACCTCGCCAAGCTTTCTCTATTACCCTGTTTAAAACCTCTGCCATGCGCGAAGGATCTCGCACCTCCTCTTGGTAACACACCATATCTTCAAACAACTTCATTTGTTCAATTTCTTGAAAGCCACCTTGGCCTATGGTTTTGTTTGCTGCTTGAGGTGTTACCAAAAGCAGCGGACTGTGGTTCCAGTAGGCAGTTTTTATTGGTGTTACAAAGTTTGTGATACCAGGGCCATTTTGAGCAATCGCCATACAAATTTTACCAGATGCCCTAGTATAACCGTCAGCAATCATGCCGGCGTTTGTCTCATGCGCACAGTCCCAAAAGTTAATTCCTGCGGCAGGGAACAAATCTGAAATTGGCATCATCGCGGAACCAATAATTCCAAAAGCATTATCGATACCATGCATTTGTAAGACCTTAATGAAAGCTTCTTCAGTGGTCATTCGTGTCATTTTTCAACCCCTTTAAATGTACTCTTTAAATACCTCGAAGGATGCCATAAAAATATAATCCTACAAAAAAAAATCAAAAAAAATTTCTATTTTCAGACCTAGACGCTATAGTAATATTGAAATATGCACAAGGCCATTTCGTCAATTTTGGTCCTGTAGGACTAGGTAGGAAAATCAATATGTCAAAAATAAAAACCAAAAAAATAACTCTTGAGGAGATTTATGATTTGACGTGTAGTATTTTGCAGAAATATGGTTGTGATGAAGAAAATACTATCGCTTTAGCAGAGACAGTGACCAATGCAGAAAGGGATGGGTCGCTATCTCATGGATTATTTCGAGTACCTGGATATGTAGCTTCATTAAAATCTGGTAAAGTAAAGGGCGACGCAAAACCAAGAATAGAACAAAACCTGAATTCCGTTATAACTGTTGATGGTCAATTAGGATATGCACCACTATCTTTGAAAAAAGGATTGCCTGTCCTGGTCTATGCGGCAAAAAAATATGGAATTGCCGTAATGAGGTTGGTAAACAGTTTTCATTTTGCAGCTCTATGGCCAGAAACTGAGTTCCTTGCTGAAAATGGTCTAGCCGGCCTTGCCTGCACCGTATATAAACCTTCGGTCGCGCCTGCAGGTGGGACACAGCCCCTTTTTGGAACAAATCCGATATCATTTGCATGGCCACGCAAAAGCCATACGCCCTTGGTCTTCGATATGGCGACGTCAACTCTTGCTATGGGTGATGTGCAAATAGCGGCTCGCGACGGTCACATTGTTCCAGCAGGAACTGGGTTGGGTCCAGATGGTAAACCTTCAGATGATCCCTCCCAAATATTAAAGGGGGTCTTGTTACCGTTTGGAGGTTATAAAGGTTCAGCTATTTCTTTAATGGTAGAGTTACTCTCCGCAGGACTGACAGGTGACAATTTTTCGTTTGAAGCTGCAGAAACAGATAATAATGATGGTGGGCCAGCCAAAGGTGGAGAGCTGATATTAGCAATAAATCCTACGCTAGTGGCTGGAGAAGATTTTTATAACCACTGTGAAGCTTTTTTTAAAAAGTTACAATCAATTGATGGAGTAAGGGTGCCAGGCGAAAGGCGGCATAAAAATCGTCTTGATAAAGGCCCGAGGGAAATAAACGGAGAGTTGCTCTCTCGCCTACAGAAGCTACTATAATTTCTAAATTACTCCATAAAAATATGCCGATGCGCTTCTAAGTCCTAAGGAAGCCCATTTACAAAAAAAAAGAACCTCTAATCTTCAAAAAAATGAAATTGTATTAGCAAAAAATTAAAAAAAAGCTTTCATGCCTATCAAATTGTGAATATCGTTGGGAAATTATTTATATAACAGTATAAGATGTAAAAGTTGAAGAAAAGAAAGCTTAGGAGGTTTTTTAATGGCCTATGATTTACCAATAAACTCTTTAGAAAAGCAGTGGATACCTTTCACTGATAACCGAGGATTTAAGTCTGACCCAAGATTGGTAACTAAAGCCGAAGGAGTATACATGACTAGCCACAGAGGAACAAAAGTGATCGATGGATCCTCAGGACTTTTTTGTTCTCCTGCAGGCCATTGTCATCCAAAGATTATTGAGGCGGTTCATGAGCAACTAAAAGTTAATACTTACACAGCGCCATTTGGATTAGGGCACCCAGCAAGTTTTGAACTCGCTGACCAAGTTGCTAAGCTTACCCCAGAGCAAATGAATCATATCTTTTTCGTAAATTCCGGCTCAGAAGCGATTGATACCGCCTTAAAAATTGTCATGGCTTATCATTCAGCGAAGAGCGATAATAGGCACCGGTTTGTCAGCCGCGAGCGAGCATATCACGGGGTGAATATTGGTGGTGTTTCGTTGTCAGGAATGGTTAACAACAGACGGACGTTTCCGGTAGTAATGCCTAATGTGGTTATGATGCGGCATACGTGGACAGGAAAAGATATAAATGTTCCCGGTCAGCCAGAAAATGGAGTTGAACTCGCCGACGATTTAGAGAGATTTGCAATGACCTACGGCGGCGCCACAATAGCAGCATGTTTCGTCGAACCCGTTGCTGGCTCAACTGGTACCCTCGTCCCACCAAAGGGTTATTTGGAAAGACTGCGCCAAATATGCGATAACCACGGAATTCTCTTAGTCTTCGATGAAGTAATAACGGGATTTGGTAGATTAGGGGCCAATTTTGGCAGTGATAAGTTTGGCGTTCAACCTGACATAATGACAATGGCCAAAGCAATTACAAATGGCTCTATGCCAATGGGCGCGGTATGTGTTAAAGATGAGATATATGAAACCGTAACCGATAATGCGAATCCAGGCGCCATTGAATTCTTCCACGGTTATACATACTCGGGACACCCTGCCTCGTGTGCTGCAGGATTAGCATCACTTAATATTTATCGCGAAGAGCAGCTGTTTAAGCGAGCAGCAGATATGTCTCCATATTTTCAGGAGTGTTTATTCTCTTTAACCGACCATCCACTCGTTAAAGATGTTCGTGGGATTGGGATGATGGGTGGCGTTGAAGTTCATGAAAAAAAAGCACCAGGAAAACACGGGACTCAACTTCAAAAAAGTATGTTTTGGAACGGCCTCCATGTAAAATTTACTGGGGACACTGGTATTGTTGCTCCAATGTTTATTTCAGAAAGGAACCACATTGACGAAATCATAGATAAATTTCGTAAAACTTTGAACGAAGAGTCAAATTAAATACTGTGGTTTTATGAATTCTGAATTAACCATCGATTTCAAAAACTCTTACACATCTCTACCGGAAGAATTTTATGTAAAGATGCGTCCGGAGATTATGCCTGACTTAAAACTAATTAAGTTAAATGAGCCTCTCAGCGAACTTCTTGGGCTGCCATCCAGCCAATTAAAGAAACCAAATGGTATCAATTTTCTTGGAGGAAAAAATATCCTTCCAAATGAAGAACCTCTAGCTCAGGTTTATGCCGGCCATCAATTTGGAAACTTCGTTCCACAGCTCGGTGATGGAAGAGCAATGCTGCTCGGAGAAGTCATAGGAACCGATGGAGCTAGGCGCGATATTCATTTGAAGGGTTCTGGCAAGACGCCATTTTCGCGAATGGGAGATGGAAGAGCAGGTTTAGGACCTGTTTTACGTGAATATCTTGTCTCAGAGGCTATATTTGCCTTCGGAATACCCACGACAAGAGCTTTAGCAGCACTTTTGACAGGAGAGAATATTATTAGAGAGAGGCCTGTTCCAGGAGCAATATTAGCTAGAGTGGCAAAAAGTCATGTGCGGATAGGAACCTTCGAATATTTTGCAAGAAAAGGTCAAACGGGTAATGTGAAATTATTAGCTGATTACATAATAAATCGTCACTATCCTGGTATTAAAAATCATTCAGGCAGATACGCTGATCTTTTAGAAAAAGTAATTGAAAAGCAAGCTTTGCTAATCGCAAAATGGATGAGTGTCGGGTTTATTCACGGAGTAATGAATACTGACAATATGACGCTTTCTGGTGAAACTATCGATTTTGGTCCTTGTGCCTTTATGGATTGTTTTGAAATTGATAAAGTCTATAGTTCAATAGACGTGCAAGGCAGGTATCGTTTCTCGAATCAGCCCCATATCGCTGTGTGGAACCTTACTCGTTTAGCGGAGACACTTTTACCTCTCATTCATAAGGATGAAAATACTTCAATAAAAAAGGCAGAAGAGTCACTAAAAATTTTTCTGCCACTGTTTACGTCGCACTGGGTCGAAATAATGGGAAGAAAACTAGGCATAGAAGAGCCAAAATCTTTTGACAAAGCGTTAATTGAAAGCCTCCTTAAAAATATGCAAAAAGGGAAAGCAGACTTTACTCAGACTTTCAGAAAATTGCCAAATAGTCTTGAAAAAAATGAGGAATGCGAATGGTTTTCACTTTTCTCTGACCCAAAAAACTCTGAGCTCCATAATTGGCAAAAACACTGGAAAAACCGTGTTGAACCCACTAAGAATAATAAAGTATCAATTATACGAAGATTAAAAAATAATAATCCCTATGTTATTCCTCGTAATCATATAATCGAGCAATGCATTTCTGAAGGGCTAAAAGGAGACCTAACGCGATTTCACAGATTAACCAAAGCTCTTGAAATGCCGTTTGAAGAAAAAGCTCAATATTACGATTTTAGCCTACCGCCTAGAGAAAATGAAATCGTGCATCATACCTTTTGCGGAACTTAATTTTGTAAATCATCCTATGGCAAATAAAAAAAAAACTTACAGTCTAAGTCAAATATTATTGCACTGGCTGACAGCGCTGTTTGTGGCTTATCAGTTCGTCGCAAATGACGAAATAAAAAAAACTTACCAGATTTTTTTTGAGACAGGTGAATGGCCAAGTAAACTTACTGAAAAAACTACTATACATGTTATATTAGGTATTTTGATATTAGTTATTATGTTTGTACGCCTGTATTTAAGATTAAAAACAAAAACCCCCTCTCTACCCGAAAAAATGCCCACCCCAATGAAGCTGCTTGCTAAATCATCTCACTATTTGCTCTATTTTTTTCTATTATTGATGCCCATTACCGGGCTTTTGGGATGGTTTGTGGAGCTAAAATTTGCTATTCGTATACATACCTATTCCTCGAGCATTCTTCTAACTCTCATTCTTTTTCATATCTGTGCCACAATATTTCACGAGGGCGTGCTCGGCAACAAAATCATTCAAAGAATGCTTCACCCCGAGGCAAAAAACTAAGAGCTAAATTTTACCGGTAAATTAAAAATGAATTTTTTATTTGGATAATAATGAGGTGCAGCGGGAAGTTTTAGCGATCTGAAAACAGCCGCTTTGGCCGCTTTATCAAGAATAGGGTGGCCAGAGGATCTTTTAACGAGCACTTCTAATATTGTACCATCAGAAAAAATCTCTAGCTTTAAAAACACGCGACCAGACAAAAATTTATTTCTAGCCTTTCGGGGGTATACCAAATTGCTCAAAACTTTTTGTTCAATTGCTGATCCCCAGCTACTTGAAATAGGTTCCTCAAGCGTTTTTTGGAACATAGACGTCGAATTTTTTTCTATGACATTAGCTTTTGAAGTAAAACTCTCACGAAGTGAATTTAGCTTTTTATAGCTAGGGGGATGCGATAATGATACCCGAATATTATCATAATCAGACTCTGGTTGTGCTATAGAAAAATCTGGGAAATTCCTTTTTTCTGGATTTATTTCCGTTTCCAGATTGATTTTATTCTGAGTGTGGATTAGTTCCATTGACTCCTTCGGTAATAGCGCGTTATGGTCTCGGCGATATGCCGAAACCCTTAAAAAAACCTTTTTAAACTCAACTCTATCAAGTTTTGTTAGCTGGGTATTAGCGTTTACCAATTCTTCTGCTTCAAAATCTTTAGATTTCAAATTTTCAATATCTTCTTTTGAAATGAGCTTACCAGAATTCTGGATAAAAAATTGGACTAACTTACGACTCGTTGGCTCAGGTGCGATAAACACACTATCGTGGCTGACATGTAATTTTTTATCATTAGGATATTTTAATAATTGAGCATTCCGATGTATCTCAACAAAACTATTAGGTAATGACGACTCTTGGAAAAAATCTTTTTTTTCCGGTGCTATGGAAACGTAGGACACCAACCCTGCAGAGTTCCCATCCTTTTTTATTACCTCGTGGATCGAATTGTTCTGTACAGCTAAATGGTACATTACGCTTTTGAAACGCTTTTTTGGTGCCTTGAGCTTATCAAGTTTTGGCAGCTTAAGATCATCTTCCATCCAATGGTTAAATTGAACACCTTTATGAGCCAGCTCAGAAACAGTTTGAGTCTGTTGAGCCTGACCATTTTCAATTGTCAGCACTGGAGCGTTTGAAATTTGCGCATCAAATTCTGAAACAGATATTATTGAAACTGCAATAGCTTCATCATTAATTTCGTTGAAAGTATAATTGTTGGAAGTTAAATTTAAAGCTAGGCTTAACCCTCCGACGTGAAGGGCTAAAGAGCTGAATATTGATTTATAACTGATTTTTCCCACTTTTTTTGCTCATTATTGCGCATAAGGTATAATCAGGCACCCTAAAATTCGGCATTAAAACCTGCATAGAATGCTTGACCTGATGTTCCATAGTCACTTGCCGTTTGGTACTCTGTATCAAAAATGTTTTCTCCTCTTAGGAAAATATCCACCGTTTCGGTAAGTGGATAGGATCCTCTGATTGACACGATATTGTAATCGGGTAGAGATACGAAGTCTTCAAGACCTGAAACACTCTGAAGTGATCCGCTTAAATTTATTCCAGACAACAACTCTGTGCTGGCACTCAGGGTAAAATCACTTTCAGGCACCTTTTGCACCCTATTACCATTACCATCATCAGTATGGGTAAACGACAAATTAACTTGAGAACGAGGATTTAATTTGTAATTTAAACCGATCTCATAACCTGCTCGTTTCTCAGGCACGATACTTTGACCATAAGCAAAGGTATCATAATCATAAACGATTCTGTCTGAAATAGTTGTCTCGAACACAGTTGCGTTTAAAGAAGTTTTATTATCAGCTAATGGTATCTCCGCTCCCACATCTACTGTGACGCTAGTTTCTGGTTGCAAGTCACTGTTACCGTAATATGGCGCAAAAAGTTCAAATAAAGAAGGGGCTCGATATCCCGAACCAATTGAACTTCTTAAGATTGTGCCACCAGTGAACTTATACGAAGCACTCACCCGAGCAGTAGAGCTTCCTCCAAATTGAGAATGCCCGGAAGTACGCCCGCTAAGAGTAAAATTAAACTTATCTTCATCGCGGAAGATATATTCACTAAAAATATGTGATTTATTTATCTCTTTGTTTACGTCCTCAATCGAAGTTCTTTCGTTGTCCGACACAAGTCCGTAAATGAAAAAACCATCATCAAGCGTTCTTTTTTCTTGCCAAGATAGCTCGAGGTTAGTGCCCTCATAATTATAGGGACCCGTATAAAATCTATCGATATTAAAAAAGTTAAGTTCGAGATTACGCACTACATTTCCTGAGCTAATTTCTATGTTTGCAGCAAAACCCAAGCTGTCGTTGGTATATACTTCATCATCCTTATCAACAAATTCAAAAGAAACAGGGTCGTACCCATCCTGATCACCATTTTCTTCTTTTTTAAACATGCTTATAGATAAAGATTCTGCATCTGAAATATAGTATGTTCCGGTCACAGACATCCTTGAGCTTGAGTATCCATCGTCCTCAACGCCACCAGCCTTTGCCGAAAACCCCTCTGTAGAGAAGTAACTTCCCGACGCACGTATGTCAGAATTCTCTGAAGAAAAAGTTTTCCCTAAATCGAGAGAGACTGTTCCATAAGTTCCCCCCTCTAAGGACACTGATGTTTTTTCTCTAGCCGCCTTCTTTGTTGTTAGAGATATAACTCCACCAATTGCTGAACTACCATATAAGGCCGACTGACTTCCCTGGAGAATTTCGATTCTATCAATTTCATTAAGCATCAGTCCCGAAAGGTTTGCCACCACTGGAATACTTGAAACATCCCCAATATCTATCCCATCAACCAAGACTTTAACATACTTTAATCCGAGGCCCCGCAAGGTTAATCCTGACGTGGATCCTTTTGGCCCATTCTGAGAAACGTGGACACCAGGTACTTTAGTTATGAAATCAATAACATAAGACTCTGATGAATTCGATATTTCCTCTTGTGATATTACGGTAACTGAAGAGCCCACATCCGCCAAAGGTGTCGCCATTCGATTTGCCGAAATAGATATTTCACTTAAATCTATTTCTTCCGCTTTTATGCCTAGTGCTAGCATCATTAGACCGCACAGGGTAAATATAAGACCAAGAGATTTCCTCATTTTTTGTTCCTATCCAAAACGGTTCAACCTAGTGAACCCATTAAATTTTTCTATGGAGAAAACCTCCGCAGAAAGGTCGACTGTGGTCACCTCTGCGGTCTTCCGCCTTGAATAGGCACCCCGCCTATCAAGTGGGTGAAAATTTAAGGCAGGTCTCCTGGCTCACGGGTCAAAGCAGATTTTCGAGCCTTCCCAAACACTTAGAGTTCAGTGGCACGGTCGAAAACACTCTCCGTATACAGTTGCGGGGGCAGCCGCGGTTTTTAGTTCTTTTTTCCGCGTTCCCGTTTTAATCGCGAGGGCTTACTCGCAAACCTTGTGGTAAAACGCTACCAAAAACTATTAAAGGAGGCAACTCTTAATTTGCTCAGAAGGTTTCAAAACTTTTGAATCCTATTTATTTGCAATTTGGACTCAGGTAAAATTCCATCAGTCTCTGCGTAAATTAGCTTGGCATTGTTTCCTGGACATAAAGCAGTGGCGCCATAAAGTAAAAATTATTTACTTAGTGTCTTTGAGACCATCAATGAGACTAAATGAACAATTTGAAAAACGCGCTGCCTAAGAAATCTAAATTTCTTACTTCTTTGTCCAATAACTAACTACTTCCATTTTATAGAGCAACCCATCGATGCCACCTGCTCAGAAGGTCCGACACCTGTTTTTGCAACACTCACCATAGCTTCAAACAAGTCTCTGGTCAGATTGACTGGCCCTGTTTGCTTTCTAGAGGCATCCAACCGACCCCTATATTGCAATTTTGAGTTAGCATTATAGCCAAAAAAATCCGGAGTACAAACGGCTTCATAAGCTCTAGCCACAGCTTGATCCTCATCATGCAGATACGGAAAGGAAAACTTATTTTTCTTGGAGAAAATTTGCATATTCTCATATGAATCGTCTGGATGTGTTGTCGCATCGTTTGAACAAATGGCAACGACACCAATTCCGTGCTGCTTTAATTCATTTGCATCTCTAACAATCCTATCAACAATTGCGATGACATAGGGACAATGATTGCAAATGAACATCACTAGAGTACCTTTTGGTCCCTTAATTTTGTCAAAACTATAAATATTTCCGTCGACGCCTTTAAGGCTAAATCCTTCAGACGGACGGTTGAAGTCACAAACTGGTGGAATAGCAGCCATAATCTACCTCAAAGCTTTTGCAGCATCCTCTGCTGCTGTCCGAATTGCTTTAATATTTTTACCGTAGACATCCATCTTGTCAACACTTCCTCCGTTAAATATCGCTGAGCCAGCGACCAAAACATTGGCTCCTGCCTCTGCAACTAAAGGGGATGTTTCTCGCGTTATCCCCCCATCAACTTGTATATTTATTTCTCTTCCGCCTATTATTTCACTTATTTGTTTTATTTTTTTTAACTGGCTGTGCAAGAACTGCTGTCCTCCAAAACCAGGATTTACAGTCATAACGCAAACAAGGTCGATCAAATCCAATAAGTTTATTATGCTGTCTGCTGGAGTTCCCGGGTTTAAAGCTATACCAGCTTTGACACCACAAGACTTTATTGCCTGAAGACTCCTATGAATATGAGGCCCTGATTCTACATGGGTTGTGATTAAATTAGCACCAGCCTCGACGAAAGAATCGATAAAGGGATCAACAGGAGAAATCATCAAATGTACATCCATGATTGTCTTAATATGAGGTCTAATTGCCTTACACAGTTGGGAACCAAAAGTAATATTTGGAACAAAATGCCCATCCATGACGTCAACGTGAACCCAGTCACAACCCTGTGCCTCGATAGCCCTACACTCAGCTCCAAAGTTGGAAAAGTCTGACGCCAAAATCGAGGGAGCTATCTTTATATTACGTGAAAACGACATTACCTATTAAATACCCCTATGAGGAATCTTCCATGCTTATATGCTCACACCTTGATCAGGTAGTAAAGATATGATTCTATACCTACTAATGGACAAGGTCTATTGTACTTACTAGAAAAATATTTTGTAAAACCAAAAAACAAGAATTGCACACAAAATTGTGTCTTGGGAAAAAAAATTTAAAAAGAAGGTGAACTCAAGGATGAAATCTACAAAAACTATAACAATCAAAAATGCTGGGGGACCAAGTGTTATTGAGTATTTCGAAGTAGCACTAAAAAAGCCTGAAAAAGATGAGGTTCAAATAGAACACAAAGCGATAGGATTGAATTTCATTGACATTTATCATAGGTCAGGGGTGTACCCTCTTACCTTACCGAGTGGCCTAGGAATGGAGGCGTCCGGTATAGTAACAGACATTGGCGAAAATGTTACACATTTGGAAATTGGAGATCGAGTTGTTTATGCGGCAAGTCAGCTTGGTGCCTATTGTCAGGCACGTACGATGCCTGCGACTCAGGTTTGCAAACTACCCAATGAAATTTCGTTCGAAGATGCTGCAGCAATAATGTTGAAAGGTTTAACCGTCGAATATTTATTTCATCGAACTACAGAAATCAATTCTGACGATACTATTTTATTCCATGCAGCAGCTGGTGGCGTCGGTTTAATTGCGTGCCAATGGGCCAAGTCAGAAAACATAAGATTAATTGGAACTGCAGGTTCTGAGGAGAAATGCAACCTAGCAATCAAGAATGGTGCCTCCAACATGATAAACTATCGTAAAGAAAATTTTCCCGAGAAAGTTCTCGAACTAACAAAAGGACAAGGGGTACCCATAGTTATGGATTCTGTAGGAAAGGATACTTTTGTCGGTTCTATCGATTGCCTGCAGCCCTTAGGAATAATGATATCATTTGGGAACTCATCGGGAAAGGTGCCTCCAATTGATATTGGACTATTGCAGTCCAAAGGTTCTTTAAAACTTACTCGTCCTACTCTTTTTAACCCACACCTATCATCCTTTGAAAAGTGCCAAAGAATGGCCAACCATTTATTTGAAAAAGTTATTTCAAAAAAGATTAAAGTTTTTATCGGCCAAACATTCTCATTTGAGGATATACCCAAGGCTCACGAAGCTTTACAGTCAGGTAAAACAACTGGATCCACAATTATTAAAGTGTAAGAACGGACGACTCAAACCGATTAGAAGTTCTCAATTTTTTTACAACAAAACTCGATTCTCTTTTTGACCAACAAAATCAGTGCTTACTTTAAAGGTTGATCCAGATAAGGGTGCCATCTCAAGGTCATGTTCGCTCATCCCATCCCTCGCAGTTGTAATAAATAGTGTTGATAAGTTAATCGCACCAAACGCTGGACAACTTGTTTGCGGCGCGTCAATTTCAATAGTCATGAGTAAGTTACCTGATTGATCATATCTCGCGACTCGCGAAGCTCCCCATTGCGCATTCCAAAGGCAATCATCCTTATCAATCACAGATCCATCGGCATTTAGATCTTTCTCTCTACAATTAATAAAAAGCTCAGGTTCAGATAATGGCCAGCCGGCAGAGTCCAATCGAACCCGAAAAATTTTTCCCGGCACCGTGTCAGTAAAATAGGCAGTTTTTCCACATGGCGAAAAGCATATCGAGTTTGGCACTGTTATGCGGTCATACAACTTCCTTAGCTCACCCTTAAAATAGCGATAAATAGCGCCAGCTTCGTGCTGCATTCTTATCCCCATTGTTCCAATCCAAAATCCTCCCTGTGGATCGGTTCTTCCGTCATTTGATCTTGTACTACTATTTTCTTCCTCAAGACCAATTTTCGTTTTAAATTCACCAGTCTCAATATCAAGAACTCCTAACGCCTCCGAAGTAGCCAGAAACAACTGTTTTTCGTTTATTATTCCTGCAGCCGAAAGGTAAGAACCGAATTTCATTTTTCGAGCTACTTCTTGATTTAATGATTTCTCAAGTATCTGTCGGCCAATAATATCAAACCATATGAGACTTTTCCGCCCATCATGCCAAATCGGTCCCTCTCCGAGGATACATAGACTACTATCAAAAATTTGTACTTCTTTAGTCATTTGCTAATTACCAAAAGTAACATTACCAATCCACTGATATATACTGCGTTTCCATAAACTCAAGCATTCCATCGTGACCGCCTTCACGACCCAAGCCGGATTGCTTTGTTCCTCCAAAGGGAGCAGCTGGGTCAGAAACTAATCCACGATTTAATCCAACCATGCCATAGTCAAGTTTTTCACTAATTGCCAAACCACGCTTATAATCCTCCGTGAAGATATATGCAACCAAGCCATATTCGGTATCATTCGCTCTTTTTATAACATCATCTTCGTCTTCAAAAGTTTGAATTGCAGCTACAGGCCCAAAAATTTCGTCGTGAACACATGCGGCATCATACGGTACATTAGATAAAACGGTTGGGGGATAATAAAACCCCTTTCCTGGCGGAACGGCACCACCCAGCTCCAGCTTTGCTCCTTTTTTTATTGCATCATCAACAAACTCAATTACTTTCTCACGCGTAGCCGAGTTTACCAACGGACCAACATCTACGTCAGGATCTAAACCGTTACCTACCTTCAGTGAACCCATTCTTTGGCAAAGTTTACCTGTAAATTCATCCATTAAATTTTTTGACACAAAAAATCTGTTCGCGGCAGTACACGCCTCTCCTATATTTCTCATTTTCGCAAGCATTGCTCCTTCAACGGCTGTATCTACATTCGCATCTTTGAGGACAATGAGGGGGGCATTCCCACCAAGCTCCATTGCCGGCGTTATAATATTATCCGCGGCACTGTGGAGTAATTTACGTCCAACCTCCGTAGAGCCAGTAAAGGATATTACCCTAACCCGTCGGTCATGCAACATATGATCAACTATTTTTCCCGAGTATTTAGAGGGCAGGACATTCACGAGTCCTTTTGGTACCCCTGCTTGCTCTAGGATAGGCATTAAAGCCAGCATTGTAAGAGGGGTTTCGGACGCAGGTTTTATGATTACAGGACAGCCGGCAGCCAGAGCTGGCGCTATTTTTCTAGTACCCATCGCCGCAGGAAAATTCCACGGCGTAACTAAGATAGCGATACCAGAGGGTTTATTCTGCACCACTATGCGCGCATTGGTGGAAGGTCCTCTGCTTAGAAGACCTTCTGACCTCACAGCTTCCTCCGAGAACCACCTGAAGAACTCAGCTGCGTAAACCGCTTCGCCCATCGCATCTGACCCTGCTTTCCCATTCTCAAGCGTTATTAAGCGCGCTAGTTCTTCTTTTTTTTCGGTCATAATTTGAAACGCGTTACGTAATACCTCAGCTTTCTCTCTTGCACTAGTTTTCGTCCATTTTTCAAAAGCTGCTTCAGCCGCATCAATTGCTTTCTCTGCATCCTGTAAACCCGCAGATGCTACGGAGGCCAAAACCGACTCATCAGCTGGATTACAAACATCGAAACGTTCACCAGCTGAACTCTCAACCCATTTCCCATCAATATATAAATTTGTTTGTTCCAATTCTTAACTCCAGTGTCAGACTATATGATATAATGGCACTTGTACTCTCTTAATCAATTCGTCAAGAAAAT
>MDSW01062432.1_pt1 | contig 16638 bp, 17 predicted proteins | sample 811171 | NCBI WGS metagenome assembly MDSW01 (sample SAMN05326641, study PRJNA326480) | marine metagenome | isolation source: seawater | place: Atlantic Ocean: North West | collected 2012
GCCGGTGCGGCTCGAGTTCTTTGGAGAGGAACTCGACAAGCTGCGGGAATTTGACCCGGCCACGCAGCGATCCCTTGATGCGATCGAGCATCTGCGGCTGACACCCACCGGGTTCAGTCCCCTCGTCGCCGACAGTCTGCGAGACAAGATGCCCGATGGCCTTGAGCGGCTGCTCGGTCCGGAAGCCACCGATGCGTTGTTGGAGGGCGGCACTCCCGAAGGGATGAGACGTTTGATGGGATTGGCGTGGGATCAGCCGGCATCGCTTCTCGACTATCTGCCCCGTCCCTGTTGTGTGGTCATTGATGAGCGTCGCCATGGTCTGGCCCATGGCCAGCAGTGGCTGGATCACGCCATCGACCATCACCAAGAGATGGCGGAGGAGCTCGGTCTCTCAGAGCAGGAGCGCGATCGCATCTGGCCGCCGCTGCTCCATCAGGCCATCGACCATGCCTACAGCGCTGCCGAAACCTTCAACGGCTTCGATCTTGCGGAATTGCTGGAAGAGGACAACCATCCCAACAGCTTCGATCTCGCCAGTCGCCCGGTACCGGCTTATCCCAACCAATTCGGAAAACTCGGCGAACTGATCAAAGGATTTCAAACCCAGAAAACTGCGGTCTGGCTGGTGTCTGCCCAGCCGAGCCGTGCAGTGGCTTTGCTCGAGGAGCACGACTGCATCAGCCGGTTTGTGCCCAACAACGGGGACACGCAAGCCATCACCCGCCTGCTGGAACAGAACACACCAGTCGCACTGAAATCGAGCGGCCACGCCGAGCTGGAAGGACTGCAACTTCCCGCGTGGAAGGTGGTGCTGGTGACCGATCGGGAATTCTTCGGACAGCAGACCCTCAGCTCAAGCGGCTATGTGCGCCGTCGCCGCAAAGCGGCCAGCCGCACGGTGGATCCCAACAAGATGCGCCCAGGAGATTTTGTTGTGCACCGGAACCATGGCATCGGACGGTTCAAAGCGATGGAGAAACTGGCGGTTTCAGGTGATGTGAGGGATTACCTGGTCGTGCAGTACGCCGACGGAATCCTGAGGGTTGCAGCGGATCAACTGGGGAGTCTCGGGCGCTACCGGGCCACCAGCGAGAAACCCCCTCAGCTCAACCGAATGGGCGGCACCGCCTGGAACAAGGCGAAGGAGCGCGCCAAGAAAGCGGTCCGCAAGGTGGCCATGGACCTGGTGAAGCTCTATGCCGAGCGTCATCAAGCCAACGGCTATGCCTTTCCTGCGGATGGGCCATGGCAACACGAACTGGAGGATTCGTTCCCCTACGAACCGACACCGGATCAGTTGAAGGCAACGGCTGATGTGAAACGCGACATGGAAAAACAGGAGCCGATGGATCGCCTGGTCTGCGGCGACGTTGGCTTCGGCAAAACGGAAGTGGCGATCCGAGCCATCTTCAAGGCGATCACAGCCGGCAAACAAGTTGCGATGCTCGCCCCGACCACGGTTCTGGCGCAGCAACACTGGCGCACGTTGAGCGAACGCTTTGCGCCCTATCCGATCAAGGTGGCCCTGCTGAATCGGTTTCGTACAGCAACGGAACGCAAGGGAATCCTGGACGGGCTCAAGGCAGGGACCGTTGATGCGGTGGTGGGAACCCACCAGTTGCTCAGCAAAGGAGCTGCCTTCGACAAGCTCGGCCTGCTGGTGGTGGATGAAGAGCAGCGATTCGGAGTGAATCAGAAGGAAAAAATCAAGGTTTTGCGCAAGGACGTCGACGTGTTGACCCTGTCGGCAACACCGATCCCACGCACGCTTTACATGAGCCTCTCCGGTGTACGGGAGATGAGTCTGATCACCACGCCACCACCGCTGCGGCGACCGATCAAAACCCATCTCGCAGCCCTCGACCCCGAAGCCGTTCGGAGTGCGATTCGTCAGGAGTTGGATCGCGGCGGGCAAGTGTTTTACGTGGTGCCCAGAGTTGAGGGAATTGAAGATGTGGCGGGAGGTCTACGCGAAATGCTTCCGGGCTTGAAGCTGCTGGTGGCCCACGGCCAGATGGCGGAGGGCGAACTGGAAAGCGCCATGGTTGCCTTCAATGCCGGTGAAGCTGATGTAATGCTCTGCACCACGATCGTGGAAAGCGGACTGGATATCCCGCGGGTGAACACGATCCTGATTGAAGATGCCCATCGCTTTGGTCTGGCTCAGCTGTACCAATTGCGAGGACGCGTCGGCCGCAGCGGCATTCAGGCCCATGCCTGGTTGTTCTATCCCGGCAATGCCTCCTTGAGTGACAACGCCCGCCAGCGATTGCGCGCCATCCAGGAATTCGCCCAGCTCGGCAGCGGTTATCAACTGGCGATGCGGGACATGGAGATCCGGGGCGTGGGCAATCTTCTGGGCGTGGAACAGAGCGGCCAGATGGAAACGATTGGATTTGACCTTTATATGGAGATGCTTCAGGAATCACTGGCAGAGATTCAGGGGCAGGACATCCCATCCGTGGATGACACCCAGGTGGATCTGCAGGTGACGGCATTCGTGCCGGGGGACTGGATCACCGATCCAGACGAGAAGATCGCGGCATACCGGTCTGCTGCTGATTGCCGCAGTTCAGAGGCCCTTGTGGAACTGGCTGCCGCCTGGGCCGACCGTTACGGCGCCTTACCTGCGGCGGTGCAGTCGCTGCTGCAGTTAATGGAGTTGAAGCTGTTGGCCAAGCGTTGCGGGTTCTCACGGATCAAACCGGAGAAACCGAACATCGTTCTCGAAACACCGATGGAAGAGCCCGCTTTCCGTCTGTTGCGTCAAGGATTGCCACAGCATCTGCATGGCCGGTTGGTGTATCAGGCCGGAAGCGGGATTGCCCACAAGGTGATGGCCCGTGGCCTTGGCGTCCTGCCGATGGAAAAACAGCTTGAACAACTGATGGAGTGGCTGAAGCAGATGGCAGCCCAGATCCCGGATGCGGAAGGAATGACGCCCTCAGATCGCGAAACAACGCAGGCCGAACGCAATGCAGCCGTCCTGCGGGTTTGAACGCGTACTCACATTTCTGAGAAAACCCCCACAACAAAGCAATCCTTCGTTACATTGGGTCGAGACGCGACTCGGATGTGGGTGAATTCATTGAAATTGGCGCCTCCAGCGGATCGTTTGGTGTGATCAGTGGTCTTTTTTGTGCAGGGGCACTGGGCATCTTTGCTCTGATGCAGGACGGTACAAGTGATGATGATGATTCCAATGGTGGTGGCGGTGGTGGTTTGATGCAGCCCATCGCCTGATCATTGGTGCTGAAGCGCCTGCACCCCTTCGAAATACTTTGAGACGCATTTGATCATAATTTCAATATTTTTAGTTGCTTGTTAGTTAGATCCTTATCGCAGACTAATTGTGATTCATTAATTGAATGCATTTAGCTCTTAAAGTTTGCATTTCTACGGTCATCTGCAACTTTTTGGTATCCCCCTTATCTGCATCAGCTGGTTCATGGACCGATGTGGATGCTTTACGCGCAAGGCTCGAGCAAAACGGAGTGCGTGTTACGCAAGGGGATTGCCAGAGGGGATTGCAGGGTGCCTACGACTCACGACGGGATGTCCTGATTGTTTGTCGTGCCCATCGAGGTCCGGTCGATGTGTGGAACACCCTGGCCCACGAGGCGGCTCATCGCATGCAGGACTGCGCTGGTGGTCCGATATCTCGTCGAGAACACATGCAATCAATGGTGAACAGTCTTCGGCGTTATTCCCCCCAAGACATCGCATCGCTGAGGGCCTATCCCCGCTCCCAGCATCGCGCTGAAATCGAGGCCCGCTACACAGCCAAACTGCCTCCTCAACAGGTGATGCACCTGTTCGATCGTTACTGCGGACGGATTGGACGAGGGCGATATCAAGCCTGAATCAACCACAGGCGACTCACCGTTACAGCGGTTGGATCTGGTCACAGGTTCGTTGCAGATGAATCGCATAAGACCAGTTCTGCGCTGACAACCTGGAAACAGCACACAAGCAAGGAGGCTTGAACTCTCAATGGAATCACTGTTGATGCAACTCGCCATGGCTGCCCTAAGTCAGTTCGGCGGTGGAGGAATGGGCATGCCGATGGGGCTGCCAATGGGAGGCGGAATCGGTGGCGGAATGGGCGGCGGAATGGGGCTTCCGGCCAGCTTGCCCATTAGGCCTGTGGCGCCATCGTCTCCAGGCCGGGGATCAGCCATGCAGGCGAGCACGTTGGCTGCGACCACATGTCTGTTGCGCAGCGGCCAGATCGGTCGGGATCAGGCCATCAGCATTCTTGACCGACAAGGACAAAGCAGAGGTTGGACTCCGGGCTGGGGTCGCAACATTCCAATCGCCGTGGTGGATCAGACGATCGACCGTGCCGGCGGATGCCAGGCGCTGCTCAACGGAATCCGGAACGGGGGAGGGATCCAGACCGTCGCAACCCAGATGGCTGGACAGGGTTCTGGAAGTCGCAGCCAACGGGAGGGATTTGGTCTGTATCCCTATCGCTGAAGCGCGGACTTGAGGTTGCTGCTGGTTGGGTTGTAGGTCTGACCAGCGCTGGCTTTTCCGAGCAACTGCACGAGCGTTGTTTCGGCGATGCGGTACTGACTGTCCTTGCCGGTTCCGAGATCCTCCGCAGTGATCGAGCGGATCTCCTTTTCGCTCATCTCAGCCTCCACGTCCGGCTTGATGCCGTTCTTGTGGATGTCCCGGCCGCTGGGCGTGAGGTATTTGGCAATGGTCACGGTCATGCCGGATCCGTCTGCGAGACCCCGAACGGATTGCACGAGGCCTTTGCCGAAGGTCTTCATGCCGACCAGCTGAGCCCGTTTGTTGTCCTGCAGTGCTCCGGAGAGGATTTCACTGGCACTGGCTGAACCTTCATTCACCAGCACCACCATCGGCTTGTCCGTGATGGCACTCCCCGTGGCGCGTCGTACATCCCGGATTCCCTCGCGGGTGCGGGTGCTCACAATCGTGCCTTCGTTCAACCACTGACGGGCGATATCAACGCTTGCTTCCAGCAGCCCTCCAGGGTTGCTGCGGAGATCCAGGACATAACCCTGGGCACCTTGCTCCTCAAGCGCGCGGATCGCCTTGCGCATCTCACGCGAGGCATTCGCATTGAATTGCTTCAAGCGGATGTACCCGACAGGGCGACCGCCGGGTGCCGTGTTCAATGACGTCTCGACAGAATTGATTTCGATCCGTGCCCTCACCAGCGGAATCGACACGACGGCTCCCTTGCGCCGTAAGCCGAGCACCACTTTTGAGCCCTCTGGACCACGGATGAGCTTGACGGCATCTGAGGTGGTCATGCCATCGGTGGATTTTCCATCGATGCTGACGATCACATCCTTGGGCTGAACACCGGCCTTGGAGGCCGGTGTGCCCTCGATCGGCGACACCACCACCAGTTCCTTGGTGTCCTTGTCCTGGGTCAGCTGAATGCCCACGCCCATGAGCTCACCGGACGTGTCGATCTGCATCTCCTTGAATTCCTTCGGATCCAGAAAACGCGTGTAAGGATCCTTGAGGCTGGCCAGCATCCCCCGGATCGCCTCGTAGGACTCACCGGTTCCGGCGTAGGACTGCGTCAGCAGTTCGCGGCGCAGCGCCTTCCATCGATCCGGTGTGTAAGCACCACTGGAATCGAGAAAATCGCGGTAGACGATCTGCCAGACCTGATCGATCACCTCCTTCGGGCTGTCGGTGATCGCACCACCGGACGCTCCCGGCAGGTTGAGAGCTGGCTGAGCAACCGCTACAGCCGTCACCACACCACCCAGGCCAAGGGTGATCAGCAACGGTCCCGAACCCAACAGGGAACGGAGGCGGTTGGATTTGGGCATTTGCCCTCAGAATTGATTCTTCACAGTAACCAGTTCAGGTCGGATCGACCCAGCGACCGTCGTCCTTAATCAACTGGATCAAGGCGTCCACACCCTGAGCCTCCGGAACTTTGCGAATTTCTTCGCGTCCGCGATAGAGCGAAATGGTGCCGGGGGTCTTGCCCACGTAGCCGTAATCGGCGTCAGCCATTTCGCCAGGACCGTTGACGATGCACCCCATCACCGCGATGTCCAGTCCGGTGAGGTGGGACGTGGCATCCCGCACCTTGTTCAGGACGTCTTCAAGGTTGAACAACGTGCGGCCGCAACTTGGGCAGGCCACGTACTCCACCATGGTCTTGCGCAGACCGAGCGACTGCAGGATCGAGTAACAGACTGGGATTTCTCGCTCCGGGGCCTCGGTGAGTGAAACCCGAATCGTGTCTCCCAGACCATCGGCCAGCAGGGTGGCGATCCCCGCAGTGCTCTTGATCCGGCCATAGTCACCATCGCCGGCTTCCGTCACCCCGAGATGCAGGGGATAGTTGTATCCCTCCTTGTCCATGGTGTCCGCCATGAGGCGATAGGCCGCCAGCATCACCGGAGCCCGTGAGGCCTTCATCGAAATCACGATGTTGTGGAAGTCGAGCTCGTCGCAGATGCGCACAAATTCCATCGCTGATTCCACCATTCCCTGTGGTGTGTCGCCGTAGGTGAAGAGCATCCGCTCAGCGAGAGAGCCATGGTTCACGCCGATCCGTAACGCCTTGTTCTGATCACGCAGGAGGGTCACGAGCGGCTCGAACGTCTCACGAATGCGGGTTCCGATGGCGGCAAATTCCTCGGCGGAAAACTCCTGACGGTTGGGATCCGGCTTATCAAAGACAAACAGACCGGGGTTGATGCGCACCTTGTCGACATGTTGCGCCACCTCCAGGGCGATCTTGATGCCGTTGTGATGAACATCAGCGACCAGCGGCACTGAACAACCGCGACCACGAACCGCAGCGCGAATCTCTGCCATGGCCCTGGCATGGGCCATCGAGGGGGTTGTGACGCGGACGATCTCACTGCCGGCTTCCGCGAGACGAATGATTCCCGCCACCGCCGCCTCGATATCAAGCGTGTCCTCGTTGATCATCGACTGGACGACCACAGGGTGGTCACTGCCGATGGCGACATCTCCCACCATCACGGTGCGGGTTGGGCGCCGGTGAATCTGGGTGTCGTAACGACGGTCCACAGCGGCCGCTGGGGTCTGCAGTGTGGCGGTCATGGCAGGGGTTGCCGCGAGCGGCTCAACGTTCGCACAGGTGTTGTTTCACCATCGTTAGATCCTGCCGTGTCAGATCCACAGGTGATCCCGGATCGGCGGATGGGTTGCGGAGCAGGTACGAGGGGTGAAAGATCGGCATGACGGACACGTCCTGCCAACGCTGCCAGCGTCCACGCAACTTGGTCATGCCTCCCTTGATGCCAAGAATCGCTTCCACAGCGGTTGCCCCCGCCAGCACGATCACCACTGGGTTCACCAACTCCAGCTGCAGATCCAACCAGGGGCGACATGCCGCCAGTTCCGCCCGCTTCGGGCGGCGGTTGGACGGCGGGCGACATTTGACTGCATTGCAGATGTAGACGTCCTGCTGGAGGTCAAAGCCCACGTCAATGAGAAGACGATCGAGCGCCTTGCCGGATCGGCCCACAAAGGGCTGGCCTTCGGCGTCTTCCTTCGCGCCGGGCGCTTCTCCGATCACCATCAGCCTCGCGTCTGGATTGCCCCGGGCAATCACCACCCGCTGGCGGGTCTCGGACAGACCGCAGGCATGGCAGTCAGAACAGGAACGCAGATCCAGATCCGTCAACGGCTGGCCTCCTCATTCAGCAATGGCACCACCAGCAACAAGGCATTGGCCTCTGGATCCAAGAGCCAGGTTTCCGCCCCGAACGGTTCAAGCCGTGGAGGTTCATCGATCACAGCCCCAGCGGATAGAAGCTCGGGAAGCAGTGCCTGTAACGCCTGTTCTGGACTGGAGCTTGCTGGTAAGCGCAGACATGGTGCCAAACGTCGTCCCGTCACCGGAAAGGCCCGGGTTCTTGAGGGTCGGTAGATCTCAAGGGTCATCCCCTCGGCCAAGGGAAGCACCCAGTGATGTTTGGAGAAGCCAGATTGAACCGTGATTCCAAGAACCAGGCCGTAGAAGCGAGCGAGACGTTCTGGCTCCCTCGCCGCAAGCACCCAACCGAGTTGTGAACAAATCATTGGTGACACGGCATGGTTGTCTGCGACACCAGGTGAGGCAGGATGAGGTATTTAGAGCGCACCTGGGGTGGTGCGTTGATAATGCCCCGTTTGCCAGCACTCTCCGATCGCGCTCAAGCCCTCAAACCCTCGCTCACTCTGGAGATCTCGGCACGGGCCAAGGAGCTTCGCCAGCAGGGCCAGGACATCTGCAGTCTCAGTGCAGGAGAGCCGGATTTCGACACTCCGGAATTCATCGTTGAAGCGGCACAAAAGGCGCTTGGTGATGGGCTGACTCGCTACGGACCCGCTGCGGGCGACCCCGACCTTCGAGCGGCAGTGGCCGAGAAGCTCACCGTGGAGAACGGAATCCCCACGAAAGCATCGGAGGTTCTGATCACCAACGGCGGCAAGCAAGCCATCTACAACCTGTTTCAGGTTCTGCTGAATCCAGGAGATGAGGTTCTGATTCCAGCTCCGTACTGGCTGAGTTACCCAGAAATGGCACGCCTGGCTGGGGCCAGCGTCAATCTGATTCCATCCCAGGCTGATGAAGGCTTCCGTCTGGATGTGGATGCACTGGAGCGAAGCATCCATCCGCAGAGTCGGCTGTTGATCATCAATACACCAGGAAATCCCACGGGCAGGGTGATGCAACGGGACGAACTGGAGGCTGTTGTTGATCTTTTATCGCGACACCCACAGCTGCTGGTGATGAGCGATGAAATCTATGAATTTCTCCTGGCGGAAGGACAGACCCACATCAGTTTCGCCTCCCTCGCTGATGATCTCAGGAGTCGTTGTTTCACGGTGAACGGCTTCGCCAAAGGCTGGGCGATGACCGGATGGCGGCTGGGCTATCTCGCCGGGGATGAACAGGTGATCAAGGCGGCGGCGGCGCTTCAGAGTCAGAGCACCAGCAATGTCTGCAGCTTTGCCCAACGTGGTGCCCTGGCGGCCTTGAACGGATCCCGGGACTGTGTGCGGGACATGGCAGCCAGTTACAACCGCCGCCGTCGCATGCTCAGTGATGGTCTGCGCGAGATCGAGGGGATCGTCCTCGAAGATCCAACAGGAGCGTTCTACGCGTTTCCTCAGTTGCCAACATCCATCAACGATTCAATGGATTTCTGTCGCCGAGCCCTCGAGGAGGTTGGGTTGGCCGTGGTCCCCGGAGCGGCTTTCGGAGATGACCGTTGCATCCGTCTCTCCTGCGCGGTGTCACGCGAAACGATTGGTGATGGTCTGCAGCGTCTGCGCACCATGCTGCATCGGTTCTGAGCTGATCTGGGAGGCATGGGACTAACACCGAAGCAGCTCGTGGTTCTTGGCGACAGCGGCGTGCATGGCTGGGGTGACCGCGATGGCGGCGGCTGGTGTCAACGGCTGCGTCTGGAGTGGATGAACCTTCCCGAAGCACCGGTGATCTATGAACTGGGTGTGCGAGGTGATGGTCTCGAACGGGTTGCCCAACGCTGGGATGCCGAATGGAGCTGTCGAGGTGAGCTGCGGCGCAAACATCCGGACGGCCTGTTGCTCTGTGTCGGTCTGAACGACACCGCACGGGTGGGACGCGTCGACGGTCGTCCCCAACTCAGTCTGGAGGCGTACGCCTTTGGCATGACCAGGCTGCTCGAGGAGATCAAAGAGAAGACCCCCGTCATGGTGCTGGGGTTAACGCCGGTGGACGAGGCGGTGATGCCGTTTGCCGACTGCCTCTGGTACTCCAATCGCGACGTGGAGCTCTATGAGGCCGCTCTGGAAGAAGTCTGCCTCGAGATGAATGTGCCGTTTCTTGCCGTGCACGACGCCTTTCGCCGTGAACCGGATTGGTTGAGCTGGATGGAACCGGATGGCATTCACCTCAATGCCGATGGACACCGCTGGATGCAACAACGGCTGCGGACATGGGCAGCACTTCTGACTTGGGCACAACTGACACCCGTCGCTAATGTGTGCATTCGCTGACATTGATATCGATCCATGGCGACCGAACCACGGTTCGAGACAACGTCCCGGGCCGTTTCAACTCAACGCAAAACAACCCTCAAGTGGGATGAGAACGGAGAGCTCACAGCTGTGGATATGGCCAGAATCATTGAACGCTTGACGCCTCCGGAGCTGCGTCGCTGCGAGATCGAGCGGAGCTGACACAGGTCGTACGAATCGGGGCTCAGCACCCGAGTGCAGGATTGGGGCACTCCGGTGGGCGGCGTCATGACAGGGGCGTCGAAATGCTGGACGTGACTTGCAAACTCACGTTGAACACCAGTGATCGACAACGTCGGGAAGACCGACGTGGCTTGCCTGGCTGCATCGCCAATCGCAACCGAACCCTGCTGCAGCACATCGGCTTGGCCCACCATGCGGCCCGCCAGCAATGCTCACGCGGACCGGACGATCTGGATGATCTGATCCAGGAGGCCAGCATCGGTGCAATGGCTGCCGTTGAGCGGTTTGACCCACATCGCGGCCACAGGCCGAGCAGTTACATCGTCAGCCGTGCCAGAGGGCAAATCCTTCACTTTCGAAGGGACCGCTCCAGAACGATGCGTGTCCCCTGGCGCATCCGTGATCTGATCAGCAAAGTCGAGCGTCTCCAGGCAGCGCGCATCTCCGCAGGTCAACCACCACTCCGCGAGGACTGCTTGGCGAGACAGCTGGGGGTCAGTCGTGACCGTTTGCAGCAGTGTCAACGGGTGGTTCACGCAGCGAGCCTGGTGAGCCTCGATCAGAAGCAGGGCAAGAGCAGTGAACGTGCGCTTGATCGGATCGATTCCATCGCAACTCCGGGACCGGTAGAGGATCCCCAACTGGATTGGCTGCGCGGAATCCTGTGCAAGCTCAAACGTCGGGACCAACGCCTTTTGGAGGCCTATTTCGTAGGAGGAGAGAGCCTGACGTCCTTGTCCAAACGCTTCAAAACCGACGTCCAACAGCTGAAACGTTCCATCCACGATGCCGTGTGCCTTCTGCGGCAATGGGCTAAGCGAGATTCAGCATTCGGCTGACAACCATCGCGAGCATGGCGGCAATCAGCGTCTGCAGGGCATTCACCAGCTCATTGCTCAGCCAGGACACCCGATCCTGAGCAACAGCTCCGATCACACTTTCAACGAGCGTCGCCAGCAAGCCGACAACCGACACCACAAGGGCAGCCAACCCCAGGGGCAGGAGGTTGAGCATCACCATCACAGCGGTCATCAGCACACTGCCGAAAGCACTGGCCAGGGTGCCTTCGAGGCTGATGGCGCCCTCCGTGCCGGGCTCAACCCGTCGGAAGCTGGTGATCAGCACCGTTGTCTGTCCCCAGCGCTTGCCGACTTCGCTGCCGAAGGTGTCTGCCAGCTTCGCCGCGAAGCTGGCGGCAAAACCAATCTCTGCCAGTGCTCGGAAGGGAACGCCAGACCCAATCAAAAGAGCAAGGATCGCCCCTACGGCAGCTGAACCCCAGACATTCTCAGGACCTCTTCGCCCGCCACGAGCCTCGGAAAGACCGCGTCTTTGCTTGTTGTTCCAACCAATTTTGGTCACCAGGCTGCCGAGACCGAGGTAAGCAACAACCGCCAGCCATGCCTGCCACCCCATCGCACCCCAGAGAATCGTGCCGAGAGCTCCGGCATGCACCCAACCTGCGGCGGTGAGCAAGGGAGCTCGCTGGGCGGCTGCGATCAGAACGGTGTTGATCAGGAGCGCCGTCAACCAAGACATCGCACCCGAAACAAAGATCTGGTTTTGTGAGGCTAAAGCAAGGTCTTACGCGTGGGTCCCTCGTCGCTTCCACCAAGAAAGGATTGGCTCCTCAAAAAAACAAACAACAAGAAAAGCCAGATACATAAAGAGTGGTTCAATGAAAACTTTGTAACCAAAAAGCATGGGCGCCCAGATTAACAATCCCAAAAGAATCAGTCTAGCCTTGAAACTGAGGTTTCGACTAAGCTGAATTAATTTCACTTTATTAAGCTCATTACAGTTGGCATTGAGCCTGGAAAAGCTTGCCATCATTTGAAAAATGATGGCAATGATCAAGAATATCGTGACCCAAATATACCAGTGGCTCTCAGTCCATCGCAAAAAAAGTTGATTTGCATCAGAAACCCCTTCAAGAACTTCTGCATCCACCTTCTGCCTGGACTTGATAATCAAAATAACATTTCCTGCAGCCAGGCAAGTTAACGCCATAATCATCCCGTTCAACAGATTTTGAGACTGTATTTTCAGTCCACCCAATTTCAATATTGACTTATGAATAGTCCATATTTCATAGAAAAGTAAAAACGTTGCAAAATAAGAAACAAAAAAATGCACCAAGACCCTGGTTGTCATTAAGTTATCCATTAAATCGTTTGGTAATTCAGTAATGTGCCAAACCAATTCAGGCAACTCAACGGCAATCAGAGTGATGGATACGGCATGGACTCCATCCACCAAACCTAACCAGGCTTCTCCATCAACACTTTGCAAATGCTTGATTGAATGTTGCATCTTCGATTGAATATTCAATCAAAATATTCATCAACGACTGAAATTTGCAAGCTATTATGGCGAATTGAAGATCATAAAAGTTGCAACGCGATGCGAGCCCGGTGACTGACGGCAACACCGCAACACGTTGTTTCACTCCTCTAAGCGACGCGCCGAATGGTGGACGAACGGGGGAGAATTCTTGACTTGAACGCAAAAGCCCTCCCAGCATGCTTTTCAACGCAAGGAAAGAAAGCTTCTTTCTCAACCTGGAGAGCGGCAACGATCAATCCACGACTGTTGTCCTGACACCCCCAATGGGCCGATCTGCTGATCAGGTCCCTGAGGAGCAGCCCAGTGCGCCGGCAGAGATGTCGCTCACCATCGCAGCTGACAGTGGGACTGAGGCAGCGGTGTCCCAATCGCTGCAAACAGCTTCGACAAGCGCCGCGCCAACATCGGCTGTTCCAAAACAGGCTGTCCAAGCAACAGCCGATCCAACAACAACTGTCCTAACAACAGCCGAAGCGATTGCAGCTCAACTCGCCGCTGATCAAGAGGCAAGGCCCGCAACTCCGATGGCAACCTTCGCGCCCGACTATCTCCTGCCTGGAAATGGCCTCACCCAGAGACGCCGGAGACCAGGAGCCAGCATGAAGAACTTCCGCACGATTGCTGGCGATCTGTTCAGGAGCTGAACTGCATTTGTTCACGCCAGCGAACCATGCTCACCGCGGCTCGGACGGACGCTGTGGATGATCTGAGGATGTGATCGCCGAAGCTCACCGGCTGCCATCCGAGGCTCTCGGCAAGCTCGATTTCCGCGTCGGTCCAGCCACCCTCCGGTCCGATCACCAACCAGACCGGATGTTTGGAATCAGAAAGCGACGTCAACCAATCCTGATCGGTGCGGATGCCTTGACGGCGAGCCACGCCAAAGGCCACCCGTGATTCGTTGCCGGGGTCCCATCCGCGCAGGTCTTGCAGAGCCAGCAGTTCCGGACACCACAGCCGCTCGCACTGCTCTGTGGCTTCCCTCAGAACAGTTCGCCAACGTTCAGGGCGATGCTCCGCTTGCGGAGTGCAGCGCGCCATGCGGAGCGGCTGAAACTGATCAATCCCAAGCTCACAACCCATGCGCACGGCGTCCTCCATGCCACGGCGGACCAGCGCAAGCGCCAACCCCAGGGGTGGGCAGGGAACGGATTGCGACGCTTGAGGACGATCGAGTGGAGAACTGAGTGCCAGCTCTGCAGCACCCTTCAGCTGGGCTGTCCAGAGATGGCCAGCTCCATCAATCACCGTTAAGGGGTCTCCTGATCGCAGCCGCAGAACCCTGCGCAAGTAGTGCTGTTCCTCGTTGTTGAGCGCAATCAACCGGTCTGTTCGATTCACCCGATTCAGTCGGGAAGGTTCGATCAGCAGTCGACGCAGCTCAGCCACCGCTTGGGAAGATGCTGTCGGGGTGATCCTCCACCGGCCAATCGTCATTGACGCCGCCAACGACAAGCTCCTCGATCTGCACCAGATCCGTATCGAGCTGACGCAAGGCGTTGATCAGCACATCGATGCCGATGCCGTCGCTTGTTCCCATGTCGACCCAGCAGCGAGCCCAGTTCTGCGCATACTCGAGCTGACCCATGTTGTGCATCAGCGCTGGAATCATTGCGTTGGCCTCGTCGTTGTCGTATCCCATCCAACTCAGATCAGCGCCCTCCTCATGCACCTGCAGATTCTCCGCATTGAACCCACCCAGACGACCGATGACGTACCAACTGTCGAAGACACCATCGAGATAATTGCGTTCCCCCTGACTCGGAACTTCGGAAAAACGCAACCAAAGCCAACAATTGAAGGGATCGACTTCGCGAAAACGAACGTCCATGGGTGCAACCTCCTCAATGCATCATGGGCCAAGCTTTGAAGAATGCTTGAACTTGAGCGCCTTCACTACGCACCGGCAACGGCCGCAGCTCCGATCCTGAGGGGTGTCCAGCTGCGGTCGTCGCCAGGCCAGCCCGTTCTCATTGCGGGCGACAGCGGCTCGGGCAAAACCAGCCTGTTGGAGGTGATCAACGGGCTGGCGCGCTGTGGACAGGGATCCATTCGCTGGCAAGGAGAGGAACTCAGCCAGCGTCAGCGTCGAGCCCTCTGCGGCATGGTGTTTCAGTTTCCGGAGCGCCACTTCCTCGGCCTCACCATTGGCCAGGAGCTGAAGCTCGGACATCGACGCCTACCGGGCGAACAGGTGGACCAAGTGCTGCGTCGTGTTGGTTTGGAATCGGTGGATCGTCTGATAGCACCGGAGCGTCTCAGTGGGGGACAACAACGCCGTCTGTCACTTGCCGTGCAATTGCTGCGTGGTGCCCAGGTGTTGCTGCTGGATGAGCCCACGGCAGGCTTGGATTGGTCGGTGCGTGATGAGGTCCTGGGGCTCTTGGCGGATCTCGCCAGAGACAGGGTGCTGATCGTTGTCACCCACGAGCCGGAGCTGTTTCAGGGTTGGAGTTGTGACCGTCATCGTCTGGAGGCCGGTCAACTCAGCCCGATGACTACATTGCGCTGAGTGTTGAAAGGACGATGGCCGACCGGCTGGTGCGAGCAACGGCGGCCGGTGGAGGAATCCGCCTCGTGGCGGTGTCCACCACCGAAACAGTGCAGGAAGCCCGTGATCGCCATGGCTTGTCGTACATCACAACAGTGATGTTGGGCCGGGCGATCTCAGCCTCGCTGATGCTGGCGAGTTCCATGAAAGTCCGCCACGGCCGCGTGAATCTGCGGCTGGGGTCCGATGGCCCGATCAAGGGGCTGATGGTGGACGCAGGGCGTGACGGCACGGTGCGCGGTTACGTGGGGACGCCTGATCTCGAGCTGGATCCCATCGCCAATGACGACGGTCACTACAGCTTTGACTTTCGCTCAGCCGCTGGAACGGGTTACCTCCATGTGGTGCGCGACATCGGCAAGGGTGAGCCGTTCAGCAGCACCGTTGAACTGGTGAGTGGTGGCATCGGGGACGATGTTGCCTCCTATCTGCTGCACTCAGAGCAGACCCCGTCAGGTGTTTTTGTTGGCGAGCGGATCAGCAGTCAGGGGCTGCACAACAGCGGCGGGCTGCTGGTTCAGATTCTGCCGAAAGCAGCGGAGGAACCAGCACTGGTGGAGCTGATCGAACAGCGTTGCCGGGAGATCCACAACTTCAGCCATCGACTCTCACAATGCGGGCCGCGTCTGGAAGATCTTCTGCAAGACGTGTTCCCCGACCTGGATCCCCAGCCGCTGGAGGACGCCGATGCATCCCAATCGGTGCGATTCGCGTGTCCGTGCACCCGTCAACGCAGTGTTGGTGCTCTGAAGTTGCTGGGCCGTGATGAACTCACCGACATGCTCGAAGAGGACGGCGGCGCTGAGTTGGTCTGCCATTTCTGCAACACGCGTTATCAGATCACGGGGGCAGAGCTCAAGATGTTGATTGAGGAATGTCCAGCAACGGCTTAAAGCAGAAACAGAGCGACAACCCAAAGCAGCAGCAGGGCTGGCAGGGATTGAAGCTGGTCGGTCGTCAAGAAACTCTGGCTGGCGAGGGGATCGGCGAGCAGGGCGGTGATGATGCCGCCGAGGACAACACCCACCAACAGTGGCAGGAGAGACCAGCCAAGAGCGGGCAAGGCTCGCCTGCCGCGTCGGCTGTTGCTGATGAAGCAGCCGATCACTGCGAGCGACAGCACAAGCTGAACGCTGTTGACGCTGAAAATCAACAGAAACAGCAGGACTGCCCCTGCCAAAAGGCGCACGACCAAACCTTGCCCCTCAACAAGGCTCCATTCAGGAGCAAGGGTCTTGAAGGATTGGGATGGATCCGGCAGCGAGGAACGGAAACGTTGCAACACACCAACCGATGGGGATGGAGCCTTCACCGAAGCCTCACTGATGCTGTCTTCCCGAGCCGATGCTGACGCTGCAGCCTGACTGATCTGACCACCCTGACGATCCCTGAGCCGCCCCATCAGAACGGCGTCGTAGGCCGCTTCGACCTTGGCTTGCTCCTGGGAGTCGTCGCCGGCAAGGGTCAGACAGCGCTGACGAGCGGACTGAACCTCCTCGAAAGTCGCTCCCGGCGAGAGACCGAGA
>MDSW01014444.1_pt1 | contig 16636 bp, 9 predicted proteins | sample 811171 | NCBI WGS metagenome assembly MDSW01 (sample SAMN05326641, study PRJNA326480) | marine metagenome | isolation source: seawater | place: Atlantic Ocean: North West | collected 2012
AGATAGCACCCTGCAGGTAGACGTGGTCTCCAGACCGATACGTCTTGTTGCGCCCGAGATCCCTTGTCGTTCCATACCTCGACGTACTCACTGATTGAGATGAATTCCTCCCTATATTTTGAGGCTACAACTTGTGAGTGTACAATATCGAAGTCGACTCGGTCATGTAGAGTGTAACCTCCATCTGAGAAGACACGTATACTCCATCGCCCCTCAGTCTGCCCTGGTAATGATGCATTATCCATATGTTTGTCTCTTAGCCACCCCCATCGATCTCCGTGTTCGATGTCTTTTGCATCAACAGGGTATATACCAACCCAAGCGTCGTTACTACTAGGGCGATTATTGATTCTGAAACGTACGGGTTTGCCTAGTACTGCTTCCAAAATCTCGATACCACTACCTCTTCTTTGTTGAGCTATGTCCTGCTCTGAATTAGTTGCTCTTTTAACGGCGGCAACAATTACCACGAATATGCCAATGGAAAACATTACCGCACCTGGAATTAACATTGCGAGTCTATCCTCGGCAGTGGAAATGGATCCTATGATGAGAAGTGGTAAACCCATAATGAGCAAGGTTATGCCAACCACAAATGATAGAATCAATGATCGCTTATTTGACTCTGCATCCGCCTGATCTGTAATTACACTATTCGGATTGACTGAGTAAATACGAGAGGACATAGTGATTCTAAGTATATATTAATCATTAACTTAACTAACCAGATTTAATTTATTACGAACTCTAGCATTTTTCTGATTGAATTGAAACTAGACAATGTTGCCGGTTGCTCTATTTTTTGGCCCTTTTTCAATCCAGAAGCAAAGTCATTCATTGATTTTGGCACCCTAATTGAAACAGGATGAGGAACACCCTCAATATTCCCTACAATTGTTTTTCCACCCCTTAATGCTTCATCTATTCCGTATCCAATTGTATTATCAATTCTATCAATTGTCATATTTAGATTCATTTGTGAGCCAGATAATTCTGAAATTATATTTTCACGATCTTTGCTCATTACTGCTTTATCCAAACGTTCCAAAGTATCATTTAATTTTGATAAACTATCTTCTAGAGATAGAAGTACTTTTTCTTGAACTTGTTCCATTTGTTTGGAAGATTCGACTGCAACATCTTCAATTACTTGTTCTGTTTTTTCATCTAAATTTTCTATTGTATCTTCAACAGTACTTTTCATTTCTTGGAATGAATCTGTTGCTTTAATTTCTTCAGGAAGTTTTTCTTCTACTTCATCCATCTTTTCTTTAATTTGTTCAGACATTTCTTCTTTCTTTTCTTGGGCTGCTTGTTTGATTTGCTCTATTTTATCTAGTTCTTTTGGTTCTTCTTTAACAATTGTTTCAACTTGTGTAACAGGTATTTCAGAAGTTGTTGTTTCTTCTAATGACGAAGTTTTAATCGGTTCGTTAACGACTAATTTCAGTTCATCTTTTTGAGGTGTCCCCTTGATTGGTCCACCATTATCTCTAGATTCTCCATGCCCCCAAGAACCGATTAAAAGTCCATTCTCAATAGTCAAAACGCCCCTTCCAGATAAATTTTCATCTGCTTTGACCCAATCAAAAAAGAATTTTCTACCAGTAACATGACCTTTTAAATCAGCACCAATAAAATTACCAACCACATCAATTCCATTTTTTATGAGTTTAATTTCCCCCCATTCAGAATCCCATACACCATGAAAAGTAGTATTTGGTTGGATTTTTTGAGGATTATTAACTTGCATTAGTGGATTTGTTAAATTTGTATTAGGGCCAGCTTGAACAACAGTAAATTGAGATACGTTGTTTAATTTTCCTAATTCATTTTTAGACGTAGAAATCATTAAAAATCCAATAACCATAAGAAAACAAGGAATTCCAATTAAAACATCTGGTAAGAAGATAAATAATCCAAAGGATGTAAAAAGTACGAAATTTCCTATCTGTCGCATTTTATTATAGCGTGTTTCTTCATCATCAAACAGGGGCCCTATTTCCCTTGGCTGCATAATACCTCCAAAGTGACTAAGTATTTTATTTGAAGGACAAAATAAACTATTTACTATTGCAATATTACATTGATTATGGATAGAAGTGAAAACGACCATCAAAAAGTTTGGTTATCATTATTGTTAATTATTCCAATCCCAACATTATCAATACTGTATTCACTGGAAATTAGTCAAGGTTGGTCTGGAAATTTGATGTTTGTTTTATCAAAAACATTACTAATTATAATACCACTATATTGGTATTTTAAATTAGAAAATAGAGAATTCAGTTGGTCCCCAGTAAAAAATAAAAATGATCTTCTAGTTGGTTTTGTATTTGGAATTGTAATGAGTGCGGGAATAGCAATTGCATGGTTCTTATTTGGTGATAAAATTGATCAAGAGTCTTTAAGAGAATTATTAGAAGGAAGTGGGTTGACCAATCCAATAATTTATTTGTCCTTAACATTATATTGGATTTGTATTAATTCCCTACTGGAAGAATTCGTTTTTAGATGGTTTATTTTTGAAAAATTTGAAACGGCATTAGGAAGTAATTATGCATTATTTCTATCTGCAGGAGCGTTTACATTACATCACACAATAGCCATGATGTACCTGTTCCCACTATCACTAAACATTCTTGCATCAATTGGAGTGTTTATTGGTGGATTATTATGGTCTTGGTTATACCTAAGATACAGAAGTATCTGGGTGGTTTTTTTATCGCATGCAATTGTTGATGTAGTAATGTTCTCTATAGGTGGAATAATACTGCTAGGATGAGAATTACCATTCAATTCTAGGCCATTTCATGTAGTCTCCATGCGCCCAAGAGATTGTGGCTAAAATATTCCATATATCATCTAAATTTACAAGATCTCTTTCAATTTGTAATCTATGTAACCACTCTTTTAACCTCCCCAATTTTTCACCTTTTCCTAATCCTGTTTTTTCCATTAACCAAATTCCGTTAACCAAAGGAAGTCTTCCTGCTCTTAAAGGAGGTAATTCATTTAATTCATCAATTAAGGAAAGTGTCTCTCTTTCATGATCTAAATGTTTTGATATTGATAATTCTAATAATAATTGTGTTTCATACGTATTACCTAGTATATGGCGCCATAACCTTAACATCCCTCTATCACCACAAGGTGGGATTTTTCCTAAAAAATGATGAGCTTTTAAAGCATTTTTCCTTTGATTATTCGATAGTAATAATTTTTTACAAGATATTTCTAAACTCTCTGACGTTCTATCATAATTTAATAGTGCTAATCGGTATTCTGGAGTGACTTTTTTATCAAATAAATAAGATGCTGATTGAGCCATTACACCGAGGTCATCCTCACTAAATTTCTGATCAAATAATTGATCTAGCATCTTATGCTTAGTCATTAACCAAATTATTTCTCCCGCATTCTTACCTTGAAAGATCTTTTGAAGTTCCATCCAAATTCGCTCTTTAGAAATTTTTTCAATCATCCATTGTTCTTTGATTAAAGCATCATGCAAATCGTGATCTAAACTCAACAATCCACTATCTCCTCTTTCAAGAAATCTATATGCTCTAAGCAAACGTAATCCATCTTCAGCAATTCTTCTTCTTGGATTTCCAACTGCTCTTAATTTGAAATTTTTTAAATCATCTAAACCATTATGTGGATCATATAATAATCCACGAGAAAGATCAATTGCCATTGAATTTATTGTGAAATCTCTACGTTCCAGATCATCTTTAAGTGAAATTCCAAAAAATACATTTTCAGGTCTTCGACCATCAGAATACACTGAATCTGTGCGTAAGGACGTTACTTCAATTATCACTCCGGACCAAATAATTGTAATTGTACCATATTTTATCCCAGTATGAATGACTTTTAGATTCCCTTGATTTAAGGAGTTCAAATGTAAACTTAATTCCAAGGGTAACAACGTAGTGGCTAAATCCCAATCTTTTACCTCATTATTAGATAACAATTCTCTAACGGCACCACCTACTAACCAACAGCCTCCATCTAAGATTGCTATTTCGGAAATTAGGTTTAATACTTCAGGAGGTATCTTTGAAACCCATTTGAAATTATTCTCTTCAAAACTAATTCCTTCTAAATCAGCCAATAATGGCAAACGAGGAATTTGTATCGGCCAATCTTGGGTCACAAACACAAGGACAATGGCCTAAGTTATCTTGATTTTGACTAAAAAATAAATTACAACGGGTTTTGAGAGTAAATTAAGGGGGCCAAACACAATATGCAATTTGAACGTGAGGATGTTGAAATTATCGATATTAATTGGTTAAAAGCTCATGAAGAAGTTCATCCAAAAAAAGTAATTGAGTTATTTGAAATGACTTTGAAGTGGGGAGGATATACTAAACCACTTCTAATTGATAAAGAAACTGGAACTATTCTAGATGGGCATCATAGATATGAAGTCGGTAAAAAATTAAAATTAAAATTTATTCCAGCGATAGTAATTGATTATCTTAATGATGAGAGAGTAGGTGTAACAACCTGGCCTAATTCAGGTTTAAAAACAATTGAAAAATCCGATGTAATCAGTATGGCATTATCTGGAAATTTATTCCCTCCAAAAACAAGTAAACATTCATTATCTGAATATTTGCCACCTATAATGATAAAATTAGACGAGTTGGAATAAATTATATTCTGGATTTTTTCATATCTTTCCAAAAAGCATTACCTTCTCCTTTGAATAATGTGGGATATTCTGGTTCTAGACCAATTTTCACAATAACATCGGATAATTTCCCTTGTGAAGAAATTGTTATTTTCCCTATTGTATTTGCTCTTCCTGTCAATATTTTCTTAAGTGATTTATTATCTGAAACTCTTAGTCCATCTACTGCTATTAATTCATCTCCTGTTTTCATAGAAGTTCTACAAGGAGAATCTGTTTGAAAGTTTCTAATTTTCAAACTATTATTTCCAAATACAATTCCCAACCAACCTAAATTTTTAGTTTTATCTTTATTATCCGAAACCACTTTAACTCCATAAATATCTGCAGCATCTTCAATTGGGGGTCTGATTTTTTTATTCACTAATGTATCAACATATTCGACCATATAGTCTCCACCTAATTCTCGTAAGCCGTCACATAATCGTTTCCAATCAAGTCCTTGAAGTTCTCCTTCTGAGTTATCGATTCCGTGTTTTTTCCACAATAAGACCATTAAATCATCCAATCCAAATCCACCATTTGTCGTTTTTCTAAATTCGGCATCAATACAAAATAATGCCAACTCCCCTTCAAGATAATAGGAAATCTGAGATTCTCTAGAATGTGAATGAGGCCTATAAAGATGTATCCATGCCTCATAACTTGCCATAGAAAGACATTGATGCTGGTTTCCATTCCCCGTAAAATGGCGTTCTAATTTTCTCTTCATGTCTGCAACCCAATCTGCATCACTCCAAGCACCAGATCTCCAACATAATACATCACCTAACCAACTTGTTAAACCTTCAAACCACCAAAGTAAATCTGTATGTACTTCTTCATTTAAATCATAATCTAAAAATTCAATTGGACGTAGTCTTTTTACATTCCATTGATGTAAAAATTCATGGGAAAAGAGTGATAATAAATCTCTCCATTCTTCAATATTATCCTTTATTAATGATAATCTAGGGACCATACTAGTCTGTGATCTAAGGTGCTCTAAACCGCCCCTGGCTCCATCTGTCAAATGTAATATTGTAAGGTATTCTTTCCATTCGGGGGTTCCAAATAAGGCATAATGTTCAGAAATAATTAATTTCATCTTTTCAACTAATTCTTTAACATTATTTTCAGGAATCTCATGATTTCCTGCGTCCCATAATTTGAGTTTATGTGAACAGCCATTTACTTTGAATAAAATAGCTTTATTTCCATTAGATTCAATAATTCCATCTAAAAATTCATCTCTGCCACTCGGAACCCATTTTGTTGTTTCTAAATCGTCTTGGATAAATTCTAAAGTTAATGGATCAATTTCAAAATCTACAACAGGCATTTGTGATTCAGAATTCCAAGAAGCCGGGTGTGCAAGTATTATTTTATGATTAGAGTTTATTCGATCTTTGGAGATTCCTTTTGTTACTTCCATCCAAGTAAAAGGTGGCATCAAATGTAAATGTGATTTATCTAAATGATTATTTCTTACTGATAATTGAGTACATAATAATTTATATCTGATTCTAATTGTATCATTATTTTCAAAATCTTCTGGTAATTTAATTCTAATACGGTTATGAGAAAATCTTTCTACAAATACTTCATTGCCATTTGAATTAATAGCCAAAATATCTTGCATAAATCTTATTGGTTCTCTAATAAAATAAGAACCTGGTACCCATCTAGGGAAAGCTAATTCTAACATATCATCATTAAATGGCCCATTAATCTGAATTTGAACACTTAATAATTGATGTTTTGAAAATTCGCAAGATGCAGCATACGTAATTCCACTACCATTCAAGTCATCCATATTATACCCCCTTAGTTTGTTCCAAATCGAGAAAGGGTATAATTTAATTCAAGGTATCATATCCTCATGTTGTCCAAAATACTCATCATCATAATCATCAAATGAAGAACCTGGACGTTGAATTTCTACTTCACTCAACATCAAGAATAATGGCCACAGCCTACTCATCCAACTACCTGATTTTTCAAGTAATTGTATTAATTCATCTGGCATTTCATGTTCCCCAATAGTACTAAATTTTGAATAATCCTCAGGTAATAATCTTAATTCGGTAATTAAGTCTTCTAATTTCACAGATTCTTCTAATGAAATTAAATCTAAATCTTTTGCAAGCAATGAAATTTCCTCTAACACATCTGCTAATTCATATGAGCTAGGAATCACGGGTTCACTATCTTTAATATCTAATGGACCGAATACAACACTGCCTAAATCAGTATCAAAAAATTCATCTCCCTGCTTTTCTCTCTTGATTAATTTTTGATTAATTCTACCACCACTTGGGAATATGGCAAATCCGCCATCCACTATACGTGATTCTATCCAAGAAGGTAAGGATTCTATAGCACCAGTAACTAAAACTCGACTTAATTTAGAAGGTAAGTTTGCAGGGCTTCTTCCATCTCTACGTAATTTTCTACGGTTAATGAAATCAATATATCCACTGACTTTATGACTTTTTTTTGCATGATTTAAGACTTCTAGATCATAATCAAGTAATGTCACTCCTCCCCTGTCTCCTACAATTTCCGATGCTAATGCTGAAACATAACCACCTTTAGCACCCACAACCAGTACTTCCATTCCTTGATTCAATTCTAAATGATGTAACATTGTAACAATCATGTGTGGTGCTGAAATTGTTTTAACTCCACCATTTTCATTCTCTAAAAATACTAAAGGTCGGTCTTGAAAAAAGGATGTTGGACTGTTACTAGAAAAGCAACGAATATCTACATTCATCATTGCTTCCCTAATTAACAAACTAAATTCTACTCCTGCTAACGAAAGACGGGTGAGCAATTCATCCATCTCCTGCATATTGCATCGATTGAGACCGTCAGTTATGAACTCATGCATTATCAAGATGGGCCTGGCCAGAATCGAACTGGCGATCTTCGCCTTGTAAGGGCGACGTCATAAACCCCTAGACCACAGGCCCTTGATGTACTGGCCACTATGCAGTCATTCAAATAGAAGTCGGTGGTATTTTACTAAATTATTAACCTTAGAGATATAACAAATATCCAAAAAGCATCATAAATGATAAATCTTGGGAGTACCATGGGAGATGACTTAATCACCCTTGCTTCTCGTTTGGAAAGAAGATTGCTAAAGGCGAAAGCAACAGTTAGTGCTGCTGAATCATGTACTGGAGGTTTACTTACCTCAACTCTAACAGATATTAGTGGTTCAAGTGCTTGTTTTAATCAATCTTGGATTACTTATTCTAATGAATCAAAAGTCATAGAATTAAATGTTAACCCAAATACATTAGCCGAACATGGAGCAGTAAGTGCAGAAGTCGCATTACAAATGGCCTTAGGTGCTAGGAAAAAATCTAATTCTGAGATTGCGATTTCAATTACAGGAATTGCAGGACCAAAATCTGACGATACGAGAAAAAAAGTTGGAGAAGTGTATATCGGTATTTCTTCTACTATGTATGAAGGTGCTAGTTCTAAAATTTTCTCAGGAGACAGGAAACAAAATAAATTAAATTTTGTTACTTTAGCATTAAGAAAAGCAATAGAAATTTGGGATAAGTTCCATATTGTTAATAAAGATGAAGAAGAAAATATTGAAGAAGAAAATATTGAAGAAGAGATTAAGGAGATAATTGATAAAGATGCCTCGGAAAAAGAGGAGTCTTTAATTGAAGATGATGAGGAAAGTTGGAAAGAAGATATTGGTGAAAATTGGGAAGACATTCAAAAATCTGTAAAAATTCCAGAAATTTATGAAGGAAATGAATTAGAACAAAATGCTGGAATTGAAGATGTTAATTGGAGTGAACAAGAATAAATTTCTTTTTTAGTAGTATTGCTTATTGAGGGTCACTCCTCAACGCCTAATATGGAGCATAAATGGGAGCAGATTTACACCCGTTTAATGAAAGCATCTTTACTCGCAAGAAGAGATGTTAAAGAATTACTTCTATCCCATCCTAATCTTGATTTATTAATCTCAAAATTAGAATCTAAAAATATCAAAGGCATTCTATCTCAAAAATTAATTTTAGAAACCACTGAAGAAATAAATAAAGAAAAAGAACAAATAAATATTGGTAGGACAATTGCTCCAATCAATCCTCGAAAAATTGCCCCTGCATCAAGACCTCATGGACTAGAGCATTATGACATCTCACAATTTGATACAAATGCGAATGACATTGATAATGAAATTGAAATTCTTTTTGAAATTACAGGCAATAGTACTACAGAGGGTAGAAAAGAAGATATTAATTCATTTTTTAATAATAGATTTCAAAGAATTAGTGCTATGGTTAGGCAACAAGGATTACCAAACCGACCGATTTCAATTTCAAAATTAATTCAAGAAAGGAGGAGTAGATCAGGATATAATTCATCTAGTACAATTATTGGAATGGTAAATAACCCAAAACATACAAAAGAAAGAAATCATTTTATGTTTGATCTTGAAGATGATGGTGCAGAAATAACTTGTATATGTTATAATGAAGAAGAAAATCCAAATCCAATAATTAAAACGGGTTTAATGCAAGATGATGTGATTGCTGTAACAGGTTCATTTGTGGACGATAGAGATACATTCAGGGTTGAAGAATTCCATAGACCACCACTTAAAAGACATCATAAAAAAAGTTCTGAAATTGGTATTAGTGTAGCATTTTTATCAGATATTCATGTAGGATCAAAAACATTCTTAGAAGCTCAATGGACGAAAATGGTAGAATGGTTTCATAATGATCCACTAGCTAAAACTATCAAATATCTTGTATTATCTGGTGATGTTGTAGATGGAGTAGGTATTTATCCCAATCAAGATAAAGAATTAGCGATTAAAGATTTTTATAAACAATATTCTAAATTTGCAGAATTACTAGAATTATTACCTGAATGGGTAGAATGTATCTTATTACCTGGAAATCATGATGTTGTAAGGCCAGCAGAGCCTCAACCAGCTCTAGACCCAGAGATACAATCTGACTATAATTCTACAACTTTTGTTGGGAATCCTTGTAGCTTTAAACTACATGGTGTAGATATTCTTGCATATCATGGGAAAAGCATAGATGATTTTGTTTCAATGCCAGAAGTAAGTTATGCTCACCCTGTTGAAGCAATGAAAGAAATGTTAAGAAGGAGGCATCTCGCACCTACTTGGGGTAAAAAGACACCTCTTTCCCCTGAACCTGAAGATAATTTGATAATTGGAAAAATACCAGATATCTTTGTTACTGGGCATGTACACGGTCATAATTGTTCTGATTTTAAGGGCACAACATTGGTTTGTTCTAGTACTTGGCAAGATCAAACATCTTACCAAAGAATGCTAGGATTTCAACCACAACCATGTATTTTAACTGTAATTAATTTAAAAACACATGCATCAGCAAGTATTCCATTTGCTTAATCAAATACATAAGGTAAAATTAATCTCAAATCTTTTTCTTCAATTATTGGAACTCCTGCATTTCTAAAAGCCTCTCTAGAGTTTTCCCTACTGGGATTAAATCCGATAAAAGTTGAGCCTTCGATATACATAGATAAATCAATATCACTATCACCAATAGAAAGTACTTCTTTTGGTTCGAAATTATTCATTTGAATTAATTTATTAATAATTTTATCCTTACCTTGCCCTCTTACTCTTACTACCCCATCATCTAACAGATATCCATCATCATCGAAATGAAAACCGTTTGCAATCCAATCATCTACTTTTAATGTTCCAGCGATAGTAGATACAAAAATGTCAACTCCTGCTGAAACTATTGCTACAAAGATTCCTTTAGAGATTAATTCTGATACTGTTTCTCTTGCACCAGGCATTAATTTAATTCCTGCATACGCTCTAAAAAGATCATCTTGGTGTATTTTCGGTTGGACATCCTTCCACATTTTAATATCTAAACTCATAAATTCTTGATCGGTGATCTCTCCAGAAATAAATTTTTCAAGAAGGTCATGATTTTGAGTTCCAAAAAAACTATGTAAAGTCCTCCAAGAAGAAACAGAATCTACCAAAACCCCATCACAATCAAAAATTACGCATTTTATTCGATTATTCATAGAATCTCGCCTTATCACTAAAATTTAAAAAAAAAAGGAGGCGGATTCCCTGGAGGAATACCTCCAGGAAATCCCATTTTCCCGTGCTTTATTCAAACACTATATCCATCATTTAATTGATGGAGTATTGCTGTTAACAGTCCACTCACCTAGAACGTTGGTGTCTCCACCAGCTTGGTAAGCAAGTTGTACTATTCCTTCTTCAATCATTCCATATTCTGGGTGATCAAAGTCAATTCGAAGTACATCCATAGCACTAAATTCTGCAGTACATCCATCAGTTCCTTCACCAGATGAACAATCATACATATCCATGTATGTCACAAATGAATCACTATTTTGTGGAGTGAATCCATATGTTTGTGGTTCAGCAATGGTTTGGGTTATGATACAGTACCCTGCTTCACAGGAATCATCTAGGAACTCAACTTGTACAAATACTGCTTGTAATGCAAGAGGGTTCTCTGCTGTTGTTACTGTGATTTGCCAGAATCCTTCATCAGATGCTTCAGTCTTAAAGGTCAACAAAGGAGTTACTTTTGTGCTTGTTGTAGCTAGTTGACTAGCCCAAACATAAATTACACCAGAAAGAACTACAGTAATTGCAACCATCAAGATTGTTGCAATAACAGGACTTACCGCTCTTTCATCGTCAATTAACTCTTCTTCATCATCTTCGTCTCTAGACCGAGATCCTTGAACAAGTGCTGCAGCAAACAGACCAACTAATCCAATAGCCATTAAACTTGGAGCAAATGATGGAACACTGTTAGCGACTCCATAAGAGATCCTTAATGGTCTTTCATTAGTTTCAGACATGTCATTGTTTGTCTCTGATTGTGGTCCATTAGATTGCTCTAATGTTTCAGAGTGAGTATCATCGTAGTTGTAAGGTGTTACCTTAGCTCCTTTACGAGTCAATCCATTCAATGATGCTGCAGATTGTGCATCTAATGTACATGAATCTTGGTTGTTCATATCTCCAGGTGATGTTTGTGTATCACAAGTGTGAACTTCCAATGATGTTGTAACTAATTCTGTTCCAGAATCAAGTACAAACTGACCTTCTACAGATACTGTTTCACCAGGTGCTGGAGGATCAACAATCCATGCTGTGTAATAACAATCATCATAATCATTAGTACTGAAACATACATCAATGCTGTGTCCATGATCATACATTGCACCATTTTGAGATGCAATGCCATCATCATTGTTAGTAACTTGTACTGTTAATGGAACAAGTGTACCAGGAAGTACTGCATCAACTAATTCATAATCCCATTCTGTACCGAAAGCATAGTCAGGGCGTTCTTCAGCAATATTAGCAACAGTCATTGTTAGAGCTGTTTGGTCATGTACATAACCTGCCTCTTTCAATTGTACTGTTAATGCACAAGAGCCTTCAGTTGATTGATGAATACCATTTTCTTGTAGGTAATCAACTTCATCATCAGGTGCGTTTGTTGTTGCATCAGGTACTAGTGAGAAAGCTACATCTTGGTCACCAGAAGTTACACTATTGAAGAATAGTGAGTAATCACAACCACTGTTAGCTGCTTCTTCTGCTGCACTAACAACTTCGTAATACAATCCTGGGTTAGTTGGATGCATTCTTTCTAAATTCATAGATAATGATGCATCATTGTCAGATGTATCTTCAATTACTGTATGTGCCCATGCAGATAGTTCAGTTCCATCTCCAACTGTGATGAAGTTATCTGGACCGAAGTCAAGTACTTCTTGTGGTAAGATGTTCTGTACTTGTAGGTACACAGATGCTCCAGCAGCAAATCCTGTATCGGATGTTTGGTACATAATTCCATTAAATCCAAACAGATTTGAAATTTGGGATGAAGCACTACAATCGTCACCATCTGTGAAAGCAATAGCTCCGTTAGTTGTTACACACAGTTGTGTGAAATGTTGACCTGCTGGTACAAATCCATTCAATGAAAGTGACCAACCAACTTCACCATCCCATGAACCTGTGTCAGTTACACCAACATCAAGCGCATAGGTTCCAGCATCATCTAGTGTAAATTCTGCAACACCATATGATCCAGAAGCTAATCCAACATTTGCAACAATAGAACCATCACTACCAACAAGAGACATTCCGTTTCCGTTCCAACCATCTCCCCAAGTATCAGTCATTACAACTGTGTATGTACCTGCTGGGAAGTTGAAAACACCGAAATCACCTACTCCGTTAGGAGAAGATGCTTCCATTCTTCCAGGGAAGTCCTCTGCATCAGCAAAGATATCGACTGGAGCAATAGTACTAGACATAGTCCAAGATGTTTCCCAAACGAAACTACCTGTGTTCGCAGTTTGAGCAACACAACCGTTACAATCGCTTGTTAATTCAAATATTTCAGATCCACTACTTCCAGATGCAAGTGTGAATGGTCCAGCAACTGTTGTTGCACCATCTTTCAATGTCCATGTATTACCATTCCAACCGTCACCCCATGAATCACTCATGGATAATGAGTACCATCCTGCTGGAACATCTGCTGTAACAGCTTGTGTACTTGAACCCTCAATAGAGAATACACTTCCAGCTGTAAAGAAATCCCAAGATACTTCACTTTGCCATGAACCACCAGTTACACTGATTGAAACTTGTGCATTATTGTCTAATGTCCAAGTTGCAGTTCCAGAAGTTCCTGATCCGAAACCACCGTTAGCACCGCAACATGTAGCAGACCACAATTGTGCTCCAGATGAATCAGTAACAACGAATTCATTACCGTTCCAACCGTCACCCCATGAATCAGCCATGTCTAATGTGTATGTTCCAGAACATAGAACTCCAGACCATGAGAATGGTGCACCACCTGTTAGTGAACCTACACATTCGTCAGTTGGACCTGTTTCATATCCTGCTCCAGCAAGATACCAATCAGCTGCTCCAACACCATTTGCATCAGTTGGGAATGAATCTCCAACATAGGTATACAATGGCCATCCTTGGAATGTTGTTTGTTCCTCACCAAGACTGTTTGTGAAACTGCCGAAGTCATCATCATCTAATGGAGGAGCAACCGCTGGGTTTTCTCCTGCATAGAATGCTGGCCAACTTTCTTGACATGTAGCATCACAAGCTTGTGTTGGATTGTTTCCTTCATCATCGCCCCAGAATATGTACAAAGACATTCCATCAGCTGTAGTTAGATAATCACCGTAATCAGCAGATGTTGCGCTTAATACATTATAATCCGCAGACGGTTCTGCGAATGAATGAGCACCGAATTTACCATTTGTAATATCATTTACATCTGTTAGAGCAGATGGTACATCAAATAACCTGTAATCATTTGGTGCATCAGTAGCGAAACTTACTGTATCAGCCCAATCTCTTTGAGCAGCTTCTAGTCCATTGTGATTGTAATCAATACCTGTACTAGATAGTGTTGCAACCATCCATTCGTTGGTAACATCACTGTAATGATAAATTACATTTGTACCACAAGGAGATGTTGAATCCATGTTATCAACTTGAGCACCAAGTGAAACTAAATCATCATCATCTAACCAATTGTTTGTTCTAATTGCACCGTCTCCAGTACATGCACCTTCATATTCAACTACGTATTCATTTACATCAGAGAAATATGTTACGTGAACATCATATACTTCTCCATCTGCATTTTCAATACTGGAAATTCCAATATTCATCATACTTGCTTCATGATGTGCTGAAGCAGGATCTAGTAGTGTGTATGAATACGGTCCAAGAGTTACTTGGTTTGGACCACCACATACTTCTGCAGATGTGCCGTCAGGCATGAATTCTGCAGGTACTGGTGGATCAAACGAATCAGCAAGTGCCATGAATTGATCGTATGACATACAAGATGTGCTTTGACCAGTTACTGGGTGTACAAGTGCATTATCTGTCTTGAAACCAACATCTTGGAAAGTGACTGTGTAAGTCATTGTTGTTCCAGGTGATGTAATTTCAGGTAATGTTCCTGCAAATGAACACTCACGGTCAATGTACGGTAATATATTCATATCACAAGCTTCTGTTTCAGTCATTGCAACTGAACCAGATGTGCCATCAGACATTGTCCAATCAATTGTTGGTGGCATGGTTGATGTTGTAGGTGCTTGACCATTGTCAACACCAGATTGACCATCAGCCAAAGTAATCTCTACAACACGGCCATCTGCACGATATGTGTCTACCCCAGTATATGGATTAAATTCAGATACTGTTGGAGGTTGAATATCTGGAGGTAAAATTACTCCTTCCATCGAGATTGTATCAACCCACCATTCTTGGTCGTAATCACTTCTAAATGCAAATGCAACACAAATCCATTTACCTACATAAGAAGATAAATCAACTTGTTGTTCAGTCCATGCTGAAGTTCCTGGATTACCCAAATTAGCTAATTCTTCATATCCACTGTTTACAACGTTCCCGTTAGCATCTAAAACTTCATCAGCCATTAAATCTCCATCAGTATCGGCACCAACTTCACACGATCTCTCGGTATTTGTTTCATCTACAACAGCAACTTGAATTCCATGGTATGAAACTGCGTCCCACCATTGCCAAGCTTGTGAAACAGAATCCCACCAATTCATGAATACACCATCATATTGTGTACCAACTTCAATCATTGGCATTACCATGTATTTTGTCTCATATCTTACTCTTGGGAAATCATCAGCTCTAACAATTCCACGGCAATCTAAACCACAACTTCCAAAGAAATTCCATAGAACTTCCCAAGAAGCTTCTTCGTTATCTGTTTGAATCCCGTCACCGTCAGATGAACCAAATTGAAGTGCTGCAGGCATATTCAATGAACTGAAGGCTTCGTTATATGGTAAATCAATAGGAGCACTACATCCTACATCCCATGGTTGGGAATTTGGATCTGGCTTACCTTCTTGACCATTAACAGTTGTTAATGTCATTCCGATAACCGCTTGTCCTCTTGGTGTGTCTGGACATACATCTATTGCTTGACCTTCACTAGGTGCGTAAACAAATGTTGTACCATCTTCAGTTTTTGATTCAGGGAATGCGTCCCAAACTCCATCATTATCTGCATCTGGAGGTGTTGGTTGCTGATAGAACTGGAATAAGTCAAGGAACATACTTCCACTTCTAGGTGCTGCATTCTTGAAAGCAAAACATACATCTTGTCCGTAGAATCTATCTGGGATTTCAAACATTTGTTCTGCCCATGTTTGGTAAGCAAGTGTATTATGTGGAACCGTATAAATTGGGTCTCCTACACCATCACCTGTTACATCATCCATTAGATCAATCATATTTCCAGTACCAGGGTCACCAATACCAGGTTGACAACTCTTAGTAGATGCGTAAATTGAAAATTCCTGTGTGTTTACATCTGTGTATCCGTATGTACCGGACCATGAAAACCATTCAAGCATTATAGCAAAAGACATTCTATTTCCAAATTCTGAATCTGCTGGGATGTGAACCTTAGGAGAAATCATCCAAGCTTCATCAGTATAATCATTATTGTTTTCTGCATGAACTATTGATCTATCACCTTCAAACTTACCTGCACTGAATGTAGAATAACTTTGCCAGTTGTATAATCCGTCATCTTCAATTGCATTCCAACCGTCTCTATCATCGATAGTTTCTGACATTGGGTTTGCTTGTCCAGTATTGAAACTCTCAACATATGCGAGTGCTTCTTGTGCTGATCCATCATAAAGAATTGTTGAGGATTGCATAGCAATTCCTGGTTCACAACCATTAGTATCAACTGCACCAATATATGTACTAGGTGTACTTGGACACCAATCTACAATATCGTAAACTAAATCTCCATCTAAATCAGGAGGACAGCCATTTGTACC
>MDSW01102473.1_pt1 | contig 16626 bp, 19 predicted proteins | sample 811171 | NCBI WGS metagenome assembly MDSW01 (sample SAMN05326641, study PRJNA326480) | marine metagenome | isolation source: seawater | place: Atlantic Ocean: North West | collected 2012
AATGCTTCTATTCTAAAAGCAACTTCGCAATATTTACGGAGTGTGGCGCCTAGAATAAAGATGGGTGAAAGTCACCTTCACGCCCGGAATATTTTGGAAGCGGAAAGAATCGCCTTGATATCTGAAATTGAGGCAATATCGGCAAAAACAAAGAAACTCCCCTCAATGGAAATTCAATTAAATAAATTATCACATGAACTTAATAAAGCTAATTCGGAACTAGAAAGTACAAAGAGCGCATTGTCTTTATCCCTCGACGAACTTAGCAAGCGTAAATCCTCCCGACTTCGGATTTTAAAACAACGAATTCATAATTTAAAGAATTGGATCCGCTGATTTTAACACCTACTTGCGGCATAATATGCAAATCAGCTCCTCCGCGAACACCGAGCGATGCTCATCGATGAAAGAAAACATTGCTTCAGTGGGCGGTTGAGCTCCGCTTGGACAAAATAAGCAGACACCTTGCGCAGTATTTCGTTGGGCTGACGAAGTTCGCGGCCGTCCCGTTCCAAGGCCCTTATCTTCTCGGCCTTCTTCACCCACTCATTAAGTGCATGCGCTGAGCAGCCGATCTACACCGTAATGGATACGATAGCCTGTCAGCAAGACCCGTGTTGGCTCTCAATATCCAGCACATGGCGCATTGCTCGTTCGCGTACTTCAAGAAAAATATAGTTCGTCGTTTTGCTCATGCACCATCCTACTCAGGAGGCGGAGCCTCCGGCAAACCCGGAGCGTGTGTGGATGCCCCCTGTTTGGCAAGCGTTATCTTCGATTTTTCGGCGGGATCTTCGATCGGACGTGTGTCAGGCCTCAGATTGTGGCCTTCGATGACGCCACGGGCCGGTATGCTGTTCGGAAGGCTGGGTTCACATCGGTTCAAAGAGCTGCAAGCGCTCGAGCCCCGGGTCTGAATTTCCCTACCTTGAACTTCGAAGTCCGTGTCGCGTACTCCTCGTCGATCGCTCACCCCGGCCTTGTGGCCATGTCGTGCCTTTTCCCTTCTCGGTTTCAGGTCACGCCATTCGATAATCCTCTTGCTTGGTCGTCATGGCCCAGATCATCCGTGCCATTTTGTTCGCCAGCGCAACGGCCGCGACCATCTTGGGCTTGCGTGCCACGAGGGCAGCGAGCCAGCGATTCGGGCTGCCACCCTTTCGGACGACCCAGCGGATCACGCTCATCGCTCCGACGATTAGCAGTCGGCGGATGTCGGTCTGGGCCATCTTGCTGACCGCCCCCAGCCTGGCCTTGCCACCCGTGGACCTCTGCCGTGGCACAAGGCCGAGCCAAGCCGCAAAGTTCCGCCCACTGCCAAAAGTGTCGAGATCGGGTGCGAACGCCGCGACGGCACCCGCCGTCACGGGGCCGATTCCGGGGATGATGCAAAGCCGCCGCAACTCACAATCTGTCGTCGATGCAGCCTCCAACTCGGTTGCCAGCCGTCCGATCACGTCGATCAGCCGCGCGATCTACTCGAGATACACCGCCCCATCTCCCGGACCGGGTCAGGCAGGTCGCTGCTTTCGTCGGCCAGCGCGTTTTCGAGTAATTTCAGGCTCGCTGGTCCCTTCGGCGCCACCAGCCCGAACTCGGCCAGATGTCCCCGGAGCGCGTTGATGAGCTGTGTGCGCTGCCGGACCAAGCATTGGTGGGTGCGGAACGCCACAGCACGGCCCTGGGTTTCGGCACTCTTCACCGCCACGAACCGCATTGTCGGGCGCATGGCTGCTTCTGCGATAGCCTCCGCATCCGCGCGGTCATTCTTCTGGCGCTTGACGAACGGCTTCACATACGCTGCCGGCACCAGACGCACTTCGTGACCATGAGACTGCGCCACCCGGCCCCAGTGATGCGACGTGGCGCATGCCTCCATAGCCACGACGCAGGCCTGCTGCTCGCCCAGAAGCGCCGCCAACCGTTTCCGAGAAAGGGCCCGGTTAAACAGAACCGTCCCATCGGATCCGACGGCACAAACCTGAAAGCTGCCTTTTGCTAAGTCGATCGCCAGAATGCTGATCTTTGATGTCATTGATGCGCCCTCCACTCGGTGAATATAGAACCGTCTTGGTATACTCGATGCCGCTGGGTGGGGGCATCCACCGCATCAGTTCAATAAGCAGTTGGTTCGACCGGTTCAGTAATATTGGCTTTCACGAAGTTTCGTATTTCCCTGTGTCTGTGGCCAAATTCGGAGAAGTGATTACTGTCGGAAAAGTTGAAGATTTATATCGGGTACGACAGCAGGGAGGAAATTGCTTGGCAAGTCTGCCGGCATTCATTGCTGCGCCATACATCGTCTGATATCGAGATATACCCGCTAAAGCAGAAGGCTCTGCGAGAACTCGGACTTTACAATCGGCCTGCAGACAATACCTCGACCGAATTCTCTTTGACGCGTTTCCTCACGCCGTATCTGGCTGCGCATGACGGCTGGACCATTTTCTGTGACTGCGATTTCCTTTATACGACCGACGTCAACAAGGTTCTCGGCTATGCGGATCGGAGTAAAGCAGTCTATGTTGTGAAGCATGACTATGTTCCGAAGAATGCAGTCAAAATGGATGCGCAGACCCAGACGACCTAACCCCGCAAGAACTGGTCGTCCTTCATCCCGTTTAATAACGCGCATCCTCACGTCAAGGCCCTTACACCCGAAGTAATCAATAGTGAAAGACCGGCTTTCCTCCATCGACTCAACTGGATTCCGGAGGATGAACTGATCGGAGAACTTCCTCTGATCCGGAACTTCTTGGTAGGTGAATATCCGATACCGGAAAAGACGCCTGAAGTCATTCACTATACAAATGGAGGCCCATGGTTCTCCAATTGGCAGAGCGTTGATTATGCGGATCTCTAGATTGGTGAGAAGAACCTATATGATGAATCACTCCGTAAGAAACACGTAAGTTAATACATCAATTCAGAAAGTAACCTTAGCGGAAAGTGCCGATTTTATCATTTTTTAAATAACGCACAGACGAATACCACCGCCACGGTGTTTTCCAAGGCAGGATTGCTAGGTTATCCTATGCACGATCTCGGGTAAGGGTAACCTGGCCGTTACTTTGCTCAACCGGCTTTATATGGACTGGCTGACAGCATATGGATATTGCCATAGTGGGCACGAGCGCTCATGTCGAAGACTTGTTTGACCTGCTTCCCACGGATGCTAGAATTGGTAAAAACAAAACTACCATCCCACAGTATTCGCACGACGCGACCGCGTACTGCGCAATTTTAATTATACCTAACGTTTCCTGCTTCAGCTAAACCGTCAAGTTGAGTGAACCTTATTGTGAATATGTTCTAGATGCAGAGGCAGCACGATCAGCCATATGAGAGGCTTCAGAAAGATGAAGAATCGGATTTCATCGGCGTCGCTTTCCATAAACATTATCCTAATAATCAAAATAGCCGAATGATCATTAACCGCTCACGTCATCCTCTACCTAAATCTGGCGAGTGACAGACGGCTGGTGTTTCTCTCATGATTGCCTTCTAACCGGGAGGCTGAAGCGATGGCCCCAGACAAAGCGAAACAGCAAGGCGGTCGGCCGGAACCCCTCACAAACGAACATGGCAGACAACCGAAGCGCAGACTTCATGTGGGGGTCGGCCGAGCGATGGCCCATCACGGCGAACTTTTGCAAGGTGTTTTTGAAGGTGAGGAGGGACGTCTGCATCGTGGACTGGTTACATTGCCGATGCCGGATTGGCAGTCCCTCGTCACGTTTTGGCCGAAAGGGGAAGGTGGCATCGGCTCCCGGCCGACGAATCGAACGAAGGCCGCACGAGCGGCGGCATTGGCACTTGCATACCTAGGCTATGACGACGCGAGCGGCGATCTTACCGTAGAAAGCGATATTCCAGTTGGCCATGGCTATGGCTCGTCAACTGCTGATGTTATTGCCGCAATCCGAGCGGTCGCTGCAGCGACGGGCGCCACGTTGCGTCGCTCAACGGTTTCTCGATTGGCCGCCGAGGCAGAAGGGGCGAGCGATGCTATTGCCTATGGAGACCAAGCCGTCTTGTTCTCCCATCGAGAGGGACGGATTCTCGAGCATTTCGGGGGAGAGTTTCCGCCATTTATAGTGGTCGGCTTCCAGACACAAGGTTCTGCGATCAACACGCTCGATCTGCCGCGTGCACGGTATGACCCTCGGGAAATCGGGTTATTTCGTACGCTCCGCGGTCTTACCTATCGTGCCGTGAGGCTGCAAGACCCAAAGTTGATGGGACACGTCGCCTCCGCAAGCGCGCGTATCAATCAGCACCATCTGGCTAAGAGCAAGTTCACAGCATTTGTGACATTAGCTGAGGACTATGACGCCTGCGGTGTTCAAGTAGCCCATAGCGGATCGTTGCTGGGGGTACTGTTTGACGCCAATGAACGTGGCGTTGTGACACGCGCCGCCGCCCTTGCCGGGAAAATAAAGGCGGTCGGTGTCCAAGGGGTCAGGTTGTTCTCCGTCAATGCCGACGGTAGCTTAGCAGAGGATTACCGTAATGAGCGATAGAAGTGATCTTCTCGCGGCCCTCGAAATGCCGCGGCTCGCGCGCCTGGCGCCCAATCTTTTTGCCGCATGCTTTCCTCTGATGAAGCTCTTGCCGGCCCGGTACATGCTTGATCGCGCCCAGGCAGATGGTAGACTGCGACCCCACGGTTCGATTGCGGAAACAACTTCGGGCACATTCGGGCTCGCGCTCGCCATGCTGGCGGCGATGCGTGGTTTCACGTTGACTCTGGTAAGTGCCGAAAGCTTGATCGACGAGCGACTAAGACGCCGCCTGGGCGATCTCGGTGCCACAATCCAGATAGTCGACGACCCCGAAGGTTCGGGTGCGCAGCGCGAGCGGCTTGGCCGGCTTCAGACAATTCTCAATGAGCGCTACGAGACGTTCTGGCCGCGGCAATACGACAATCCCGACAATCAGCTGGCCTATGGGAGACTTGCCGAATGGATCACCCGCAATATCGGCAGCATCGACTGTCTGGTCGGATGTGTCGGTTCCGGCGGATCTCTGTGCGGAACCGGTACCTTTTTGAGGGACGTATTTTCCGGTCTCTTCTTGATTGCAGTCGATACCCAGCACAGCGTATTATTCGGCCAGAGAGCCGGCAGACGACTTCTGCGTGGGCTTGGCAATTCGATTTTGCCGCGCAATCTCGAACATCAAATGATCGACGAAGTACACTGGGTTGGTGCGCTCCCGGCTTTCGCCTTTACCCGGAAGCTCCATCGGGAGAATGCGTTGTTCATGGGGCCGACAAGCGGTGCAGCGGCCTTGGTGGCGCATTGGTATGCAAGGAATTATCCTGATGCGGTAACAGTCGTAATCCTTCCCGACGAAGGCTTTCGATATCAAGATACCGTCTTCAACGATGATTGGCTTGCCGGCGTCGACGGTTGGCCGTTGGCAGATGTCAACGGCCCTGTGACCTTGTCCAGGATAGAATCTGCGGGAGAAGAATTCTGGTCACGGATGTCCTGGCAGCGACGTTCCCTTGCAGCAGTGCCCAACGCAGACGTTGGAGCCTAGTATCCAGCCCTCTGTTTCATATTTTGTTCCAGTGGCCCGATCAGGCCAAAAGACCGTTCCTATCAAGCTGGATGCATGACGCGCTTCAAGAAGTCCTGAGTTCGCCCATGCTTCGGATCTCTCAGGACCTCTTGCGCCGAACCGCGTTCGACAATTTTTCCGCCATCCAGGAAAAGGACTTGGTCGGCAACCTCGCGCGCGAACTGAATCTCATGGGTGACGATGAGCATTGTCATATGCTCCCCGGCAAGTGCCCGCATCACCTGTAACACTTCGCCCACCATTTCAGGGTCGAGCGCGGATGTGGGCTCGTCAAACAGAATGGCTTCGGGGCGCATGGCGAGCGCCCTGGCAATGGCCACACGTTGCTGTTGGCCTCCAGAAAGCGAACCGGGAAAGGCATGCATCTTTTCAGCAAGGCCGACACGATCGAGCAGTTCCATCGCGCGTTCACAAACCTCTTTCCTGTCCTCTTTCAAGACATAGAGAGGACCTTCCATGACATTTTCCAATGCTGTGCGATGGGGAAAAAGATTGAAACGCTGAAACACCATCGTGACCCGTGCGCAGATTGAATGGATGTCCCGGGATGTCGCATCCACAACCGTGCCGTCAATGCTGATTGAGCCGCGTTGATAACTCTCCAATCCGTTGACACAGCGCAATAGGGTCGACTTGCCGGAGCCGGATGGGCCGATCAGACACCCCACCTCGCCTTTTCGGATTTCCGCGTCGATTCCTTTCAGCACTTCAATGGTGCCGAAGGATTTATGGACGTTATTGAAGACGATCATCCGCCAACTCCCATCGTGGTCTCAAGGCGACGCATCAGCAAATTGAGCGGTATGGTCAGACATAGATAAAGAAACGCCACAAGTGTGAAAACGGTCATGTTGTCGAACGTGGACGAGGCAAGCATCTTGCCCTGCATGGTGAGATCGGTGACCGAGATGACCGATACCAGAGACGAATCCTTGAGCAGCAAGATGATGTTGTTGCCATAAGGCGGCAGGACAATCCTGAAGGCCTGTGGCAGAACGACTCGACGCATCATCAACGGCCGTCTCATGCCAATGGAGCGCGCTGCCTCGATTTGGCCCTTGTCAATCGCCTCGATGCCGGCCCTGAAGGTCTCGCTGAGATAGCAGGAATGGGCAAGCGCAAGACCGAGTACACCGGATTGGAAAGCGGTGAGATTGACGCCGATTTCCGGCGCGACGAAGTAGATATAAAATAGGAGAACAAGCAGCGGGATACCGCGCACGAATTCGACGAAAAACCGGGTTGGCACTGCCAGCAGGTTGACGCTGGATGTTCTGAATAAGGCCCAAAGGAGACCAATGGTGGTCGCGAGACAAAGGGCAAGGAGAGTAACGAGGACCGTCAGCCAAAGACCTTGTAGCAAAAAAGGGAGGTAGCTCTCCGAACGAGAGAGAAATTCACTCATTACAGGCCTCCTTCTTGCGCGCGGATGTCCGATTGCCCCCATGGTCGGCAAAGCGATCGTGATTGGCGTTCATCGTCATTTTCAGCCCCTGTCAAATCAGCGCTACTCAAAGCCCGTACCGGGCAAAGATTTTTGCAAGCTCACCATTTTCTTTGAACTTGACGATAGAAGCCTCGAGTCGTTTGCTCAGTTCAGGATTGTCCTTAGCGACGGCCAGGGCCACTTGGCCTCTATCTATGGGTTGGTAATCTTCAACCATGCGCACGCCCAAGGCCGAATTTTGCGAGAGCTGATAAGCTACGATCGGTTGATCGCCGAAACCTGCCTTGATACGGCCGAGTTTGACGTCGCGCATGATGTCGGCGATGGAGTCGTAGAGCTTGACTTGCCGAAAAATACCAAGACCTTGAAGGGAATGGGCGAAGGTCGAGCCAATCTGCGCACCGACCACCTCGCCCTTCAGGTCCCCTATCTTATAATTGAGCGGGTCGTTTGCGGCGACGAACATGGTTTCGCCGAAGGCATAGACCGGTGTGCTGAAATTGACGATTTTCTTGCGTTCGTCCTTCACGAACATTCCGGCGGAAATCAGGTCGATCTTGCCACTCATCAGAGCCGGGATCAGGGCAGGAAATGCCATGATTTCAAATTGCGCCTTCATGGCATTGTCATGGGCAATCGCTTTGGCAAGATCAACCATCGCACCGGTCGGTTGTTGCGTCACCGTGTCGACAAAGGTGAACGGGACACCGGTGGTGGTGACCCCGATCGTGATCGTTTCCTGAGCCAACGCATCAGTCACGAGAGCGAATACTGCCATCAAGGAGAGGAACACCCTTGCAATGACTTGTGGCGTTCCGCGTCTTTTGAGCGATCCGGACGGCCGTCTCCTCATCGCAAAAACAGGGTCAACGGTGTCGAGCAGGTTTTGCCCTTGCGGGCAACGGTTGGCTGCGTTGAGGGAAGCCGCGCAACGGCGCGACCGGTTGGTAAGGTCGATATGCATATTCCTCTCCGTTTTCATATCATTCAATCCATGGTTCAAACCGGTTCAAATGCCCGAGGGGTAATAGACTTCTCGCGCCCTATAGCCTCCCAGGCTTCAGGTACGGAGTGATAAGTGGGCAGTGGGTCATGCGAAGAAAGTGAGCGATCGACATCCTTGAGACCGCTTGCCGTCGCAATCGCAACGACACGGTCGTTTGCCGCAATCACGTTCCGGCGCCTCAGCATCGCTACAGCCGCAAGCGGTGTCACCGATGCAAGCTCGGCAAAAATACCTTCGCGTTCAGCAAGGCGTTCCTGCAGCCGAATTAATCCTTCATTGCTAATCGGCACGGCCAGGCCATCCGACTGCCTGAGTGCATTCAGCGCCTGAAACGTGCTGCGGGTGGCGCCGATCGAAATGGCAAGAGACGCAAACTCAGCTTTCATGTCGGGTATTCCATCGCCAGTCCCAGCAAGAGCAGCCGTCAGCGAACCGTGAACTTCGGCGGCAACAAGTCTCGGCAGACGAGCGATTGCGCGCTGCTCATAGAGACCTTTGAAACCTTGCCACAGGCCGGCTAACGCGTCTCCGTAGCAGACCGGTAGAACGCACCAGTCAGGCACATTTCCGCCCATCTGTTCGACGATTTCGTAAGCGAGTGTCTTGTAGCCCTCGATACCGGCCGGATGGCTGCCGACGACCGGAGCGCGGAAGGGAGAGGTCGCGAACCAGCCGTGAAGCTCCACCCCCTCAGCGATAAAGTCCCAGCGATCGGTTTTGTTGGCAAAGGGCACGACGGTTGCGCCCGTCTTGCGGATCTGAGCAAGCATCGGTCCGGCAGCGCCGGCAAATGTGGCAACGATGCAAGTCAGTCCGGCCCGGCCCGCGTAGGCGGCAAGCGAGGCGCCTGCATTGCCTGAGGAGGCGGTGGCCACGATCCTTGCGCCTTGCATGCGTGCGACGGAAACTGCGACCGAAGAAAACCGGTCCTTATGTGACCAGGTCGGGTTGTGGCTCTCATTCTTGATCCAGAGACGCGAAAGGCCGAGTTCAGCGCCTATGGCAGGTGCTTCGAGGAGCGGCGTCAAACCCTCTCCAAGTGAAACAGCATACTCTACAGGGCAAGGGAGGCAGTCCGAATAACGCCATAGCGAAGGCAAAGATTTGCAACCAGCCGCATCCGCAACGTTATGTTCGATAACCCTCAGATTGGCAGGCGTCTCGTCTCGACAAGCCGGGCACCCACGCGAGTCGATGGCAATATCTGACGGGTAACAGCATCCGCAACGGACGCAGGCATAGCCGTTGAGCATGGTCATGGCGTCACCATGAAAAGATCGCCGTCGGATGTCATGAGGGTTTCGACGCCATCCGGCCGCACCACAACCATGTCCTCGACCTGCAAACCCCAGCGGCCGAGCTCGTAATAAGGCGTTTCGACGCACAGCACCATTCCGGCTTCAAAAACCTCGTCGCTCGTCGCTGTGAGGTTCGGTGCGTCGTAGCCGTCAATACCGATGCCGTGGCCGACATGATTGCGCCGGTAGTGGCTGATGCCTTCCCGGCGGACGGTCTCAACTGTGGCTTGAAAGACGTCCGCCACCCGTACGCCCGGTTTGATCAACTCATATGCGCGTTCCACGCCGGCGAGCAGAGCTCGGTGATATTGGCGGACTTCCCTGTTTGGTTCGCCAAATGTGGCGATGCGGGCAATGTCCGCACGATAGTGCCGGTAGCGTCCGCCAACGTCGAAACGGATCACGTCTCCTCTTGTCAGTTTTCGACCGGAGGGCTGAACATTCATCAGGGCGCTTCTCTCGCCGAAGCCAATGCATCCCAGCACGGGAAATGCGTCGTCCTGCACCGTCTGGGCGTGGAAAGCGCGCGCGAGCTCGAGCTCGCTTGCGCCTTCTAAAGCGACAGCAAGAGCGGCTTCGATTGAACGCTCGGTAATCTCTGCGACCCAGGCCAGCCGGGCGATCTCTTCATCTGTTTTGACCGCACGCACAGCGCGGAACAGGCTGGCGGCCGGAAGCAGTTCGGCATTGGGAAGACGCTCCTGAAGGGCTTCGAACTGTCCGGGCATCAACCCGATTTCATCGATACCGATGCGGGCGCGACCGAGCCCCGTATCCATTAAACCCGCCGTCAACGCGGTGAGCGCATCGTCATGGACGGGAGCCTTTTGCATGTCGATAAGCCGTCGGCTGACCGGATCCATTGCGTCGAGCGCCCCTCCATCGACATTAAAGGTCCCATAGCGGCGCACGCGGTTGACCCAGATCCTCTGATCGGCGACCAAATCGAGTGTTGCCGTGCTGGTGATGATTTCCGCTTCGTCTTTGCCGGAAGCTGGCCAGATGACATAGGCCTGAGGGCCGCGGCGAATCCATTGAGGTAGAGCCCAGAAACCGCTCGTATAGGTGACGTTTTCCGGCGCAGTCGCGACAATTGCATCAATTTCAGCCTCCGCCATCAGGAGGTGAAGACGCTCTTCGTTGAGGAGGGCGCTGCTAGACAACATGAAGATGATCCTTTTCTTCTCGCGCATTGCCTTCGGCGAAACCCAGTCCTGTTGAAATCCGGAGAGCGGCAGCCAATACTCTTTCTCCGACTTCGGCAATTTCGAGCTGCGGGCCGACCGAGCGCGGATAGGCGACACTGATTGCTGCGATCACCTTGCCGGTGGCATCGCGCACCGGCGCTCCGACCGAAATGACACCAAGAATGTTTTCGTCGAGCGAAGTCGTGTAGCCGATAGGACGTGCCGCTTGGATCTGGCTGATCAACTGGCCGGGATCTGTCACCGTCCGCGGCGTTAATTTATCAAGCGGCGCCTCACCAAGCACATCACCAATCGACTCATCGGATAGTCCAGTGAGAAGTGCCTTTCCGAGGGCCGTCGAATGTAGTGCCATCGTTTCGCCTGGCGAGGAGCGGATGACGACCGGACTGCGGCTTTGGATCGCAAGCAGATAGAGAGCCACAGCATTGCGACGTACCCCGAGAAATGCATTGAAGCTGTTTTCGGATGCCAGTGTCTGTAGTTCGGGTTCGGCAATACCGATCAACCGATCCTTACGAAGCACGTGCTGGGCAAGCACCAGAACACCGTGACCGATGCGATAACGCCGTGTGTCTTCCGCCTGCTCGACATAGCCATGATCGGCAAGCGTGTTCAGAAGTCTCTGGATGGCTGGTGCACTCAACTCCAGCCGCCGGGCGATTTCACGCACCCCTAGGGGCTCATCGGAGTCCTTCAGTGCTTTTAGTACGGACAACCCTCTCTCAAGGGAAAGACTGCCTGACATAAAACGTTCCTTTTTTCGGAATATTGTTCCATATTTTGATATTCAACCGGAAAAGCTTGTGTGATGTCAAGTGCGAATGTTCACTATAGTGTGTCGCTCTAAAGTGTACGTCGTGATGACCATGCAGGTATGGACGTTCGCGTGGTTGTCGGTCTCAACGTGCAGCGCCTAAGGCGCGAGCGCGATATTTCCCAAGAGGATTTGTCGCTGCGCTCCGGTTGTACGCGCGGTTATTTGAGCGGCATCGAGAACGGACGCCGAAATCCGACCATTCTGTTTCTGGCAAGTCTTGCTCAGGTGCTTGGGACCGACATTTTGGAATTTTTCGTCAAGCCGATGAAGGCAAAAGCTCATGGCAACCCTGACAAGGGAAATCGGGCAGACGCGTCGGTCGTGACGTTTGGTAAGTCAGCAAACAAAAAGAAATCGGCACGTCGATCGACAAGATAAGCAAAAGCCTTGTTCGATCTGACATGTGGACTGCGTTAGCGTGTGTCGGGTGGCGGACGCCGGATCAGCCATTCAACGTCGACCTGCAAAGCGAGGGCGATCGCTTCAAGTGTGTCGACGGTTGGCGAATTTTCCTCGCGCTCAAGCTTGCCAATATAATTCCGATCAACACTGGCGAGGTCGGCCAATTGTTCCTGGCTCATGCCGGACGCCTGACGTAGAAGCCTTAAATTCCGCGCAACGATTGATCTCAACCTCATGTATTGAGACAGCCAGGGTGCCGCGCCTATCTCCACCTACTATAGTAATCATTCGTATACTGCTGTCTTGTTAGCCAGCTCGCATCAAGATAAAGGTGTATTACCAAAATCATGCGTTTATAGGTTGAATTTCCCTGCGGTGTCGCCGATGAATCAAAGCGATCTCCTTAATCTGATTGAGCTGGTCAAAGTGTTCGAAAGAGCGGCCAGTCATGACGAAATCCTTGCAACGCTTTTTTCGCAGCTTAAGCATTTCGGTTTTTTCGCATACCTGATCACCAATTTGCCTTTGCCGCGGGAAATGCTCCTGCACGAACATATACTCGCCAATGGATGGCCGGCCGAATGGTATGCCCATTACAATGCCGCTGGACTCTATCGTCACGATCCTTGTGCCGCCCTTTGCCGTAACACTGCCCATCCCTTTTTATGGAGCGATATCGGTAAGGAGGGCTTGGAGGTTTCCGCCCAACGGGTGATGGATGAGGCCGCCGAGTTCGGCCTTCGTCAGGGGATTTGTGTGCCCATTCACGTACCCTTTGCCCTGCCTGCTGTGATCACCGTCTCTGGGGAAGCGATGGAACTCGAACCAGCGGTTCGGCAAATCGTTCAGATCCTCGCGCGCCAGGCACTGGAATCAGTTTTGCGAACCCAAACTGACAGGCACCATTCCCAAAAGCCGCTTTTGTCTGAGCGGGAGCGAGAGGTCTTGCGTTGGGTGGCCGATGGCAAGACGTCTTGGGAAGTGTCTCGCATCCTTTCCATCTCCCAACACACGGTACTCACCCATCAACGCAACGCCAAGCAGAAGCTCGAGGCCGTAAACAACGTTCATGCGGTTGTCAAAGCGATCCTGAGGCAGGAAATCTATCCCTGATCAATCGCTAAATTTCGGGATAGCGGGCAAAAACTTCCTTGGTCTAGATATTTGAAAAGGCCGGGAGGTATCTCATGTTCCAGATTCATATCGTCGATCGTTCGAACCAATGCGATTATCAGGTCCATCTCGAACAGCATTTCCGGTTGCGGCACAAGATCTACGTTGATGAGCGCGGCTGGCATGATCTTGCCCGCCCTGATGGTCGCGAGGTCGATGAATTCGATACCGAGGATGCCACCTATCTGCTTGCTATCGCTCCAGGCGAAGGAGTTGTGGCGGGATCCCGGCTTCTCCCCAGTCTCAAGCCCCATTTGATGAGTGAGGTGTTTCCTCAACTGGCGCCGTCTGGGGTGCCGAAAGCTGACGACATCTACGAATGGACACGGATATTCGTTGTATCAGCGCTGCGTGAACCAGGTTATCCGTGTGTCGCGGCCGGAGCAGTCTATTGCGGCATCATTGAATACTGCCTTCGGTACCGGATAAGTCACCTCTCGATCGTTTGCGAAACCTATTGGTTTGATCGCCTGGCGCGGCTCGGATGGAATCCCCGATCGCTTGGGCCATCACTAGTGCACCGCGAAGAAACCATCATAGGTCTCATCGTTGATATGAGCCCAGCCGCTCTTGAAACCACACGCCGGGCATATGCCATCGACGGTTCCGTTCTGTGGTGGAAATCAATATCGGAGTCGGAAGGAGAGGAAGCAGTTCAACTCCGCGCCGAAACCTGCAACGGGTGATCGCAGGTGAGAGGATAAAGCAACATGTCAAGAGTAGGCGAAGACATTCTTATTGAATGCTGGCAAAATAGGGCTCATTACCAATGCCTTCTTACTCTCGACCGTGCCGACTGGGCGTGGGAATTTTTGCGGCGGCATCCTGACTGTCCGCGTATTTTGGCAGACTCTGCATCCCGCAAGCTCTTGCGCTCTGCGCCGCCACTTAGTCTTGTTACGCAGAAAATAGAACCTGACCAAGCTTTGGCTTGGGGGGTTCGATTTTGCCGATAGACCATTGGCAGCGGCCCGCTCCTTTTCGGTCTTCTGGCACGGCGATTACCTCGCCAATATTTTGCCGGTTGAGGCATTACCTGCCCAGGTCGTAGGTGACGGCGACGCCTTTGATCTTCTGAGCGTGCCGCATCCGGTCACCATCCTGCGTTCGCTTGACGGTGAACATGTTCTTATCAGTGACGGTCCACGTTCTCTGCGCTTCGATGTCGTTGCAGGCAGCCTATTGTCCGGCCCTGTCCACCTCGTTTATCGCCTTTCTGGCTTTGCAGACATCGAGGCGAAAATCATGACGTTGCGCCGCCTACTGGCGTTGGAGCGGCTCGGCCGCCTGCCTATTTCGCTATTTCCCCCGGAACGTAAGGCATGTCGGTGGGCCATGATGCTGCAAGCTCATGACGGCATGCAGGCAGGGGCTAGTCAACGTGAAATCGCCATCGCGCTTTTCGGCGAAGATCGCGTGGCCAACGACTGGCAAGCCGACTATTTGAGAAGCCGCATTCAACGCCTTATCCGCTCTGCCGAAAAAATGATCCTTGGTGGCGGCTATCGAACCCTCCTGCAATAGTTTGTCCTATTTGACCGACGATCTCTTAGGGCGAACTTCCCGACTCGGAACATGGTGCGCGTTTTTCAATGCAGCGATAGCTGTGGGTAACCAAAATTACGCCGAGGACGGGTCGAGACCAACAATCTCCATTTGGAAAAGACGTCGGGCGCGGCAGCCTGAAGAGGCCAATGGAGACAGGGCTATCTTTGCAATGAGATTAGAGCACTTCCCATTAAGGCGGAATCGTATCCGGCCCTCCTATGGGCTCGATTTGTGCTTCAAACTTTCAACCGGTAAAGGAGGCCCACATTGGAGATGCTATTTCTGTCGATTGTTTATCCAAGCGCGCAATTGACACTGCAGAAGGCGACGAAAGCAGCTGTTAGCAGCAGATCTATTTGGCTATAGGAAAGCGATCGCGATCCGATGGGTCGACTACTACCGTCCTGCGGGCGGCAATGAAGCTGAGAAGATGGGCCTGCACTTACCGCGCAACCCGCTTGAAGCTTGCCGCTATGAGCCCCTTGCTCTGGTTTCGACCGTGCAGGATATCGCACTGGCCGAAATCGTGATCTTCCTTTACGACGCTGTGGGAGTGTCGCGATCCACCTACGCTGCAAACAACTCATTATAACTGTCAAGTCTCGGATCAGGTGGTCGCGGATGCGATCCAAAGCTTGCATATCCACCTACGCTTCAGACCGCACCTGAACAAAGCACATCGTCGGGCGTGACACTACCTCGGCTAAAGCTTCTGCATCTATCCCGTCTGACTTGTTCGACTTCATGTACTCATCGAAGAACTTAGCCGGGATGATACGGGCATCGTGTCCGAGCGCTATCAGCTTGCGAGCTAATTATTCCGAACCAGCGTAGCCTGTCACGCCGATCCGAGATGCCGGACGCATCGGAGAAATTTAACAATGTCTCAGATGAGAACTTTGCTCGCTGGATAGGAAGTCCGTGATCATCGAGCGAAACAACATGGAAGACATTTATCTACACCGTAGGCGATTGCATCGTGCTTCGGCTTGGTGAGTATGTCGCATTTCTCATTTTTCTTACGGTGCCGATTGACCATCGGGGAAGCGGCACGGGCGATCCCAATACTTCCGATTCATGGCTCGAGGAGGACTGCTGACGGTCAAAGATACGGTTAATCCTCGCCATTGGGTGCCTCATCATCTAAAAAGAAACCTAAATCGTAAATTCTAAGTAATAGATCTAGTTTCAAGCCTGACGTCGCGAGCTTTATCGATGAATGCCCTGTCTTATCTGAATGCGCCGATCTGGCTCCTGGGTGTTTTCGGGTCGGAAAAATCCTATCGGAAGAACCCGATCATCGGCAGCCCGAAGCTGAACCGCTGGGGCCTGCACCGGAAACGGGTACAGGTGGCAGCCGCCCTTGCCGCTTCGAGGCGCCGGCGTCTGGCATCGGCTGTACCCGAGGAGGAGCGGCGATTTTTCGATGAAAACGGCTATTTCCTCGTCCGTAATTTCCTGCCCGACGATGTTTACAAGACGCTGACGGAAGAAGTCACAAGCGGACCGTTCGAAGCGCGGGAGATGCGCCAGGGCCAGGCCGTGACGCGCATGACGCCTTTGCCTCCGAACGTTCTTGCGGCCAATCCGGCGCTGGCAAGGACCGTCCGCGACCCGCGCGCCCGGGCGATGATCCATTACGCGGCCTCCCAGGGCGGCCAGCCGCAGATGTTTCTGCAGACGGTGATCGCCGAACCGCAGCGCGGCAAGAAGGACCCGCAGACGGATGTCCATGCCGACACCTTCCACGCCACTTCCAAGGCCTGGCTGTTCCTGCAGGATGTCGGCGAGGAGGACGGGCCGTTCTGCTTCGTGCCCGGATCGCACAAGGTCACGCCGGAGCGCCTGGAATGGGAATATCAGTGCTCGCTGACGGCCAGCACCGACGGGCGCAACCACCATGCCAGCGGCTCGTTCCGTATCAGCCCTGAGGAACTGGACGCGCTCGGCCTGCCGCAACCGGTCAGGATGGCGGTGCCCGCCAACACGCTCATCGTCGCCGATACCTTCGCCTTCCACGGGCGAACCCCGTCGGACCGGCCGACCACCCGGGCGGAAGTTCACTGGCACATGCGGCGCAACCCGTTCCTGCCCTGGACCGGTCTCGATCCCTTGAGCCTGCCCGGCATCCGTGAGCG
>MDSW01111668.1_pt1 | contig 16621 bp, 13 predicted proteins | sample 811171 | NCBI WGS metagenome assembly MDSW01 (sample SAMN05326641, study PRJNA326480) | marine metagenome | isolation source: seawater | place: Atlantic Ocean: North West | collected 2012
ACGTCATCGGCCGTAAATCTGAAATCACACAGGATTTCAACAACCTGCTGCAGGCCTGCTGCGATTGCATACCGGCCACCAAAAGGTTCTTTGCGAAAGAACAGGTGAAAGACGGTTTCGTGTTCAGCCATCCCACTGCGGAAATATCCACAGGACATAGTGAGCTGGTAGAGATCTGTGAGCAGTGCCCACGAAAAACGAGATGTGCCATTCATTGAATCACCTTAGTGTCATTTTCACACTAAGACGGCGATTTGAAAGGGGATGTTCACGAAAAGGCTGCGAAAAAGAAGAATTAACCGGGATTGCTTCGCACCCGAATCGCACGAACATCTGAATTGCCACGGATGTTTGACCACGAAGTGGTTTGAGGCTGGTCAGTGGTCAATCACTGATTTTGGAGTGCCGAATGGTCCCTGCAGCGGCTGACATGGAATCGTGACAAACAGCAGTTCGAGAAGAGACAGACACCTCGAGCATTCAGTCTGACCACGATTTAGAGTCGCACACTGGCAGGCCTTCAGTAACAACCGGCTCGACTTATCGAACCGAGTCGGGTCAACCTGATCGCAGGGCCCTGCGTGAGTTGATTCACCACAGCGGGCACGAAGCAACACAAAGGACACAGAGCAACTCAAAGACCGGAAGACGCCAATCACCGTGGTGGCTGGTCTAAGCCGCTTTCTTCTTTTTCTTCGCCCGCGTCAGCTTCTGCCGCATTCGCTGCATACCGGAAATCCACTTGTCATAGTCCTGAGTCTTCCATGCGAAGAACTCCTCCACTTCCGGGTGGGGCAGGATCATAAAACGCTGTCCGCGGATTCCATCAATCACACAGTGCGCCACATCTTCGGGAAGTACAGAGGTCGCGTGCAGGAACTGATGAATCGGGTCATCATGATCCAGAAAATCAGTGGCGACACCCAGCGGGCATACGCACGAGACTTCAATTCCTTCCCGGCCATACCGCACGGCCAGCCATTCGGCAAAAGCAACGTCTGCATGTTTCGTGACCGAGTACGCAGCGGACCCAATCTCAGTCAGCAGCCCTGCCCCGGATGCAGTATGAACGATGCATCCACTGCCGCGGTTGAGCATATGAGGAATCACGGCCCGAGCGGCATACACTCGCGACATCACGTTGACGTCCCAAAGCCACTGCCAGTCGTCGTCAGGAGTCTCAATGCCTCCCTTCGTTGTGATGCCGGCGTTCGAGCAGAGAATATCAATTCGTCCGCACTGCTGGATCGTCTGCTGAACCAGCGCCTGCACGTCGCGTTCAGAACTCACATCGCACGTGTTCGCAATTCCGCCGATTTCTTCGGCGACTGCAGCTGCTGCGTCTTCATTGATATCCGAAACGATGACACGGTCCGCACCTTCCGCCGCAAACTGTCGGCACATGGCCGCTCCAATGCCATGGCCACCGCCCGTGACCACAACAACTTTTTCCTCGATCTGCATTCTGATCGTCCCTGACCAGGAGTGTCGATTTTCGCCCCTAAAGCTGAAGGAAGCATATCCGGAGGGGCCAAATGGGAAAATAGCAACCAGCAGGCCGGGCGATCACCCAGTTGATCCTCAGCAGCATGACCTCGCACCTCAGATGTTGCAGCAACGCTGCTGAGACCCACAGAATAGGCGCACCGCGGCAGTGACAGGCCTGATCTCGGTGGCCCCCGATGATGACCTGTCGTGCGGGAGGGGCAAAGAATAACGGGCACGGACAGACGTCCACAGAATTGACCCTCCAATTGAGGACCGGAGCTGACCGGACTCCCCGACCTCGGTCGATTTTCGACGATGGCCCCTTTGCAGGATGCTCTTACCGAGGGCCCTCTCGTCGGCAATATCTGCCGAATGTGGAGTGAGCATCCATCAGGGATGAAACAGACAGACGATGGATTCCGTCACAATCCAGCAGCTGTGCGACATCACGGGTGGAACACTTGTCGGTCGCGCAGATTTCGCTGCCACAGTCACTGGCTGTTCAATTGACAGCCGCTCCGTCAGGCCTGGCGACGCTTTCTTTGCGCTCTTCGGCGAGCAACACCACGGTGTGAGTTTTGCTCAGTCAGCCGTGAGTTCCGGCGCTGCAATTGTTGTCGCCGATGACACGGCCCAGGGAGCAATCACGTTCCCGCACATTGCCGTTCCGGATTGCGCCGAGGCACTTGCCCAGATAGCAGCCTCCAATCGAGAAAACTCAGAGGCTCTGGTGATCGGGGTGACAGGCAGCGTTGGGAAGACCACCACCCGAATGATGATTGACTCCGTTCTGAAGGCGCGTCACTGGGGCGTCCAGAGTCCTTCCAATTTCAACAATCACCTTGGTGTCCCACTCACACTCCTGCAGCTCAATGGCGACCATGAGTACGCAGTCGTGGAAATTGGCACGTCAATGCCCGGTGAAATCCGGCAACTCACGCAGATTGCTCAGCCGGAGTTTGGAGTGCTGACCAGAATATCCGCAGCGCATCTTCGCGGGCTCCGGACCGTGAAGGATGTGCGCCGTGAAAAGCAGCAGTTGCTCAACCTGCTGCCTGAAGAGGGAATCGCGTTTCTGAATGCTGATGATCCGCTCGTCCTCGAACTGGAAGACGAGATCCAGGCGCGGACCGTTTTGTTTGGCAGTCACCCGGACGCAGACGTTCGAGTATCAGAATTCCAGTGCACTCAGGATTCTCTGACAGCGTTGATTGACGGCGTTGAGTACCAGATCTCAGCCTGCGGATCACATCATCTCAGCGCCATGGCCGCCGCGGTCGCCATTGGTCTGGAAGTTGGCCTGAGCGCGCGGGAGATTCAACAGGGACTGAACCTGTTTCGTCCGGCCAGAGGTCGCAGCCAGTTGCTGCAAGGCCTGTCCGGCCCGGTCATCGACGACACGTACAATGCGAGTCCCGCCAGCGTGCAGGCGGCAATCTCGACGCTGGAGAATTTCCCGGGGCAGAACCGTCGCATCATGGTGCTTTCCGACATGCTCGATCTCGGACAGCAGGCGGTCACGCTTCATGAAGAAGCAGGAGCTCTCCTCGCGTCCTCTCAAATCGATCATATTCTTCTCTCCGGAGAGTATGCTGAAACGACAGTTGAGTCCTTTCTCGAATCAGGTGGTCACCAGAATCGCGTGTCTGTATTCCACGATATTGGTCAGCTAACCACGATCCTTGAGATCATTGCAGGCGAAGGCGATGTCGTGCTTGTGAAAGGATCTCGCGCAACACGCATGGAATGCGTTGTCGACTTCCTGCGACCGCAGACTGATGCTCAGGAAACCCGTCGCGCTGCGTAGCAGGCCGGGGGAGCATAACGAGAGCCGGCAATTCAGCTCGCCACGCGTATCAACAGATCTGCCTTGAGCGGCATGATGGTGATCGCATCCGCTGCCGCTGAGAGAAGTGCGGACGTGTGACCAGGTACCGGGACAGCAATCTGCCCCGGTGGTCATACCCAGAAACGAGAGCTCTCGATCAGCAGAGTCCATTCGCACGCGGTCCGTGCGGCAGAATCTGCTGATCCGGCAAAACCGTAAAAGTTCTCCTGTCTTAACGCCGATGAGACTTCTGGGTGACGTGTGCGCATCGGGTCACCTTCGAAGGAGCCTGTCGATGGAATGGAAGAATCGCCTCAACGGCCTGAATTCAGCGGTAACCAGTCTGCCAAACCGTCAACGGGTGGCACTGGCTCTGGGAGTCTTCATTACCTCAGGCTTCCTGTTCTGGGACGCGGACCAGCCTCCTCAATCATCCACCCCGGCAAATGCAAACTACCAGGAAATGGATGAGTTCATCAGCCTGTTTGATCAGCCGGAGACTGAACCTGAAGAGACTCCACCGGACACCGCTGAAGGAGCCAGCCCGGCAGAACAGATTATTGCGGAAGCAGAGCTGCCTCCAAGTGACTCGATGACTCCGCTGATCATGAATTCAGATTCTCAATCGGGTCGAATTTCAACGGCCAGCGGTTCACATCAGAACGAACGGCCCATCCGACTCACTGGCACGATTTATCCCATCAAGTAACTGGCATGTACGAAGCATACTGGAACCTCACTCGCAAACCGTTTGGTTACCGGGTCAACGTCGAGGACCTCTATCGGTCACGTGCGCTGCAGTCAGCCGCACTGCGACTTCGATACTGCTTTGAGAATAATGCCGGAGCCGCAATGGTGGTGGGACCCTCCGGTGTCGGCAAATCAATACTCATGCAAATGCTGAAGTCTGAGGGGTCTCATCTCAGCCCTTTCATTCATCTTGCATGGCCTCGCCTGACCTCCGCTGAACTGTCGCGACTCATTGCGTCCGCGCTGCTGGAAGTTGAATCGGTTGACGGTTTGAGTGCCGACGCCCTGCTGGTTCGGCAGCGAACAGCATTGAAACAGGCAACAGAGGAAGGGCTGCATCCGATCATCGTTCTGGATGAGGCTCACCTGATGACCAACGATTCCCTCAATGATGTTGTTCTGCCGCTGCTGAATATGGTGGAGACAGATCATTCTGTTCGCCTCACAATTGTCCTTGTCGGACAGCCGGCTCTGGCGGCACACGTCGCGAGAAACGCACAGCTGCGGGAACGTATTTCGGTCACCGCCACAATGTCAGGTCTGTCACTCAATGAAACAGCCGACTACATCGCCACTCAACTGAAGCGTGAAAACAGTTCCAGCCCAATCTTTAGTGATGACGCGGTGAGATCCGTCTGGGAAATGAGCAGCGGGAATCCACGTCTGATCAATCGTCTGTGCGACATGGCACTGCTGGTCGGATTTTCCGATCAGGCATCGTGCATTTCTGACTCAGACATCGCCGCCCTGGCTTCCGAAATTCTTCCTGCCGCCGCCTGACTTTCAAGGCAGCTTTCCGGCGCGAGTTACGCAGTATCCACAGGCATCGGTTCCGTTGTCTGCTGAGCGGGGCGCATGACGCGAAGCAGGCGCGACACCATCTGCTGACGATCGATGATGGCAATCACCCGATCGTCCATCCTGAGAACTCCAAAGGGGGCATACTGCTTGCACATCTGTGTCAGAACTTCCGGAACCGGCTGACCACTGACAAAAACCGGTAGCTCACGCATGACGAGACGGGGAGCCATTCCTGACGCCAGCATATCAGCCACGCGGATGACGCCCATCCACTGATCTGGTTGACCGTCTGCATGCACGAAAACCCATGCAGAATCACCCGATCGTGCAGCAGAGAGAACCTGTTCCGAAGAAGCGTCCTCACTGACCCCAATCACTGTCGCGTCAGGCGAAACCATGTCATCCACAGGACGAGTGGCGGACTGCATCAGATTCTCCGCAAGTCGCCGCTGAATCTCAGTCAACAGGCCTTCACGCTGCCCTGCTTCGAGAACCCCATAAAGGCGGTTACGGCCAAACACCACATCGAGACTGCTGCGCTCCGAATCAGACAGACGAGCGATCAGCCGCGACAACAGAATCATCGGATAGCTGATGGGCAGGAACAGATAGTAGCAAAAGCGAAAACCCACACTTCCGTTGCGCAGCAGACTCATCGGGGCTCGGTAGTAGAGGCTCTTGGGAATCAATTCACCGAAAATGAAGACGAGAGGAGTCAGCATGAGCGTGGAGATCACCTCCGGCGCACCAGACGTGCTGGTCCAGAACTCACCAACCACAAGCCCCACGGCAAGCGTCGTCAGGTAGTTGGCGACGTTATTTCCGACAAGCGTTGTCGCCACAAATCGCTCGGGGTGTGTCACAAAATAAAACAGGGATGACGCAACACGATCACCTCGCTGTTTTTCCAGCGTCACCTGCAGCGTGCTGACGCGATAAAATCCCGTCTCGCTGCCGCTGAAGTAAGATGACAGACGAACTCCGTAAAAGAACAGGAGTCCTGAAACAAACAACAACATCGCAACGGGAGTGTCCATCAGGCATCCCCCCCTTCATCCGGCGCTGAGTACTCTTCCAGTTCCACAAGTGCCCGAACCTGTCCGCGAGGAGTCACCTCGATCGCCTTGAATATCCAGCCTTCCCAACGGATGCAGTCACCGACACGCGGCATCCGCTCAAGGGTCTCATGGAACAATCCGGCCAGCGTGGTCGTGTCGTCATCAGCCTCATAGTTGACTCTCAGGTGGCGTGAGAGATACCTCAGAGTCGCCAGCCCTTCGACGTGAAATCGATTGGCACTGATTTCAATCAGTGGTTCACGACGCAGCAGTTTACGGGTTCTCGATGGAGCATCCGTAAATACGGTTTCGAGCAGATCTTCATGGGTGACCATGCCGACCATGGTGCCCTGTTCGTCGACGACAATGGCCACACTTCGAAACAGGTTTCTGAGTTCCGCCAGAGTAAACGCAAGGCTGGCGCACCAGGGAACGTACAGGACAGGCTCTGAAAGATCACCAAGTGGCAGGTCTGCCGAAGCAATCTCCGACATGGCGACGGCGCGTTTGACCAAACGCGATTCCGGATCCCTCAGCAAAACATAATCGACGGTCGAGAGTGACGGCAGACCGGCCGTCTGAAGTGTCTCTGTGGGGGACAATATGGGACACAGGTTACGCGGCCGCATTACCTCCTCAACGTCCACTTCATTCAGGTCAATAATGTTGTGCAGAACCTGCTGCTCCAGCTCCAACAGTTCCGAGGAAAATGCGGCGGAAGCATCGATGGCCTTTTCGAGATCCCTGGCCTGCAGATGAGCTTCGTACTTTACCTGCGGCCAGAAGCTGCGCCGGAGCACTTTTGCAATTCGGTCCAGTGTGGGAATGAACGGGTCGAGAATCCGTACAGCGGCTGCCAGAGGAATGCCTGCCAGCGAAGAAATCTGCTGACGAAAGACAACCGCAAGACTCTTGGGAAGCACTTCTCCGAAGACAATCATCCCCACGAGGTTAAACACAGCCAGACAGGCGGCCACCATGTGAAAGCTCTGAGCCGTCAGTTGCTGCATCACGACGATGCCAACGGAGAAGTAACCGAGATTGATCACCAGGTTCCAGAACAGAACGGCAGTCAGCAGCCGATCAGGATTGGCGAGCAGACCGGCAACCGTTCTCTGCCTGAGATTCCCCTGCCCGAAGCGGCGGATCTGGTCACGTGTCAGGAAGAAGAAGGCGGTTTCGCTGGCGGAGAAAAAGCCGGAACACAGGATCAGCGTGAGCATCACCAATGCACCGGGCAGCCAGATTTTCATCGAATCCAGAAATTCAGTCATCAACTCGCCAGCAATCTGCAACAGACACGCAATTATGCGTCTCATTCACCATTCGTAACAGACAACTTCCTGAATTCCGATACTGCGTCAGACGAATGCCCGAGCCTCTCCTTGTTACCGGGACAGATACTGATGTCGGCAAGACATGGGTCAGCAGCCTCATTCTGCGATCCCTGACCCGGCACGGGCACCGGATTCGTCCGTACAAGCCGGTCTGCAGCGGTGGGGAAGAGTCTGCGAATGGTCTGATCTGGAATGACGTGGAACAACTCACAGAGGCATGCGTCGATCGCGCCGATACGCAGACGAAACGACGCGTGTGCCCTCAAACCTTCACGGCCGCTGTGGCCCCAAATGTGGCAGCAACTCTGGAAGGCCGCACGGTTGATGATGCACTGCTTCGTAGCGGTGCCAAAACATGGAATGACGAGTGCGACCTGTTACTGATCGAGGGAGCCGGTGGCATCCTGTGCCCTCTGTCTGACCAGACGCGTGTGATCGATCTGGCGGCCGACCTGCAGTCACCTGTCCTGATCGTTGCCGCTAATCGACTTGGAGTCATCAATCACACTCTGCTCACTATTCAAGCCGCACAGAATGCTCAGTTACCGATTGCCGCTGTTATCCTGAACGACGTGAGTCCCAAACCGGAAGACTCATCACGTTCCTCCAACTTCAGCCAACTGCAACTTTGGCTTCCGGATACGCGTCTGCTGACGTGTGGGTATCAGGGCACTGAGTTGAACGATCAGTCGGGCAACCCATTCCCTGTTCGGGACCTGTGGCCACAGAGCTAGTTTAAGACTGCAGTTCAGAATCAGCGACTTCGATCCGGGTCAGGTGCGTGCCATCTGCAATGGACCAAATCCCGTGGCGACAATCATCGCGTCGGTGTCTTTCAGCGTGATGCGTCGCCGAGCAATCTGCAGCACGCCTTCCTCCTGAAGTTCCCCAAGCGTAATAGTGACCGTCTCACGGGTGGCACCGATGATGCTGGCCATGTCCTGGTGAGAGAACTTTCGGGTGATCAGGATCCCATCTTCTGTTGGGCGCCCATAACGTTCACTCAATTCGAGCAACATATGCATCAGGCGTTCGCGGCTGGAACGAAACAGCAGTGACTTCAATCGTCGCTCAATCCGTTTCAGCCGTAGCCCGAAGAGCGCTGTGAGACGCATGGAAACTGACGGATGCTCAACCATCATTCGCCCAACGACCTCGCGGGGGAGCAGGACCACCAGCGAATTTTCACTGGCCTCAGCATATTCCTCGCGAACTGATCCGTTGTAGGCGCTCAGCTCGCCGAAGAGTTCGGAGGGCTCTACAAACCCCAGCAGAGCCTGCTTACCTTCCTGTGTGACGTGATAGATGCGTACTCGCCCACGAGCGAGCAGCATTGCGGAACTGCCAAGGTCCCCCGGCAGATAGATCACCTCACCTCGCTGGAACTCACTCACATAACACTGCGTTTCCAGCAACTGGATCTGCTCAGGAGTCAGGTCGCCGAACACCGGGCATCGCTTCAGATACCAGTATTTTTCGTTCATTTGATGCGAGCCACGGGGATTAGGAAAGCACTTCCGGCGATCGAATTTAAAAGTGTCGTTTCACCAACCGCAGACGCCGGTTGTGTGGTTCTGCTTACATTTGATTTCATGATTTGGTCGATTCCGGCACACAAATCCGGCAATTCGTCCAACGCAGGCGTACAGAAGAGCTGTGATTGTTCACTTCGGGGGCTGATATGCGCCCCAACAACAACCCTGAAAAGATTGTCATGGCAAACTGTCTTGTGACCGGTGGAGCAGGTTTCATCGGAAGTCACCTCACCGAACTGCTGCTGCAACGCGGGCATCACGTCACTGTGCTCGACAATCTCAGTACGGGTCGCGCTGTCAATCTTGATGCCGTTCAGGACCACGAACGGCTGACCATCAGATCGGGTTCCATCACGGATCCTGTGCTGCTGAGCGAGGTCGTTCACGGGGCAGATAACATTTACCATCTGGCCGCTGCTGTCGGGGTCAAACTCGTGGCCGATGACCCGGTCCGCACCATCCAGACCAACATTTTTCCTACGGAACAGCTGCTGCGACTCGCAGCGAGCTCAGGCGTTCGCAAGTTCTTTCTTGCCAGTACCAGCGAGGTTTATGGCAAGCACCCGGGCAACGCATGGCTGGAAGACGACGACCTGCACCTTGGCCCCACCTGCCGACCTCGCTGGGCTTACGGATGCTCCAAAGCGATTGACGAGTTCCTGGCCCTGGCATTCCACCAGAAATACGGACTGGGTGTGACGGTCGGCCGATTCTTCAACGTTGTTGGTCCTCGCCAGGTCGGCAACTACGGCATGGTAGTACCGCGATTTGTCGATGCTGCCCTGCGAGGCGGCCCCGTGACTGTCTACGACGACGGGTCTCAGATTCGCTGTTTTGGCCACGTTCAGGAGGTGGTGGACTGCATTTACGCCCTTGTTGACTCTGATGATGCCGCTGGACGAGTGTTTAACATTGGCAGTGACCAGGCAGTCTCCATTCTGGAACTCGCCCAAAAGGTCATCGAGATGGTCAATCCGGAGGTAGAAATCCAGTTTATTCCTTACGGTGAAGCCTACGGAGACGATTTTGAAGACGTCCAGCGGCGAGTCCCCAACACCGATCGTCTGGCCGAGACAATTGGGCGGCGTCCATCGATGCCGCTGGACAGGATTCTCGAAGACATCATCGCAGCCCGCCGTGCAGCGATGCCTTCATCCTGATCTGGCAGCGTCCGCCCGCAAAGTCGCTCAAATCCCCCAAATCCGATCCCCTGAGCGTCCTGAATCCGTCCGGAATTCGACTCAGAACGTGAAAACAGCCAATGCCGTGCGGCGGAGCATCGTAATTCAGGACACAGCTCGCTGTGCGCACTCCGGCACGATTGGTTTTGCCGGACTTCCAGAACCACCTCAATTCACATCGCTATGAATACGTCTCGAACCGGCTCATCGATCCCATGGTTCATGTGGGTGCTGATGATTGTGTTGTCCGTTTCTGTCGTGATTGGTGTCGTTGTGACACTGATCCCTGAGGATCCGAAGGAAGTGCTGGCGGAAGCAGAGGACCTTCTTCAGAGCCCTGACCGCGATGCGTTCTATTCGGCGCTCGAACGGCTGAAGACTTTCCCGCAGTACAAAGCGGAGGCTGCTTTGCTGGAAGGCCAGGACCTCTCCAACAGAGACCGAGAGCTTGGTGCGATCGAAATCTACACGACGGCGACCGAGTCAGGAGATAAGCTCATTCGAGCCCGTGCACAGCGGTTGATTGCTCGAAGCTATTTCAAGCTGGGCCAGTTCGAAAATGCCCTGAAGCACTATGAGGATTCCCTGAAAGAAAATCCGGAGGACCCAACATCCGCCATCATGCTGGCGCAGATGTTTAACTCCATGGGTTGCGTTGCACACGCCACAACCTACGCCGATAAGGTGCTTGAGGCCGAACCGGACAATCGAGTCGCACTGGAGCTGCGCGGCAACCTGTACCTGAAGATGTTTGAGTTTGAGCAGGCGATCGAAACCTACGGCAAACTCCTGAAGTCACCCGGCGACCGGGCAACCGCGTCTCCAATGGTCGTTCGAGGATATGTAACATCGCTGCTCGAAACTCAGGAACAACACCAGGAACTGCTTCAGAAAGCCCATAAGGAGCTCACGCGTTCACTTTCCAGTGACCCGATTCAATGGGACCTTGCCGTTGCATGTGGAGAAACAGAATCCGTGGCACAGCAGATTCAGATGAACGCGACACCGGAGAGCAACGGCCATGTGGCACGGCTCAGAGCTCGAATGGCCCTGGTCAACGACGACATTGAGCAGGCAGAGAAGAACATTCGTCAGGCAATCCTTGCAATGCCTCGCAACTACGACGCCTTTCGAGTGGCCGCCATCGTCTACGGAAAGACAGGTGACCAGAAGTACGTTGACCTCGCAAACGCTAACATGGCTAAGATCGACGAAGCACGTGCTGAACTGACCCAACTGTTTGTCGACATCAGTGACGACGTGAAGTCCACTGAACCGCGTGAGAAAATTGTTCGCGCACAGATCAAGCTCGGTAACATCCCGGGAGCCAGAGAAATGGTGGCCCAGATTCGAGCGCTCGACAAAAGCGCAAGCCTGCGACTCAACGACGAAATCGATGCACTGACTCTTCCTGATCCGTTCGTGCCGTTCAACTTTCCTGAACTGAAGCTGGAAGGTCTGAAGGTCAACGAGCAGAATGAGGACGAGTAAGCCTCAGGTTCATGGCTTTGGCTGGAAGATCCGCGCCTTGTAGAGCTTCAGACGATTGAGCCAGAACTGAAACATCACCCACAGCGTCAACAGTCCGTACCGCGTACTGCGGCGAAAGTTGATACTTGATGCTTCGGCGAAATAGCGAACAGGCACAGGAATATCTGCCAGGCGGAACCCGGCCTGAACTGTCTGCGCCAGAAACTGCGTATCAAAGACAAAGTCGTCTGAGTTGTTTTCCCATGCGATGGTTTCGAGAACCTCTCTGCGGTACGCTCGAAAGCCACTGTGGAAGTCACCCAGATTCTGACCCAGAGCAACGTTTTCTGTGATCGTCAGACATCGATTGGCAATGTACTTCCATGTCGGCATGCCACCGTCCAGAGCTTCGGCGCGAGTCCTGATTCGTGATCCAAGAATCACGTCGCAGTTGCCGAGTCGAATGAGCTCTGCAGCGACTGGGATCACGCGACTGTCATATTGATAGTCCGGGTGAATCATGACGACAATGTCGGCTCCCAGTTCCAGAGCCCGTGTATAGCACGTCTTCTGGTTGCCCCCATAGCCGGTATTCTGCTCGTGACGAATGACAGTGAGCCCCAGTTTTTCTGCGACTTCGACTGTGTCATCACTGCTGCAGTCATCGACCAGAATAATCTCGTCGACACTCCCGTCCGGAATGTCACTGATGGTCTTTTCAAGCGTCGCCGCAGCGTTGTATGCCGGCATGACGGCGATAACTTTTGGCTTCGAAGCCGTATCCGTGGCTTCCGGAACTGATTCAGTAGTGAGTTCTTCTGTCATCATCATGCCGTCGTGCAGTGCTTCAGAGTTGCTCAAGGAATTCGGCAAGGCAGGCGATGGCCCGGTCGATTTCCTGCAGTGTATTGTAGTGCAGTGCTCCCAGTCTCAGAGTCCCTTCCGGTTCGAGCCCGGCAGCAAGAGTGAACGGGAGTGCGTAGTGATTGCCGGCCCATGAATACACGCCACGGTCTGCGAGATAAGCAGCGGCTGCTGCAGGAGAGACGTTGTCCAGAGTCAGCGAAAATGTGGGGACACGCTGAGACAACCGGTCACCGTCGGTGATCCCGTGAATGCGCACACCACTCAGAGAACTTAGTTCCTGCAGAAAGCGTTCGGCAAGTCTTTCTTCGTGTTCCTCACTCCGCGCGAACACTCGATCCAGCTGCCCCGCCAGGCCCTCAATACTCAGGTAGTCACCTCCCACGTGAGCGTACTCGCCGTCACAATCCAGAGCGGCAAGGTACCGCACAGCAGCCGCAGCGCCCGCAATTCCTTCGTGATTCTGGGTGCCCGTCATCCATTTCCCCGGGATCTGGTCTGTCGAAGGCCTCAGCTTGTACGGTCGCACCTGTTCCAGCAGCGATCGCCGGCCATACAGTATTCCCACATGAGGTCCAAAGAACTTATACGCCGAACAGGCGAGAAAATCGCAATCCAAATCTGCCACATTTATCCGACCATGGGGAGCATAGTGCACTGCATCGATGTAGGTCAGCGCGCCTGCATCACGGGCAGCGGCCACCATTTCGCGAACCGGGTTGACCGTCCCCGTCGCATTGGATGCATATCCCACAGCAACCAGCCGGGTCTTTTCGCTCAGCAGGTTGTGGTAGGCGTCGAGATCGAGCGTCCAGTCCTCCGGTCTCAAAGGAATATGGTGAACCAGAACGCCGGCATCTTCTGCTGCCAGCACCCATGGAGTCACATTGGCATCATGGTCGAGTCGGCTCAGGATGATCTCGTCACCGGGCATCCAGTGTCGTGCAAGTGCCCGACTGACCCCCAGCGTAATGGTCGTCATATTGGCACCAAAAGAGATCTCGTCCGGATCTGAAGTGCCCACAAAAGCAGCCAGCGCCGCGTGAGCCTGATCAAGGACAGCATCGGACTCCACGGATGTCGCATGAGCCGCACCGTGGTTCGCGTTGGTGGTGAGCAGGTAGTGAGTGACCGCATCTGCGACTGACTTTGGCACCTGACTGCCAGCCGGGCCGTCAAGAAACACGACCGGCTCTCCATCCTTTTGTCGAACCAATGCTGGAAACTGCCGTCGAATAGCATCAATCGGCCATGCTGCAGGGTCGCTCATTTGCAGTCAGTTCGTCTCGGGAAACAAGTCATTCAGGAATGACTTCGATTGTAGACGAATTCAGAAGAGCGAACAGGATCCCGGCAGCTACAGGGACGCGGTTCCGTATCGACGACGGCCCGGCAGTCCATCGCGGAACAGCCGATACGGCCGGAGAAGCAAAGCCGCACTGATCAAGGAGCCAAATAAACGCGAGGACTCCCCTGCACCCGGCGCCGCTGTAGCCAATCAACGGCGAACGAGGGAGCCCCCGCAAGGCAGGTCGCCTGACATGAGCCAGACTGGCACAGTGGGTTTTGCCAGGTGACCTGATTTCAGTTTTGACACACGCTCTACCGGGGGAGACTCAGGAAGAAGGTCAGGGGGCCGGTGGGAACCGAACGCTGCCGGGGCAACAGTTTTCCTTCAGATAACTGTCGGCCTCGTGCAGTTCCCGTCCCTCTTCAACCCGAGTCTCCCCTAGCAGAGAATATTGTGTCAATCCATCAATGCACTCAGAGTTCACATGCGTGACCGGAGCTCGAGACAGACCACGAAATCCGGAAAAATCGCGATTCATCTCGATACCCCGTCGGCTGCCCCGAGTAATGACCTACCAGAGTTTCGTCCACCGAAACAAATCACGACGCGTCAGATCCCAGAGTCGAAAGATGTCTGGTATGTCATGTTCCACGTTGACTTTGAGGTGAGACGGGACGCTGTCGATGTCGAATGTGTACAGCACGTCGACTCCTTCGCCACCATCAATGCTCGCATCCATATTGGGCCCTCTGAAGACGGCAAAAAACAGGTCGTGGCCATCGCCTCCTTCAAAGCGATCCGCTCCTCGATCACCCCACAGGCTGTCAGAGCCGTCTCCACCACTCAGAAAATCGTCGCCCCATGAGCCTGCAAGTTCGTCGTGCCCGGCACCGCCATACAGCTCGTCGTCACCGTTTGCACCATTCAGGTAGTCGTCGCCTTTGCCTCCGTATAACTGGTCATCACCAGCAGATCCGAAAATGCGGTCGTCCCCGTCGTCGCCGTGGATGATGTCATCGCCGCCGTACCCAAAGATTTTGTCATCGCCATCACGGCCATGGATCAGGTCTCCCACCGTGCTGCCTGAGATCACCCAGTCGTCTCCATCCCCCAGATCCATGTTGACCGGAATCCGTGATCCGCCTGCCACGACCCGGTCATTCTCATCCTTCAGATCCAGTTCGACCTGCTGTAGATCCTGGTTCCTCAGCACCACTCGGTTGGCAGACACTCGCAGAAACAGGTCTTCCTGCCCGGCCGCGATTTCAATTCCGGCCGAGTCCTGAATGGAGAGGTTGTGGGCGGGTCCGTTAACGCCCACATGATTGACCTCGCCGGCGTCTGCCTCCAGCGTCAGGATGCCATTCGCGGCATCAAACGACACAGCCGACAGGAGTGCTCGCGTTTCGAGATCTTCGGCAACTCCTACTTCCGCAGCAGCAGATTGGGGGATGGACTTTTGGGGCTTCATTCGTCGCCGTAAGACGTTTTTCATCCTCTTTGCCGCCATCGGAGCCGGCGTCGGGTACTTCAACTTTACCCGGCAGGAAGACCGCTTCAGTTCGTCGGCTCTGATCCAGATTGTCCACCACCGAGGCGACGCTCATCTGCAGGCAATCCAGGCAAGCCAGAGTATTCAGGACGCTCCTCACCTGGTCAAAAGTGCATCACTGCTCGAGGAATGTACGCCCGTCTTTCGAGAACTCGTCACATTCAAGGACTTGTTTTCGCGCGGCCAGGATGGCGAAGTCACGTTCGACGAAAAAGCGGCCGTACGGCGTGCAGCCGGAACGATCAGCGTTAAGTCCAACACGAACAGCGTTCTGACGATTTCTGTGGAAGGAGCGATTCGGGAAGACACTGAAAAGATCGCCAATGTCGTTGCGGATGTTTATACCGACTATCACAAAGACACATTTCAAAGTGCTCTGAAGAAGTTCAGTGGCTTACTTGATCAGGCCTCCGAAACGCTCGATATCAAACTTGCTACAGCGGTGAAAGAGTTCCATGAATGGGAGAAGAATGAGTCCAGTCTGACCGTCGAAGGTGTGAACCCTCACGCAGCAGATCATGCAGCTCTGTTGAGTAAGATTTCTGGAATTGCTCTTCAGGAGACTGAGATTAGTGCGAAGCTCAAAAGTCTCACAGACAAGGCTCAGGACGAAGATGGTCGACAGGCGCTGTTGTTTCTGGTTGGTCGGTATTCGAATCAGAATGCCCACGAAATCAACAGGACAGTTGACGAGAGTGTCCTGAACACGCGGACCATGTTTGGTCAGCTGTTTCCACTGCTGATGCAGGAAGCAGAGCTGGCCAACAAGGTTGGCCCAGGGCACCCGGAACTGCTCAAGATTCGTCAACAGATCCAACTCACGCGGCGACACTTTGAAGTCCTTGCGGGACTGCAGCCCGAAGAGAATGCCGCCGATGAGGAAACAGACCCCGCGGCTGACATCGTCAATATCTATGTGTCGTCGCTGGAGCATGAACTGGCAGTATTGCAACGCACGCGCAGCGAACTTGAGAAACAGGCGAAGACCAAAGAATCGTTAGCCCGCGCGCTCAAAACAGACATGGTGACTCGGGAGCAATATGAGCGAAAGATCGCCAACCTCGAGATGATCTTTGCGGACGTGAGCGGCCAGATCGAAGCGACTCAGTTACCGACCAATCAGCCGGCAGAACCCACGGCCGACGTACTGAATCGAGCAGCGCTGGGAGAAAAGGTATATCCCAAGCTCAGCCAGTTCCTGACCTATGGCGCGCTGCTCGGTGCCTTGATTGGTGCAGCGATCGGTTATGTGGTTGAGTCTGCGGACCGCAGTTTCCGACGACCGGAAGAAATCGTGAAGGAATTTGGCCTGCCGATTTTGGCACACGTTCCATTCATGCAGGAACAGAAGCTGCGAAAGGTCTCCAAAGATCGTGCGATGGATCGAACGGTGATCACCATGCACTTGCCACGTTCTCGGCCATCAGAGGCGTATCGTACGGCTCGAACAGCCATTTGCTTCAATG
>MDSW01186816.1_pt1 | contig 16614 bp, 14 predicted proteins | sample 811171 | NCBI WGS metagenome assembly MDSW01 (sample SAMN05326641, study PRJNA326480) | marine metagenome | isolation source: seawater | place: Atlantic Ocean: North West | collected 2012
CGTGGGTCCCTCCTCTCCCAGAGGGAGAGGGGTTGTCATCAAGCCTTTGCACCGAATTTCCGGCGGCGCCGGTTCCACCCCTCTCCCTCTGGGAGAGGAAGGACCCGCCAGCGGAGCTGGTGGGAGGTGAGGGCCTAGAACAGTGACCCCTGATCGCCCTTCGGCTTTTTCGGTGCAGTCTTCTTGGCGGCCGGTGGCGCCGATCCGGATGGCGTGGCCATCACGTCCCCATCCGCGAAGGTGAGCTTCAGGGCGTCCGCGCTGGCGGCGGGGCTGGCGGAGCGGATGAGCTTGCCGTCCGTATCCCGCACGATGGCGTAGCCGCGTGCGAGCGTCGCCTGGTAGGACAGCGTCTCCAGCAACTTGCCCTGTGAGGCGAGGGCCGTCCTGCGCGTCTCGATCAGGCGGTTCAGCGCCGGGCGGGCGCGGACGGCCGTGTCGCGGAGGCGCTGGCGGGCACCGCGGATCTCGGCGTTCAGGCTGGCCGGGCTCAGGGCGAGGCGCGAGAGCCGCAGGCGCGCCTTCTGGGTGAGGGCGAGGGCGGCCTTTGGCAAATTCGCGGCGGCATAGTCGAGCCGCTGGCGCTTTGACTGCAGCAGCGTTTCCGGCCGGGGCAGGCGCGCCGCGGCGAGCTTGTCGCGGGCCTGTCCGGTGCGGCGGGCGAGGGCGCGCTTCAGCCGCTCTCCCTGCTCGCTGAGGCCGAGGGCCAGTTCGGACCGGACCGGTACGGCAATCTCGGCTGCGCCCGTGGGGGTCGGCGCGCGCGCGTCGGAGACATAGTCGATCAGCGTCGTGTCTGTCTCGTGGCCCACGGCGGAGATCAGCGGGATCTCGCTGGCAAAGGCGGCGCGGACGACATTCTCTTCATTGAAAGGCCAGAGGTCTTCGATCGAGCCGCCCCCGCGGGCGACGATCAGCACGTCCGGCCGGTCTGGCCCTGTCATGGCGTTGAAGCCTTCGATGCCGGCCGTGATCTGCCCCGCCGCGCTGTCGCCCTGCACGAGCGCGGGCCAGACGATGACGCGGACCGGGAAGCGGTCGCGGATGCGGTGCAGGATATCGCGGATGACGGCGCCGGTGGGGCTGGTCACCACACCGATGGTGCGGGGCAGGAAGGGCAGCTTCTTCTTGTGCTCGGCGGCGAACAGACCCTCGGCGGCGAATTTCTTCTTCCGCTCCTCCAGCAGCGCCATCAGGGCACCCGCGCCCGCGGGACGCATGGAGGAGGCGATCAGCTGGTAATTCGAGCGGCCCTCATAGATCGACAGGCGGCCCGTGGCGATCACCTCCAGGCCTTCTTCCGGCCGGAAGGGCAGGCGGTCGACCTGGCCTTTCCACATGACCGTGTTGAGCACGGCCTTCTCGTCCTTCAGGTCGCAATACATGTGGCCGGAGCGGGCAATAGTGACCCGGCCCAGTTCGCCGCGCACGACGACATGATCGAAATTCGTCTCGATCGTCCGCTTCAGGCTGGCAGCGAGATCGGAGACGCTGAGGGCAGCATCATTGGGGCTGGGCGAGTCAGCTGGCATGGCGACAGTCTTGGCCGCTGCAGCGCGGAAGGGCAAGGCCCCCGCTCATGGCGGCGCGGTGCTGGTCTGGTCACGCTCGCTTAACCCCTGACGGGCAGATTGTGATGATTCCATGCGAGGATGCTGCAGCCATGGCGGATATGCCGGACATTCAGCAGATAGCGGGCGGGTTCGACTTCGCCCGGCTGGCCGAAAGCTGGTCGATGCCGCTGATGGTGCTCGACCGGGAGCTGCGCTATGTCTACGCCAATACGGCCTATCTGAAGGTGCTTGAGCAGCCCTGGGAGGCGATGGACGGCCGGAGCATATTCGAACTGTTCCCCGTGCCGCCCGACGTGCAGGCGCGCTATGCCGAGACGTTCAATCGCACATTGGCGGGCGAGGTGACGAAACTGAAGCCGCAGCGCCAGGAACTACACCTGCCGGATGGCACGGTGGCGATCCGCACCTGGCAGTGCGTGCAGGAGCCCTACCGCAATGAGCGGGGCGAGGTGACACATCTGGTCCAGCGCTCGGTCGATGTCACCGCAGAGACGGAGCTGCGCCGAAAGAATGACATCATACAGGACGAGCTGGACCACCGCATCAAGAACCTCTTCTCGGTGATCATTGCGACGGCGCGGATTTCCGGCCCGCTGGCTTCCGATTCCGGCAGTTTCGTGAAGGACTTCACCCGCCGGCTGGAAGCGATGAGCCGGGTCTATTCGCGGCTGTCGAACAATGACTGGTTCGGCCTGTCCCTGCACTCTCTTTTCGTCGAGGAGCTGGACAGTCTGCTGGGCAAGAATAGCGGCCGCTATACCCTGTCCGGAGATGATGTGACGCTCAGCGTGAAATCCACCAAGGATGCCGCGCTGATCATCCATGAACTGGCGGTCAACGCGCTGAAATATGGCTGTTTCAGCCGGCCGGGCGGTCAGCTGCATGTGACCTGGAGCGTGCATGACGGCTGGCTGGATGCGAGTTGGACCGAGACAGGAATCAGCGGCGTCCGCCTGCCGGAGCGGGACGGGTTCGGCACGGCCCTGTTCCAGATGATGCCGAACATGGAGATCACGCGCAGCTTCCGGGATGAAGGCCTGCACATGACGCTGAAATGCCCGGTCGACATCTCGTTCAGCGCCGGCGAAAGCGCCTAGAAAAAGGGCGGCCCGTCGAGCCGCCCCTGTTCCGGATATTCTGCTTCCTGACGATCAGAAGGTGATGCGCAGGTCCGAGATCGCTTGGGCGATCTGTGCGTAGGCGTCCGTCAGTTCCTCGGCGTTTTCCGGCTCGAACGCATAGTCCGGTCCGGAGGCGCAGTAGGAGAGGATCTGCTTGCCGGCCGGGGGTGCATTGAAGGCGACCGTATAGACGCGGATCTTTTCCTTCTTGATCTCGTCGCACATTTTCTGGGCCTGCGCGAAGGAGTTGCCTTCACCGGTATTGTACACGGTGTTGAACTCACCATCCGTCATCAGGATCATCGCCTTGACCGTGTCCGGATCCTCATACGCGTACGGATCGGAATCCGCCGGCCAGACATTGTCCCAGTCCGGCGCGATCAGGTACCAGCCCCAGGCGATGCCGAGATGGCCGGCCGTGTAGCCATTGGGGGAGAGGCTGTCGATATAGGTGTTGAGCGCGTCCCGGTCATTCGTCAGCGGAAGCGGATCGACATCATTGCAGGTCTCCACTTTCCAGTAACCGCCGGAATTGTTGTCGACATAGTTTGCCTCTGCCGCTTCCAGCCAGGCATTGGCCGCAGGCTTCGCATCCGAGAAGGCGTCGACTCCGACGCGTTCCTTGACGCAGGTATTGGTGATCGTCTTCGACACCGGTGTGGTGACGGTTTCCGTCTCCCAGTCCCTGCAATAGCCATAATAGCTCCAGTCGACGCAGGTGTGGGTAACGTCCGTATCCGTCGCAGTATAGGTCCGCGTCGGGTTCAGGTTGGTCACCGCCTTGAAATAGCTGCCGGCGTCGACCATCGTCGAATAGGCGGCCATGCCGATGCGGACCTCGCCCGACTGGACGGCGCTCGGCGTTTCCGGCACCAGGATGTCCACGGCATCGCGTGCGGCGGCCTTGAGCGCGCTCATCTTGCCGTCCGAGCCCATGGAGCCCGACACGTCGAACACCATGGCCAGGTCGATATTGCCGATCCCGTAGGTGGAGGCGGAGGAGACGGAGAAGTCCATCTTTTCGGCGCCGATCAGCTGCAGCAGCGAGGTGGGCTGCGAGCAGGCGATGCTGATGTTCACATCGCGGTCCGTAAAGTCCAGCGTGGACACAGGATCGGCACATGTCGCGCCGCCGCCCGAGGAGTTCATCGAGGCGGTGAAGTAGTTCTTGATATAAATGTCGATTTCGGCGGCGGTCTTGCCGTCCTGCATTTCGCGGGCACCGGCGATGACGGCGCTGTCGAGCAGGTGCTGGACCCGCTCCTTGCTGCTGCTCAGCTGCTGCCAGTCCAGTGCCAGTCCGAGCAGGACCATGATCGGAAAGACGCTGAGCGCGAAGATGATGGCAACATTGCCGCGGGGCTCACCCGGCAGCGTGCCCGCCTTCCGGAGAAGGGCTGAAGATTCGTGACATGGAAACATTCTGAACTCCACCACCCGAGGCCCCTCGCGGGCCTGTCTCAGGGGCATAATCTAGGAGCGCAGCGTGAAGACACACTGAAACCGCACGCAGGGATTTCCCGCGTGCGGCAAGGGGTTTTTTTACCATGACCGGCGGCACCCAGGGGGCACCGCCGGGGCAGGTTTGTCAGTACCGGATGCGCAGGTCCGAGATGGACTGGGCGATCTTCGTATAGGCATCCTGAAGCTCGTCCGCATTGTCCGGCTCGAAGGCGAAGTCTTCACCGGAAGCGCAATAGGAGAGGATTTCCTGGCCTTGCGACGGGGCCTGAAAGGCAACCGTGTAGATGCGGATGCCTTCATCCTTGATGGCGTCGCACAGGACCATGGCCTGGTCGAAGGAGTCGCCGTGGCCTTCGTCCGGGTTGTGCCAGTTGAGGAAGTCACCATCCGTCATCAGGATCATGGCTTTCGCGGTGTCCGGCTCGTCATAGGCCCACGGATCGGAGCCGTTCGGCCAGACAGAGGCCCAGTCTTCGGCGATCATGTACCAGCCCCAGGCGATGCCAAGGTGGCCGGCGGTGCCGCCATTGGGCTCCAGATCGTCGATATAGTCCAGCAGGTCCTGACGGTCGCTGGTCAGCGGCAGCGGCGGTATCTCGTTGCAGGTCTCTTCCGACCAGGATCCACCCCAGTAGCTCTGGTTGTATTTGGCCACAGCGGGTTCGATCCATGCGAACGGGCCCGGATCGGCATCCGTGAAGGCTTCGGTACCGTTGCGTTCCTTGACACAGGTATTGGTGATCGTCTTCGAGACGTTTACGGTTTCCGTGTAGTAGCGGCGGTCCCAGTAGCCGCTGCGGCAGGAGCCGTTGCGGCGGTAGCGCGTGCAGACATAGACGTCTTCGCTGCGGGTGACGTCATAGGAGTCCGTATAGGTACGGGTCTTGTTCTCGTTGGTGACGGCATGGAAGAAGTCGCCGGCATCCACCATTGAGGAATAGGACGTCATCGCGATGCGGACGTCACCTGTATCCACAAGGTTCGAATCCGGCGGCAGGAGCACGTCGACAGCATCTTCAGCCGCGACCTTCAGGGCTTCCATCTTGCCGTCCCAGTCCATCGAGCCCGAGACGTCGAACACCATGGCGATATCGACCTTGCCGATACCGTAGGTGGAGGCGGACGTGACACCGAAGTTCAGCTGGTTCGTACCGACCAGCTGCATCAGTGATGTCGGCTGGGCGCAGTCAATGGTGACGGAAATGTCCTGCTCGCCGCTGGTGACGGTCGACACCGGGTCGTCACAGGAATAGCTGCCGCCCGAGGACCGGATCGACGCCTCGATGTAATTCTTCACATAATTGTTGATTTCGGAATCGGTGGCGCCTTCCTGCATTTCGCGGGCGCCTGCGATGACCGCGCTGTCCAGAATATGCTGAACCTTATTCCTGGCGGTGTTGACCTGTTGCAGGTCCAGCGCGAAGCCGGTCAGAATAAAGATCGGAAACGTGGTCATGGCGAAAATGATCGCCACGTTACCGCGTTTGTCCTGGCGCAGTGCGCGGATCTTTCGTCCGGCCTCTGGGATAAAGTTGCTCGGTTTCATACGTCCCACCATCCTGTTTTCCCCTTTCCATGGGGTTCTCCAACGCCGCTTATCTCACAAAGGTTTAATTTTAGTCTGAAGGTGCGCGTGTGGATTTGTCCGTGCGCGGTAAGGTTAAATTAACCAGCACGAGAGCCGCGAAAGGGCGAGGCCCTTCGCGCGATAAGATGCTTAATGCGGTGTGAAATCAGGACGTATCAGGACGGATCGCGTAACCAATACCGTCCTGCAGTTTCCCGGCGCTCTCGCGCAATGACGGCAACAGCCACCGGGCCCTGAAGGCAGGTGGAGACATGCAGGAAACAGGCCAGTCTGCGTCCTTCAGCCGGCGGCGCATGGCGGTGATATAGTGTTCCGGATTGTCGAGCGCGTGACTGAGCGCGGCCAGCCTGCGCACCAGCGCGCCGGATGGCAGAAGGTCCCCGGCCAGGGCGGGATAGTCGCGCAGATCGACGGGATAGTCCTGATCCAGAAAGCGGATGCCGGGGCCCGTGCGGTAGCGTATGGGCGTCTGGCGCGGCGCCCCGGCGCTGCTGCGGCCTTCGGTCAGCCGGAAGCGGGGGGCGGCCTTGCGGGCAGGGCCGGGGGGTATTTTCCGTCTTGCCTGGCCAGCCAGGGATGAGACACCGGGCGAGACCGCCCGTGCCTTTGGCGCCAGCGCCCCGCGTTCGGCTGCCAGGAGCAGGAACATCCGCCGGACGACAGGCTCCAGCAGAGCCAGCAGGCGGGTGAGATCGCGGTGTTCTATGCGGCACAGGAAGGGTTTGCTGCCGGTCACCGTCAGGCCCAGCTTCTGCCGCGCCTCGGCGGCGAGGTAGAGGCTGACATGCCACCAGAAACGGAGCAGTCCCTGCATATGGATGGGCGGCCGGTAGGTCATGCGCTGAGCGTGACGCGCGCCATGCCCCCGAGGATTCAGTTTGCAATTTCTGCCGGAATGCCTGCGGAAAGGTTTGTCAAATAAGGAGAATTCCGGGAGGCGCGGGTGAATGAGGGGTGGACAGGCCGGGATGTATCCCCGTTTCGCTTTTGCGTTGCGCAGTGCCGCCTATTCTTCGGTGGGCAGCTTCCGCCGGCGCGAGGCAGCGCTGCGGCCCGCCCGGTCGGAGACGCGGTTCATGAAGAATGTGCCGTGGACCTGTCTGTGGAACTCGCCGAAATTCCAGCTGCCGGTGATGCGGGCGCAATCGGCATCGGTTTCGCCCTGATAGATCACCGGCGGCTGCTGGATGCGGGTTTCGGGCAGATAGATCTTGGTGAAGCTGATCAGCGTGCCGGAATGTTCGCCGAGAAGTTCGGCCGTGAGTTCCGGCGGGCCGGTTTCCACCAGCTTGTTTTCCTCGAGTGTCGTACCGACCACGGTGATCCCGCTCTGCCGGAGCGTTGCCGTGAACTGCACGACGATCGGCAGCACAGCATAGCGGTATTCCCCGGACCATAGGCCGTTGACGTCAGGCACCTGATTATCCCCTTTGGCGAGCCAGAAAGCTGATTCGACTTTCCTATTTAGAAGGATTCCAGACAGGCATTTCAAGCGCCCGGACTGCGTTTCGTTTTTCGCGGGCTTGATCTCCGGCGCAGGCCCGCTAAGGCAGGCTGATGAACATATTACTGATTGGCTCTGGCGGGCGGGAACACGCGCTTGCATGGAAAATGGCGCAGTCGCCGCTGGTGGACGTGGTGCATTCCACGCCCGGCAATCCCGGAATGGATGATGCGGGGCCGTGCTTCGACGTTGCGGTGACGGATATCGAGAAGCTGGTGCAGCTGACCCTGCAGGTGGAGCCGGACCTGATCGTGATCGGGCCGGAGGCGCCGCTGGCGCTGGGCCTGTCGGACGTATTGCGGGCACGCGGCTTCGATGTGTTCGGGCCGAGCCAGCAGGCGTCGCAACTGGAAACCTCCAAGGCTTTCTCCAAGGGCCGGATGACGGCCTATGGCGTGCCGACGGCGGCCTATGGCGAGTTCACGGATGCGGGCCTCGCCAAGGCCTTCCTCCGCACGCAGGAGGCCCCTTACGTGCTGAAGGCCGACGGGCTGGCCGCGGGCAAGGGCGTGGTCATCGCGGAGACGCTGGAACAGGCGGATGCCGAGGTGGAAGAGATGCTGGGCGGCAAGTTCGGCGATGCCTCCGCCACGCTGGTGATCGAGGAATTCATGCATGGCGAGGAAGCCAGCATCTTCGTCATTACCGATGGCGAGGGCGCGGTCTACCTGCCCGCCGCGCAGGACCACAAGAAAGTCGGCGATGGCGATACGGGTCCGAACACGGGCGGCATGGGCGCCTACGCACCGGCGCCGGTGGTGACGGACGAGATCATGGCCCGCGTGAAAGCGGAGATCGTGCAGCCCATGCTGAAGGGCATGGCGAAGGACGGCATGCCGTATCAGGGCGTGCTCTATGTCGGTATCATGGTGACGGAAGACGGCCCGAAAGTGGTGGAATTCAATGCCCGCTTCGGCGATCCGGAATGCCAGGTGCTGATGAAGGGGCTCGCGGGCGACATCGTGCCGGCCATACTCGGCGCGGCGACCGGCGGGCTTGCCGGAAACGAGGAGGCGTTCGAGGCGCTGCTGGAGCTGGAGGATTTCCAGCCGACCGCGACAATTGTTCTGGCTACGGAAGGCTATCCCGGCAGCTATGCCAAGGGCTCGGTCATCCGGGGTGTCGAAGCGGCCGGCCGCCTGCCGGGCGTGACCGTCTTCCATGCGGGCACCGACATGGACGAGAATGGCGCGCTGATCGCGAATGGCGGGCGCGTGCTGAACGTCACCGCCAGCGGCGAGACCCTGCGCGAGGCGGTGGACCGGGCCTATGCAGGCGTCGACGCCATCGACTGGCCGGAAGGCTTCTGCCGCCGCGACATCGGCTGGCGGGCGCTTGGCTGAGATGGGCATTGGGTCCCAGCCGTTTCACGCGCTCGCACTCGTTGCCAGCCTGTTGCTCGCCACGTGCGGGCATGTCGATAGGGCTGAGCCGCTTCAGGGCGACCTGCTGATCAGCCATGTGCGCACAATCGGCTTTGCCGGGGATGCAGCTGAGGTTTCGGAGGCGGCCTTCGTGCTGATCCGCGATGGCGGGATCATCGCGGTGCAGGACAGTGCGGATGGCCTGTCCGCGACGAAGGAAGTTGACGGCACTGGCCTGACAATGATCCCGGGACTGACTGACATGCATGTGCATGTCTGGGATGAGGCCGAGCTTGGTGCGTATCTCTCCTATGGCGTGACGCGGGTGCGGAACATGTCCGGCATGCCGTTTCATCTGGACCTGCAGCAGCGTATCGAAAGCGGCGAACTGGCCGGGCCGCACCTTGTGACGACGGGGCCGATCCTGAACAGTGCCGGCCCGAACATGCAGATCAATCACCAGCTGGTCGAGGATGCCGGGGCGGCACGGGCCGCTGTGGTCTGGCAGTATGAGACCGGGTTCCGCAGGCTGAAGGTTTATTCCAATCTGAAGCGCGAACCCTATGAAGCGATCCTCGAAGAAGCCGCCGCGCGTGGCATGACGGTGTCCGGCCACACGCCGGAAGGCGTCCGCGCACCGGGCGTGCCGCTGACCGCGCCGTTCGATATCGGCTTCGAGGAAATCCTCGATGATGGCTTCGAGACGATCGAGCATGTCGAGTCCATTGTCTGGCATGGCCTGCGTGACCAGCATGATGCAGACGCCGCGCGGGCGCTGGCCCGGAAGATTGCGGAGACAGGCGTGCCGGTGACGCCGACCCTGCTGGCGCACCATAATCTCTGGCTGGTCTCGGAGACGAAGGGCGAAGCGTTGACCCGTCCGGGCACGGAGATGCTGAATGCCTTTGTGCAGCAGATGGAGACCGCCAACCAGCAGGCCTGGGCGGCCCGCGCACCGGAAACAACAGCGCGGAACGATGCCTTCTACGGCGAAGTGCTGAAGATATTCTCGGAAGAAGGCGTGCTGATCGTTGCGGGCACGGATGCCGGCATCTTCACCAATATTCCGGGTCTCTCGCTGGCTGAGGAGTTCGCCCTCATGGTGAGGGCCGGTCTGACGCCATTCGAGGCGCTGAAATCCGCGACGCACAATCCGTCCGTGGTTCTGGAAACGGAGGGGCAACAGGGCTGTCTGAGTGTGGGCTGTCTGGCAGACCTCGTTCTCTATGCCTGCGATCCGCTGGCGAATATTGCCTGCACCTATACGCCGGCGGCTGTGGTGCGGGGCGGAACCTATCTGGATGCGGATGCGCTGCAGGCCCTGCGCGCGAATGCTGCCCGGCAGGATATTGCGCGCACGCAGGAAAATCTGCTGGGCGGTCTCGCGGCGCAGGGGATCGATGTCGAAGCGCTGATGCAGCAGCTGCAGCCGGTTCGGGAGCAGCAGCAATGAGTACAGTCTTGTGTGGCCGCGGGCGCAGAACATCTTCGACGGCCGGCGCGCGCAGGAACAGAAAGCTGCCAATGACTATGCGCGGCAAGCCGAGCTGACGAGGCGGAGACCGCCCGCCTGCAATACACCGGTGTCAGGCGCTCTTGAGTTTATCGTGATGGGCGATCCACTGGAGGACGGCCTCTTCGAGTATCTCGAACTTGACCGGCTTTGAGACGAGATCGTCCATGCCCGCTTCCAGGAATTGTTCGCGCTCTGTCGGCAGGGCGTGGGCTGTTAGGGCGATAATCGGTGTGGGGACGGAATTGTTCTGGTTCTCGAAAGCCCGGATTGCCTTGGTGGCGAGGACGCCATCCATGATAGGCATGGAGATGTCCATCAGAACCAGGTCGTATTCCTGGCGCTTGAACAGGTTGACCGCGATCTGGCCATCCTCCGCGAAGTCCAGCTTGTAGCCAAGCGGGGCCAACAGCTTTTCGACAACCTTGCGGTTCACGCCATTGTCTTCGGCGATAAGGATGCGGTGGGCATTGCCTGTGGGCAGGCGGGTGCGGTGGTGATTGCGGCGCGGTACGCCCCGCGAGCTGGCACTGCCGGGGACATAGTCCGGCCCGGCGATCACTTCCGTCAGCGCGCGGGCGAGGCCGCCGGACCGGACGGGCTTCACCAGATAGGCGGCGACGCCCGCAGCCTCGAACGCCTCTTTCGTATCAGGCGAGTCGACGGAGGAGAGAACGACGATCCGCAGGGAATTGAAGGCCGGATTCTTGCGCAGCGTCTTGACGAGGCGCAGGCCGTCAATCTCCGGCATCTGATAGTCGGTGATCATCACGTCGAAGGGTTCGCCGGATTTGAGGGCGGCGGTCAGGTGGCGCGCGGCGTCGCGGGCATCGGTCGCGAGCTGGACCTGGGCGCCGAGTACATTGACCTGCGCATCCAGGATGGAGCGGTTCACGTCCAGGTCGTCGACAATCAGAACGCGTTTGTCGCACATGCTGACGGCGGCATCGAGCGGAAGTTCAACGGCTTGCTCGGCATCCTCGACCGGCAGGTCGATCGTGAAGCTGAAAGTCGAGCCCTTGCCGTGCACGGATGTGGCGGTGAGATCACCGCCCATCGCCGCGACGAGGTTCCTCGAAATGGCAAGGCCGAGACCCGTGCCGCCGAAACGGCGGGTCGTCGTGCCGTCGCCCTGTTCGAACTGGTTGAAGATCTTGCCGATCTTGTCTTCGGGAATGCCTATGCCGGTGTCTTCGACCTGAACGGTGAAACGGCAGATATTGTCTGACACATCGCTGGTTACGGTGACGAGGACATAGCCCTGTTCGGTGAACTTGATGGCATTTCCGATCAGGTTGACCAGTATCTGCCGGATACGGCCGACATCGCCCAGCAGCATGCGGGGCAGGTCCGGCTGCAGTTTCACGACCAGCTCGATACCCTTGTCGTTCGCCGTGTTGGAGAGGAGCGCGATGACATCCTCCACCGCGATCGCCGGATTGAAGGGAGCGGGGTCGATCTGCAGCTTGCCAGCTTCCATTTTCGAGAAGTCGAGAATGTCGTTGATGATGGTGAGCAGGGCTTCGCCCGACCGCTCCAGCGTGGAAACAATGTTTTCCTGCTCGTCGGTCAGCGGCGTGTGGCGCAGAATCTGGGCCATGCCGAGCACGCCATTCATGGGTGTGCGGATTTCGTGGCTCATATTGGCCAGGAATTCGGACTTTGATTTCGAGGCGTGGATGGCCTTCTGTTCGGCCTGGCGGAGCTCTTCCTCGCGCTTCTTCATGTCGGTGATATCTGTCACCACACCGATGATATAGGGCTGGCCGTCGCTGCCTTCATAATAGGATTTTCGGGATTCGACCCAGCGGGGGTCCCCGGCGCTGTTGTCGACGACCTCGATGTTGATGTCATCTTTCCGTGTGGTGAGGACCAGATCGTCACGCTGCCAGTAGATCTCTGCCTTTTCGGGTTCGGAATAGTCGAAATCCGATTTGCCGATCAGTTCGTCACGCGTGCGGCCGAGGAAGCCACAAAAGGCGTCATTGACCTCAACCCAGACATGATTGCGGTCCTTGATGTAGACAGGATTTGGCAAAAGGTTGATCACACCCTTCAGCAGGGTGATCATGTCCTTCGGTGAGTCTGAACCGCCTGCGAGCGACATGAGCCCTCCCCGCGCTGAGGCTATGATTCCATATTCTTTGGGGATGATTTCTAACGTTTGAGTGTCAACGTTGTATTAATTATGCGGCCAAATGAGGGTCTTTGTAGCGGCTATTGCGCGTTCTCCTCATAGGCCACGCAGGGCAGTTTCGCCGCTTCACCCAGCATAAGGCACATGGATTCGGCCTGTTCGAGCAAGTCGCGCCGGTAGCGGTGAAATTCCAGCTGATTGCGGAGCAGGATCACCGCGTTCTCCACATATTGCGCGTCTGCGGAGAGTTTCCGGATGTCCGCTTGGTGGAAGGAGCGGTTGCGGGATTTGGGGTCGTAGGTGGTCGTCAGGCCGGCATGGTCGATATCATAGCGGGCGGCCGTGATCCGGAAATAATCCAGCTGGCCTTCGACATGGCGCAGCCGGGCATAGTAGCGGGAAATCTCCCGCCGGGCGCCGCGGTCCGCGATCAGATCGAGGTCGCCGGCCCCGGCAAGGGCATCATAGACATCGCGCGGGGGCGTGATGGCCGGATAGATCCTGAGCGTGGTGAGCGCGCTCGCGACCTCCTCGGACGACAGCTTGCCCGCATCCTTGCTGGCAAGGGCGGCGACGGTTTCGTCCAGCAAGGAGAGCCGGGATTCCGCAGTGTCGGACGATTCCCTCAGATACCGGATGATCTCGACCGACTCGCCCAGCATGTCGCGCGTTGCCGCTTTCTGCTGGGCGTGCAGGGCGCTGCGGTTGCTGCATTGGGTAATCTGCAAGGCAAGCAGGATGCCCAGGACGACGACCAGGAAGTCCACCCCGACCGCGAACCAGTCCTGCTTGCGGATGGAGGTGGCGAGGCGCTGGAGGATCATGGGGCGGTCTCGTCTTCGCGGCGCGCGCCTGACGTGCCCAGTTCCTTCGTCAGTTCAGCATCCAGCTCTGTCAGCACCGCGATGCGTTCCCGGTAGCGCCGGAGGTACGAATTCAACCGGGCAGTGTTGTCGCTGTATTCACTGAGCAAGCCCTTGTTCCCGCGTATCTGGTCGATGTCGCATCGATATCGCCACACCAGGCCTTCGTTGGTGACGTTCGCATTTAGGGCAAGGTCGTCAGCATCCTCGGCACGCCCCACTTCGAGCCAGACGGCGTCCGGGTGACGTGTGTGAAGCCGGAAGAGTTCGCTGACCGTTTCTGCCCGCGCAGCACGGGACCGTTCCTGCACAACCGCATAATCGCGGAGGGCCGCCTTCACGGAAGGGTTGGAAATCAGGTCAAACCGGCCGGATGAAATGAGCTCGTCAAGGCTCGGCAATGCTTCGGTGGGCGAGGGCACCCAGTGTGAGACAACCAGAGCCCAGCACTCATCATTGGTGAGTGGCCGTGACGGCGCGAGCGAGAACATGACGGAATTCGCGTCTTTGAGCATCTCAATGCGAGGGCTATGTGCGGCCAGCTCTTTTTTCTGTGTGTCCAGAAGTGAGCGGGTCTCCTCCTGCAGGCGCAAGAGCAGGACCTGCTCGCTGTTCCGCTCAACCCGCGCCTGGTTCCAGTTATTGACCTGCAGGCCGATGAAAACACCGAAGACGACAATCAGCGTCTCGATCACAACGGTGAACCAGTCCTGCTTGCGGAGCGCGGTGGTGAGACGGCGGAGGATCATCAGTCTGCCTCCAGCTTGGTGATGAGGGTTTCTGCCTCATCATCCAGATACTCTATAAATGAAAGTATGCCTTCGGTATGTCTGAGCACCAATCGGATATCACCCAGCAATTCTTCCTCGGCGTGAATGCGTTGGGAGGTTTCCAGAATGTCCGTCTCGAGTGCTGGTATCGGGCAGGGGGGAAAGTACAGCTGTTCCTCGACTTTCACATTACTGGGATCAGCGCCTACAACGATATTACAGGCTTGACTTTGGTATTCGATCAATGGGCCGCTGATCAGCCTGCGCGAGTTGTTTCTATACGGGTTGTCGATTTCGAATGACATCGCTGCTTCCAGCGCGGCATCCTGATAGTAATCCCGCATCTGACGCAGAATTTCCGTATTACTCACGAGACGGAGCTTACCTGAATTCAGTAGCTCATCGTAAACCTGTGCCGACGGCTTGAACGCCCAGACCAGGCCAGCGTTTTCCGTGTCGCGGATGAGTTGCCATTGGGCTTCGGTTGTCTCTGGAAACTCCGACTGGAGCGTTTGTTCCAGCCGCTTTGCCGCGTCCTTGCTTTCCAGGTAAAATTTCCGCCGGACCGCCAGGACGTCCCGGTCGTTCTGCAGGTCAGAGATCAATCGGGCGCGGGCATCGACCGCTTCGCGGGCTGTAAAATGCTGGTCATTCCAGTTGGCGACCTGAATACCGATGAACACGCCGAACACAACGATCAACGTCTCGATCAGGACGGTGAACCAGTCCTGCTTTCGGAAGGCATCAGTCAGACGGCGGAGGATCATCTGCGGCGTTCCAGTTCTTCGTCGATTACGGCGAGGGCGCGGTTCGCTGCTTCGACCTGACCCCTCAGGTCGGAAGGCGTGGCCGTATTGAGGCCCGCCCATTCCGTCAGGAAGGGCTCGATGTCTGGACTGTCGACAATCCGGGCGACCACGCGCGCTGCGACATCGTCCGAGGCCCCTTTTGGGCAGTCGAGCAGATAGGTCTCTGCGCCGTCCTCCAGCAGGTAGCAATTGGCCCAGTAATAGTCCTGCACGTCAACGGGAATGAGCTGGCGCACCCGCGAGCGATAGGCAGGCAAGAGGTTCGTGATCGACAGGGTGGCGTTCTGGGCGAGGTAGCCTTCCACGGCACTGACGATCTCGCGCGAGCGGGGCAGGCCCTGACGGCGCATCTCATCAAAGGTCGACCGGCTGACCTCGATCGACTGCCATTGCGAGGCGTGGAAGAAGTCGACGAGAACCGGCCAGCATTCGGTGCCGCATGCGGCATCGCCTGCGAGAAAATCGAGCGAGCGCTTGCCCGCGGCGACGACCTGCTCGACGGCGTCGGCCTTCTGCTGCGTCAGCCGGATCGAGGTCTCGATCTCTTCCCTGAGCTCGACGAGGAGCTCGGTTTCCCGCGCCTTGGCCGCATTCGCCGCGTTCCAGTTGCCCAGCTGCAAGCCAAGGAATACACCAAGCACGACGATCAGCGTTTCGATGAGAACGGTGAACCAGTCCTGCTTGCGGATTGAGGTGGCGAGGCGCTGGAGAATCATGGCGTGTCAACGTCCGTCTCAGGCAGCGCCGGCGCATCGGCGGCCAGCCTCAGAGTGTCGAGATAATTGGCGAGAAAATCCTCATCCACCGACTCAACGACAGGATCGGCGATCTCCATCATCACGGTTCCTTCCCAGCCCGATTTCTGAAGCGACCACCAATGCTTTCCAAAACGGCTGCCGAAATAGTATGGCGCGGCATTCACGACATGCTGGCGGGCATCGGCGCGTGTCGCGAGGCCTGCATCGGCCATCAGGAAACGCTGCTCCCATTGCAGCATCAGCGCCACAAGGATGCCATCCATCGTCCGAAGCTCGGCATCGGTCAGGTTTTCCGGCTCCCGAACGGATTTGACCCACACATCGGAGAGTTCGGGCTTCACGATGTTCAGCTCGATCTCGGCCAGAAGCGCGTTTTTCTGCTGCTCCATCGACGCGCGGGTCAACGCTGCGTTCTGCCGGACTTCCACAATGAGAATGACCAGGCCGAGCAGCACGCCGAGATTGGCCCCAAGGGTGAGCCAGCGGTTGAGGCGGTCCAGACGGGCAGGAGGCGGCGGGGAATCGGGCGGTGCGGGTGATTCCTGGCGCACGGGCTCGTCCGGCGCAGCAGCGTTGGCCGGCCGGCGCCGGAACCGCGAAAGAATATTGGGAAGCTTGACCAATCCGTATCCCCCTGACCCGGGACTGGAACACGGGGGGGCGGCTTTTTCTAGTGTTTTCTGATGTGCCGAGCGTCAGCGGCCGACATAAAGCAGCGTACCTTCGGGCACGTCAGCCATGAAGGTCTTCAGGTCCGCGGACGAGAAGACGATGCAGCCATTGGAACGTCCAAGCTTGCCATAGCGGCTGAGCCAGTCCGGCTCGGCATAATCGGCGGCATGAATGACGATGGCGCGGTCGCGGGCATTGGCATTGGTTGCGTCGAGCCCGTCGAGGCGGAGCGAGCGGCCATGCTTGCCATAGTATTCCTCAGCCGTGAGGTAGGCGCCTTCGGGGCTGGCGGAGGAGCCGGGGATATCTGAAAAGCTGTTGAGAAAGCCGTCATGATCGGGGTCTGAGCCGGAGCCGTGGGCCGTGCGGAAGGCTTCGACCTCTCCGGTCTGCAGATTGACGACGAAAAGACGTGGTTTCGAGGAGTGGAGACCATAATCGACAATAACCAGGCGCGGACTGGCGGTGGCATCCGGA
>MDSW01173865.1_pt1 | contig 16613 bp, 18 predicted proteins | sample 811171 | NCBI WGS metagenome assembly MDSW01 (sample SAMN05326641, study PRJNA326480) | marine metagenome | isolation source: seawater | place: Atlantic Ocean: North West | collected 2012
ACCGACAAATAATCCTTGAACGTTATCTTGTAAAGCTTCTACAACTTCAGAAAGGTCTGAACTTATTGTTAGCTGACCATTAGCATCATCATAGCTAATGTCTATTCCAGAAGTATTTGAATCAACAAGTAAAGCTGCTACTTGGTCATCTATTCTCTCATTTAAATCAGCAGTAACTTCTGATAGGTCTGCAGTAAGTGTTAATGTACCAGCAGTATCATCATAAGCTGTATCTACACCAGCACCACCAACGATAAGTGCATTTACTCTATCATCTACTTTTTCATCTGTATAGTAAAAATTAGAAGAGCCTTCAGTTAAATCATCAGTTGTCAATCCAGATAAACTAGAAACTGTACCTGTAACATTACCTTCTAAGTTTGCAACTATAGTTCCAGCAGTACCACTAAATACTTCAGCAGCATTTGTTGCATCAGGTATAAAAATAAACTTGCCTGTGCTGTCATCAAATCCAAAGAAACCTAGCTTTGCAGTAGTTCCATTGTGATATCTAAATTCAATACCTCTATCTTTATTATCATCTGAAGCTGGTGCAGTATCTCCACCTAAAGTAAATATTGGGTCATCAACTGTTACAGTTGTTGAGTTGACTGTGGTAGTTGTACCATCTACTTGTAGATTACCGCCTACTGTTAAGTTGCCTGATGTTTGTAAGCCAGCAAATGTAGGAGCATCACTTGTTCCTAATCCTAATCCTTCTAATAAAGCAGACAGAGAAGCATAAGAACCACCTGTACCACCGTCATCTAAACCTACATATTCAGTAGATTGGAACTCAGCAAAACCAGTAGGATTATTACTACCGTCAAAATTAACTCTTACTGGTGTTTTTTCTGCCATTATTCAGCTACTTCCATATCTACTATTTGATTGCTTCCAGAGGAATTTACTACTGTTAATTGTAGTGTACTGTTATCGGATTTTGCTGGCATTAAAACATCAGCAGTACTACCTGTACTTAATAGTAAAGGAATACTTCTAGTACTAACTCCAACAAATCCTCCACCCCCAGATACTACATCAGTTGTTGCAACGTTAAAGAATTTATTTCTTAAGGGTACCCCTTGTGTAACGCCTGATGCATTCACTACTGGTACTTTACTAGCCATTGAGAAAGTTTTGGGTATATTATTAGTGACTTTTACTTCATTGGTAGAAGTATCTGTAGTAATAGTAACCTTATCTCTTTCAGTATCATATCTTGTATCTACTGATGTATTATTTTCAGAGTTAAATTTTAAAGTAGCAGAAGTAGCGTCAGCATTTAAAGTACTTTGATTTGTAGATTCTACTTGTGTAAAAGCATTTTGATTTAGCTCTCCATCAGTATTTGCATTGATTGTTATAGAATCATTTATTGCATCAACACTAAATGTAACATTTGTTCCTGGAGTAAGAGTAAGAGTATCTGTATTATTGTCTGCTTGTATTGTTGTACCACCAGCATTAATAGTTCTAAATGCTTCACTACCAGCAGAAGTATTAGTATTTGTAATTGTTATTGTATCTGTAGAAGCATCAGTAGAAATACTTATACCTGTACCTGCAGATATATTAAGAGTATCACCTGCTTGGTCAGCTACTACATTTGATTGACCACTAACTGCTAGTGTTTTAAATCCGCTTTCCTGTGTGACTGGTGACGACCATGATATATTACCAAAGCCATCTGTTGTAAGCATTTGCCCAGAAGCACCAGAGTTACCATTGATAAGTAACTTTGAAGAAAGTATATCTAATGCACCATCAGTTGTTATTTGTAATCTTTCTGTATTATCTACACCGAATATTAAATTTTTACTAGCACTTGTATTTATTACTAATGTGCCGTCAGAAACAATAGATTGACCATCTAAAGATAAAGTATGTTCTGAATCTATTAATGCAAGAACTGCATTACTTATTGAGTAACCGTAAGAACCATCAAGAATATGTTCAGCGAGAGCATCGCCTGACATTTGGCTGCTAGATGTATGTGTCTGTGTAACAGCCAATTTATCCTACTCCTGGTATCTCACTTCCGAATGTTCCTCCCAATTGTTTATAGATATATTCCAATCTATTAAGTTCTTCTTTAACCTCTTGAACTGCATTGTACCAATCAATATAGTTCTGATGATTTTCATCAAGCCTATCAACCATCAAAGCAAAATGCTCTCTTTCTAAGTCTTGCATCCTGGATACTACATATCCTACTTTAAAATTATGGTCTACATATTTATAGGTAATATTAAGTTCGTCTTTTTTTTCTTCAGACATTATCCCTCCAATGCTTCTATTCTATCAGTCAAATCTGAAATTTGTGTGCTTAGTTCTTGTACTGCTTTTACTAACATATATAAAAGAGGTTTTTCATCTATAGATTTCCATTCTGATATTTCTGTTCCATCATCTAGTGTTATAACATTCGGAACAGTAATCTCTTCCCCCTCTTCATCAAAATCTATTCTTGTAGCTGGTTGAGTAGATATCATTGTTGGGACAACAGATTCAACTTCTTGAGCTATAAAACCATATCTATTGTTAGGTATGTCATCTATATCAGAAGCTTTCCAATCAAAAGTCACTGGTCTAAGTGCATTTATTTCATCTAATCCTAAAGTTAAGTCAACTACATTTTCTTTTAATCTTTCATCAGAAACACCAGAAAAAGGAGAATAAATAATCTGTGCTGAACCAGAGCTGTTGTACCCATAAAGATAAGCACCAGAACCACTACCAGTTATTCTTATACCATTGCTAGTACCATTTCTATGTATGTCTACTGTGGTACCATTGCCTCTAAATTCATCTCCTCGTACATAACTATCGGAATCAATTGCTTTATTAAATTGAACTACACTATTGCCCATAGTGATTGTAGTTCCAGTAAAACTGTTTCCTGTAAATGTATTAGCTCTGCTAGTAGTAAAAACAGAAGTTGTACCAGAAACGCTAGGTGCATTAACAGATGTAGTTGCATTCAAACTTGATACAGAGTTATAAGTTCCACTTATTCTATCTGAGGCTATAGTTCCAGTTGTAATTTTATCTGCACTTAAATTTCCTACTTTTGCATTAGACACTGTTCCATCAGTTATTTTTCCTCCATCAAGAGCATTAGAGTTTATTGTTCCGACAATATCATTTGAAGATATATTTACATCTCCAAAAGAAAACTGTCCACTTATAGTTAAGTTTCCAGCATTAATTGTTGTACCTTGAATAGTTCCACCACTAATTACATCTCCAGATAAAGAACCACCAGAAATTAAATCTGCAGAAATAGAGCCACCAGATATTCTATCTGCTGATATTGTTCCAGAAGTTATGTTTGAGGCATTTAAATTAGATACTGTAATAACAGAAGCATCTATAGTTCCAGCAGTAAGTTTATCTGCAGTTAAAGAAGCAATCTTTGCATCTGTTACTGCTAAGTTTGCAATCTTGGCCTCTGTAATTGCTGCAGTAGCAATTTTTGCATCAGTTACAGTTAAATCCGATATATTTGCTTCTTGAATTAAGTTGGCTACGGCAGATTGACCATCTGAAGCATCAGATTCGTTACCAGACTTATCTACAGCAACAATTCTAAAATAATAATCTTGAGAGTCTTCTAACTCCATTGTTCCTATCACTGGAATTTGTTGAAGTATATTTCCAGAAGTAACTCGTAACTCACCTATCTTGTTAGCTGTATTTACTGTAAAGTTTGCTGTATTTCCAGATTGTGTAACTGCGTGTACATCTAAGTGGTCAACGTCACCTTCTAAAGTAAAGTCACCAAAAGGGTTACCGTTTCCATCTGTTCCTGCTTTTCCTAAGTAATGAGTAACTTGTACCCTTAAAGGCCCTGCAGATATAGATGTTGCTTGTTTTGGTTTACTAGGGGCCTGTCCATCTCTAGCTATTTCTATTACTGCATTAGTCGCAAAGTTAGAGTTGATAGATGCTGTGTCTGTGTAAATATCTGTTCCTGTAGCTGTATAATCTGTTTTTCTTCTAAATCCAGAAGTGTCTACTGTTGCAACACCAACTCTGTAGGACTTTCCTACAGTTAAATCTGTAATCATTAATGTTTCGGTTGATGCCCCTGTAAATGGAAAATCCAAAAAGGTATATTCATTAGCAGAGGCACCTCCGCTTGTGGAAAGTCCATCAGAAACACGATACCTCACTCTGTAGTGACTTCCGTCAGTTATAGATGAGCCATCGATATTTGATGGTTTGGAAAAAACGATACGTATAAATCCTTTAGATTCACCTGTACCGTCTAAGTAGGTTCCAGATTGTAAAGTAGGAGTACTTGGTATATCTGGTATAGACTTGGCTGATGCTGTTCTAGCAGCAATCGAAAATTCATTAAATCTCATATCATCCGATACGTCTCTTAGAACATCACCTAGTTCTACTTGTGTGTCTCCAGTTTCAAATGAAACAAAAGGAGTTAAGTCTGTATATGTAGCCGTTGAGCCATTGTAACTTCTGAAATAAACACCCATTCCTGTTTGAATAGGAAAGCTTAAGCCAACAACTCTTACTTTGATTGGATTTATTTGTTGACCTCTAAAAGCTATCTCATAAATATCTCTTGATTCTGCAGCAGCTTGTGTTGCATCATCATTGAATCCCAAGATAGGGTCAAAAGCAAATATGAAGTCTCCAACTTTTAAATCTCCAGTAACTTCGTATTGTTCTAAATCAAGGTTAAGTGTTTTCTTTACTCTTGATAATTCATTCAACATCAAAGTTGCTTGGTCATTTAATTTGTCAGAATCCATATCTGGAACAGTTACAAGGCCTGTTCTCGATAATTTGTTACCGTGAATATCGTAATAAGGGATAGAGCCTGCAGATAAAGCAGCTTCTCCTTCAAAGTCTGTAGGTTCGTTAAATGCACCTACTTCAGCAATAAAATCAACTTTTGTTACATAATCTCTAGCATCAAACTCAGTTCTAGCTCCTACTGGACTTATACCTTGATATGTAGGGTCATCTCCGTAACCAGTTTTTACAACAACAGTAGTAGGGTCTGTATTGACACCTGTAAATAAATTTGCTGCTGGACCTGCATCTAAAGTAGCATCTGGGTTTACTCTGAACTCATAACTAAGAGTTTCACATATATGTTTTAATGCGTGAAGTGCTGTTTCTACGAAATGACTTCCTGTATATGTACTTGAACCATCGTGTATTGTTCCTTGAGTTATTGCTTGTAGGTTTCCAGAGGCATCTCTCATTATTCCGTAAGGAGTGCTTGATTGAAATAAAACACTAGATAAAGGAAGTCCAGAGTAATCTCTCTTGCTTCCGATATTTTTATTCTCTGCAATAACCATACCTTTACCTCTGTCATCACCTAAGTAAAGTTGTAGGCCTTGACCTGCTACTGTTACTACGCCTTCTTCAAGGGTTTTAGCTAAAACTATTCCTGTGTATCGTGCAGCAGCGAGCATAGAAGCATCATCGAATAAATCGGGATTCATCTCTTGAGGGGTTACAACTATGTGTCCCCACTCATTTATTGCGTCAATTATCTCTGAAGGTGTTTGGTCTTGAAGGAAAGTAACTCCAAAGCTACCAGCACCCATCAGCCTTTCGGTAATAGCCATTAGCTCCTCACTAAACGAACTTTTTCATACACGGAGTTCATATAATTATCAAATACACTCGCTCCTGTGTCTAAACTGTTAGAACCTATTTCGTAGCCACACATAAATTTATATTGTGCTGATGTAATATGTACATTTCTATTAGATGCACTTGTTGTCACTCCCATAGGAGAATATATAAAGAATTTTTGTCCGTCACTATCAACTGTGGTTTCAGTTATGTCATAAGTGCCTGCAGTGACAGTATTTGCTGTAACTAACTTTGCATTTATTCTGGATGCTGCTGCTCTAGTGCTTGTAGCGCTTTGTGTTGCAACAAATGATGCGTGATGCATTCCTCTTCTTACAGATACATCAACTGTTAACTTACCATCTCCAGCAGTTTCAGAATATGTTTCAAATCTTACTGAAGCTTCTTCTGCATCATTTCTTAATATCTGTACTGACTTCCAAACATTCCATTCTGTAAAACTACTACCACTTGATATTGATATTTCTCTTTGTGATACAAATTCACCATTGTCATAAAACTTTAATGTAAATCTTGATTGGTCTGTGACTGCACCCGAAGTTATTTCAATGATTCCATTATCCAACACAACCGATTGTGGATTGTTTTGGGTAAGGTAACCAGTTCTGACACGAGAGTCTATAGTGATTTTTCCTGCACCTTTGTAATATTCTGATGGATTTACTAACCATTTTGCATTTGCATTTCTTAAGTTTGTATCATAGAAACCATAAACATTACCGCCAGAAGTTGCTCTGACGTGTGATGTAGGGGCTTCTGAGTGAGAATAATTGTATGCATTTACTGGTAAAAAGTGAATTGGGCCGTTAGTTGCTGAATATGAATGTGCATTTGTAAGCATACTTCCAGTCATATTTGATTCAAAACTTGTTTCTCCTGCTCTACCTTTTATCAGCATATTTAAAGAATATCTAAATAAACCTTTCCCAAAAAGTTGAGCTGTATTTATATCTGCAGAATCTAATTGACAATAACCTTCAAATGTTGTGTCACCTTCATAAGTAAAAGGAACAATAAGATTAGAGTTAGACATAGATATGAGTTCATCTCTTAAGTACTTTGCTTCTGCAATTGTTGTTGCGTGAAGTATTCCGTTAATTGCAACATTTCTTTCTAAAGAGTTTTTACCATCAGCTGGCATAGAGCTTTCAGCTAAAGCTCTTGGAGAAGTAAAACTTATTCTTCCTATTGTTATTGTGTTGGCCATTAGCACATATCCTTTGCTCTACATACTTCGCAATATCTGTATTTACTGTGATAGAAATAATTACCACAAGCAAAATCTGACTCACAAGCTTTCAAAATACTTTTATCTTTATTATCTATCATTCTTCTTCTTCCCACTCAACCCATTCGTTATCGTGAGTTGCTTTGTGAATGTGAAAGTTAGCGTGTGAATAAATCATTATTTAACACCATCTTTTTTTTCTACATATTCCATAACAGCTAATTTAAGTTTGGGTGAAAGAGGTGCGATAAGCTGATGCATATCTTCTCCTTCTCTTATTTTAGCAACAATATACCTTTTCAATTTTCGAGTGTTCATCGTACTATTCCGCTCCTTCCATCTCCCTTAAGTTTGTTAAGTTCTCTTTGAATGTTCTGTGCAATTTTTCTAGCAGCAATTGGGTCAGTAGGAAGACCTGTAACATTAAGACTTACATACTGATTTATGGCTTGACCTCCACCACCTTGTATTGGTGTAACCATAACTCCGTGAGGCATTGGCTTTATAAGTTCCATACCTGCTTCACCAACAAGACCTGTTTGTCCAAGTCTTACCATACCTCCACCTTGTCTTGGAACTGCATTGTTTCCAAAAGAACCTTGTAGAGCGGCAGCGTCTTCAGATGACATACCACCATCAAAAGATGTAGTAAATGATGGCATTGTTCCAAGTTCTAATTTAGCTGTTCTAATATGACCGACAATTTTTTGTAACTGTTCTTCTGGATATCCAAGTTCTCTTCCAAGTCTTAAAACATCTTCAACTGATTCATCACCTAGTTTTGCAAATGCAATTATAGAATTATTAGTAGCCTTCATTACATCTATTTGAGCTCGTTCTACTTCTCTTTTAGCATCTTCTATCTCATCATCAATCTCAACTAAACGGTCACCTTTTTCTATTGCTTCGTCCATCAATTCGTTGATTCTGTCTTGGGCATTAATTTTTGCTTGGTCCTTAGCATCTTGAACTTTTTGAGTTTGTTTTAAAACATCTTCCTCAGTAACACCTCTAGTTTCAATAGCAGCAATCTGTTCATCTATTGCTCCTATTTGGACTTCAGCATTACTTAATGTTCCTTGAGACGCAGCCTTAACAAGTATTTCTCTTTCTCTCTGAAGTTTTAAAAGTTTTAGTTGTTCTTGATAAGATAGTTCTATATCTCCATTAGCCATTGCTATCATTTCAGCAAGTTCTAATTCTTCTTCTTTAATTGCTAAAAGGTCATCAGCTAAAAACTTATTGTCTTCCATTAAGTCAGATAGTTCACGTTCTATAGCAGCAAGCTCTTCTTGAACTTCAACTTCTTCTTTTCCTAAATCTACAATGTCTTTTTTAGCATCGGATAAAGTATCTTGAGCATCTTCTAAATCTTGTAAAGCCTCTAGTGGGGCTAATTGTTTATTTAACTCTGCAGCAAAGTCTGTAGCTTTTTGTAGTACATTTCCAAAGACTGTCATATTTTCAGCTACTTCTTCGCTGCTTTCTGCTTGAAAACCAATGAGGTCTGCTATTTCTTTATTTCTAGGAGCTAATTGTATTGCTAGAGCAAGAATTTTTTCATCTGTATCAAGTATTTCTGCCCTTCTAAATCTTCTTCCATCTTGTTCTAGTTGTTCTGTAACTAAAGCTTCTAGTTCTTCATATTTAATATCTAAACTTTCGTGTTGTAATTTTAAAATGTCTTCATAAGCATCAATTTGCCTTGTAATATTTACTAATGATGTTGATTCAGCAGTGGTAAGTTTTCCTCCCAAAGATACTCTTTTTTCTAAAACACTCACTACTTTGTTTGAAAGTTTAAATATTTCTGATTCTTTTCCAAATTCTTCTTCAATAACTTTTAAATTTTCTTTAGATATTGATAGTTGATTTTCTAACATTTGTTCGGCTTGTTCATTTGTAGTTAGTTTATTTGTGCTACCAATAACAGTTTGTACCACCCCACCTATTACTCCTTGTACAGAACTTAAAACTTCTCTACTTGTATTTCCTAATATTTCTTTTAATACTTCTGTGGTATTTCTTCCAAAAGCAGATTTAAAAGCTTCTTGAGTCTCTTCTTCTAAGTTATCAAAAAGTCCTTCTGCCAATTCATCAGAAATATCAATATCATCTTTATTCATTGATATATTTTCCATAACTTTTTCAAAATCTTCTAAATTTCTTTTAGCTATAGCAATTTCCATAGCCATATTTGAAAATAGTTTTACAATTCCTGTTATTGCTAAACCAATAGCACCAGCAATAAGGAAAGGTTTAAAAGCTACGGTTAATGCTTTTACTCCGCCAGCTGCCATAAATGAACCTTCAGACATAAACATAAATGATAAAGCAACAGTATCAACAGCTGATTTAACTGCTGTTAATCTCATTGCAGCTAAAGCTGCAGTAATTAGTCCCAAAGATTTTGCAGCGTTTACAAAACTATCAGTATTAAAAACATCACTAAGTTCTCTTACACCAGCAATAGCATCTGCTAAGTTACCTACAAAATTTGCAATAACTGGAACAAGGCCTTCACCTATGTCAATCATTACTACTCTTATAACATTTCTAAATCTTTGAATCTGTTGTACTAGTGTTCCGAATCTTTTTTCAGCTTCGTTATTTAACGCAGATTGTCTTTCCATTTCATCATTAGCTAAAAATAAATTGCTTCTTAATTCTTCTGTATCAGAAGATAAAGAAAGCATAACCTTAGATACACGAACTGAACCTAATCCTACGTCTTGTAATACTCTTGTAACATCACCACCAGATGCACCTATTCTGTCTAATCCTTCTACGAATTGGACAGCTGCTTCAGATATATCTTCTTGTGCAAGTTTTCTAAACTCATCACCAGACATACCTACTGCAGAAGCAAAGGCATCTAGTTTTGCACCACCTTGTGATGCAGCCTGTTGTAAGGCCAAAAAGAATTTCTGTAAAGCAGTAGCACCAGCTTGGGCCTCAGTACCAGTTGCTCTAACTGATGCTGAGAAAGCAAGTGTTTCATCTGCTGTTAATCCAGCAATCTTACCAACAGCACCAAATCGTGTTGCAAGTAAAGTTATTTCAGACTCTGTAGCTGCAGTATTGTTACCTAGTCTAACTAATACGTTTGCTAATTGGTCTGCATTCTCAGCTCCAATTCCTGTTACGTTTGCAAGCCTTGCAACTGAGAAAGCAGCTTGTTCTGCTGTCATATTTGTTGCTACACCTAACTTAGCAACTGTGTCTATAAATTGTGGAATGTTTTGTACTTCAACACCTAACTGACCAGCAATAGAACCTAAAGTAGCTAATTGACCAGCAGCAACTGGTATTTCTGTAGATAATTCTAATATAGAATCACGAATTGCACCTAGTTCTTCTTCACTAGCTCTAGCAAGAACTTTTCTAACTAAAGCAAAAGATTCTTCAAAATCTGCAGCTGCTTTTACACCACCTACTAGAGCAGCACCTACTGCTGCTAAAGATGAGGCTGATACAGCAAATGCTGCAGCTGGAACTGCAGATGCTAATTTTGTCATTGCAGCACCAGTGCCTCTGGCCATTTGTTGAATACCTTGAACGGCTCCGTCGCCTACAATGTTGGCCAGAAAGGCCAGCCTACCGATTACGCTTGCGTTATTTTCCAATTCTTTCCTTTAAAATATTTCGCCTAAAGCTTCGTCTAGTGATACTGAATCTCTAGGGATATCAGCTCTATCACCACGTTTCTTCTTTTCCCACTCAGCTTCCATTTCTGCTTCTTCTCTAGCTTCTGCTAAGAAAGGTGCAAAAAAAGCTGATTCTTGAGATATGAGATTGAATAAAAGAATGTTGAATCTACGCCAAGAAATTTCGAGTGGATTGTCTACTTTATAGAATCTTTGAAAGTCAGACTCTATCGCCCCCCAACTATCCACTAAATCATTGAGGGACAGTGTTATTTTGGGGCGTCTTCTAGTCCCGTCTCTATTTCTTCTTCTGGAATAATCTTGTAAAACTTTAGAAGCTTCATTGTGACAGCCTCTAACTGTTCCCAAGTTGCTCCATCATCCAGCATTTGTTTTAGGTTCTCTTCACCTACTAATGCACCTAGCCAAGTTGGGATGTCATTGTTTGCAAGACCCCCAGTCTCATCCATTAATGCAATTTGTGTGAGAACCACCTTTGCAGGTAATTGTGGAGGTAGAACATACTCTCTACCATTCAGCACAATCTGCAAAGGCTCATTCTCATTCTCTTTGACGGCCTCGTCAAAATCAAATTTTGGCATTCTGCCCTCCTACTCTATCGACTATACTTCGTCGACTATTCTAAATAATTCCGCAAATTGAGCACCGCTGCCTGGCTTTAACACTTTATACTCAACAGCTACTAACACTTTTTGAGGTGCTTTTGCGTGAGTCATTGAGAAAGCTCCGACATTTACTGCTCTAGGAACTAATACGTCTCTCTTCTTAAGAGTTCCACCTAATGTTGAATCTGGAGCGTCCACTCTTAACAACAATGATTTCTCTAAGAAAGCATCTGTTGCAGGTGGTTTTAACTCTGAGAATCCAGTTGAAGGTGAACCAGTTGTAATTGTTCCACCACCCATAGCTTCTTTTAGGTTTGCTAAAGAAACTTGAGCTAGTTCACCAGAAATTCTAATTTCTTGGGCAGTTTTGATTGTGAAAACTGGGTCAATCTCTTCTGCAACCATAACATCTTCGAAAGTTTTGTCATAGTCAAGAGTCCAACCGCTTTCTGAGTAACCAATGTCTGTCCAATCAGAACTTGATGGTGTGGTTGTTGGGTCTGTTGGGAATGCAGTTGCTTCTGCAGCTATGTACAGTTCACCTGTTCCTAACATTACCTCGCTAATACTTTTAGCCATTCTTGTCTCCTACTTTTAAAACGGAAGAGCTTGTCACTCTTCTTCTGCTACTTCGTCTTCTTCCCAAAAAACTTCCTCGGCTTCTTCAACAAGTTCTTCTTTTTCAGAAATAACTTCTTTGAATTCGCCCCAGTCCTCACCATCTGCAATAAGTAGAGAAACTTTCATTTCACCTAACTTATGCGTCATTTGCTTGAGTCGCTTCCACTCTTCTTCGTTGACTTCCACCCAATCAGTATGGGAAAAGAAAACGTCGAGCTTTTCGTCTCTCGCTAAATCTAGGCTTTTCAGCACAGGATTTAATTTTACGTTCTTCATTCTTTTGCTCCGTAAATCATTACTATATCTATAGTATAGCGTGCTAATCCGAGCGTTGGCTCGTCGACCCTTTGTGGCCCGTTTGTAATTGTAAATCCACTTATTTTTCCAGTAACTCCACCATCTGAAGTTAAAATTATGGGAGATTGGTCAAAAGCTTCTGTGTAAACAGCTGAGGCTAAATCATAAGCTGAGCCATAATCTGGCTGTCCTTTTGTGCTGTTTGTAGCATATTTACCTGCATAACAATCTAGTTGTAACAAGGCTTCGTCAATTAAAGCTTCACCAGACAAAGGTGTTCCACCTAATCTAGTTATAACTAAGAATGGCATATCACCATCTTGAGGTAATCTAGTAGCAACTCTTGTGCTAACTAAGTTAGTGATACTTGTTTTACTTAAGGCCCAAGTTCTGGCTAATATTTCTGCGTCTGGTAATGTGTTTGGCATTATCCGAATACTCCTTTGATACTACTTCTTAAAAATGAAGGTATCCTTGATGCGTCGACACCACCACTTGTTTCTTTTAATATTCCTCTATATTTAGCAGTTACAGCAATAGCACCTTTACGCATTGGAGCTCTTGCAGGCTGAAAACCTTTATAGTTTTGTAAACGAGAACCACCTTGTGGAGGAGGCGCAACTTTAGCATCTAATCCTCCGACTACAGGTTGATAACCAGCACCACGACCGTACTCAACGGCTGGTGCATAATAAACTTCATTATTATCACCCATTGTGACTGCAACTTCGTTTTCATTACCAGAAATACTTCTATTACTTACTTGGATAGAACGAATTAATGCTCCAGTATCAATTGGTGTGTACTTTTGTACAGATGTCATAAAGTCTTTTGCAAATTTAAAAAGAAAGTCATCATATCTTGATTGCATATATTGATTAGCTATAGGGGCATTAATTTTACCTCTTCCCTTAACTTGGACCGCTTTACTTCCTTGTCTGAACAATTTATTTTGTTGCTTTTGAAATTCAGCACCCATTCTTGAACGAAGTAAACGTGAAGCTGGGTTATCGCCTGGTATTGTTCTAACAACAGAACCAGCAGCTCTACCAGTAAGCCTTCTTGCAAACCTTTCTCCTACTGCTCCACCAGTTTGAGCTCCACTTAATTTCATTACAGTTTTATTGATAGCGTTTATATCTCCAAGTGCTCTTGCTAAAGAAAGTGAATTATTACGAACATTTGGTAAAAACTTGCCTGGCACTAAAGAAGTAATGTCACCAGCAGCAACAGAAAATGTATAAAGAGAACTTCTGAGTTTAGATATTTCGTTTACATTTCGAGGGACATTCATATAACGAGGTACTTGTCCACCACCACCAGTAAATCTACGCATAGGTAATCTTCTTTCACCTACAGCTTTTACAATTATGTTTCCAAATAACTTATCGACTGCCATTAGAAACCGCTTTGTATTCTTAATTCTTGATAGAAAGTATTACCAAATCTATCTTTAGTCTCATTGACTGATTCTATTTCGTAATATTCGCTACCAATTTTGATTCTGTCTTTTACTGTTACATCTACACTTCCTTGAACTATTACTGCAAACTCTGTATTGTTTGAAACAGCAAAACCACTTCTGCTTTCTGATATAGAGTTATTTCTAATTATTCTTGCTTGTACTGTTGATGTATCAGCAAATGTAGCTGTGCTTAATCCTCGGTCATCAACTGATGAACCAGACAATCGCTGGATTGTGACGCTTTCGTTTAATAATGATGTTGATATGTTTGGCACATACTTATTCTAGCAGTCCCAAAAATGCCAAAACCGACCATCGCTGGTCGGCTTCAACATTAAACAAGATGAACTTCTAGTATATCATAAATTAATTTGCAGTGACTGAACTGAAATTTTCGTAATATGATATCGTAGCTAATCTTGCTAATTCTCTACTTCTATCTACAGTGTCTTGTTTTCTAAACCTTCTATAAAAGTCTTGATAAACATTGCACTGTGGTTGCAGTCCATTGTTAGCGCCAATCATTTTTCTAAAATGTTCTTTTGGTAAATAACCAACCTCTGGAACTGCAGAACACATTTTTTGATTAGGAACAATTTTTTCTTTTGTTTTTCTAATCTCGTAGTAATGTTTTACAGCTTTTATATTGCAATCTTTGCAAATTCTTGCATAACCATCTCTAGTTCTATCTGATTTAGATTGATAATATTCACGAATTGGTTTTGTAACTTTACATCTAAGACATACTTTTTCTGTCGGATATGTAACTGCATACTCCCACTGTGCTACTGCTGTATCGTACAATGCTTGTAAGTCGGGTCTATTATCTAAAACTTGTTTAATAAGTTTTGCACTTAATGGAAACTCTTTTATAAAACTATAGTTAGTAAGAAACTTTCCTCTTCTAGCGCCTTCCAGTGCTATATCGAAGTTATCTATTAACCATTGTTCTTTTGCATCCATAACAGACGGTAAAGCAAACTCTTCTCTTATTTGTCTTACTCTTTCTCTTGAAATACCATATCTCTGAGCTAACTCTACATTGCTAGTCCAAGGAATTTCAACGATGTTTTTTACTAGTCCTTTAACATCAAAGGAATAAGTTCTTGCCATATTTTATACCTCCCAATATAAATTAATTATATGAAAGAAGTGAGGTTATGTCAACCCCTCTTCTTCCAACACTTCTTGAGCTCCTGCTCTAGCTTTGTCAATATAATCCCAAATTTGAGAATAATATTTATCTTTAGGATGATATCCATTATTGAATTCATCTAAAGTTGTTCTATTGTCATTTTCAGAGTAATGTTTAAAAACTCTATCAACAATAATTGAATCTACTAAATCATAGTCTCTAAGAGCAAAGTCTTTAGCAGACCAAAGATTACCTAAAGGTATAGTTTGGTCTCCCTTCTTTATACAAAGAACTACTTCTCTCCTACCAGTCTCTTTATTCATAGCTGAGCCAACAGTAAGCAAGTCAGTTAATTCTTTAGCCATTTGGTACTTTTCGTACACTTTACCCATTGCGTCTTTGTTTCCATTCATATTTAATTCCTTTCCAATAATAAAAAACTATATGGCAAAGCGGAGCTTGTCAACTCCGCTCGCCATATGCAAAATACGTATACACTAGGCACAGATTCTACAATCCTCGCCTTTACGTACTAGAGGACATAGCCCTCCATCTTTAAGAAACATCATAAAGATTTCTTTTTGAGAAACCCATAGTTGTTTCTTCTTTTTAAGAGGATAGTAATAACCTCCACCCTCTTTGCGTGCACTAAAGTGTGAGCATCTTTCGAACCAAGTGTCTGGTCCGTCATACCTATCTTGAGTACACTCAAGCTTAACGTAAGAAGTTTCGATAGTTCTTTTACCGAATCTAGTTTTGTCTCCGTTAAGAACCTCTATCACTTTTTTGATAGTTTTCTTATCTAAGACTACAAACTCAGCATCACAAACATCGTAACGTCTTGTACGGTCACTATAAGGTGTGTACACGAAGTGTGGCACTTTAAATGTATCACCTATAGCTAGGTCTTTTACTTCGGGAATATCTTGACTATAAAGTCCAAAAGACTTCACATCAAAAGCATTCCTTTTTAATTGATTAACAGAATAATCTGGAACATTACCAAATCTTTCCATATTTGTAATTGACTCTGGCTGTCTCTCTCTACCAAGTCTTGTAGCTTGTGTAGAAAGAGGGCTTTCGCCATTACTCCAAGTTGATTTTTTATTCATATTGTATCTCCTTATTCTTCTTCACCACCAGCATAAGAACCAAGTCTTACGCTGTAAGTGATAGATTTGTCAGTTTTATTTTTGTTGTAGATTCGGGTTTCATTACTAATCCACTCAGCAATGGTCACAATGTCTTGTTGAGGTTTTTTATCAACATAGACTATACCCTCGTCTTTTAAAATTGTAGAAAGTGGGTTGTAAGGCCAAGATGCTTGTCTTGCAACTGAACTTTCAAGAACGTAGTACTCAATTTTGAGTTTATCTTCATTCATAATATCTCCTTATTTTGTAGTGTCATTCTATAGAATAACTGACGGATAGATATTTGTCAAATACCAAAAGTCTAAAAACAGCAATATTTACTTATTTTCTGCCAAAAAGCTCAATGTTTATAGGCCTAATAAAAAATTTTAAATTTTTTTTTCTAAATTTTACTATTTTGTGATTTCAAATAACGATTTATGGTATAATTAACACATAATGGTAGACATTAGACAAGATGATGCACCAGCCCTTTTGAGCGACCAGTTCGAAAAGGATGGCTATGTGTATAACGTTGATTACAACGAATTTATGCTTAGCTTTGATGCGCAGATATTTAAAAAGTACACTAATGAAAGAGGCAATATAGGGATGTCCCAAATTGCTTACGGAGTTGGTCATACTAAAGAATCTGCTATTGCTGATGCAGAAAAAAAATTGAGTAATTGACTTAATCGTATCTGTCATATAAGTTAGCAGTATGATTACAAGTTGTTTAATATTTTTAGCTAGTTTTAGCAGTGGGGATGTTTTACCCTCTTCAAGCAATATGAGTGAAATAAAAGGTTGCTTGGACA
>MDSW01011712.1_pt1 | contig 16605 bp, 13 predicted proteins | sample 811171 | NCBI WGS metagenome assembly MDSW01 (sample SAMN05326641, study PRJNA326480) | marine metagenome | isolation source: seawater | place: Atlantic Ocean: North West | collected 2012
CCGGCGGGCTCTGTGGCGGCGGCTCCATGAACGGCGGCACGATGGTCGCGTTAAACTTCGGCGCCGTGTCGGGCGCGTCGTCCTCTGCCTTTACCTCCGTCTCCTCTTCGTAATGGTGCACCATGGTCACTCAAGGCTTTAGAAACTAATCGTCCTAAATCGTATACCCCATCACTTTATTCCGCTGCTCCGCCGCCTCCCGGCGCTCCGCAGCCGTGCCCGGCAGCGAGCGCGCGGCCTCGACCTCCACAATCGATGGCAGTGTGGTCTTCTTCACATAGCACGCCAGCACCTCCTTGTAATTGTCCGCTGCATGCAGCGTCACGTCGACGTAGGGGTTCTCATTGTCGCCGTAAAACTGGTTTGGTAGCATGTAGGCTGTACCCCATTTATGCCGTGTTTCGACGCCCTTAAACATGATCTCTAGCAGCATCTTCATGCGGTATGAGTCGAATTGCACGTAGCTGTAGTGATCGACGGTCAGCAGCACGTGAAAGTGCGGGAACCCCATCTTCGGTCCGATCTCTACGCCGCCGACGACGTCTACCTTCTCGACGTGCGTCTCAAATGTGTCGTAAAGGTAGGCATTCGTGCCTGACCCGCCGTAGAAGTTTGCCATCGCCTCGTCCTTGCGCGTCCTATCAATCGGGTCCCATCGCATGCTGGAGATCGCGTCGGCCTTCCCACTGACCGGCACGAGCTTCTTACCAAAGCACAGCATCTCGGAGAGGTATTGATCCTCACCAAACAGCTTCCGCACGGCCTTCGCCATCTGCTCGAGCACAATCTTGCCCTCGTTTGTGGCCGTGATCGGCTTGTGCAGCGAGTAGGTGATCATCACGCGCGTCTGCTTGCGGTCGCGAACTTGGTAGTCAACGCGTGGCGTCGGGCGGTGGTCGGCCACAAACCTGACAACGTTGCCCACCTGCGTCGGACGTCGGTTAATGGCCTCTGGCTGCTCCTGACCCTCCCTCCGCAGCCAGACGGCGTCGTCCGCATCGGGCTTTCTGCAGGCAAAGCCATCGCCAACCCATTGCGTTTGAAAGGCCGTGTCCGCGTCGTCCTTGTCCCACGACCGATTGTGGTCGCCGCGTTTGACCGTGAGTCTCTGCATATCTATGGGCATGCTCATGTATGGCCGCGCCTGCTGGCCGGTGGGACCATAGCGTGTTGCAAGGTAGACGTCGAGGCGATAATCCTCGACCTTGTTACTCTGCAGCGGCTCTTTTGTAAGCTGTGCGGGATCATACTGATCGACGATGAGGCAATTGTCGTACACCTTGTTATCGGCTGTGCGGCCCGTAATGTAGCGAGACTTTGTCAAGTTGCCAAAGCGCCGCCCGCTGTACGGCAGGCGCAAAATCGGACGCTCCGTGCCGTCGAGATCATACTTGGCTTGGTACATCTTCTTGTCCTCCGTGAACGCCTCTGTGTATTGCGACGGCGGGTCGACCCACCACATCGTTGCCTCGCCGTCAATCATGCGGTACACAATCTGCGCGTTGCGGAACTCCTGCCGCTTTAACTCGCTGTCGAATTGCTTCGTGACGTCGATCTTTGTGTAAGCACCAAGGAACTGATAGCGGCGACGCGCCTCGTACAGAACCTCGCGGAACTTGTTGTTAGTCAGCTGTTTGGCGGCGTCAGTGCCTAGCGCCGATGCCAGCGTCATCGTTGGCTTCGCGTTCAAGAGCTTCTCAAGTGTGCGTATCGCAAGGTCGATGTTCTTGCCGTCGAGGTCCTCCGTCGCCTTTGTGCGCCGATTGTTCGCCGTCGTCTCATAGCTGATCGCCTCTTGCATGTGTATTTGCGGCGCCTCGACGAGGCGCGTCCAACCGTCCGGCGGGCGTCGCACCTTATCCAACGTTGTGTTCAGCTGCGCGCGCACCCTCTCAAACGCCTCTTGATAGTTTGCGATCTCGTCGGTGTTTACCAGCCCGACGCCAATCCCGATGTGCGGTCGCTTCACGCCTTTCTGCCTCGGCGCGATGGTCGCATCCTTTGCCTCCTTTGCCCACGCTTGCAAACCTTGCAGTATGGCGGCGTCCATCTTGTAGTGGCCATGCTTCTCGCGTTTGTCTGCATCCTTCGGATCGGTGCCCGCGGCGACGTCGCTCGTCTTCAACAGATCTGTCCAATAGTCGTACGTGTCATCCTGGACCGCCCGCGTCTGGTTATTCTGTATCGCACCAGCAGCGAACTGATACCGATTGTTGCGCAGCAGCAAGCCGGGCGCGCGGTCGAGCACGTTTGCACAGTCACGGCAAAGGTTGCTGTACTTGAACGCCCGAGGCAAACGTAGCTGCTCCTGCCCCAGCTGTGCACGCGAGTTGCCACCAAACATGTAGCCCTGGCAGTAATCCTTCCTGTACCACTTCTGCTTATCGTCCCTGTCAGTTCCACCGGCCCGGTCGAATGAATACGCTTGGTTGTAGAAGCGACGGAATGCGGTGCATTTTTTCTTTTCCTTTGGATCCGCCATGCCTGCGCGGTTCTGATGGAAGGTGGCGAATGCACTCTTATCTCGCAGCAAGAACTCTGGCCACGCCATCGGACCGCTCCTCGCGGCCTCAAATTCATCTTCGCGAGTCACGCCTTCCTCCCGATCGCGGTCGATGACGTCCTGCGGGACTGTTTGTGGCACGCACCTTTCGGTCTTTTGGACTGCCGTGTCCCACGTCGGTGTGTCGTCGGATCGTGTACCAGCAGAGAAGAAAATTGGATCGTGTAGCGGCCGTGGCGCAGTAAATCGTTCCTTTGCTGACCCCACATTCGGCACCCACAAGTCGTACGGCCACCCCAATGTCTTATCGTTCTTAAGGATGCTCAACGTGTTGGCATACACATGATAAGCGTACTCGTAAAAAGGCCTGGCGCACCGAAGACAGCCCTCGCCATAGCCCTCGCCGTCGCGGAAGATGGCCGTTTGCGTCTGGTAGGGCAGGTGCATTAGATGCCATGGTGTGTGCACCCAGTCGCCGACGGTCATCGAGGAAGGTATGTTGCGTAGACTGGCCAGACGTGCTTTAATGTGTCTGCCATTCTTATCGCGCAAACACTTGTCGAGGTGTGCGGAGTTGCGCAAGACCGAGTCGCACATGTACCCGGCCAAGCACGTAAGAAGCGGTTTACCTAATGTCTCCTTCACTTCGTTGGGTTTCATGTCGAAGACGCGCTTGAAGACTTGCTTCCACTTCGTTGCACCCTTCGCCGGCTTGGGTCCGGGCACGACGTCGCCCTTGTCGTCGCGCCACAAGCCGTAGCACATGCCAGCCTGCTTCTGCTCATAACTGTAGCGATGCACGCCGTTCTCACTGAGAAAGATGCACAAGATTTTAGCGTAGTTGAGGATGTACAGATCCTCGAGGGGGTCGCCCGCCTTTGGCTGGATAGGCGTATCGAGCACGGCGGTATTCTTGCCGTCGTCGCGTATCTTCCTGTCGCCCCACTCAAGCTTCACGCCCTTGACCGCGAGCACATTGTTGCTTGGCGATATGCCATCGCCCGCCTCGACAACCGCGTCCTCGCCCGGTAGCGCAACCGCAGGCGACGTGCGCGGCACCGTGTCGTTGTCGTCCGCTTCATACACAAGCTGCAACCGCCCCTCAAAGTAGATATCGTTGTAGCTCCACGGCATGTGCTGCGAGCTTTGCCAGTGGCATTGCAGGTCCATCTTATCTGGGGTCAGTGACAAATCTTTCTCGAGGACGAACCGGTGTAAGCTGCCCGGCGGCAGCGGCCTGAGGTCGAGGCCGCACTCCTTGAGCGCTTTTACGATGTTCCGCCGCCTCTGGGCATCTTTGACGCTGTTCGATTTCGGACCTTCATACTGCGTGCCTTTGCCTATGTTCGCGCGTATCAACGTAGCCTCCCTGCGGATCTCCTGCTCGGTGTAGGGCTCGCTCATGTGTTCCATACAATCGTTGACCGTGCTCGCGTTTGTGTGCCCCGGCACGCCGAACGCTGACTCGACGGCCGCCGCCGTATTCTCCTCGTCGCGCTGTCTTGCGTTCGATTCCATAGCATCATCTTCGCCTCCGACGTCGGGTGCGGGATTAGGGACTTCGCCATACGCCCTGCCCTGCAGCTGCTGATCAAAGCGGTCAGGCTCGTCCTCCTCCGCCGCAGCAGGTGTCTCCGCTGGCACGATTGCCGCAGCGCGCGTAGTCACCCCTTCCACAACAGCTGAAGTCGGTCGCGTAGCATTCTCTGCAGTTGGACGACCTCGGCGTCGGCGACGTGCCGGCGCGGGCTCTGGCGGCGCGGGCTCTGGCGGCGCGGGCTCTGGCGCTTCCTCAGCACCCTCAACCGCCAAAAGCTTACGGCGGAACTCGTTCGCATTCAGGTCCTCCCACTCGTTCCAGTTCAAGATGTGTTTTGCGAGCGGACGCTCCCGCTGCCACTCCTCTGCATGCTCACTGACGCCGTCTTTTAGCTGCTCCATGTACTTCACGATGTTGGTCCTGTTCTTTTTAGTGGGCAGAGGCATGTAACCCGGATGCGGCGCGTCCTTAGTAGGCTTCTGATCAGCTTTCTCCTTAACCTCATCGTTTGTCGTATACGGATACAAAAGGAATGCCTGCGAGATGCGGAAGCCAAAATCGAGGTTGTTCTTCGGGTCCTTTTGCACGATGCGCATGTTTGGCACGTTGCGTAAGGCGTCGCCATAAGCAAAGCTTCTATCCTGGTACAGCGGCTGGCGCTGCTCGCCTGTGTACGGTATGATCTTCTTTTTGGCGTCTCTCAAGAGCGGGACTGCTTTTGTGCGGTAGAAGGGGCCCGAGACGTACTTGCCGCGCTGGTCGGTGTTGCCCTTCCCTGGCGTGTCGGTCTTCGTGACGCCCAGAAACATGAAGTGCGATGGAAACGGCACCCTGAAGCTTTGGCTGTCGTTAGGAGCAACCGGATTCCTGCCTCGTCTGTTGTACGCGAGCACAGGTATAGCGAAGCATGGGGTATAGTCGCGATTGTTGTGGTGGTTCTTCGTATTGCTGCCTTTCTTCGGCCTTACGTTTGCCTCCTGCAGCAAGTGAGGACCGCCGACGTATCTCCACGGTTTTGCTGGTGCGCGCAAGAAGGGCTTTGGTTTGTAGGCTGCCTTGTCTTTGTTCACCTTATTCGCCTCTTCTGTTCTCGCGTTGTAATCCTCCACCAGGTTATCGTAATGCGCCGTCAGCGCCCGTGCATTGAAGTCATTGAGCGGCTCGTAAACGAATAAGCGTTCGGTCCGGTCCTCGTTTTGGTTCTTGTCCGTGCCCTTCGTGGAATGCTTTACTGCCTGCATCGGGTAATTCTCTGGATTCACCTCCTTCGCTTGCTCAAACCACATACTACCGTCGTCCTCAAAACTCTGCGACGGCTTTGGCATGGCATATCGCGGGTTTGGGCAGCGCATACGCACGGTGAACTTTTGATTCGTTCCCTCGACCTTTTGAGTAACAGCCCAATTCAGATCATCGTCGCGGCAGCCAGGGTAGTAATAGAGGCCATAGATCGCTGCAATCTGATTTATGATAGTGACACACGGGAAGTCGTCGTCGTCCTCGAAGAAATTCGCCTCATTGCACACAACGTCGCGCTTCTGTGTCTCGGTGCTCCTTAGCGCTTGGTAGCTCGGCGCTACGCCGCCACTGACCACGTCGGCCGCGCTACCGTTTGATTCACCACGAAGATGCATGTTAAACTCGCCGAATCCAGTAAATAAACCCTTGCGCATCCAATCGAACTTACCATAGGGAGTCGTGAGCGGGTTTTGGTTCCAGTAAGGTGTGGTGCCAACTGCGTTACCCTCATGATCTATGAGGGGCGCGTTTTTAGGATTGCCCACCGGTGGTGAGGAGGAGGTGTTCTCCAAGCCTTTCTCGAGGCCGACAGCTTCCACCTCTAACTTGTTGCCTTTCGGTTGTATCAGTATGCGACTCGAGGCCGACGTATGCTGCCCAAGCGCTATAAGCTTCTTCTCATCACCTACCGGCGATTGGACGTAGAACTCGCCAGCGCTAAAGCAGCCGCGGTAGGTCCAGTCTTTTGTTTTAAGCTTTGAATTGTCGAACGCATACTTACCGTACGCGCGCGTCTCGGCATTGTACACGGTGTATTCGGTCTTCAATTGCTTAGTCAACTTCTCCGGCATTCCGTCACCGCCCTTGGCTGGGGCCAAGAGCGCCCCCATGAGCTTCTGGAACGCCTCGCCTCCGTCTTCCTCCTCGTAATCGTAACACGTCATGGCACACCACGCCTCAAAACTGAGCAAACCCTCCGGCCATTTTCTATCCTTCCAATACTGCCGGATGCGTCTCTTCATAGGCTTTGTAAGCTTCTTCTTCTGCCACTGGCCGTAGGGGATGGGGGCTACTCGAAGACCGGATGCTGCCGTCAAACCGTTCTCTTTTGCATTCGCTTTTACTTCCTCGCGCAACCCATCCGTAAAGACCTTCAGTTCCTCTGGTTTCTTCCTCCTCCCCCGCTGCTGGTTTGCTGCGCTACCAGTTCTACCCATGCACACACTCCGATGAGAAAAAACTAGTAGTCGAAGCTCATCATCGACTTCTCGGCGTAGCGTCGCATGATGTTCGCCGAGTCCGACTGTGGTTGGAGCTTGATTTGCACGTACGGCTTCTTGAGAAGGCCGAGAGGGAAGAAGCCGAGCGCCTTGTAATCCGGCGTCCTATCAGCCTGTTTTGTGCACTCCGCATTCCACCCGGCCATGAACTCCGCCGTAAAAAGGTGCGGGTCGATCTGGATCTGGCTGTAGTGGATGATACTGTAAATGAGGTGACAGTGCATGCGGCGCACCTTCTTGCCAACCTCCACCGAGCCGCTTGGCCGGATGCCGGGCATGATCACGTCGTGGGGCTTGTCATTCTTGTAGTGGTCGCTCTTCGGCCCAAACTTGATGCACCGCAGAAAGATCTCCTCCGAGGTTACGTGCTTCATAGCCGCGTAGTAGAGTCCTCGGGCTCTGGGGTCGTTCAATCCGCGAAACTCCCTGTTGGTGTTGACCGTGATCATGAAATTGCTCTCGTGCTTGCGCCGCGGCTCGAGGTCCGTTAGATTCCACTCGCGCAGAATAGGATCACCCTCCTGGTAATTGTGATGTTTGCCACCCTTCGGATCCGTGTAAAGGCGCCCGTTCACGTTGATGCTGTCGAGCCGCACGATCTTGCCCTTCGGGTACATCCATGCCTGGTATTGCTTTGCGTCATCGACCGGAAGCGCAGCCGGACCATCCGCGCCGAGCGTGGGCGTGAAGTTGACGGCCTGCTGCGGCACGGTGTTGATCGCAATCGTGTCGCGCACATCATTTGACGCGGGCGCGAGCGTGGCGTTGCGGACGATGCCCGACTCAGGGATGTTGTTTATGCGCGCGTAGAGGCGTGCAAACTGCGGCTGTTGGCCAGCTGCGGACGAGGGGCGAATCATACTGTATTTGATACTGCTACTTCAGACTCAGAAATTAAGCATCCTCAGTGTCGGATGCCGACTCCGGGCGCTCGGATTGTTCCTCGCCCTCTTCCGGACCCTCACCCGCCGACTCCTGCAAAAGCCGAGCGCTCTGCGCCTGGTAGTCGGCCGCGCTGCAGAATTTGAACGCGGTCAGCTTCTTGCCATTCTTGCCCTCCCACGGACACTCCGCGCGGAAGGCGTAACGGCCGTTTTTCAGCACCACGACCTCCGGGTTCTCGACGTCAAATTTCTGCTTGGTGGTCATGCAAGTCATGACTACGGCGGGCATGCTGCCGCCTCCTTTCTACTCAGAATATGTTGCGATGGCGCTCTGCTACCTTCTCCTGCTATTCATTACGCTTGGCGTCGACTTCTACTATGTTGTGATACGCCCCACTCTTTTTCCGACCGTAAAGAAACGCAAGCAGATGCCGATCAAGATCTCCACACCGCGCTGGTCCGAGGACGACAGCGAGGAGGGCTTCAAAACCCCCAAGAAGACCACACGTGTCAAGAAGACGCAGACCGCCCCCGAGCCCCTCACCGTCTCCACGGCCTTCGACGCCCTCGCGCCGGTCGACCCCCCTCCCATCGCGCGCCAGAAAGCTCACGCGCGACCCGCGCCGATCGAGGTCAGTACAGACGAAGCTCCCCCGATTCAAGCAGCGGTCGCACCCACTCCTCGTCCGCGCGGGCGCGGGCGATCCGCGCCAGCTCCTTTCCCGTTGGAGGAGGAAGCACCGAAGCCTTCGCAATCTCCCCCGGCAAGACGGCGTTCGAAGAAGCAGCCGCCTCCACCTGCTGAAGCTCCGCTTGCATCTGCTCCTTAGCCGCGCCCCACTCGGCGGAGGAGAGCATGGACGCGCCGTCCTTGCGCCTCGTCTTGTTTGTGAAGTGCTCGTTGTACTGCGTGAGTGTGAAGTTGATGAACCGTTCGCGCGGAAGGAAGCACGCCTCCCTCGTCTGCTGCACAAAGATGACGTCGCCGTAGATTTGCGTCTTGAGCAGATTTGACACAGTCGAGTTGTACGGGAGGCCGTTCTTGAAGGGCCAGTAAAAGGCCACCAGGTCGCGGTCCTTGCCCAGCTTCTTGCGTGCCGTGATGAAGCTCTGCGGCTCGTGCTCGGGCATGTTCTGTGCTTGCTTCGGCGTCTGGAGCTTGGGACCGAAGCGGTGCGCGACATCGCTGCCGTAGCAGTGCACCTCGCTTGCGTCGCCAGACGAGTTGACGACGACCGCGGCGAACGGGCACATCCCCATCTGCACCTCTGCGAGGAACTCGTTGGCCGAATCGATCGTGCTCAGCTCGCCGCGCGATTCCTTGCCGTACTGCATCCAGCGCAGGCGCTTCCAGTGCGGCGCGGCGCTCACTGAGGTGCCGACGAGCTCAGTGATGTGGTCCATGATGCGCTTCCACTTTGGGTGGTCCGTAAAGTACTGCTCGATCATGTGCGCCACTACCGCCTCCCAGCAGCAGTAGGAGCCGTGCTTGAGCAGCTTGCCCGTCGTCTCGTGCCAATCGGGCATGTAACAATTCGTCGTGCGCATCGGGAGGCCCGTCCAGTCGCACTGAAAGTAGGTGGTGTCGTGTAGCTTGCGTTTGCCCATGTGTGTGGAAGGTATGCAGTATCAAGGCCTTGGAAAAAATCAGCTCGCAGTATGACCCCGTGTCCAAAAGCAAGCTACCACCAATTTTTTCACTTGCCTAACGCGGAAAGATCGGTGGATCGGCCCAATCGGCATGGCGCCTCTGCTCCTCCAAATGCATGGCGATCTCATTTCCGACGCCGCGCGGTCCGTTCGCGGGCAGCATCGGTGTATGGTTGTAGCGGTGGATGTCGTTGTGCGCGTGTGCGTCGCCGTGCGTAATGCCTGCGCCGCCAGGGGCCGGGTGTGCATCCCTCTCGTTGTACAGCGAGTACATGGCGTAGCCAAGCAGGGCGATCGGTAAATACTGCACGAGTGCCTGTCCGGCTGACATCCTACTCACATCGATCAGAACATCTAGCGATAGTCGTACGATGCGAGACCATGGTCAGGCGCGCCCGCTCGTGTGATCGCCTTAAGCTCCACCGTCTTTCGATTCTCATAGGCCATCTTGGCCAGGTAGTGCTTTGGCATGTCTAGCAGCGCACCGTCGCGGTGCAACTGGTTGATCGCGGGCATCAACCCCTGACGCGGCAGCGCGCCGCGCCACTGCTCGTGCTCGAACGGCCGCGACGCGAAGTTGGGCATCGCGTCGAGCTGCGCGACTGTTGGTGTAAACTCGGCCGCCTCGTCGTGAGGCTGCGTGTTTGCAAGGCTGCCGACCGTCCTTCGCAGAAACGTCGTGTTCCGATCGTGTGTCGCGTGCACGTGCTCATGGTGCTTGTCCTGCGCACCCGCGTAAATCCACGGGTTGTTGCGAATCGGGTCGATGCTCACAGTGTGCTCGCCGTTGTCGAAATGCTGGACGACGTGATCGTACATGCTCAGCCAATGGCCGGAAAATTAAGCGCTGGCCGCGACGAGCATGCCCCCGGCGAGCAGGGCGCCGATCAGGTAGGTGTTGCTGCTGTCCTTCCCGACGAGCTTTGTCGGGCCGGGTTTGTCGGGTTGGTGCGAGCCACCGACGTGGAGGCGCCCATGGGGATCCGAGCTCACATCGCCATGTGCGTCGACCGCATGCACGTCGTGGTCCTGGTCAACCGGCTTGTGGTCGGGGTTATCCTCGTGCGGGTTAAAGGCGCCCGTCGCGGCACCGAAGGCCACACCTTGGCCCACAAAGTCGATGGCCCCCGAAATCATCTTCCCCGGCTTCGATGCCGCTGCCAGGCTCACTCCCTCAATTGCTTCTTTCGTCGCGTCTTTCACGCCCGTCAGCGGGAGCTTTGAGGGTCCCCGCTCACGAATGGCGGCGCCGGTCGTCTTGAGCGCAGCGCCGGCTTGCTTGCCCCACCATTGACCATACTTCACCGGCACCATCAGTCCATGACCGGCGGTGCTCACGGCATTCTCTGTAACCTTAACCACGGCGGATTTCGCCTCCTGTCCGAGCACCGTTTCCAGCGTCTTGCCGACTGCGTTTGACGTGAGATTGAGAGTCTTCTTCGCAGCTGCGTTTAGGGCTACCTTTGCCCCTGCGAGTTCTGCGCGTGCCCCTGCGGCGACAAACTCGCCGGTGCCACCGGTCGGGAGGATGAAGGCTACGTTCAAAAGGTCCATAATGGCGTTTTCGGTGAGCTTCCCTGCGCACTCCGACGTGTGCGGGTTGTGCGTAGCGGCCTCGGAGATGCACTGTGCCGCGCGTGTGCCGGTGCCGAGCCCGATTTTGTCCATCAATTCGAGTGTGTGTTGGCCCATAACGTACCCGCTATGAGACATGTCTCGCATCTTTGCTTGTCCGGTCTTCGGATCCACCATGATCAGGTCGACCTTGCCCGATTCCACGTCGCGCATGTCCTCGAAAACGTCACCCGTCGGCGGCGAGCCGTCGTCACCCATCTCGTTACGCGTCGCTGCGCGCGTTTTACCGCTCTGCACACGCGCGTTGTGCGCTGCGATGCCTTTCAGGGTCGCTTTGGGCCCCAGCCACGGTTCGTGCGACGCGCCGGCGTCACCGCCAATGCCCTCGTCAAGGTTTTGTGCATCGAGCTTCTCTACCGCATTCACCATGTCGAGCGCCGTCGGCGCCTGGGGAAGCGAATGCATCGGCTTCGCCGACATGTTGTGTGCGCCGTCGTGCACCATGCCCGTGTCCGAGAGTTTTCCTAGCTCCAACATCGGAGTCCCCTCAATGGCCTTGACCGTGACGGTCCGTTTGCCGCCGAAGGGGTTTTTTGGAACAGGCTTCTTTGGGTCCTCGACCTGCAGCTTGCCGGTAAGGTTATCAACCCAGACCCGCAGTCCGAGCGACTTCGCCTTCGCGACGATCGCCGCCTCCTCCATATGCACCATCTCCTGGGGCGTTAGCTGTGTGCGCGTCGCGACCGAGCCCGGGACAACGCAGATGTCCTGGTGATCGGGCTTGTGCAACAATCCTGGTAGTGAGAAATAGAACGGCACCTCCCACTTCATCGTTGTCTTCTGCACCGCGGCGCCTTTGCGCAAGCTACTGCATGGGACCTTGTGCCCGGTAGGTGGGATGCCACCGACCTTAGCAATGAGCTTTCTGCGCTCATCAACTGTGGTCAACACAGGCTCACGGGGGATTGCGGGGTTGTGCGAGCCAGTCAGAGGCACCATGTGCTCAGGTTGGCAATCCGTACTGCCCGGGGGCAGGTAATACTTGCCACCCGGCTGTATGTTCTTCTTCGAGCCGAATTGCGCCAGGAATAGCGCATGCTCGCGGCCGTCGCAGAACACCTTATCGTGTACGTAGCCCGATGTCGCGTGTCCTACTAGGCCGGCCATACTTTCTTGAACTGCAATTGGAAAATCACCTGCGCGTGAGCACAAAGTAGAAGACTATGAGCCCGCCGACCATCGCGAGCTTCTTCGGATTGTTCAAGATGTCCTCGACAATCGCCACGGTCGCAGCGGTCTTGCCCGCCTGTAGAAGCGTGGGACCGGCAATGGCTGCCACAGTGGCTCCTGTGGCCACCACACCACCCGCCGCCACCTTGGCCTTATTCTTCCACCCGCCCGTTTTCGGAGGCTCGACATGCGGCTCGTCCATCGGTACACGCGGCGCCTGCGGATGATCCCTCACCACGGGGATGTTTGGCTCAGGCGGTCGTCCGCGCGGAAGAAAATCCGTCCCGCCTCGCAGGCCTCCTTCAATTAGGTCATCCATTCCGCGTACACCTCCAGCAAGCAAATCTTCCCCTCCGCGTAGTGCACCGCGTTCGCCAATTTCAAGTGCACCAGACCAGTTGACCATCTTCTTTCAGAACCAAATCAGAATTACGGCACACTCACACTCATACGCTTGACGACAGTGCCCTCCTTACGCTGCACCTTCTTCAACTCACGCGCCACACCCTCCAGCCCCTTCTTCTCCTTCTCCTGTGCCCTCGTCAGCGACTGCCCGTTCTTGAGCAGCGTCTCAAACTCCACGATGCGGTCGACGACCTCTAGCATTACACTCTTATCGGGGATAGCGTTGATTGTTGCTGTGCGACACGAGCTGCATGCGGCACCCATACTTTCCAAAAGGGGTGTTGGAAGATATGGCCGACGGCTTCAACAACCGATGGCGCACTATGCGACGCGCGTTCCGTAATTATGGCAGCGAGAACGACTGGCTCCCCTTGCAACCGACGGCTCAATCGTACGATGAAGCGCAACCGCGAGGTGGTGGTCTTGATGCCCAGGGCCGTGTGTCGCGGCGCGTAGTACGGATCACGTATCGCTTTATAAACATTATGCACGATGCCCTCACTCGTGTTCGTCGCCGCGCGATGAAAAGAGCGCGTGATGCGTTCACCGTGAGTTACCGCGACGATACTGCATTTGAAGGCTTAGGGTTTGGGAACACGCGCCGTTTGAGGACTTACCGCATTGGAAGAACCGCCGTTCCATCGAATTGGAACACGGCGGCACCTGAGTGGATTCGCGACACGTACTACGAAAATATGAATTAAAGATCCTTCCCGCCCGGCGGCGGTGTGACGGCCTGATTCATCGCCTTGACGGCCTGCGCCATCTCGGGGTTCGAGTTGGCCGCGTTGACCGTCAGGACGGTCGCGCCCATCGCCAGCGCGAGCCGCCACTCTGGTGAGGTGTACGTGCCGGCGTTGTGCTTGATCATGAGCTCGTCGAGGATCGGCTGGAACTGGTCCATGTTCTGCTGCGTGACCATGCCGAGGCCGTTAAGGTTGAGCCCGAGCGGGTTCCAATAGTCGCGCGTCAGCGTCTCAATGCCCGCCATCGTGCCGTAGAGCACCGTCGAGCTCAACTGGTGCGACGTGTTCTGGCTACCGAGCTGCAGCTCGCAGTAGTGCAGCTCGTCGGCGATCTCCTCGATCGTCGACTTGGCTGTGACGTTGTTGCGCTTCTTGAGGAAGGGGAAACGTTCGCGGTATGCGCCGATCTTGTCGAGCAACACAGAGCGATCTTGTTGTGGCGGCGGAGCGGGCGGGGGAGCTTCAGGAGGGGCTGCCTTCGCTGCTGTTTTCATAGTCAGGCGCTTTTCCTTCTCGGCCAAACGGGCCTCCTTTTGCATCTCCAACTCGGAGGAGGGCTTTGTCTTTGCATTCTTTGCGTCAATCTTGGGCTGTAGCGCATCTACGCTGAGCTCGGCGAGACCAAGCGGATCACTGCTCGACATAAGGTTAACACACGTTCAGAAACTCTACTGCCTCACGACGTCGATAAATAGGCGCATGTAGCGCCAAAATTTGTCGTGCATGGCTTCCTTCTGGCGCACCAAAGCCACCACCTCCTGCAGCTCTGCGGGAACGTTGTTCGCCGCCATCAGCTGCACCAGACCACTCCAGTTGCGCAGTGTGGTCAGGTCCTCGTTTGCCTCGATCAGGCCACACACCATGGTGACCTCGAGCACAGACCGTCCGTCAATGCCCGCGATTAAGTCAGCGGGCAAGTTCTCCTTACCGACCTCAAGCGTTACCCATTTGGCCATGTTTAGCATCTTCTCCTGTAAAAACTCGCCTTTCGTCTGCTCGCTCATGTGAACAGGTAAGCGGCTACAGCTGCGGTTATTGGAACGACTAGAAAATGAGTACGCGTCGCGTCCTCTGAATGCGAGACGAGTGAGAGGGGGCGCATCTCGCCCTCCTCGTTGAACGAGGCGCGCGGCACGCCGAGGCCGTAGGCGACGAGGCCGACCGTGGTGCCGATGACGAACGCGCGCGAGAGCGGCGTCGCGAGGCCCATGTTGACCATGACGCCGCGCGCGCCGAGGATGACAGGTGCGTCCGGTGGTGCTTGCATGTGTATTGGCTACTTCTGGCTTTAGAATATGTTCCTCGGTGCTTACGTCGGCGGCTGCGTGAGCGCGCCCATAGGGTTGAACGAAAGGGCGTCGAATAGACCAAAGTTCGAGCCCGAGGTGATTGCCATCTGGCGGCCTCGCGCATTGAGCTGATCGCCGTCGCTCGGGTCGCCGGCGTACATGCCGCGCGCGAGATCCTGCGGCGTGTTGCCGGTGCCGAGCGGGTCCTTGGCAACCTCGCGGTCGTACGCCCAGTCGTCCGGATTGAACGGCCGACGCCCGTGCTGCGCGCGCGCGAACGGCAGGTAGAGCGCCTTTCCGCCGCGGTTCGGACTCTGGAAGTTGAACGGCGACAGCCAGCCGGGCGTGTACGTCGAGTCCACCGCCGCGCGATCGGTCTGCAGCCGCGGGCCCTTGACCTCGCCCTGGTCGACCAAATACTTGAAGTGCAGGTCGTCGAACGTGTTGATACCCCACTGGTCGATCATCTGGTTGCGCAGCGCGTACTCGTAGTCGGTGTGCGCCTGCTGGAGGCGTCGCTCGACGTAGTCGGGGTAGATCTCCATCAGCCACTTCATGTTGCCGGGCTTGCGCGGGTCGATGTACGTCTCGACGTACTTGTCGAACTTGGCGAGCTCAGTCATGTCCTTCATGCTCTTGACGTAGGCGACCTCAGCGTCGGTGATCGGGTCCGTGCGGATGACGCCGGGAGCCGCGTTACCCGACGATTTCATGATCTCGGCGTTGGCCGCGTCGCGCACCGCCGAACGAATGATCATGTTCTCCTTGCCCGCACTCGGGGCCGAGTACGGCACCGGCATGCCATCGTACTGGTTGTAGTATCCCGGAAGACCGCTGCTCGCATTCAGGCGACCGCTGCCCGAGAGCGACTGCAGCTGATCGCGCCGCTGCGGCACCTCGAGGTTATCGCCCTGCTGGCTCGGCACGACGTAGTGCGCGCGCTCTTGCAGGCTCATCGCACCAAGCGCGCGGCCGAGACCCTGGCCGAGGTCGGGCGCGCCCGAGCGCGCGCCGCGGGCCGCCATGCCCATATTGTTCTGGGTCGAACCAGAGTTGCCATTGCTGAAGGTGCCGAGGTTTGTAGACATCGACTCGTCTCGTAGCCTAATTAGAATAATTAGGGTCCTGGTTGACTAGTATGCGTAACCACAGTTGGACGTTAGGGTTGCCACCTGCAGAACCTGGATTGTTCAATGGAGGCTGTTGGAATTCGACCCGTTGGTTATCACCTCGTATGTCGTTGAAGGGCATCGTCTCGTACACCTTAAATGTCAGCTGCGCAACCTTCTGCGGTCGAAAGAATTGACTCGCGATGACCGCGCGATTTGTGAAGTTTGGCGAGCCAGTGAATGTGTGATTGATGACCGCAAAGATGCGATCGTGCTGAGGCAGGTTGCTAATGAGGTCGCTTGGCGGCAGCTCCTTGATTTCTAGACACAGGTTGCGCGGGTACGCAGCAACTTGCCCAGCTGCATTAAACCGTGCTGCTGGCCAATTTAAAGCTCTGTAGCCCACCAGTTCGACACCGCTTATCGTCTTGCAGCTCGGTGGTAGCTGCACGGTTGCTGTCGTGGTGGCGTCACTAGCCGAAAAAACCTCGCTAAACTCTACGTACACGTCACGCCACGTCATCGGAGCTTGCTTTTCGTTCGGAAAATAGCAAGCAGTGTCTTTTTCCAAGCACAGTATGCCACACAACGATGCGATGGACGAGACGTACGCTGAGCAGGAGGATGTGGACAAGTATTTCGCTGATTACGCTGATGCTATGCATACTCTACACCCTCGCCCGGCGCATGCTTCTCGCGATGCTCTACTTTGCGTTAACTGCGGCAGTGCTCATTACACTTACGACACATCCGTCAACGGCGGTGTCGCCGGCGCACGTGTTTGCGACGAGTGTGGCGCTGTTCAGCCTGGGAATATCATCCATGAGTATCTTTATGGCCGTACTATTACGACTCGCACAAGCAATTACAAACGCATTCATCACTGGCATGAGCGCCTGTCGCAACTCATGGTCATGGAGAGCCAGATCCCGCCTGAGCACATGCTCGCAATTGGCGAGAAGCTACTCGACGGCTCGCACGCCGTTGCGTCCAAAGACGCTATCCGATCAGTTCTCCGATCTCTAGGGCTGCAGGTCTACATCGAGAAGTGGCTGCAGATCATCGAGCGGTGCACGGGCGTCACGCCGCCGTGCCCCGGCCCCGTCGTGCTCAAACCCCTCGACGAGCTCTTCATCGAGTTGCAGCAGCCGTTCG
>MDSW01088485.1_pt1 | contig 16605 bp, 13 predicted proteins | sample 811171 | NCBI WGS metagenome assembly MDSW01 (sample SAMN05326641, study PRJNA326480) | marine metagenome | isolation source: seawater | place: Atlantic Ocean: North West | collected 2012
CTGAGTCTGCGAGCCCGTATCTGGAAACAACTGCCTCCAAATGATGATGCAGCGCTGTTGGTCGGAAGGAAGTTTGAGACTCTCCTTCCAAGGCACCGTGTCGGTCCTGACGGCGAAAACCCTGTACTTGTACTTGTCATTCTCTGGGCCGCTGATTGTGATGGACTCCAACTGGGTTTCCGTCAACGGCGGCAGCTTCAGCGTCTTCTGGTTTGCATCAAAAACCTCGTCCCAAGCAAACAGCAGCATTGCGGTGCGCAGCGGATCTTTTTTAGGCGCTTCCTCTGGTGTAACGCCGTGCGCGCCGTCGTGCGGGTTGGTAGTGTGCGGGTAAAGGTGCGGCGGTCGATGTGGCACCAATTGCGATTGTCCAGCCCCGCCTGCTTCGGAGCTCGGCCCAGCGTCCGCGAGCATACCGACACTAAGAGTTTTGAAGATGTGCGCCAGGTCGGTGTGGTCTTCCGTTTGCAACGACGGCGCATTGCGCAACAGGGCCGTGGACAGGCTCGCCAAGGATGGCAGTGGCGGCTGCATTGCGTTTGCTCTGGCAACCTCTTTTACCTGTGTAAGCGACTGTCGATGGTTATCATAAGGTGGTACATGAGCACGACTAACTGTATAGTCAGTCGTCGGCATCGTGCAGCGCTTCAAACCACATGAGCCGGTTTGTAATCACTCCGTCAACATTACGGACTAAGATTTTTGACATGTCTTTCAACAAATCGTGGTCCGAATTGAGTTCAAGCGCTCAACATAAGTATGCAATGATTGTTGCGGATGAAATCAGTAAAATGGACCGCGTCACAGCAATTGTAAACGGAGGCAAAATTTTTCCTCGTATTGCAATTGCTGTGACGCCCTCTTCGCAAGGACTGGACATTGTAAAAGACGTGCTGACTGGGATTTGGCACATCGTGTGGGACGCCGAAGAGAAGTATTGGACGACGGCGTTTGGATCAGTGATTGTCGATCCAGAGGGTGTCAAGAAGGAAACGGGATTTGAGCTCATAATCGAGCTGATCAGGCGCCGCGATGGTGTCGCTCTTAGCAGAAACGTAAAGTCCAAGCAACACGTCCTTGACAACATTGCTTATTTGACGAATGCCCGAAAGTGGGCGACAAGGCACTGGGAAGTCGTAACAAAGCCCTTTGAAACCTACGACGAACTTGTTGATGCTGTTCTGAAGTGGAACGAAGATGCAGACGGGGGGCGAGCGGAGGTTATTGAAGTGTACGGATACCCAGAAGCGTGGAAAGTCTCAAAGATGGACAGCCTGACTGGTCTTTTTGCGGACACCAACAGCATGAATTTCAATGAACCGATTGGCGCTTGGAATACCAACAATGTAACAAACATGGCTCATGTTTTTAGTGACACTGGGGATGTCGGCCGAGAGTCAATCTTTAACATGCCACTCAATGGATGGGACGTCTCCAAAGTGGTAACTATGCATGAAATGTTTTGGGGTGCCCCTCTCTTCAACCAAGACCTCAACGACTGGAATGTTGGGAACGTGACGGACATGTCAGGAATGTTTGCTAGAACAGAGAGATTCAATGGAGATATTAGTGGGTGGGATACTAGCAGCGTGGTCTCCATGTACGGAATGTTTCACCGGGCAGAAGCGTTTGCGCCGAAGGACTTGAACGGATGGAACACTCGCAACGTGGAGGACATGACAAAAATGTTCTCCAAGGCAAAGCTGTTCAACGGCGACATTTCTGAATGGAGGGTTGCAGCATTATCAGAGGCCAGAAAAATGTTCAAAGGCGCAGATTCCTTCACTGGTGACCTCAGTAATTGGCTGCTTAAGGGCCATAAGTACGAAGAAATGTTTGCACACGCCGCCAACTTTGTCAACGTGGACCATCTTCCGCGTTTTGAAAGCGCAGAAGCTTTGGAGGCGGCGAGGGTTGCGGTCACTGCAAATAAACGCAATCAAACACGGGGTGACACGCAGTGCTCTGGCTCAGCCAACAGTGTGGTAGCACAGGTGTTTGCTCGTTTTTCGCTTTGAGTGCCTTGTAGAGAAGTGTCTGCCAATCTTTGATGTCTCTGTCATGTCGTAGTGTCGTCTGACAGCATGTCTTCGATTTCTGTGACGATGCTCGTTTCCCAAGAACGCCGCCTTTTCCACTCGGCATCAAAACAGTCGAACATCGACGTGTAGCCGAACACTTTCATATCGTTTGCGGCCCAAGTTTCAACGCGATGCAAAAGATCTGGAGTGTAAAATGTGGCCATGACGTCGACGCCAATGCGGTTTCGTGGTACAAGCGATAAAAGCAGCGGCCAGTGAAGTTTCTTTGCCAACCTCAAACGCCAATGCGCGTATTCTTCCAATCGAAGCACGCGTGTGGCGACATCGCCAGTCTCCACTTTACACATGGCCGTTTGTCTACGAAAGCTCAAATGGACGTGCGCGTCTGGCAATCGAGTGATTGTTGTCACGACTTCGGTAAAGTTTGCATGATGTGAAAATGAATACCCGGAAGCCCACTTGGTGTGTTTTTGATTTAAGTATGCAGAAAGCATGCGCTCGACCGGATGCCTAACGATTCGCACGACTCGGTGCGACGCTAGCCAATGCCACGGCAAGCGACCAAACTTGCACTTTTCATCAAAGGTCATTTCCATTCCAGACCTTTCCAGTTCGTAAGCAATGACGCGTTTGAAAAACGCGCTTCCGGATTCCGGCACAAGGCAGAGACCAGGACAATGCAGTGGGTTGGCGCACAACGGCAGCACGACATTGTCGGCTACGCAATTGGTGCTCACGTGTGTCATGAGTCGTGATTTTCGGGAGCGCATGCGCGTTCATTGAAACTAGCGAACATGGCCGCTAGATTTGATCCCATCGACTTCTGAACGCAGATAAACTCATGGTGCGTCTGTTAGCACTCTTCACAGAAAGGCGTTCGGCGTCTACATTCTTTGCGCGCACACTTGTTGAGCGACTGCAATGCAGCGTTTTACTAGGCGAAGGACTTCAAGAACGTCAGCAATCTGGAGGGTTTATTGGTAAGAAATGGGCTGGGTCTTTAGACGCAGAATTGACAAAACGGCGATACTTGAGCCCCATCTTTGCAACAAAGTGGCTACTCCATGTTGCAAAAACGGCGTGCTTGTATGAATCTACTGATACTTGCCCGATTGAACGCTGCATTGCCGTGGTCAAGATCATGCGTTGGGAAGCAACCTTCAACAAGAATCCGGAACTTTTGACAAGCACGCCGAACGTCTTTGCGGTCGTGGTAGAACGTTCAAAACGCCAGGTGCTGTGTTCGTTGTCGTGGGCAGAGAGCACTCACGATTATGCGCAACATCCGAATGAGCGTTTGGTTTCTGGGACGCACGAGGCGTATCAAACTCACCTGCGCAATTGCTTGGCAGAATCGCACGATTCCAAAGATCACGACGCCTGGTTTCGTCGACTACGGCAATTGAACGTGACGCACTACGAAACGTTTGAAAACGTTACACAGCATACAGAACGGGTGATCACAATTCTCGCGCGCAAACTTAAGACAGAACTGAAACCGGCGGCCGACTCTTTGGCGGTGTCAACTCCGGTGTTGCCGCCACCTTCGTTTGGCATTGCGACTATTGCGACGCGCAAATCCAAAACGCTGACACACTGGGTCAATCATCATTTCAAGCACACGGGCTGCGCCGAGATAATGATATATTGGAATTTGGATCCTGAAGAGGCGCGCCCAGTCTTTGACAACGACCGCGTTCGCACGTTTGAGGTGCGCGAAGCCGTAGCAGAAGGGCAAGGCCGTATTTGGTGGAAGCGGTACACCCATCCTTTTCCACCGCAGTACGTTCGCCCGATTGCCAACAGCACAGCTGTAGAAGCTCGAGTATTCATGCCGCACCAGGCACTCTGTTTCAAACACGCCCTGCGCCGATTCAACACCACTTGGATGCTGTTTATCGACTTGGACGAGTTTGTTCGTGGAAATGTGCTGCAGCTGCTCTCCCTCATGCAAGCTCGTCCAAATCCACCCGACGGGCTTTGGTTGCCACAAATCCAGATGACGACTGCAACGGAGTGTTTGGCCCCAAGACCACAACGCGTTCACCTTCAATACGAATTCAAACACTTGGTGCGCCGCGCAGGGTTGCACCCAGATCCGTTATTCTTTGGATCCATTCACGACGTCGTTTTGGCTCCCGGGGCGTTTTCCGCCAAAGTGTATTCAAACGTTGTGGCAATTGCGCACTTTAGATACCGTCAATGGAACAATGGCGCAAAGAGGACTCGGTTGCAAGAGCTCGGTTGCTTCCCAACGCCCAGTGATCCATGGCGAAGGTTTGTCTGCCATTCAAAAAAGGCGCAAGTTGACGACTGGTCCCAACAGTTGTTGGAACGCACCCGCACGCGCTTCAGCGGAACACATGACCTGACCCTGCTGCAGCCGAGAGGCGTGCGCGTTCTGATAATCACCGAGATGCGCTCCGGGAGCACGTGGTTTGCGCAGCGAGTTTTCGGTGCGCGCGACGACGTCTTGTACTTGTACGAACCTTGCCGAATAGTGGAACCTGAAAGCGAGTGCGTTCATTTGATTTCGCGGCTGATGCGATGCCAAATCAGTCTAAACGATTGGAGATTGTTGAGAGCAGACCACGACGCTCGTCATGTGCATTCGACCTTGAGTGCATACACCACATTTCGAAGATTTTTGAACATGTGCTATTCTCGACACCTTGTGCTGAAGATTATAAGAACGGAGCATTTGAAGCGCGCGGCATTGAATCCATCAAACGTTTTCATCATCTATCTGCACAGAGAAGCGCACAGCGTCACGCAATCTAGGAAGAGGATGTTTTTAAACGGCGCGTCGTTTACTTTGCGGCAGGTGCTCAACACTCAGAACAAGCTGAAACAAATTGCGAATATTAGCATACTGCTATCCAACGCCAGCAATGATCCGGAAAACGTGGCCGTGCGCATGCATCAATTGACAGGAATGACACCGTGGCGCAACATCTCGTGTGAACGGCCGAAACGTCACAGCTGGGCTCCCTGTGCAAAATGGGATCGGCAAATTCCTTCCGATTACTTTGGAATTGAAACGTAAAAGCTCAGATTGGCGCTCGCTATCACCAGCGCGCGCCACCCGGAAGCACGGCGCCGCCTCTCGAGTATGGCGTGGCCGCCGCTGATAGGAGTCTACGTCAACGGCTGTGAGGGCTCGATCTCGCTCATATTGACGGCCCGCACACTTTTGGGCGGGCTGGGTGGCGCGGTGGCCGACTGGACAGTCGAGCCGTTTCATCCGTTGAAATCGGTCTCACCGTGCGTGCAGCGGCAACCGGCGGTGCGGCTGCGCTGCCTACGCCAGATGGCGGTGGCAACCAACGCAACGTACGTTTTCAAGGTCAACAAGAAGACGTTTGAACAGTCGCGCAAGGTGCGCGCAGCCTATCGCACACTCGGCATTCCCGTCCTCACGTATGCGCGACAGTCGCCATTGGAGTTTTTCGCGTGTGCCGTACGCGACTGCTTTGACGAACAGAGTGGTGGCGAGTCTGCCGCGACGCTCGTGGACGCCAGCGGCCGGCGGATGTCGCTGTGCCGGCGCTTCAACGTGTCGCAAAAAGGAGCCCGCGGTCCGGCAGACGCGACGCGCGCCAGCATCGACGCCGGCGCGCGGGTTCGCATCATGACAAAGAACTCGCGCGCCTTTTGCGCGCGGCTGCGCACCATCCGGGCGTCGAAGAGCCTGGCCGCGCGCGTCTGGTTCTTGCAGCGGCAGGGCATCGACCCGCGCCCCGCTCCCGCGACGTTTGAGCAGCTGCACATTGACACGAACCGGCCCCGTCGCGCGGCGGCGTGGGCGGATTGGCTGGCGCACGGCGTACCGGCCGTCGCGGCCATGCAACGAAAGGACGTCGAGACCGCGTTCGCAAGGCTCCTGCCGCCGCCGCCCAGCCCGCCACCGAGGTCGGTCTGGGACCAGTTCGAAGACCCCGGTGCCGTCAGGGCGCTCGCCCAAAGTGGCCGGTGCGCAAGGGACGCCTTCTAGCCCCTTAGCTAAAGCTCAAACAAGACTATTCATTTCGTAAGGGTCTACGCCAGGCGTACGGTTGAAGACATTGATGACTGTAGAGCGATTTATGACAATCTTGTGCGTTGCGTTCACCAAGCCCATCAACATTTCGCCCTTGAATGTCATCAGAAATCCCCTGCATTCTTTGTTGCGCGCCACGTCAGTCTTCTTGCGAAGATCAACGCCGCGATGACCAGGTGAAAGAGGTGCGATCATGACGCGACGCAGTGTCATCGGCACGTCGGCGCCGCATGCAAAATGCGTCTCTGACGCACCAGAACGCAGCTCGACACCAGCACCGGCAAGCACCAGTGGTACTCGCCATGCCGCATCAAAAAAGACGCTCTTCTGTTTCACACCGTGATCTCCAAGCATGTCGCCGTGATCTGAAGTGAACAACAAAAACGTGGTTTCAAGATTGACAATTTTCAGTGCCTCTCCGACCATCGCATCTACGTATTCGACCGTTGCGCCGTAGCATGTACGCTCATACATATGAAATGGTGCAAAATTGTCCGTTTGCTCGTTCCATTCGGCAGGCGTCAGGCGCAGCGCAGGACAGCGTTGCTCTGGAAGCGGCTGCCATCCAATTGGCAGGTGTTCGCACAAGTTTGGAGGATGAGGGTTGACAAAGCTCAAGTGCACAAACCAAGGTTTGTCTGGGCCATACGCGCGCGCGCTGAATGCCACGGTCGCATCAAACGCGCGAACGAGAAGCGCTTCCAAGGTCTCATTTGCCATTCTGCTAGGCGCGCGCCATACATCGGCTCCCTTTGTGACATTCGTGTTCCAATATGGCCAAAACACGTTGATTCGGTCAGACTCGGTCAACTCGGGTCGATAGTGGGTCTTTCCAAGCATCGCCACAGTGTAGCCAGCGTCGGACGCGGCGCGATAGAGCAGTGGCCGTGTGTCTGGAAATCGCAAATAGTGGTTGTTGTAGGACCCATGCTGGAGCGGATACCGGCCGGTGAGCCACGTAGTGCGCGATGGCACGCATTCGGGCGCTGCCGCATACGCCTGCTCAAAGCGCACGCCTTGAGCAGCAAGGGCGTCAATGTTTGGGGTCTTTGACCACGTGCCGCCGTAGCACCCTAACGCATCCGTGCGGAGCTGATCTACGGTGAGAAACAAGACGTTGGGTCGTTTCATTTGCGCGCCTACGCGTGTCTCTTTCTTTCAAATCGCATACGCGTGCTTTAGCGAACAAACGCGGTTGCGCTAAGTTTTGATTAGTACGAACAGGAAGCCCTAAAAACAGGTGTGAGATTGAGCTACATGACAACTGCGGTATTCACGTGGGAAGGTCCGATTGGCGGCAAGGCAAAATCGGTTGGCGCGCAGCGCAGCATGGCGCAGCTTACGCTGTTTGATGTGACATTTGAAAAGAACCTTGAACGGTCGGAGCCGGGCGAACTCAAGCCAACAGAAGACCTTTTTCCAGTGCAGACGACGCTGCACGCATTTTTGAAAATGCCAGAATCGTCCACGCGTGCTGGAGCGAGACGCATCGCTAGTGCGGCAGACAGTAGTGCGAGTGACGACTCCGTATTAGAATAAAAATAAAACCGTAATGGCTTCCCACAAACACACCCAAGACGATGACAAAGTGTGCTTAGACGAGGTTATGAGCCCTGACGTTTTCAAGAGTCGCCGAAGAGCAATCCTGCAAACGCTACAAGCGCTGCCGCTGGGAACGGACCCCCCTCCTCGCCTGGTCACGCCCGGAGCTGGACCCCCCTCTACGCCATTTGAAAATGCCCTTGGGGCGCTCCGGTCCCAAAAGTATGTCAACGCGCGCCTCGTTCGCGGGTACCGTCTCATACAAGTTCCCCTGCCCGTATTTGTATGGAAGGCCTACTTCCACGTCGTCATTTCAAACACGGTAGAGGTCCACGGCAAGGCAGAAGAGCAGTACGCGGACGTGACAGCAGCTTACAATAATGAGGACAAGGGAAAGCGGTACGTTTTCGTGCCGTCTAGCCGGGCGCACAAGGACTTGGACGAAGATGCACTCTTTGGTGGTCGGTTTTACTTTGGGGCGGTCGTTGGGGGGCACGAAGCTTACGTCGATGCCATCATCCAGCACTACCGCTTTCACGGATTGCGTCGGGACATTGTTGCCGATTCACCGGAGACGTGCTTGGCCCGCCCTCGGGTCATGGTCACAATGTACCACTACTTTCAAAGTTGGCACAAGGACACCAACAAGGAGGAGGCCTTGGACGGGCTCGGTGAAAAGATGGGGTTTTTGACTGCAGAGTACAATCCCGGCGTTGCGTTGCAGCTACCGTCGGCACGCATGTGCGCGTCTGCAAATGCCGACGTTGGGTTTCGCAAGGTCAAGTTGATTTCCAATGCCGCAGACGATCTGTTGGACCCCGAGTCGGCTCCTCCGGGTACAAACAAGGAACTCCGACTTTGCGAAAGCGCTGCGACCAAAATGTTAAAGGCAAAACAGATGAAGGATACTTTTGCCGTGTTGAGTGGGGTCGAAACGCTCATGCTGGTATTGATGGTGGAACGACACAAGGCGCTTGGGTGGAAGGGCGCGATGAGTTGTGAGAAGGAAAAGCAGTTTTTTTACGACCACTACGACAATCAATACGCCACTGTGAAGAAGATTCTTGAACGACGCAAGGAGACGTCAAGTGCGACTCTGAGTTTGGGTCAGGTCGGAGCTAGAGCTTCAGTTCACACATTTTAGAAGCGAGTGCATCCGTTGGCACCCTACCTGCTCGTATGTTCCTTTGAGCGATTTGCGACAAGTGGGATTGCGGACGGTCATCTTCCATCATGCCGTCTTCCACAGCGCTGACGAGGCCCTCGGCCTCGCGGTACCTATAGACCAGCTTGTCCACACCTTCGTATAAAGAACGAACCCATTCCCACTTTTTTCTGAGGTTGGGGTTGTAGCTTGGGTTGATCTGCATGTGGGACTTTCCAGATCTTAGCCAGTTGGATGGCCTTCCGTCATCGCCTAGCTGCACCACGACAGGTTCAATGTCGGTTTTGACAAGCTTCAGAATAAAGTCGAGCCACGTTGCAAATAAGGAAATCGCCTCAGCCTGCTCACGAGTGAATTGCATGTTATCGAACTCGCTTGATATCGGTTTTCTCATGTCTATGCGTATGTCATCTGCAGATAGGTTTTGGGTTTCGCCCAGCCAATGCAACGACTCAAGCACAGTTTGCCTGACCATGGGCACCTTCTCCCTGATGCCAGTATCTGGATGGACGTAGTCCTCGGCTCTGGCCCATAAATTCCACCGCTTTGAGTAATCTGACGCTGACAATACCGAGTTTTGATTTTTTGTAACTCCAAGGTAGGCTTCTTGGCAGAACAAATACAGTATTTTGTAATTGGCGTGGAATATGGGACGATAGCGGGCTGGTTCTGGACTTATTGAGATTTGCCATATGTAATCGGAATCGGACACGGGGATGACGAGTTCCAAGTTCCGAGGGTTGGCCATCCAATCCTTGTGCAAGGGTTGCCAGTTAAAATCTTCATATTGAGTGTACCTTTCTTTTGTTTGAACATCGGTAGTAAAAGCAATCAACAGAAACCTCAAGGCAAAGTTCCACGTCTTGCCCGATGATTGAACAATATCGCGAAACCGATACTTTGCGTGCGGATCTCGCTTCAGGTCGTGAAAGATTTTAGTCATGGTTAACTCGTTCAGAATCATGAATTGCATAGCTTTTCCCAAAGGGCTGTCAGCAAGCTCATCGAATGTGGAGTATTGGCCTTCGGCTGTGCCAACAAGTGCAAATTGCAAGAGGTTTAAGAGCGCGTGTGCAAAATTGTACCGATAGTAGTACATGAAGCAGTGCCGAGAGTCAAGCCAGGAACCCTCGTGATGGCGCACTTCTTGCAACTGGGCCGTACTAAGTACCATGCTAAATGGATTGTTTACGTCCATTGCGTTCAAAACAAAAGGCCAGTTGTTGTAAGGAGTCTGAAACTCGGCATCTTGAAACGGCCATTGCTTATTTGCAATCAAACTCGTGAAAATATTCTGGCCATTTATGTCAGCTTGCCACGTTCTCACGAATTCGTTCGCAGAAAGGTCTTCCCATTCCCAGCTGTTGTTTCTCCTGTAGAGATCGACAGGGCCGTGATCCAGGTGGCAGGAGCTTTCATCGATTGAATGCGCCATTAGGACGGCAAGTTGTCCATGCGACTTCACGACCATTTCCCTAAAAAACACAGTCTTTTCTGGGTCTGAAGGCATGTCCACAAAACATTGCATCCACGAGTGGGGAAAGGCACTTTTCCATATTGCTTCGCGAAACACGCGGCGATTTAGCTGCATCTCTTTTGGAAACGTGTAGTATTGATGTTTGTAGTAACGTATACAGTCCACGCAAGCCTGCTCGTAAGATGCAAGCTGTCGATAGTCACGGTCTACGTTCTCGCCTCTGACGATCTTTGCAATGTAGCAGTTTTTTCTTTGTTCTACAGTAATAAAGGAAATCATCCAAGCATTGAACGCTCTCAGCAACTGGTTCATCTCTTCGGCGTCGACCATCCGAGCATCACGCCCTCGGCCCTCTGACCCTAACGCCCCAGTGGGAGCGCCTTGCTTCAGGGCCAGCAACGGCAACTGCTTCGGCATGTTGCCCAAACCGTCTTCTTTCTCTTTACGTTTTCTACGACTCCCTTATCTATTCTTTTAAGGATGGGCGACTTTTGAGTGCGCGGAGAGCATCCCGGCGCCGTGGACGCTTGTGGGGGCGCACGGCGCGAGCTTTCGAATCGCTTCTTCAATGCGCGCCGCGTCGCTGATGGCACTGTCCAAGAGCGCATCTGTAACTTTGCCGCCTTCGCCGTCTCCTATGCGGTGGCGCAAGCGCTCAAAGATGCGCGCCTTTTCGGCTTGCTGGTCGATTGCGTCGCGCTTGCACGCCGTCCTCGTAATGTGCATGTCCACGACCAGTCGCTGTTCGCGTTGGTTGGCCTGTCGCACAATCGTTCCAATACTTCGATTGACCTTGAGGGCCGCTCGTCGCAGCTTTGTCAAGTCTTTGCGTGAGATTGACACGACCTCCTCCGAACTTGCATCCAAGTGTTCCTTGACGCTGTTGAATAGGAAGCACGAAGCGTGCAGTGCTTCGTTGAGCGCGCCGTCGGACGAAGCTTCTTGCATGAGATTGCCGACGTACGCCCTGGTAATGGTTGCACGCACCCCTTTTTTAAAGACGTCTATGTTAGCGCGCGCGCGCGCGCGCGAGCAGGTGTCTAGGCCGTCGTTGGTGGTTGGAAACACATAAGCTCGCCAACGTGCTATGAGAGTAGGTGTCAGCGAATATGTCGCGACTCAGTCGCGTCCTTGCGGTGGGATGGGAGGCGCAACGCAAGCAGGAAGCCGTGTTCCGGTCAATGCAACTTCAAGGCGAAAACACTGCTGTGATTCTAGATGATACGAATTTGGACGCCGATGCACTTTCCAATATTTTCAGTCATCTCACAATTGCAGACAGTCGCTTTTTTTCTGTCAGGCTCCGCAAAACAGTCGAATACATGCTCAGATTCGAGAAAGTGTCAAACAGAACAAAGGACGTCATAAACGCAATGTGGGAACGCATTGCAGAGCGCTTTTACATTCCCGCAGTGCTCCCCGCTCTAACCAATGGATACTTTACACTTGCAAACGCCAACGCCGAACCCGAAGAGCAGCTTGGGGATGAAGTGCAGAGATCCGAGTATGAAGAGGATCAGGAAGCTGAGTATCAGGCCGCCGTGGCAGCTCGAGATGCACAGTTGGCAGCGTGGCACGTGCGCCGACGAGTGATACAATGGACAAGGTTGACAACAAGAAGGCAAATTGTGAGTGAGGAAGAAGGCGAAGAAGAAGAAGCGGACGAACCTGAAGACGAAAGCGGCGGTGAAGGCGATAACAACCAGGACACCCCCGCCGATCGCTACAGAGAACTCACCATCGCTCTGGAAACGCTTACAAAACAAAGATTGGCCATCATGGAGGACATGTGTAAACAACAACTTGAAGCTTCCGGTGGCCCGACCGAAGAAGCCCAAAAACAAATGGACGGGCTCTGGGAATGCCTTCAATTCCTAGCACACCACAACGATCTGTTCCACACCGACGAAACGTCTGTGCCGCTGTTGCTCATACCAGCAATAATGAAGGTGGCATTAAACTGTCGACCCTTCCCGACAACACAATTCAACAAATTGGCGACGACACTTTCTGAAAACAACCGCAAGCATGGGCTAATCGGTCCATCCCTAGACAGAGCTGTTTGTCGGAGAATCTTGCTCATGGCTGCAATGAAAGGGTCGCTTGAAGCGCTTACGCGATTGCTGACAGAAATGCCGACTCCAACACATGATGTCATCAATCGGTCCATCGTCTTACTGACACGGGCAAATCCAATGCCCCACGATAGTTCAAAGGACTGGATACCGTACGACACTAGAGAGGAAGTGCTGCGCATTTTGAGCCGACTTCCTAATTGGGAATTGGGCGACCGCTTTCAAGTCGCCCGCAACCTACTCCAGCAAGAAGGAACAGGACGTGTCTGGTTAGCGATCAACGACTTCCATCTATTTGTGCAGGACGGCGACGATGTGATGTACGATTTGATGTTCACCCTTCATGGTACCGCCACGCACGGGCTAAATTACCTGGTGCATCTCATTAATCGCGACACCAACATTGCACACGACACCTCCAACTTTGTGGAGTTGTTTGCAAACGAATGGTTGCGTCGATTGGGAATTGCAGTGTGGAGCGCATCCGACGTGAACCCGTCGGCTCGTAACGTCTTGAAAAACGGAAAGCTGAGCATGCTGAAAGTTCTGTTCAAACTGCCTTGGGACATTCCCGCAACGTTCTTTGAGTTCATCGTGGAAAACCTCAAACACGCCGCTGTTCGCACGGATGACAATGGAGAAATGTTTCAGTGGTTGCTTGCCAATGACAATATTCGTGGACACCGAGCCGACGTGGAAGCAATTTCCAATACAATCGTGTACACTGGCACGTTTGTCATCCGCAACGAAATGGGCCGCAACCAAAGGGGAATTCTATTGAGAAATATCCGCTCTTTGAAGGCGCTTCTCTACAATAAAGTACAGGACCCACAACTTTCTTTTAATGAATATGTGCGTCAAAGGATTTACTTCGACAAGATCGTGCGGAATACGCAGCCACACTCCAATTCCTCTGTTGTCCTTCGTGAAGTTCGAAGTGTGTTGCTTGATGCCTGAAAGGTTTGTAAAAAAATTAAGAGTGTAATCTTACGACCCAAACACGGATTCCAGCGCGCTTTCAGTGACGAGTGGTATCACCTCGTCGCCGACTGCCCGTTCCTGCACCGGCAGCATGACTTTCATCAGCGGCACTTCCTTGTGTTCGCTGACGCCAATGTCCATGAGATAGCCAATTCTGTTTGCCTTGATGGAGGTCACCGTAGGCTTGGGGCTTCGACGGGCGATCAACATGCCGGGGCCAGTGACTTCGGCCAGTTCAAACTTGATCTCTTCGACCAAGAGCGCCTTGGTGCTGCCCATGCCGTGTTTCTTCTTATCCTTTTTAATGTCAATGGGTGCGCAGACAAGCATGGCGTGGCACCCTTTGGCCGCGATTTTGCTCTTGTGCATGAGCTGCGCCGTGCTCAGCTTGCTCAAAAGGCGCAAGAGCTCTTCTGCCATGGAGCCGCGCGCTCCGATTGGGTCGTCGACGCCAACGAACGTGCCGTTGAGCTGAATGCACGCGGCAATCATCTCATTCGTGTCACCCACTTGTGCAATCGACACGCCGAGAATCGACGTCATTGCAAAGGCTGCTGGAATCATCGCTAACGACAGGGTCTTGTAGACGCCCTCTGACAGTTGCTCTGCAGTTGTAAACCGAAAGCTCGGTAACTCCTTGGCCATGACCCGGGCGTTCATCAAGAGCGGCTCGTCGGAGTTTTGGAGCCGTAACTTTGAAGCGCTGTGTGCTTGCACGTGCTGGTGAAACACGCAGTTTGCCGGATGGCCGCGTTTGTGCGCGAGCAGCTGGCATTCCTTACTACAGTACGGTGCAAGTTTGCACCGCGCGCAGCGCTTTGATGTTGGCGTGTTGCATATGCTACATGGCTGCGTTGCGTCGATCAGCGGCGCGAGTCTCTCGCCCGGATGCCGCGTCGAAGGCGTCGTCATGGCGGCTCGTTTTCTTTTTTTTAAGTGATTTGCATTACTAAGGAAATGGCTACAAGTACCACTCGCACACATTTGCAACCTTGTGGTGGCTGCGATTTCTGCCGCCACGCGTGGTCACACTCAGCCCCAGATGAGGAAGAAGCAGATCCAGTACCAAATGACGTCGAACAGATCCTGATCCTTTGACTCCAAGTACAGTGTGTCTTTTTCATCGTCTGTCAGGTTGATGCAATCTGGGTCATCATTAAGCACATGATCCCAAGTCGTACACGCCGACGTGGAGCAAGGGTTTCTGCCAACGTCCGTCTTGAGCATCGTCCGTTTGAACGTGGCGAGTCCCCTTTTTTGTTTGGGTGTCAAGTTTGGTTGTTGTTCTACAAGACACGCAAGCCGCCGCAGAAAGGTTTGCACGTTCTTGTTTTCAAGCACGCTTCCTGACATAATGCCAAAGGGTACCAATGCCGCCCTGACAGCTGATTTCACTCTTCCCATTACTTTGGGGTTCTTGGCATCTTTTTTCGCCGCTTTTACCATTTTGATCATCTTGTCAAACGCGGTATCAAAAATCTTGACGCCCGTGTCGGCCTCGTGCCCGGCGGAGAGCACGAGGTGCAGCCGCGACCGGGGCTGGTTCCATTGGCCCGTGGCGGTGCCACTGGCAACAAGGCGCAGCGGCGGTTCGGCCGCGCGTACGCTCATCGACAACACCGCCGCTTGTATCTTGCATTCAGCCGCGCCAGGATATCTCCTATTAATAACGTCCACGCGTGGCAAAAGTATCGACGCCACAAGTCGCACGTTCCGTGCTTGGGAGTTTTGTTAGGTGCGATTGTCAGTATTATTGTCAGCATTCTTGCACACACACCCATTTGCGTCTTCAATGTCCGCTACCATGGCCGATTGCAACGTCACGGCCTTGCGCGAAGAACCCGAACCTAAGGCCATGAAGCTCACGTACCACCCGTTTCCCTTGGATTATGGCTGCCGATTTGTAGATGCTTGGATGAACGATCCCAGCAACGACGGCACGGCCATGGGTACCCGTTGCCTGCTCACCGCCGTTTGCACATTCTTTGTTCTTGGCATGATGAAGAAGGACATTTCGGAGGTGCAGGACACGCTCAATGCGATGCCTCCGGAGTGTTTCCAGAACTTGTGGTTCTTGTCCAAGGGGCAAGCTGCCGGTTACTACTTCAAAGTCATCTGCCCTTTGACTCAGCTTCCAATGGAAGTGCGCCCCGAAGTTGCCGCCAAGGCCAATTCCGTGGGCGTCAAGATTGAGGCGTTGACACAAGGCGCATCGTCAGACGAGCATGCGGACCAAATCAACAACTTTGTCAACGAAAAGACGGAGGGCATGATCAAAAAGCTTGTCAGCTTCTCCGACCTCGAGGACTCTTCGTCAGTCATGGTCGCTGCGGAGGTTCTCAAGCGCCACTGGGCGTACGTTTTCAGTGAGGAGCTGACACAAGAGAATGAGCCGTTCCACTGCTTGGATGGCACCAAAGGCACGTGCCACTTGATGATGCATCCGGAAAAGCGCAAGATGCTGCCATACATGAAGCTGCAGACCGGCGGCCTTGTGCTGCTTCCCACGTCGGAGAAGAAGGGCGGCGAACAGGACACTGCTTGGATGGCGCTCTTTCTGCCCAACTGCGAAGACGGCGACCCCACCAAGAGCAACCTTAGCGATCTTCGCAAGGGTTCCAAAGAGATCAAGGACAAGATGCACGACATTATCAAGCTCGTGCACAGTGAGCGCCATTGGTCGCTGGTTTGCCTCAAAATGCCGCGCATAGACGCCCAGACCAAAGAGCCGGCGGACGTTACCGATCTGCTCTGCAAGAATGGCTTTAGATCGCTGTTTCTGCCCGGTGCCATTGCACACGGGCTGGCAACTCCGATGGACAACGGTTCGGGAGAGGAGGAGCTTGTGGACATGCCGCAACACGCAGCAAAGGCACTCATGGCGTCGGTGGTAAAGGTGCACGAGCGCGGGTTTGAGGCGGCGGCGGCAGTGGCCATCATCTGCTACCGTTCGTGCGGAGCGGATACCCAGCCCAACGTCATCATGGAATGCAACCGGCCCTTTGCGATGCACATTCTGAAGCTTCCTACGCGCCGGGGAGTCGGCAGCGAGACGGGTGCGGACGTGACGCCGCCCCAGTTCCTCTACTCGATGAATGTGACCAACGACCAGATGCTCAAGGATGCCAAATCTGCTCTGGAGCTCTTTGGGAAGTAATCGTGGCGAATTCAGCGGGCCCCGCTGCCTATCACCCCACCCTCGGGGAGGCATCCAGCGAAAAGGGAATCATTTACATGAATCTGCGAGCGGGTTCTAGCTCCGGGAAGCGAGTCACTTTTACAAC
>MDSW01147058.1_pt1 | contig 16603 bp, 14 predicted proteins | sample 811171 | NCBI WGS metagenome assembly MDSW01 (sample SAMN05326641, study PRJNA326480) | marine metagenome | isolation source: seawater | place: Atlantic Ocean: North West | collected 2012
AGATATTCATAGTTTGGAGAAGAATTATAGTATTTCATCGAATAAAAAATGCTTTCAATATCAATCTCAGACTCATTAAGAGTAGTGTCAACAGATATTGACCAGGGATCAATAGTTACAATAAAAATCCCATTCTTACTTTCTTTGTTTATTTTTTTCTGTATTGCATTGTAATATTTTTCTCCGTATGAAGAATTATTTAGAGAAAAGGAATAATTATAAATACTATTAACTTTTTCTAGATTTAATATAGAATCAAGAATTTCAGGATGGATTCCCTGTGCAGCTCTAGAAGTTCCAATGATTAAAGAGTTTTGTTTTGGTGAAGTAAATCTTGAATAGAAGTTATCTGTAGAACCATCAGAAAATTGTGCTAAAATAAGGTGTAAAACAACTACTGAAGATGATATAATTAAGATATTTTGGATAAATCTATACATTTTAGAATTAAAATTGAAAATAAATAAATGTATTCTGTGTAAAAACACCAAAAGTAATAATCATTAGAATAATTGTAAAATAAATACTCCATCTATTAAATTTACTAAGATTGTTTACGTCTAAAGCATGCTTCTTTTCTCTATTTATCCACTCAAATATCAAAAGTATAGCTATGCAAAATAACGTATATATCATTTCTAATTTTGGTGTAATTAAATCTGGTAGAGTAAATATAGATTTATTTATTATGCCAAACAAATATTCAAAACCATCATTAACACTTTCTGATCTAAAGAAAATCCAAGCAATTACAGTTAAAAAGAATGTAGTTAACATAGAAACTAATTCATTAATTGATGGTAATAATGTGTCTTTTGCAACAATATCCGTATTGATACGATTTCTTTTCATTAGCATAATAGGCAGAAAATATAAAGCATTAAGAGCTCCCCATATAATAAAAGTCCAATTTGGACCATGCCAAAATCCACTAACCAAGAAGATTATAAAAACATTTCTTATTTTTTGATAGCTTGTTCCACGGCTACCTCCTAGCGGTATGTATAAATAATCTCTAAACCATGTTGATAGAGATATATGCCACCTTCTCCAGAATTCAGCTATATCTCTAGAAAAATAAGGGAACGAAAAATTTTGCATTAACTTGAATCCAAATAATCTCGCTGTTCCAATTGCAATGTCAGAATATCCTGAGAAATCACCATATATTTGGAAAGCAAAGAATATAGCACCTAATATAAGTGTGCTTCCAGAGTAGTCTGAATAATTATTAAAAATTTGATCAGCAAAAACAGCGCAATTATCTGCAATTACAATTTTTTTGAAAAACCCCCACAGTATTTGTCTCATTCCGTCTACTGCTTTGTGGTATTCAAAGATTCTTTTATTGTAAAATTGTGGCAAAAGATTTTTTGCTCTTTCTATTGGTCCCGCTACTAGCTGAGGAAAGAAACTAACAAATGCAGCAAAAGAGACTATATTGCTACTGGGAGTCATCTTATTTTTATAGATGTCAATTGTATAGCTTAAAGTTTGGAAAGTATAAAAACTAATACCAACAGGAAGTATAATGTCTAAGAATCTAGAATTTATTGATGATCCAAAGAATGAAAATGCGTCTATAAAGCTTTCTAAAAAGAAGTTATAATATTTAAAAAACCCTAAGAATCCAAGATTAATAAAGAGACTTGTAAGTAATAATAATTTTCTCTTATTCTTATTACTAGTAATATACAATTGATTTCCTACAATGTAATCAACTAATGTGCTAAACGCAATTAAAGATAAGAATCTCCAATCCCACCATCCATAAAAAATATAACTAGAGATGGTTATTAATAAGTTCTGCCGTAATATATTTTTATTGATTACAAACCAATAAAGAATAAATATTATTGGTAAGAATATTGCAAAATCAATAGTGTTAAATAGCATTATTTAAATTAGTTCATAAGAAATGAAAACAAAATTACAGAAAATTACAGAAAGAGTATAAACAGAAAGTATAAGCTTAAAATGTTGATGTTTTCTACCCTTATTACTATAAGTTTTTAATTTTTATAAGTAAGTATAATGTCGCTAATTATTCTAGAAATATTCTTTTCTCTACAGTGCCGTCACGGTATATGTAGAATAATGGTGCTTGTTTATTTACTTCAGATTTTCTTCCAAATAAATCAATAATCTTAATTAATTCTTTATTTGAATTTATATCTGCAATGCTTGTAGGTACATTAGAAACCGTAAAGAATTCCGTTGTAATACACCCTTGTTTGTCTGTAATTATGCAAGTGTAATTACCATTACTTAATGGTGTAATAATTGATAATGTATCACCAGTGTTCCATGAATAGTTGTATGGAGGTGTACCTCCATTTGCATTTGCTGTTAAATCAAGCATAGATTGGCTTATTGTGGCAGTTAGAAGCGATGGCTCATTGACGATATATGTTTCAACTGTACTATTACCATTTGCATCTGTAACAGTAATAATGTAAGTTCCAGCAGTTAAATTAAAAATATCTTGATTTGTCGATGTAAATCCATTTGGACCATTCCAAGAGAATGTAAGAGGAGATGCGGTTCCAAAAACATCTAGTATAATAAAGCCATCACTTTCACCATTGCAACTTACATTTGTTAATTTGTCTAAGTCAACCATTGCAGGAGATATTACAATATTACTAAGTGAATTTCCTAAATAGTAAGTAAAATCTCCATCAGTATTACCTATAGAATCAAGTGTGATTTCTGCTAGATTCCATTTTACGTTAGGGTCATTAGTTTTCCAGCTATAAGAGCTTGACTCCCAATAAACTGCATTACTAGGGTCAGGCATCCATTGAGACAATCCTAAGGTTGTATCTGTCAATCTATAAAGAGTATTTTCAAATTCAAAATTAGTTTCAAATACTCTCAAAGCATCAAATGTGCCATTAGGTATTTGTACTTGTCCCCATCCATCAACAATATATCGCTGAGTACTACCTACAATGATCTTTACAGAATCAACAATGTAAGGTCCTGGTATTCCTAAAAAAAGAGCAGGCTGAGGAGGAGATATTAAAGTGTCCCATTCAAAAAAAACTTCAGTATTGATAATGGTATCTAAATAATTTAAAGAGGTAGGCAATAACATCCTATTGTAGGGGTAAATCATCCCAGCATCAACAAAGCCAACTGCTGCTAGTCCATTGACAGATTTATTTAAATAATAATACACTGCAGAGTCTAACTTTACACAAATGTTACTAGTAGGAAATGTAGAGGCATATGGAGTTGTTACAGGATCAATAAACCCCAAAAGCATTTCTGGAGTTCCTGAAGCGCTAGAGTAATCCCAATTTTGATTTGATCCACTAGAACCAGGTAAAAAAGTGTTGTTATCATATGCTGTAATTACAGTGTCCCCAATACTTGGAAGATTATTACTTGTTACTGTTATTTGAGAAAAAGATAAGAATGGAATTAGTAAATATAGGTAGATTAATTTTTTCATATAGTTTTTATTTATTGCAAATTTAATAAAATATATAAGTTACTTGTTTTTTCTTAGGTTAAGTCCTTTATCTCCTCTAGATTTTGGCTTTTTATATTTCTTACTTCTTTCTTTACGCCATTTTTCACGATCATTTACTTTCAAGTTTTTTGCTTTTTTTTCATGAAATCCAGAGTTCTTGCGCTCTACTTCTTTATTATTTCTAAATATATTTTTACCTCTAATTCTAGCTTCTTCAGTTGTAAGTTTTGTATTGATCTCTACTTCCTCAGGAAGAGTAAGCTCAGGAATATCCATATCCATTAATTTCTCAATATTATTTTTGTATATCGATTCTTCTTCTGTATAGAAAAGTATTGAGTTTCCTTTTTCATCAGCTCTACCAGTACGGCCGATTCTATGCATATAATTTTCAGCAAACCTTGGCGTGTCAAAATTAATAACGTGAGATATCTTGTTGAGATCTATACCTCTTGCGATTATATCAGTAGAAATTAGGATTCTTACTTTTCCTTCATCATATTGATTAATGGCTCTGAATCTATAGTTTTGTGATTTATTAGAATGAATTATTGCAAGTTCAGAGAAGTAAAATTCTGACATGGATTCATATAATCGATCTGCAATTCTCTTACTTGAAACAAATACTAGTACCTTTCTCATTTTACCTCTATCTTTTAAGATATATGACAATAAGTTTTCTTTTGTATGATAATTTGGAACGGCATATTTAGTTTGAGATATATTGTTAAGTGGAGTTCCGCTTAATGCAATTTGTATCTTTTCAGCGCTACTATAAAAGCTTTTAATAACCTTTTCAACTTCTTCTGTCATTGTTGCTGAAAACATAATATTCTGTTTTTTGGTAGGTAATAAATCAAATATATTAGTTAACTGAAAACGAAATCCTAAATCAAGCATTAAATCTACCTCGTCAATTACTACTTTTTTAATTCCTTTAAGTTGTAATGCACGACAAAGTGCCAAATCATACAATCGCCCTGGTGTTGCAACTACAATGTCGGCTCCTATTTCCAGCGATTTTTTTTGTGTATTTATATTAGTGCCTCCGTAAACACCAACAATTCTACAGCTAATATATTTTGTTAGCAGTACTAAGGTATTAACTACTTGATTTACTAGCTCCCTTGTAGGTAAAAGAATTAAAATTCTTGGATTATTTTGTTTAGAATACGATAGCTCTTGTAATAGTGGTAAACAATATGCAATTGTTTTTCCCGTACCAGTTTGAGAAATTCCAACCAAATCGTTACCTGATAGTATTTTAGAAAATGTTTTCTCTTGTATAGGTAATAGATTTATAAAACCTAGATCTTTAATAGCATTCTTAAGTTGCTTATTTAAGTTTATTTCGTTAAACATACTCATAATTACTAATTTAATAAAATTACTGTTATTATAAGTGCAAAATCATAGTTATTTTTTTTGCATTTCATCTAGTTCTAACCATCTTATTTCCTTCTCGTCAATAAGTTTTATAACCTCTGCTAACTTTGTACTTTTACTTATCATTTCTTCCATTGCAATATTAGGATTTTGTATGATTTCTTCAAGCTTCTTTTTTTCTAATTCTAATTCCTTCAATTCACTATTTAAATTATCGAATTCAAATTTATCATTAAATGAAAATTTACTTTTTTTATTTTTAGATTTAGTATTTTCTTTTTCTAGATGTTGAATTTTTTTAAACTCTTTTTCTTTCTTTATTTGTTTACTTCTGTAATCAGAATAAGTGCAATAATGATCCTCAATTTTACCATTACCCTTAAATACAAAAAGATGCTCAGTAAGTTTGTCCATGAAAAACCTGTCATGTGATACCAAAATAAGGCATCCTTTATATTGCAATAAAAACTCCTCTAGTTTCGTAAGTGTCAGCAAATCAAGGTCATTAGTTGGTTCATCTAAAATTAAAAAGTTAGGGTTTTTCATCAATACTGTCAGCAAATGTAATCTTCTTTTTTCTCCGCCACTTAATCTTTTAACTTCTGTAAATTGCATTTCAGGAGTAAACATAAAATGTTCTAATAATTGTGATGCGCTTACTTTTGTTTTGTCAGACATTACAATAAATTCTGCAATATCCTTAAGAACTGTTATTACTCTTCTATTTTCATTTTCAATAAAACTTCCTTGAGTAAAGTAGCCGTAATTGACTGTTTCACCAATATTAATATTACCACTATCTACTTGCAAATTTCCAGTAATAATATTAAGGAATGTACTTTTTCCAACACCATTTCTTCCTAGAATTCCTATCCGTTCTCCCTTTTTAAAAGTATAATCAAAACCATTAAGGATATTAATCTTGCCAAAAGATTTTTTAATATTTTTGAGTTCAAGAATTTTACCTCCTATTCTATCCATCTTTACATCAATATTGATTTCTTTTTTTATACGTTTTGATTTTGCTTTCTTATTTATTTTTTTAAAATTATCTATCCTAGCTTTTGATTTTGTAGTTCTAGCTTTTGGAGATCTTCTTATCCATTCTAGTTCTTTTTTCATTAGCCTCTGTGCTTTTGCTATTTCAACATCAAAGTTACTCTCTCTCTTTGCTCTTCTTTCTAAAAAGTAAGAGTAATTTCCATTATGATGATATAGCTTACCGCCTTCTAACTCAAAAATATGATTGCAAACCCTTTCTAAAAAATATCTATCATGGGTCACCATTAAAAGAGTAATATTTTGTTGTTGTAAATATTTTTCTAACCATTCTATCATTGATATGTCAAGATGATTCGTTGGCTCATCCAGCAATAGTACGTCAGCATTCTCCAAAAGCAGTAATGCTATAGATAGTCTCTTTTTTTGTCCGCCTGATAAGGAACCTACTTTTTGCTCTAAATTAGATATATTGAATTTTGACAATATTTGCTTACTTCTTCTCTGATAGTCCCAAGCTTTCTCTGATTCCATTTTAACAGTTAACCTCTCTAAATTCTCTAGAGATTTCTTTGTATTTTCTTTGCTGTGCTTTTTAGCAGCTTCCTCATATTCTTTTACTAATATGCTGACTTTGTTATGTGTAGTTTTTATTAGTTCATTTATACTAAGATTATTTTTAAACACAGTGTCTTGTTTAAGGTAGGATACTTTACAATTATTTCTAAAAATAACTTCTCCTTCATCTGCATTATCAGATCCAGAAATTATTTTTAATAATGATGATTTTCCAGCACCATTATTTGCTATTAATGCTATCTTATCTCCTTTAGAAAGTCCAAAGTTTAATCCTTTAAATAGAATTTTTTCTCCAAAATTTTTAGCAAGATTATCTACTGATAGGAGATTCATTTTATACTATTTTTTCCAGCTAGATAGCCGCTTGTCCATGCTGCTTGAAAATTAAAACCACCTGTAACGCCGTCAATATCTAATACCTCTCCAGTAAAATAAAGTCCCTTATGTATTTTACTCTCCATTGTTTTCATTTCTATTTCTTCTAGTTTAATCCCTCCGCATGTAACAAACTCCTCTTTATATGTTGTTTTACCACTAATCTCATATTCATCATTAGTTAGTTTATTTATTAAACGATTCTTTTCTTTCTTACTTAATTCATTCCATTTTTTATCTTCTTTTATATTAAGATTTTTAAGTAAAAACATCCATAATCTCTTTGGTACTTTAAAAGGATTGTGCTTGTAAATTATTTTTTTACTGATTAGTGTTGTTTCTAAATCTTTTCTGAGTTGATTTTCATTTATAGAAAGCCAATTTAATGATACACTAAAGTCATAATTGAAACTAGCAAGCTCTCTTGCGGACCATGAGGAAAGTTTTAAAATTGCAGGACCGCTAAAGCCCCAATGTGTTATTAATAACGGCCCTTCGTTTTTAAGTTTAGTTCCTTTTATAGTTGCAACTACTTTAGGCACACTAAGTCCCATCAACTCACAAATAGACTTATTTTTAAGATTAAATGTAAATATTGATGGTATTGGTTTATTTATTGTATGACCTATTTCTTCCAACCAATTGTAGGCTTCTCTTTTGGGACTTCCTCCCGATGCTATAATTACTTTTTCAAAAAATAATGACTGATCATTTACTGTGAGAATAAATCCTTTTTTGGTAGTTATTATTTTGTTGACTGAGCTTTTTATAGATATTTTTATTTTGAGTGATTCTGCAGTATTTATTAATATGTCAATTATAGTTTGTGACGAATTACTTATGGGAAAAATTCTTTTGTCATCTTCGGCTACTAATATAATTCCTTTATTTTTGAACCAATTTACTGTGTCTAAAGTGCAAAATTTATTAAAAGAACTTTTAAGTTGTTTTCCACCTCTAGGATAATTCTTAATAAGTTCAGAAATACTAAAAGTAGCATTAGTAACATTACACCTTCCTCCCCCAGATATTTTCACTTTTCTTAGTACAGAAGTAGCTTTTTCAAAAATTGTGATAGTTGTATTTTGTTTTATCTCTTTTGCAGTAATAGCAGCCATAAACCCAGCAGGACCACCACCTATAACTGCAATTCTCATTTTTTATTTTTTTGCTCAATGAGGCAGATAAAAAGGCATGTCTGTATTAATATTATAAAAATAAAATAGAGAGTTGAAAGTGTTATAAGATTATTGAACAAAAATATTAAGTATAGGTGAATAAATCCTGCTACATTTATTGAGCCAATAGTAACATACAAGTCTCTTCTTTTTTGATCTTTTAATAAATAGATTAATATAGCTATTAAACAGTAAGAAGATCCTAAGAATTGCTGAAGAAGATTTGCTATATCCCCATTAAGACCGTGCATTATAAATAATGCTATTTTTTGAGTGAAAAAAAGATTTGCAATACCAAAAAACATAAATATGTAAGAAATTACAAGTAGAGTTACTGTCGTGAAAGATCTTTGCATTTTTATATTGTTTTTGTAGATATACAAAAGTAAATAAAATATGTGTATGTATAGAGGTCTTTGACTAATTATTAGCTAGCTCTATAATTGATTTTACGCATTCTTAAAGACTTTGGTGTTATTTCTAAGTATTCATCTGCTTGAATGTATTCCATGCATTCTTCTAAAGAAAAATCAATTTTTGGAGAAATTATTATTGCCGCATCAGATCCAGATTTACGCATATTTGTTAATTGTTTTCCTTTAATAACATTAACGTCCAAATCATTATTTCGAGTATTTTCTCCAATTACTTGCCCCTTGTAAACTTTAGTTCCAGGAGAGATGAAGAATCTTCCTCTTTCTTGAAGCTTACCAATTGAAAACGCTGTTGCAGTTCCAGAATCTACAGAAATTAAAGATCCCTTAATTCGTTCTGATATCTGGCCTTTATAAATACCATATTCTCTAAATCTATGTGTCATGATTGCATGTCCTGAAGTTGCAGTTAGGATATTATTTCTTAACCCAATTAATCCTCTTGAAGGAATGTCAAATTCTAAATGCTCTAAATCACCTTTAGGTTCAATGACTAACATGTCTCCTTTTCTTTGAGTAACTAATTCAATTACTTTTCCAGAGAAATTAGAAGGCACATCAATTACTAAAGTTTCCATTGGTTCATGCCGATGCCCGTCAATATCTTTATAAATAACTTGTGGCTTCCCTACTTGTAATTCAAAACCTTCTCTTCTCATTGTTTCAATTAATACTGACAAGTGAAGAATACCTCTTCCAAATACATTAAATTTATCCTCAGAAGAACCATCTTCAATCCTTAATGCTAGGTTTTTTTCTAATTCTTTATATAGCCTTTCTCTTAAATGCCTTGATGTGCAAAACTTTCCTTCATTGCCAAAAAATGGAGAATTATTAATTGTAAAAAGCATGCTCATGGTAGGCTCGTCTATAGTAATTCTTGGTAGTTCTTCAGGTTTTTCAATATCTGCTATTGTATCACCAATTTCAAAATTCTCAACCCCTACAATAGAGCAGATTTCACCGGAACGTGCTTTTTTAACTTTTAGCTTTCCCATACCTTCAAAGACATGAAGTTCTTTTATTCTTATTTTCTTTTTAAGTTTATTAGACTTACATATTATGTATTCTTTTCCTTCTTCAAGATCTCCTCTAAAAATACGCCCAATTGCTATACGTCCTACAAATTTTGAATAATCTAATGATGTAATTTGCATTTGAGGAGTTCCCTCAATGTAAGGAGCTTCAGGTATTTGCTCAATTACTGTATCTAATAATGGGAATATGTTACTTGTTTTATTTTTCCAATCTAAGCTCATCCATCCTTCTTTAGATGATCCAAATATAGTAGCAAAATCTAATTGTTCCTCGCTAGCATCAAGGTTAAACATTAAATCGAAAATTCTTTCTTGTACTAAATCAGGCGTACAATTTTCTTTGTCAACTTTATTTATAACTAGTATAGGTTTTAAACCTAATTCAATAGCCTTGCTTAATACAAATCTTGTTTGTGGCATTGCCCCTTCAAATGCATCAACCAACAAAAGAACCCCATCTGCCATTTTTAATACACGTTCTACTTCTCCTCCAAAATCAGCATGTCCTGGTGTGTCAATAACATTAATTTTAATATCTTTATAAATAACAGAAACATTCTTTGATAGTATTGTAATACCTCTTTCGCGTTCTAAGTCATTATTATCTAATAATAACTCTGTTCTTTCTTGTCTTTCATCAAGAACTTTACATTGATCAATAATTTTATCAACTAATGTAGTTTTACCATGGTCTACATGCGCAATAATAGCAATGTTTCTAATTGAGTTCATTTTCAGTTTAAATCTGCTAAGAATACTTTTATTTTATTCATAAAAAGAAAGACTGACAGATGTCAGTCTTAACTTAAATTAATAGAAAATAGGTTATTTTATATTTATTAATTCTACTTCAAAAATAAGGGTGGAATTAGGTGGAATTACTCCCCCTGCACCTCTTGAACCATAGGCTAGATTTGGTGGAATAATAAAAGTTGCTTTTCCTCCTAACTTTAACAATGCAATTCCCTCATCCCATCCTGGTATTACTCTACCCTCACCTAAAGGAAATTCGATTGGCTGACCTCTATCATATGATGAGTCGAATTTTGTGCCATCAGATAATTTGCCGGTGTAGTGTACAGATACTGTATTTCCTGCTTTTGCTTGAGCTCCCTCACCTTCTTTAATCATGAAGTACGCTAAGCCACTTTTTGTAGTTGTTGCTCCTTCAGTTAGTTTTTTCATTGCTTTCTTAGCTTTTTCAGCTTTTTCAGCATTTACCCTCTCAATTTCACTTTGTAGTTCTTGAAATACCTTTACTGCATTAAAGGCCTTAGCATTACTTCCTTCTCTAATAATTGTTATTTTATTTATAATATCGTCTTTTACAATAGAATTCACAACGTCCATTCCTTCAACAACCTCTCCAAAAACGGAGTGTTTTCCATCTAGCCAAGGTGTTTCTTTATGAGTAATAAAAAATTGACTACCATTTGTTCCGGGTCCAGAGTTAGCCATTGACAATATTCCTGGTCCATTATGCTTAAGGTCTTGATGAAATTCATCTGAAAATTTATATCCTGGATCTCCCATCCCACTTCCTTCAGGGCAACCTCCCTGTATCATAAAATCTGCAATTACTCTATGAAATTTAAGTCCGTCATAGTATGGCTCCCCTTCTAATTTATGGTTATTTTTCATTTTTCCTTCAGCTAGTGCTACAAAGTTTGCCACAGTTAATGGAGTTTTTTCATATTGTAATTGAATTAGGATGTCTCCTTTTGTTGTATTTATTTTTGCATACATAGCATCTTCTTTTTTAGATTGTGAATTATTTAATTTATTTAAAAAGTTTTTTATTGATGTTTCTAAATTGATATTTTTACTTTTTTCAGTTTTTGTTTCATTTTGAGCAAATGTCCCTATAGATATTGCGTACAGAATACATAGTAATTTTAATCTTTTCATTTATTTATTTGTGTTAGTTTTTAATTGATTTTATATTCAGTTATTATTTTCTCTATTCTTGTAATTGTTTCATTTACAGAAGTTTCGGAAATACCACCCGCAGCATTAGCATGTCCTCCTCCTTTAAAATATTTACTAGCAATTTCATTGACCTTAAACCTCCCCTTTGATCGTAATGATAATTTTACTACTCCATCTTTTTCAACAATAAATGCTGCAAATTTGATTTCTTTAATAGCTAAGGCATAATTAACAATTCCTTCAGTATCACCTTTTTTAAAATTAAATTTTATTAATTCATCTTCAGTTAATGAAATTATAGCACTATTATGTTCAGTATATATTAATAGTTTTTCATTAAGGCAGTAGCCCAATAGTTTCATTCTGCTTGCGGATAAATTATCATAAACTAAATCATGAATTTTTGGATTATCAGCACCAGCTGCAATAAGTTTAGCAATAATATGGTGTGTTTTAGCTGTTGTAGATGAATATTTAAAACTTCCTGTATCCGTCATTATTCCAGCATATAAACATTCAGCAATATTCTTATTGATATAATGCTGAAAATCCATTTTTTCTAATATCTCGTATAACAACTGTGCTGTTGATGATGCTTTTATATCACTAAATATTATGTCAGCAATGCTAGTATCAGGGTTTTCATGATGGTCAATTAGTACTTTTGTTGCAGCTGAATTGCTAACTAGCTTTGAGTAATCTGCTATTCTATCAATATTGCTAAAGTCCATAAAAAATATAATATCAGCATTTGAGGTTAATTTCTGAGCTTTTATATTTTCTTCTTCAAATATAATGACTTTATCATTTCCAGGCATCCAATGCAAAAAATCAGGATAACTATTTGGTGTGATTAGGTTGACATAATGTCCTAAATCTTTTAATAAGTGCATAATTGCTAATGAAGAGCCCATAGCATCTCCATCAGGACCTCTATGGGTTGTAATTACAATTTGCTTAGTATTTGTAAGTATTTTTTTTAGCTTTAAAATATTTTCTTGCATATTAATGCAAAAATACTAAAAGAAATAATAGTAGGTTTTGATTAAAATTCTAATTTTACAATCTTTAATAAAATTTTATATAAACGAAATGGGAAACATTACATTTACAATGATTAAGCCAGAAGCTGTTGCAGCTAATAATATTGGAGGTATTTTAAGTATGATTGAAAATGGTGGATTTAGGATTTTAGCCATGAAGAAAGTACAATTAACTTCTGATCGCGCTGCTAAATTTTATTCTGTACATAAAGAAAAGCCTTTTTATGATGAGCTAGTTCAATACATGAGTGGAGGACCGATTATTGCTGCTGTCTTAGAGAAAGAAAATGCAGTTGCTGATTTTAGAACTTTAATTGGAGCAACTAATCCCGATGAGGCAGCTGAAGGCACTATTAGAAAAAAATATGCAAATTCCTTGTCTGAGAATGCTATACATGGATCAGATTCTGATGATAATGCAAAAATTGAAGCTGATTTTCATTTCTCTTCTGTAGAAATCTTTTAAAGTACTAATTTTTAATAAGAAGCAAAATTTTCAAAAATAATTATTGAGTTTTTATATTAGCATTATTGTAATATAATCTCTTTTATTATTTGCTTGCCTATCTTTTTATTTATTTGTTCTATAAGGTCACTTTTTTTATAGCTAAGTTCGTTTTTAAGAGGAGCTGATTTTAGTTTAACATACAATTTTCCATTGTGTAAATTTTGTTTAGTTACAAAGCACAATAGATTTTTTCCTAATATTTCTTCCCATGCCTCTAAAGCATCAAGTTCATCAATTTTGGTTGATAAATTTGGGTTTTTCATTAATTTATTGATTATCTCCCCTACTTTCTTAATGTTATTTCTTCCTCTCATTAAATAGTATATATCCTAAATGATATGCCTGCTTTTGTTAGAATCTCTGCACTTCTTTCAGCATGTGTATCTGTAATAAAAACTTGACCAAATACACCTTTGTTTACAAAGCTTATTAACTTTATTATTCTATTATCATCTAATTTGTCAAATATATCATCAAGCAATAAAATTGGTTTAAAGCCTATTTGTTTTTTTATAAAATCATATTGAGCAAGTTTGAGTGAGATTAAGAAAGATTTTTGCTGTCCTTGAGAACCAATCTTTTTTATTGGATAGTTATTCATGTTAAATATAATGTCATCTTTATGGGTACCTACTTGAGTAAAATTACTTGCCCTATCTTTTAAATTACTTTCATTTAATAAATTGGATAATGTATTTGTATTGAGTTGTGATCTATACTCAAGACCAACGTTTTCATCTCCACCAGAAATCTCAGAATAGAACTTATTAAAAACAGGTTCTAGTTCTTTTAAGAAACTTTTTCTTTCTTTATGAATGATTGTTCCATACTCTATTAACTGCTTGTTGTATATTTCAATAGTTATTTCATCATAATAACCTTGATCGTTAAATTGTTTTAAAAGCGTATTTCTTTGTTTTAGCGCTTTGTTATATTGAATAAGAACTTGCAAATAACTTTGTTTGTATTGTGCAATACTGCTATCTAAGTATTTTCTTCTAACCTCACTGCCTTCTAGTATTAAGTTAGTGTCCGTCGGTGATATTATAATTATAGGAAACTGCCCAATATGTTCTGAAAATCGTTTATATTTCTTTTTATCCTTTTGAATATTTTTTCCACTTCCTTCTTTTAGATTGCATTGTACTTCTGATGTATTTCCATTCTTATTAAAAGTCCCTTTAAGCATAAAGTATTCTCTATCAAACTGTATGTTTTGGCTATCTATATGATTAAAATAACTTTTTGTTTGTGATAGATAATGTATAGCATCTAAAATATTTGTTTTTCCAGCACCATTATTTCCTACAAAACAATTTACAGGTTCAGTAAAAACAAACCTACTCTCAGTATGATTCTTAAATTGATATAATTGCAGGTTTTCTAGAAACAAAATAGATATTTATAGTTATTATATTTTATAAAGACATAATCCTAATAATAAAAATGGATTACTTTTTAAAAAAACTTATATTTGCGCTCCAAAAATAAGATTATAATGGTGAAAAAAAATAAAACTGAGGATCAATTTATACAAGTTGAAGAAGCGTTAAGTAAAACAGAACAATATATTGAGAATAACCAGAAGAGTTTAACGATAATTGTTGGTGCTATTGTTGGTATTATTGCTCTATTTAGTGCTTATCAAAATTTCTATATAGAACCTATGGAAAAAGAGGCTCAAATTGAAATATATATGGCTGAATTATATTTTCAGAAAGATTCTTTTAATCTTGCACTTAATGGTGATGGTCAGTATTCAGGCTTCTTAGATGTTGCTGATGAATATAGCTCAACAAATGTAGGTAGATTAGCTAATTATTACGCTGGTTTATGCTATTTAAATACTGCTGATTATGAAAATGCCATAGAGTATTTTGATAACTTTTCTTCTGATGATATCATCTTATCATCTTTAGCAAAAGGATGTACAGGTGATGCTTATATAGAGCTCGGAGATTTTGAAAATGCTATGGATTATTATAAGAGTGCTATAGAAAACTCTTCAAATGAATTTACAGCTCCTAGATATATGATGAAGTTAGCTATGATTTATGAAAGGAATGGTGATTATTTAGATGCATTAGAGATATATAAATCTATTAAATCTGACTATAAAACCTCTCGAGAAGCAACAGGTATTGATAAATATATTTCTAGCGCAGAAAACAGATAAGATGGCTGAAAAAAGAACGAATCTCTCTGATTATAATAAGGAGAATATGCCAAATGCCAAAGGATTTACCTTTGGTATTGTTGTTTCTTTTTGGAATAATAGTATTACAAAAAATCTTTATAAAGGAGCTTATGACACTCTGTTAGATTGTGGTGTTAATGCTGATGATATTACAAGGTATGATGTGCCAGGAAGTTATGAATTAGTTTTTGGCGCTAAGATAGCAGCTAAATCTTATCCTGATGCCATTATTTGCTTAGGTAGTATTATTCAAGGAGAAACAAAGCATTTTGATTTTGTATCTAATGCAGTTGCACTTGGTATTAAAGATCTTAACATTCAGTTAGATATTCCAGTGATTTTTGGAATTCTTACTGATAACAATATAGATCAAGCTATTAGTCGATCTGGTGGGAAGCATGGAAATAAGGGTATTGAGGCAGCAATCACTGCAATAAAAATGGCAGTGTTAAATAAGTAAATTTTTATTTTTTGTTTTTAGAAGTCAAAAAGTTTTAAGTTTGCAGCCAAATTTATATTATAATGGTCGAGTAGCTCAGCTGGATAGAGCATCTGCCTTCTAAGCAGACGGTCACAGGTTCGAATCCTGTCTCGATCACTCTTAATTAAAGAACCCTAACAAATGTTAGGGTTTTTTAATATTATAATAATTATACAATCATCGCCTTAACTAGAGATACAATTAATAGTCCCAAGCAATAAGCTATTCTTACAGTAGAATTTAAGTTAATATAAACTACTTAGATAATCAACTATCAATTATTAAGGCAAAAAAAAACACAGAACCGAAGTTCTGTGTTTTAATAATTTATAACTTATTTAGTTTATTCAACTAATAATTTGAATACTTCTTTGTTATTCTCATTACTTATCTCAACAAAGTAAATACCTGCTGCTTCTAGAATAGCAAAGTTATAAGTTGGAGTAGATACTCTATATGCTTCATGAACAACTTCTCCAATTAAGTTTGCAACTCTAATATTAGCATTGGTAAGCTCACCTAAATCAACAGTTACATTACCGCTTGTTGGATTAGGATAAATATTAACATTAGATAAAGTTTCATTTATATCATTTACAATTGGAGTTACTGTAAGAACAACTACAACCATACTATCACAACCAGCAGCATTTGTAAGCTCATAAGTAATTACTGTATCAGCATCAAAAACATCACCATTTGGATCAGTCCAAGGACCAGCTGAAGTTACTGTTTCAGTAGTCAATGGTGAATGATCAGCAAATGTTAAGTTAAGTGTTGCAACACTATCACAACCAGCAGCATTAGTACCTGTCCAGTCATAAGTTCCATCAACCGTATAAGTAACACCATTCCATGTGTAAGCAGCATCACATTCTGTATGATCTTGAGTACTAGAATTAGCCCCAAAAGTTAAATTAATCGTTACAATACTATCACAACCATTTGCACCAGCTCCGGCTAATGTATCAACATA
>MDSW01133272.1_pt1 | contig 16597 bp, 15 predicted proteins | sample 811171 | NCBI WGS metagenome assembly MDSW01 (sample SAMN05326641, study PRJNA326480) | marine metagenome | isolation source: seawater | place: Atlantic Ocean: North West | collected 2012
CGCGGAGAATTCTTTTTTAATTTATAAGAAAATAAAGACGGAATTTAAACTCTTGAAAGATTATAATGAAAATTAAGGCTGCAGTCCTCAGAGAGGCTGGTCTTCAACGTCCTTATGTCAAAACTCAGCCTCTTATTATTGAAGAGGTTGATTTAGACCCGCCATCAAGAGAAGAGGTCTTGATTAAAATAAAAGCTGTTGGTTTGTGCCATTCTGATCTCGTTGCAATCAGTGGTGAGAGGTCAAGACCTCTTCCTATGGTTATAGGACATGAGGCTGCTGGTATAGTAGAAAAAATTGGACCTAATGTGGAAGGGTTCTCAACTGGTGATCATGTAGCTGTAGCTTTTGTTGCAAGTTGTGGAGTTTGCGATATGTGCCGTCAAGGCCGTCCTTCTTTATGTGAGCCAGCAAATCTTGCTAATTTATCTGGCACTTTACTTGACGGGACTACACGTCTTCATAAGGAAGGGAATCCTATTCATCATCATTCGGGTGTAGCAGGTTTTGCTGAATATGCCGTTGTTTCTAAGAATGCATTGGTTAAAATTGACCGAAGCGTTCCGTTTGAGTATGCAGCGATGTTTGGTTGTGCAGTGATCACCGGTGTCGGAGCAGTTTTTAATACAGCTCAAGTTAGATCTGGTCAAAGTGTTGCTGTAGTTGGTCTTGGAGGAGTAGGTTTGAGTTCATTATTAGCTGCACGCGCTGCAGGAGCCAGCAAGATCATTGCAATTGATGTTCAAAATAACAAACTAGACTTAGCCAGGGAATTAGGTGCCCATGAAACCTATAATGCTACGGATTTAGACTTTGAGTCTCAGATAAGAAAAGCGACTAATGGCGGAGTTGACCTTGCTGTTGAAACCGCTGGATCACCTCGAGCTCTCGAATCTGCTTATGCTGTAACTCGTCGGGGGGGGACTACTGTTACTGCAGGTTTGCCTGGACCCGAGGCCACTATTACTCTAAAGCACCTTAGTCTAGCTGCAGAGGAACGCTGTTTAAAAGGAAGCTATATGGGAAGCTGTATTCCAAGCCGTGATATTCCCCGCTATATAAGCTTGTTTCTAGATGGTCGCCTGCCAGTTGATCGTCTCATGTCGAAAACTATATCTTTTGGGGAATTAAACGAGGCCTTCGACCGTTTGGCTGACGTTACTACAGTTCGTGAAATTCTCGTTCTTTGATAGGCCTAGATGATAAATAATTACTTTCTGTAATTTTCAAGATAATAGAGGATAACTAATGTTAATTGCTCAAATATCTGATCTCCACTGCAGAGAAGCCGGTGTTGAGACACTACTAAGTTGTAATAATAATCATAATATCAGTCTTGCTATTGATAGGCTTAATGCCCTTTCTCCTCGTCCAGATTTAGTTATAGCAACAGGTGATTTAACAAGTGCTGGCCGGATTGAGCAATACTCTGCTCTCTCCGATTTACTAAAACCCCTTGAGATTCCTCTGTTTCTCCTTCCTGGAAATCACGATGAGTATGGACCTTTGCTTGAAGTGTTTTCTAATAGATATGGAATTGTAAATGATGGACACGGTTATGTCCGTACTGTTATTGACAATGGTCCGCTCAGGCTTGTTGCTCTAGATACATCTGTGGAAGGGCACCATCAGGGCGGTATCCCAAAAAAAAGAGCGTTATGGTTAGATAAAGTCCTTGGACTAGAGCCTACTAAGCCTACCCTCATTTTTATGCATCATCCGCCATTTGAAACAGGTATTTGGTGGATGGACCGGATTGGAGTTTTAGAAGGTCTAGATTTTCTCTCTGATATAATAGGTCGTCATCCACAGGTGATCGGAATAACGGCAGGACACTTGCATCGTAGTATCCATGCTACCTTCTCTGGTATTCCTGTTACAGTGTGTCCAACTACATGTTATGCAGTTGATTTTGATATAAATGATGAAGCAATGCCAAGGGTGACAAATGAGCCTGCTGCAATGATGCTGCACTACTGGCATAAAGATACGCTCGTTTCACATACACTTTTTCTTGGCTCCCATGAAACACATGATGTCGCTCCTTTAATAAAGGATTTTCCTGAGCGCAAAAAGCGTATGCAACAACGTCAGTCAATACCTAAAGAATTAGGCGCAATCGCATGAAAGCTGAAACTTCAGCAGACCCAAAGCCAGGACCCTTAAATGGCGTTCGAGTACTTGATTTAAGCCGAGTTTTGGCGGCACCGTCTTGTACTCAAATTTTGGGAGATCTTGGAGCCGATGTAATTAAAGTTGAGCGCCCTTTAGTTGGTGATGAAATCCGTGGTTGGGGGCCACCTTTCCTTAGGGCAAAAGATGGAAGTGAGACTGGGGAAAGTGGGTATTACCTATCAACGGGACGAAACAAAAGATCTGTAACTATTGACATGTCAAAACCCGAGGGTGTTTCACTAATAAAACAATTACTCGCTAAATCAGATGTTTTAGCTGAGAATTTTAAAGTTGGAAGTCTTTCAAAATTTGGCCTCGATTATGAAAGTATACATTCGGAATTTCCAAGTATCGTTTATTGTTCAATTACTGGGTACGGTCAGGATGGACCTTATGCCAAGCGACCTGGATATGATATGGCCGCACAGGGCTTGGGTGGTATCATAAGTATTACAGGTGAGGCGGATGGCCCTCCATCAAAGGTGCCGATTGCTGTCAATGATGTGATTACCGGTCTTTATGCAAGTATTTCTATTCTTGCTGCCCTAAAACACAGAGATCTCACAGGCTTAGGGCAACAAATAGATCTGGCTCTATTAGATGTCCAAGTAGCTTGGCTTTACAACCAAGGGGTAAATTACTTACTCAATGGAGAAGTTCCTAAGCGCCTCGGCACAGGTCATCCAAATATAGTTCCATATCAGGCTTTTGAGGCCTCAGATGGTTTCATCATTCTGGGTACCGCTAATGAAGATGCATTTTATCGCTTTTGCGAATTTACGGGAAATCTAAGTCTTCTAGATGACCCTCGATTTTGTAGAAATGCTGAGAGAGTCCGCAATCGCAAGGCTGCTAATGATGAAGTACAGAAAATAATATATACAAATACGGCTGATTTTTGGGTCTCTGAATTATCAAAACTAAATATTACTTGTTCCCGGGTTAATACTATCGATCAAGTATTTGAAGATCCTCAAGTTCAAGCCCGAAAAATGACTGTGGAAATGAATCACCCTCTTGCCGAAGGTGGCCCAATTCGGTTAATTTCAAGTCCTATCAAAATGTCTGAAACTCCAGTTTCTTATCGTTATCCACCGCCAACCCTAGGCCAACATACCGATGAAATTTTATCTGATGTTCTTGGAATGGATGAGGCCGTACGTAAAAAACTTAAGACTGACGGAATAATTTAAGGAAGGATTTATAATGTCTGCAAAAGTCACATTTGCCGGTTGTGGTGACGCCTTTGGTACTGGAGGACGTTTCAATACCTGTTTCGTCGTCGATGTCGAGGGATTTCGCTATGCAATTGATTTTGGAGCTTCGTCGTTAGTGGCTCTAAACCAGGTAGGAATTGATCACACTAGTATCGATGTATTTGTCTTCTCGCACATTCATGCGGACCATTGTTCTGGCTTACCCTCTATGTTGATGGATGCAATGCTTGGGGCAAAACGCACCAAACCATTAATCATTGCAGGCCCTCCTGATACAGATGTTAGAATGCGAGAGATGATGGAGGTTATGCTTCCTGGCAGTAGTGGCATGGTTCCTAAATTTGACTTAACTTACTTTGATATGAAGCTAATGAAGCCCAATAAAATTGGAGATAAATTAATTGTCACCCCCTATCCCGCTTATCATACGGCAGAAACTAATCCAACTTCTATACGATGTGAGGCCGGTGGAAAAGTGGTCTCATACACTGGAGATAGCCAGTGGACCAAGCACATGCCAAAAGTTGCAAACAATGCTGATTTATTTATTTGCGAATGCTATTTTTATGAAAAGCCGGTTAGATTTCATATGAACTATCCAGACATAAAAGAACATTGGGATGAATTTGGTCATAAAAGAATCATCTTAACTCACTTTAGTCGTGAGATGTTGCCTATGGCAGATAAAGTTCCTGAGGAATGCGCCTATGATGGTTTAGTCGTGAATATTTAAAACATATAATTTTTATTGTTTTTCGAATCTAGTGCAACTATGAGCTCAACTATCCTTATATTATGTATGAAGCATTTTTGGGGGGCTAAAGTTTTTTGTTGGACAGCGAATAAGAATTTTGACGTTTGCCCTAACTGTATTTGCCTGCTAAGTAGCTGCAATGTTGAGACGTTTTTATAATTGGATACTTGATTTAGCTGGGCATCGTAATGCCGTTCCAGCGCTGGCAACAGTTTCGTTCTTAGAAAGCTCAATATTTCCAATCCCCCCCGATGTAATGTTAATTCCCATGGTTCTAGCTGATAGGGCTAGGGCTTTTCGTATAGCTTTTATTTGCACTATTGCATCAGTTCTTGGGGGCTTATTAGGTTATTTTATTGGCATTTTCTTATTTGAAGAAGTAGGCCATCCATTACTAGAGTTCTATGGGCTTACACCAAAATTTTCAGAGTTTCAGCTGAAATATAACAATTGGGGTGCTTGGGCTGTATTTATTGCTGGTGTGACACCATTTCCTTACAAAGTGATCACGATTTTATCTGGAGTAACAGCTCTTAATTTGGCAATTTTTATTACTGCATCAGTGGCTGCTCGAGGATTACGATTTTTCATTGTTGCAGGCTTGTTATGGAAATTTGGTGACCCAATAAGGAATTTAATTGAAAATTATATGGGTCTTTTGTTTATTTTACTTTCAGTACTCCTAGTTGGTGGATTTGTTGCCATAAAATTTATCATTTAGATAAAACATGAATAAAAAAAATTTTTCTAATCCGGCTTTTATAGTCCCACTCAGTATTTTTATTTTTTCAGTGGGGCCGTTAGTAATTGCTTATTCTGTAGAGTATTTTCTTAAAATCGAGCCTTGTGTCCTTTGTCTTTATCAACGCATACCATATTTTGCATCTGGAATTCTTGGGCTAATAGCGCTTGTAGTCTCGTATAGAAGAGTTCGTATAGTCGAGGCAGCAGGTATAATATTTGGTTTTGGAGCCGCTATTGCTCTTTATCATGTTGGCGTTGAGCAACATTGGTGGGCGTCAGTTGTAGCTTGTGGCGCCCAGGATGAAGCCGGGGGAGCTAAGACGGTTGAGGAATTACAAAAATTTTTATTGGCGGGCAAGTCAGTCAAAACCTGTGATAGTATAAATTGGAGCTTGTTTGGTTTTTCAATGGCGACCTATAATGTTTTCTTTTCATTAACCTTAGCTATTGTGTCTTTTGTTGGCGCATTTAAGATTGGGGCCTGCAATGAGTAAGACTATAAAAAAAAATAAAATAATGAACCGACTGCCTGGAGACCCAAGTCAAAAGCAAGAAACTGAGCGTATGATAAGGGTTAACCACGCTGGTGAATATGGTGCCGTCAGGATTTATGAGGGTCAGTTAAGTATTTTAAGTCGTTCAGCTAGTGCGCCATTATTAAAACATATGGCTGAACAAGAACGCCACCACCTTGCCGTCTTTAACGAATTAATTCCTAAGCGACGTATAAGACCAACTGCCCTTTTACCTTTGTGGCATGCTGCTGGATTTGCTTTAGGCGCTGGGACTGCATTGATGGGTGAAAAAGCAGCAATGGCCTGTACCGTTGCCGTTGAAGATGTCATTGATAAGCACTATGCTGATCAAATAGAAAAATTGGATGCGGAAGGAAACGAGAGAGGCCTCCGTGAAACTTTAGAGAAATTTCGTCAAGAAGAGGTGGATCATAAAGAAAAGGCTCTTGAGAGTGGGGCAGTTGAAGCCCCTGGTTATGAGGCTCTAACAAGTGTAATTAAGGCAGGGTCACGTATTGCAATTTGGCTGTCTACACGTATTTAAAAGCTATTCTTCTATTGCTTTTCATAATCTATTAAAGGCCTAGCCTCACCTAGCTTGCTTGAATCTGTTCAATAATACCCAATAGAAAAAAACTTTAACTTTTATTAAATTTTGTCAAACTGGATATGACTCCTCGTAAAGTGCGTGCTTCTTGTTCTGTTAAGCAAGCACGCTGAAAGATATTACGAAGATTACGAATCATTGCTGAACGTTTTTCATGAACGTGGAAGAAACCAGTTTGGTCAAGTTCATCAACAAGATGCTGAATAATTCCATTTAGTTCTGATTTTTTAGCTTGTTGGTTTTTTTTTGGAATCAAGAACTCTTTGCTGGGTTTGGTTTTAATTATTTTAAGGTACCATTCGTATCCGATAACAAATACAGCCTGCGCCAAATTTAGTGAGCTAAATAATGGGTTGACTGGTATCATTATGATTGCATCGGCTTGCGTGACATCTTCATTTTTGAGGCCCTTAGCCTCAGGCCCAAATAATACGCCGACACTTCCATTCAAGGCGCTAAGTGTATCATGCATCTCTAACGCAGCTTTACGTGGGGTAAGGATACGGTTAGTCATATCACGTTTTCGTGCAGTAGTTGCAAAAACCAAATTTAGATCAGCAACTGCCTCTTGTGTATTTTTAAAAATTTTTGTGGCATTAATTACTTGTTCTGCTCCAGCTGAAGCAGCCTGTGCACTATCATTTGGCCAGCCGTCACGAGGATTAACTAACCTAAGGTCTGTCAGGCCACAATTAAGCATAGCCCTAGCAGCCATTCCAATATTCTCTCCCAGCTGTGGTTCTACTAAAATGATAGTTGGGGCATTCAACTGGGAATAGTCAGTATTTCGAAAATTAACAAAATCGATCCCAGCCATACAGTTTCCATTTAGAAATTAGACTTAATTAGATGAAGAGTTGTCTTTTGCACCATCACGATAAAGTTTATAGATTATAGAGTCGCGAAGAGCATTATAGCTAGCATCTATAATATTAGCGCTGACTCCGACTGTAGACCAATGTTCACCCTCTTTGTCGGCAGATTCTATCATCACTCGTGTGACTGCTCCTGTTCCATCAGTTGGCGTTAGTATTCGAACTTTGTAATCAATCAATCGTAAGTCTTTTAGTTGTGGATAGATTGTGTTTAGAACCTTGCGAAGTGCAGCGTCAAGAGCATTCACTGGACCGTTACCCTCTGCAACCGTCATGTGCGTCTCCCCAGAAATTTCCAGCTTTACTGTTGCTTCAGAAGAGGTAATCAGTTCACCTTGACTATTCCAGTGGCGTTCATCAAGCACCTTGAAGCTTGCGCAGCGAAAATAATCGGGGACAATACCAAGTGCTCTTCTCGCAAGAAGTTCGAAGCTAGCTTCTGCTCCATCAAAAGCATAGCCCTTGAATTCAAGGTCCTTAACAGTTTCTAAAAGTTTGGTGACTTTTTCGTCTTTTGTATCTATCTCAATTCCGACCTCGCGAAAACGAGCAACTATATTGGACCGCCCTGACTGATCTGAGACTACAACGTGGCGACGGTTGCCAATTATTTCGGGATTAATATGTTCGTAGGTAGACGGATTTTTTTCTACTGCTGATGCATGCACACCACCTTTATGAGCAAAAGCAGATTCCCCAACATAAGCTGCACTTTTGTTAGGCGCACGATTAAGTCGTTCATCTAATAATCTTGAAACTTGTGTTAGCTTAGACATATCCTTTTTATTGACGCTAGTCTTATACCCCATTTTCAAAACAAGTGATGGAATGATAGAAATCAAATTAGCATTGCCACATCTTTCGCCTAATCCGTTCAGTGATCCTTGTATTTGACGTGCGCCTGCACGAACAGCAGCAAGACTATTTGCTACAGCATTGCCGGTATCATCGTGTGCATGGATACCAAGGCTTTTACTTGGTATATGATCGCTCACTTCAGTAACAATTCTCTCAATTTCATCAGGTAGTGTGCCGCCATTTGTATCACAAAGAACTAACCATCTCGCCCCTTCATTAAGAGCGGCCCTTAGGCAGTTTAACGCAAATTCTGGGTTTGACTTATAGCCGTCGAAGAAGTGTTCGGCATCAAACATAACTTCGTCAGTTTTATTTACGGCATGTTTTATACTGTCTGCAATCATCTCAATATTTTCATCTAAACTAACATTTAGAGCAGTCTTGACTTGAAATTCCCATGTCTTACCAAAAATACATACGACCCTTGCAGGTGTAGAGAGAATAGCAGTTAGTGATGGGTCGTTATCAGCACTACGGCCCGCACGACGTGTCATTCCAAAGGCAGTAAGTTTGGATCGTTTCAATACCGGAAGGTTCGCAAAAAAAGCATCATCAGTTGCATTCGCACCTGGCCATCCTCCTTCAATATAATCAATACCTAAATTGTCTAACTCTTGGGCAATTAGTGCTTTGTCGGCGGGGTTAAAGTCAACACCTTGGGTTTGCGCACCATCACGCAAAGTCGAATCATACAAATAGATTTGATCGTTACTCATTTTTTGCCGGTCTGTTTTTAATATAGGGTCGGGAGAATGACTAATTTCTCTCTTCTTCTCAAGTGTTTACGCAACCTTTTTTTAGTATTTATATATAATACAACTTATAAAGTTTAAGATAAAAAAGGATTTTGTTATTATCTATATTAAGTTAATTAAAAAAGGAATAACTTAGTGGTAGGTATTTATTAAGGTTTTAAAAGCTATTGAAATTCAATGGACCCCACTTCTTTAAATATTTCAAGCCTAACTTGAAATTTGAAAAAAAATAGCTCTTTACTGTTGATTTGTTGCGGTCCGTGATAACTTTGAAATATGCCAGCAGAAGTTATATTATTAACCGGAGAAGTTGAAGGGCCTCACTTTCAGGCTTTGTTAGAAAGCTTGAATCCGAGACTAAAAATTATACACGTTCAGAGTAGCGATGAATTAGAGATAGCGTGCCTTAAACCTACCCCTGAGGGTGGGAGACGTTTAATTGCTTTTTGTACTTCGGTGATAGTGCCCAAGGATATCCTCAATGGACTATCCTTTGAGGCCTATAATTTTCATTCTGGGCCACCAACTTACCCCGGAAGTCACTCTGCTAGCTTTGCAATCTACGAGGGGGCCAAACACTTTGGTGTTACAGTTCATGTAATGGAGGAGAAAGTCGATTGTGGGCCTATTGTTGTTTTTGAACGGTTATTAATTCAGGAAAATATTAGATTTATGGAACTAGAATTGGAATCTTATGAGTTGCTGCTTAAAATTTTTACTAATTTGGCTCCTCATATAGCAACATCTAATAAACCCTTGCCAATTATTGACGTTCATTGGTCAGGTCATAAGCATACCAATGCCGAATTTGAAAACATGAAGATTATTGAAGCCGATATGGATGAAGCTGAAATTAGATTACGTTTTAGGGCATTTGGTTAGGGCAACAATTCATATTTATAATTTTTTTACAAAAAGCGTTGGTTTTTATTTTCGTTTCCAAGTTGTTTCTCCAGCGCTATCCTCTAATAAAATACCCTGATTTTCTAATTCTTTACGAATTTCATCAGACCGATTAAAATCTTTTTTTTCTCGAGCTTGGGCGCGTTCAGCAACAAGTGCATCTATTGATGAGTCCTTAAGCCCACCCTCGGTAGGATTACCTTTAAACCAGTCTTCTGGATCTTTTTGGAGAAGGCCTAAGATTTTTCCAGACGCAATAAGTTTTTCTGCAGTTAGATGTTTATCGGGAGTACTCTTTTTGTTTATGGTATTCGTTATTTCATGTAGATGGGATAAGGCCTGAGGTGTATTAAGGTCATCAGATAGTGCTTCAATCATATTGAGGGAAGGAGGTCTGTGGTTAGTTGTTAGTTTGATACCTCTTAACGATCTATAAAAGCCATCAAGTTCCCGCTTTGCCTCTTCAATGCCAGCTTTTGTAAAGTCTAAAGGCTGGCGATAATGGGTCTTCAAAAGTGCTAATCTTATTGCTTCACCAGGAAACTCATTTAGTAAATCATTTACAGTATAAAAATTTCCTAAAGACTTAGACATCTTTTCACCCTCTGCCATTAGATAGCCATTATGTATCCAGTATTTGGCAAACCACCTCCACTAATACAGGTTGATTGGGCAATTTCGTTTTCATGGTGTGGAAATATTAAATCCTGCCCCCCTCCATGGATGTCAAATTCGGGACCAAGAAATTTTTCGCTCATTACTGAGCATTCTAAGTGCCAGCCGGGTCTTCCCCGCCCCCAGGGACTTTCCCAACCTGGAATATTTTCTGAGGAAGGTTTCCACAATACAAAATCAGCAGGATCTTTTTTAAATGGAGCGACCTCAACTCTAGCACCGGCAACAAGCTCATTGCGATTAAGTCTAGATAGACGTCCATAATCTGGCATAGAATTTATATCAAATAAAACGTGGCCTTTGACTTCATAGGCGTGCCCACTTTTAAGAAGTTTTTCAACTAAGTTCTTCATGCCCTCTATATGCTCGGTAGCACGTGGCTCATGGTCTGGGTTAAGTGCTCCTAGTGCCGCCATATCTTCATGAAAAACCTTTGTTGTCACCTCGGTTATAGTTTTTATTGTCTGGCCAGTTTCTAAGGCAGCTTTATTGATTTTATCATCAACATCGGTGATGTTGCGAACATATGTTACCTTGGGGTAGATAATACGTAACAATCTATACAATATATCAAATACTACTACTGGCCGGGCATTGCCTATGTGAGCGAAATCATAAACCGTTGGACCACATACATACATACGTACATGGTTCTTGTTACGTGGCTTAAACTCCACCTTCTTCCGGCTAAGTGTATCATGTATATGTAGTGCCATAACTTAGTTTAGATTTTATCAGTGAATTGGTTTGTCAATGGATATCGGCGGTCTCGGCCAAAAGATCGACGTGTAATCTTAACTCCGGGGGGGGCCTGTCGGCGTTTATATTCGGCACGATTAAGCATATGTTGAACTCTGTCGGCAGTTTCTAGATTATGACCCTTAGCAGCAATATTGTTAAGAGACATTTCTTCCTCAATTAGGCATTTTAAAATATCGTCTAGTTCATCATATGGTGGAAGTGAGTCTTGGTCAGTTTGATCAAATTTTAATTCTGCTGTTGGTGGTTTAATTATAACATTTTGTGGGATTATAGAGCCTTCACCTCTAGCTTCAGGTCCAAGTGTATCGTCCGGTTTAAATCTGTTGCGCCAGATTGCCAGTTCAAAGACTTTAGTTTTATAGACATCCTTTAATACTGAATATCCACCGCACATATCTCCGTATAGTGTTGAATATCCAACTGACATCTCTGACTTATTTCCAGTTGAAAGAACCATATGTCCAAACTTATTGGATAACGCCATTAAAATCATTCCTCGAGTTCGTGCTTGAATATTCTCTTCAGTTTCATTCTTTTTTTGATTTGCGAAAGATTTACTTAACATAACGCTGAAGGCTTCCATAGCAGGATCTATAGATATAGTTTTCAGCTTACATAAAAGTTGTTTGGCGGTCGTATTCGCATCATCGATACTTACCTGAGATGTAAAAGGTGATGGCATTAGTACTAGGTTAACAAGATCGGGTCCCAAAGCATCCACCGCAACAGCTGCACTTAACGCACTGTCAATGCCCCCAGATAAGCCGATCAAAACTCCAGGGAAGCCATTCTTTTTTACATAATCGCGCAGTCCTAGAACCAATGCTCGATAAATAGCTTCAGTATTGTTGGATACGGTTGAAATATTAGTTTCATCGCATACCCATGTATCATCAGAGCGGGACCAGTGGGTCAACATAGTATTTTCTACCCACGAAGGTGCTTTTGCTTTGTATTTTTTGTCAGCACCAAGAACAAACGATCCTCCATCAAAGACCAATTCATCTTGACCACCTACAAGATTGACATAAATAAGTGGAAGCTCAGTCTCAGTAATACGCTCTATTGCTGGATTTAGTCGATTATCAGGTTTGTTATTCTCAAAAGGAGAACCATTAAGAACCACAAGGATTTCAGCACCAGATTCCTGCAAGCATTCAGATACCTCGGGATACCACATATCTTCACAAATCATAGCTCCTAATCGAACGCCTCTAAATGCAATTGGACCTGGAAGAGGCCCTGATGTAAAAACGCGTTTTTCATCAAATACGCCGTAATTTGGTAGCTCAAACTTAGAGCGCTTGGCTAAAATTTTGCCATCCTCCAGCAATAGGATAGCATTATAAAGCGATGTTCCATCTCTCCAAGGAGCACCTATTAATATACCTGGTCCACTATCTGCTGTTTCTTTTGCAAGTTTGTTTACCCCAGCTTCGATTGCATCTTGGAAAGCACGTTTTAAGACAAGGTCTTCTGGTGGATATCCAGAAACTACCAATTCGCCATATACAATGAGGTCTACATTTTGGCTGGAAGCGTTTCTAATATTTCGAATTTGATTAAGATTACCTTCTATATCTCCAACAGTGGGATTTATTTGTGCTAGGGCAATTGTAAGATTGTTAGTCATTTTAAAATTTCTTGTAATTTCAAGAGTCAATTAACTATTTAGGTCGCTGTTAATTTTTGACTTTGGTTATTTACTCGCTTGGCTTTAAGGATCTCTGCAAGCAAAAATGCGAGCTCTAATGCTTGTTTTGCATTTAATCGAGGGTCGCAATGAGTGTGATAACGATCGGATAAATTAGCTTCCGTTATAGCCTGTGCGCCACCTATGCATTCGGTCACATCCTGTCCAGTCATTTCAAAATGCACGCCGCCAGCATGAGTCCCCTCTGCTTGGTGTACTGCGAAAAAACCTTGAACTTCAGTAAGAATTCTACTTACTGGCCGAGTTTTGTAGCCATTAGCGCTTTTCTCTGTATTTGCGTGCATAGGGTCACAAGTCCATATTACTTTCTTGCCCTCACTTTCAATTGCTCTCACCAAAGGGGGTAAAAGCATCTCAACTTTATCAGCTCCCATTCGGGTAATAATAGTTAGTCTTCCCGCCTCATTTTTTGGATTGAGAATATCAATATTCTTTAATAATTCATCCACATTAGTTTTAGGGCCGGCTTTAAGCCCTAGAGGATTAGCAATTCCACGCATAAACTCAACGTGTGCTCCATCCGGTTGGCGCGTGCGATCCCCAATCCATAGAAAATGTGCAGAAGTGTCGTACCAGTCACCAGTTATGGAGTCGATCCGTGTTAATGCTTGTTCATAATTTAATAATAAGGCTTCGTGGCAGGTGAAAAAGTCAGTTTCGCGAATTTGCGATGTTGACTTTGATGTTAATCCGCACGCCGCCATAAAGCTAAGTGTTTCGTCTAGTCGATCGGCCAGGTCCTGGTAGCGTTCTCCTAGTGCGCTATCTTTGACAAAGCCTAAGTTCCATTGATGAACTTTATTTAGATCCGCATAGCCTCCTTGTGCAAATGCTCTTATTAAATTTAACGTGGAGGCTGATTGGTTGTAGCCTCGTAGCATGCGCTCAGGGTCAGGAATTCGAGCAGCGTCTTCAAAAGCAATTCCGTTGACCATGTCCCCAAGATAGCTTGGTAATTTAGTGCTGCCTTGGGTCTCGAATGGATCGGAACGTGGTTTGACAAATTGACCAGCTAGCCTGCCTACCTTAACGACCGGTAGCGAGGCGCCAAAGGTTAGAACAACAGCCATTTGTAATAGAACACGAAAGGTATCACGAATATTATCTGGGTGAAATTCAGCGAAGCTTTCGGCACAGTCTCCGCCTTGAAGTAAGAACGCTTTTCCCTCAGCAACAAGGGCCAGTTGTTGCTTAAGACTTCTAGCCTCTCCAGCAAATACAAGTGGTGGCATGCGACCAAGTGTTTCTTCTACCGTACGAAGTTGTTCAGTATTAGGGTATTTAGGTATATGTTTTGCCGTTTTCTTGCGCCAGGTTCCTGGCGCCCAGTCATTAACCATTTTGTGTACTCGTTTTTGTTAGCCTTTGGGTTGCTGGCTGAAACTTAGAACGCTCCTATACGCTTCCTAGTCCTATTTCTCAAGTCCGACTGATACTTTAGAAGTTTTTGAGTTAATTTTTTTAACTAATAAGCCTTAATCTTTAATATGTTTTTCTCTCCATATACTATCTAATGCGTCTTCAAAATTGCGTGCATAAGAAATGCCATCGCACAAAGCAGAACTCGCTACCAGATTTCGAAGGTCTTGGCGAAGGTCAATAAGATATTCTAAGTTATTTGCCAGTGAAGCGCATATTTTTATATATTTTTCCGGAGTAGAGGCACATAAATCATTTAATCCGACATGTTTGCAGATGCTTTCTCCCATTCGACTGATGAAGCGGTCGCCACGCAAAGATATCACTGGAAGCCCCATCCACAAGGCTTGGAATGTTGTTGTGGCTCCAGAAAAGGGAAAGGTGTCAAGGGCAATGTCTCCCATGTGATAGTCAGTTAGGTGTTCGTAAAATTCGGATCCTTTATATGTTAGTTCAACACGACTATTATCAATCCCATTTGCTGTAAACTGCTCCCTAATTGGATCAGCAACAGCTGCTTCACTGAAATGGTTATAATATTTTATTATTAATTTTGATTTGGGTACGGCACTTAATACACCTGACCATAAATTTATGACAGCGTTGTTGATCTTACATGGTCTATTAAAAGAAATAAACGTAACATAGCCATTTGAAGTAGCTGGAAGAGGTGAAACGTCGGGTGCATTAGTGGGAATTGGAAAATTATAGAAGTTGGGTAGGCGCCAAATAGTTTCAGTAAACTTTTCAGCTTTGTTGTGTTCCCCTTTAGGATGTAACACATCATCACTAAGCCAATAATCCATTGCCTCTAAGGCTGTTGTCGTGCCGCCGTGCATCGCAATCTGAATTGGAGCAGCTCTGTAATTAGATATTTCTGGTCGATTTTCATCAAAATGACCACCTAGAAACACGGCAATATGAATCTTGTCAGCCTGCATCATTTCGGCAACGTCCTTATCAGTTTTGTTGTTTATGATTCGCCAATGATCAGCGTGTTTATAAAATTCTTTTGAAATGTTATCTCTAACTACGACTTGGTCATAGCAGAATACCTCTACACGCTTGTGGTCGTGGTTGGTTAATAAAGAGGCAATATTATTACCGACTGGATGTGATCTAAAATCAGAGGAAATATAACCAATACGGAATTTTTCAGGTTTTTTTTCTGGTATTGTGGCGGATAGTTTATCTCTTTTGGAGCTGATATTGGAACGATAACATTTAAATAATTGATTATTAGATAATTGTGGTTTGTATAGTTGGATTAGTAAGTAATTTCGTAAAGCAACATCAGATTGATGCTTGCGATTTCCTTCTGAAAACTGCATAGCTTTTTCGTATGCTTTAATAGCACCACATAGATCTCGTAAGTCTTTCAATGCATTGCCAAGGTTACAGTGAGCTTCATAAAAATCTTTTTTGAGAGCGATAGCTTGTTGAAAACTGTTATGGGCGCTTTGTATAAGTCCTTGTGCTTGATATATATTGCCCAGGATACAATGCGCTTCCGCTGAATTAGGATTTAATTCCAAAGCACGCAAGCAGCTTACATGACTCTCATTTAGATAATTTGTCCTGCGGAATAGATCAGCGAGATTGATATGATTTTCGACGTTATTCGGATCGAGTTCTATAGCTTGTGTAAAAGCAGAAATAGCCTCGTTAAAATTACCATGTTCAATTAATATATTGCCAAGATTTATATGTGCATTAATTAGATTCGGAGAAATATCAATTGCTTGGCGATATTGCGATATAGCTTCATTTGAGCGGCCGATCTTTTCAAGTATGTTTGCAAGATTATAATGAGCTAGGGCTGAATTTGGATTGAGAGCTATTGCTTGTTTGAGAGATTTCTCTGCCCCTATTTTATCACCAAGTAAATCTAAAGTATTTCCCAAATTAACGTGTGCCTCGCTATCATTGCTGTCAGAAGAAATTGCACCTCTAAATGCAAACGCGGCTTCTGCAAGGCGGCCCATACTTTTAAGGACGCCGCCAAGATTAAAGTGAGCGTTTGTGAACCCTGGCTCAATATCAATGCAGCGGTTGTATGCCTCAATAGCCGCCTCGTTTTTTCCTAAGTTTTTTAGCACATTCGCAAGGTTATATTGAACGTCAGGCCGATTAGGCGAGAGTTTCGCCGCTAGAGTCCAGGCCATAGATGCATCTTCCAAACGACCCTGCTGACCGTATTCAATTGCTTTGTCAAATGCTTTATTAAAGGCTACTTTATTTTGCATTCTCCAGAACCCCTTAATTGCACTCCCGTTTAACGCGCATAGTAACAAGTTCCTCGGCTGATGTCGGATGGATACCAATAGTTTCATCAAATTGAGCTTTTGTTGCCCCGCATTTTAATGCAATTGCAACACCTTGAATAATTTCCGGTGCGTCTTGACCTACCAAATGGCAGCCCAACACAAGGTCAGTCCTTGCATCCGTAATGATCTTCATGATCATTTTTTCGTCTCTTCCTGATAGCGTTGATTTCATTGGCTTAAAACTTGATATGTATACATCTATATCTTTGGATGGAAAGGCCTGTGATTTGGCCTCCTCTTCGGTTAGACCAACGCTTCCAATAGGTGGCTGACTAAATACAGCTGAGGGAACATTAG
>MDSW01077261.1_pt1 | contig 16595 bp, 10 predicted proteins | sample 811171 | NCBI WGS metagenome assembly MDSW01 (sample SAMN05326641, study PRJNA326480) | marine metagenome | isolation source: seawater | place: Atlantic Ocean: North West | collected 2012
GCCGTTGTCGTTCGCATCATCCTCGGTCAGATTCTGATCTACCCACGTAGCACCATCGTAGTATGTGTACCTAAGAGTCCTGTTCATTGCATCGTAATAGGCGATGTGCGGCCTTGCGTTGCCGTCGATAGCCAGTGATGTGTGCCTGATGGGGTTGTTTTTGCCGATTATTGACTGTAGGGTCTGTATGGACCATGATGAGCCATCATAGTAAGCGTACTTCAGGTGTGCTTGGTCCGATCCATGGTCGTACCAGTCCCAGTAGGACAGGTGAAGCCCTCCATCGGAGTCCATCTTGAGGTCGTTCAATGACTGTCCTGTTTTCCACTTGTTCGAGTTTCCTGTCCCGCCACCTCCGTCTACTACCTCCGGGTCAGACCAGCCGCTTCCGTTGAAGGAGGTGTACATGAGGTCCCTTTGTGAGTTGCTGCCTGTGTCCCTGTAGTATGTCAGGTGTAGGTCGCCGGAGCTCGAGTTTCTTTCTATGCTGTAGAAGTCGGTGTTGACGTCGGGTATTGGCATGGTTGTGGAAACTGAGGTCGGCTTACTCGTGTGGACCAGGCTCTGGGATGATGAGTCATAGCTAGCGAACTCCAGGTCCCCGTCATCAGAGATCGCTGCACCCAGGCCGTTCGTGCTGTCACAGACTTCAGTGTATGAGCAGACAACGGTGGTGGACCAGCTGGACCCATCGTGTGAGGAGTAGGAAATCCCGTTGCCGTCGTTGTAGGCTATCCTCCAGTTCCCTGACGCATCTTGTAGTATCGTTGGGCTCCTGCCCACGTCACCGTCGGAGTCGACCGTTGTCACTTCTGGTGACAGGTACTCCGTGGTGGTGGATGACCCCCAGCAGAGGGACCGCCCGTCGCGCATCATTGCGCATGAGACTCCATCCCCTGCGACTACGGAATCCGCAGTGCCCGCTCCCCACTCTGCAGAGACTAGGCTTCCATAGCCGGAAAGGTTGACATTTCTGGGTATGTACGTGCTCTGGCCGGTGAAGGTTGGGTCTCCCAGTATCCTTTCGTAGGAGCCACCGTTGAAACCCCAGCAGCGGATGCCTCCAGGGGAAAGCATGGCGCAAGAGTGCCTTGCCCCTAGTGAGATTTGCGAGACAGCGCCTGAATCCTGCATGAAGGCCACGCTGGGTTCCAGGACCGACTCATGACCTCCCCTCTGGTGGCCGCTGATTTTCAGATCATCGATGTGGACCTCTTGGTAGTAGCCGCGGATGTGTATCTGGATCGGGACGGCTCCATCTCCTGTGTAGCTATCTGGTACCGGAAAGGACACCGTCTGCCACTCCGAGAAGGCTCCTGATGTAGTAGCGTTGCTGTCTATCTGTTTGAGGAGCTGCCCGTCTGCGTATATCCTCACGTATTCACTCGTATATCCATTGTTTCCGTGGTACTGGGCCCTCATCCTGAAGGACACAACGTCACCGGGGTAGACTTCGAACGAGCTGTCAGAGGTCAGTGTGTAAGGGCCCCAATTATATGCTAGGTGGTACTTTACGTAGTCGATGCCTTCCCCGGGCCCCTTGATCATGGAGGTACTGCTGGAGGTCCACGACCTCGAGTTGTCCGTGAAGTTCTCGTACTGGTACCGGGGGAATGCTGGGTCCCCTATGTTCCCAGTCCTGTCGTCGCTGCCGTTCCCCCAGCAATAGAGTTTAGAGTCGGTTCCCGTGAAGCAGTTGTGGTTCTGTCCCACGGAAATCTCGTTGACGATTACCCCGGTGGGCAGTGTGGCATGAGCGGGGGCTCCCGATGGTGATGCGGTCCCGCGACCCAGCTGTCCCTCCGTGTTCCTCCCCCAGCAGACGAGGGTCCCGTCTAGGCCCTTGGAGCAGGCGTGGGCCGACCCTGTCGAGACCCCTCCCGCCTGGAATCCCGCGGGGAGGTCAACCGTCACCGCATGGTCGCTGTACGCTCCTGCCTCGCTGTTGCCGAGTTGGCCCTCGGAGTTGTCGCCCCAGCAGGCGACCGAGCTGTTGGAAAGGACCACGCAACCGAAGGCCTCCCCTAGGCTTAGTGAGTCGGACTCCCCTGATATCGATGTGTCCTCCCAACCGTCGTAGAGGTCGCACTCGCCATCGCCGTCTGAGTCCACAGGGGTGCTGGATGAGTTGGCGTAGTCGGTGCCGCACCGCAGCTCGTCGACTCTGCTCCAACCGTCGCCGTCTATGTCCGACCCGAGTCCGGGGGAGGTCATCCCCTCCTGCTTGTAGAGGCTGAGGGACGAACCCGTGTCCGGGAAGTATACGTAAGCCCACATCATCCCCTGGTCGCTGATCTCTATCCCTGCCCATTCGGCCCCTCCCGAGGTCTCTAGCTCGGTCTTCTCCCAGCTGCCATCGGTCTTGTGGAGCACGGAGGTACCTCCCGACTCCCCGGCTAGAATTACGACCGACATGTCAGGCCCAACCGAGATGTCAATCACGCCGGTATCGGATACGGCGACGGACTGGTTGACGTATTCTGTCGACCATGATGCGAGCAGGTCGCAGCTGGAAGAGCAGAGGGAGTAGTTCAATCCACCCCCGTGATTTGGGTAAGCGAGGTGAAAAGAGCCATCGAGCCCCAGGTCCATGGAAAGAGAAGAGTTGGCGGTGGTTCTGCCTAACGTGCCACCCAGCCCCATCGGCGTGCCGAACCCAGTTGCGCCAAGCTCCACGACCTCCACGCTCCCAGACTCCTCCCCAAGAGAGTCGGCATCCCCTAGGTAGGCGACGTAAACGGTACCGTCAGAGGCTACGTCCGTGTCCAGTGAGGCAGACCAGGACCCCTCGACAATTCTGCCAATGTAATTGTCGAATCCTCCGTCATCTGCATCGGTGCAGCTGTTGTTGGCATGCCCCACAGCCGTGCATCTGTAGGCGTCTATGTTCGAGTGGGTCCCCCATCCAGATGTGTAGGATTTCTGCGCGATAGCGTAGATGTCACCGGAACCGTCAACCTCAATGCTTACTGCGTAGATTCCCGAGGTGCCAACTCCCGACGTAGAGGCATACTGATCTGCGGCGGTCCACTCCCCGTCCTTCTTGGTGTAGTAGTGCGCTTGACCGCTATTTGAGTTCACACTCCCGGATGAGACGATGTGAGGCGACCCATCGCTGCCGATCGCGATTGAAACGTCGTGGAGGTAGTTCCAGATGGAGTCGTAGTCCCTAACGACCTCTGTGCTCCATCTGCCGTTGGTGAATATCCCGAACTTCAGGAGCTCGTTGGTCTCGTCGAAGTACGCGATCGCCCCGCATGATTCGGGGGTTAGGGCCGTGGATGTCTTGTTCCCGGTCTGGGGGCTGCTAGAGTCTATGGTGGAGAGTGTAAGGGGGGAGCCCTCGGCTGGTTTGTCACACGGCTGATCCAGTGTCTCCTCAGGGAGGTAAAGCTCCACGTATGCCAGATTGTCCCCCATGTCACCAGGCAGATCACCGTAGTTCCCGCTGACTCCCTGACCAGTCCTCCCGTCCAGACCGGAACCCCAGCACTTCACCTTGGTGTTGTTCATGATGGCGCAGGTGAAAGAATCGCCCGCCTCCACGGAGGTTGGTTGTATGTCGGACCCCAAGTCGACATATGGTAGCAAGTCGCCCATCTGGAATTGGCTGTCCCCTAGGTTTTGTTGGTTTTCAGATCCCAGAGCCCCTCCGAAACCCGATCCCCAGCATTTCATGACATCAGCGGATAATTCATCCCCGTCGTCGAGTATCGCGCATGCATGGTTCTGTCCGACGGAGACGTCATCCACGGTGTATCCTATGCCCAGCTCCAGTACGTGCAGGTTGTCGCCGACCTCGTTCGCCGCGTCCCCGAGATGGGAAGTCCCCTCGGACCCTAGCATGCCGTAGGAACCCATCCCCCAGCATGACAGGTCGCCGTTGTCGAGTACGGCGCATGTGGTGTTGTGGCCCAGGGAGATCTGCGAGGCAGTTCTGCCGGATGGGAGGGCCACTAGCGTCATGCTGGCACCCATCTCCCCTGGCTCATCCCCTATGTCCTCCGTGCTCCCTATGCCCAGCTGACCGAATGCGTTGCTTCCCCAGCAGCCGATCTCCCCATCGCTCCAGAGGATGCAGGAGTGCCTGCTCCCCAGGTCTATTTGGGCGATCCCAGCTCCCCTGTCGGGAAGGTCGACGTGAGGGATCTCGTTGGACCCTAACTGGATGATCGTGGTTCCGACCCCCAGCTCCCCGAAGTCGTTGTCGCCCCAGCAGGCCAATGAGTCCGCAGAGCTGTTGTTTACGATCGCACATGCATGAGTGCCGCCCGCGGCGATTGACGTTGCATTCCAAGTCCCGAGGTTGACTGCTTGCAAGCCCGCACCCATCTCGAGGTAGCCGTCTCCTAGTGCTCCCGAGCCGGGAGAGCCTACCCCCGCCCCTAGGAACTCGTTGCTGCCCCAGCATTTCACGGAGGCGTCGCTCATCAGTCCGCAAGTGAAGTCGTTTCCGGCTGCCACGGAGGTGAAGGTGAGGCCACTGCCTCCGTCGGTGAACATCAGGTACTGACCCATCTCCTCTACCTCGTCACCGTAGTCATCCGTGTTCTCGTGACCGGTTTTTCCATTGGTCCCATCCCCCCAGCACTTCATCTGGCCGACGGTCCCGATGGCGCAACTATGGTCCAAGCCAAGATCAATCACGGAGACCTGTGAGTTGTCGACATCGAACCTCTTGACCTCTGGCTCGAGCTCTGGTGGGGCGTAGTCCCAAGAGGTTAGCAGTAGAAGTTGGGTACTAGCGATCATCAGTAGGACCAGTGCCAGCGCCCTTACCGATGGCCTTGCTTGCGCTCGCATGGTCAACTTTGGTGCAAAACCCCTTTTGATTCTATCCAAAAACCGCTTAGAAATATGGCGTTAGACACCCCTACGGGGTGTCTAGTTTCCCTCGAGCAGGAGTTGTGCCTGTTCGGCCCACAACTGCCTCCTAGCCCTTCCGGGCATATTCTCTATCGCATCGTTTATCTCGTCCGAATCAACCTCGTCCATCTTCGATAGCTGCTCTATCGTGGAGATCCCGAGTGTGTTGAGACGTAGCTCCAGACGGTCGTCTATCCCATCTATCTGTTGTAGGTCATCTTCTCTGTCGCCCGATTCCCCTATCTTATCGAAGTCGATGCCAGCGGATTTGATCCTGATTCTGGCGAGGATGTAGTCCTCCTTTGGCATTGAGTCCCTTTGGGCCTTAAGGTCATTGAGCTTCATCGCGACCTCCTCTGCAATGGCCCTCGCCCTCTCTTCGGCCTCTCGCTTCTCCAGCTCCTCCTTCTGGCGCTCTTGGATCTTCTTTTGACGCCTCTTCTCCTTCTTCTTCTCGATCTTATCCTTGGCTTCCTGCCTCTTTCGGGCCTCCTCTATCGCCCTGTTTTCCGCATCCTCCTTCTTCTTGGATAGCGCCTCCCTCTTCTTGACCGCCTTCTCACGGAGTCTCTGGGCCTCCTTTATGTCGTTCTCGAAGTCCTCACGGGCCTGGGCCTCAGCATCCGCTCTCCTCTGTGCGTCTAGCATGTCCCTCTCTTCCTGCTTGGCCGCATTCTCGGCCTCGATCCTTTCCTTTCTAGCGCTCTGGTACTCTCTTTCTGTGTCTTCTCGTGACTTTGAGGCGCTGTTAGCTTCCGCTTGGGCCTTCTTCCTGCTGCTGATCATGCTGCCTAGCTTCTTTTCGGCCTCCTTCCATGCCTCAGTTTCCCTTTTCAGATCATCCTTGGCCTTCTTTTGCCCATCTCTCTCTTTCTTGAGGCTGGCCTCTACCTCCGACTTTCGCTTTGACTCTCCTTCTGTTCTTTTCTCAGTGTCCTGTGTGAGCTTCTGTTGGTCTGCGGCCTTCTTCTCCGCCTCGGCCCTTCTCTTGGCTTCCTCGGCTACTTGCATCTGGATCGTTTGCCTGGATTTCGTCAGCTCCTCGAACAGCTTGAGTGCTTTGGTCCTCTTCTGTTCGGACTTGGCAGCCTCCTTATTGGCTTCCTCCGCTCTCTTCTTCTCGTCTGCCAGCTTGTTTTTGGCAGCCTTTTCATCCTCTTCCGCCTTCTTGTACTTGCCGAAGGAGGACTTGGCCGATTCGTGTGCTTCTTTTTGCTTTGAACCCGCCTGATCTGCCTCTAGTTTGGCTTTGGCAGCCCTTTCCTGCGCCTGATTTCTTGATGCCTCAGCTTTCTTTAGGTTTTGCATTGCCTCTGTCGCCTTCTTTTGAGCATCCGCTAGGGAGCGCCTGGCCTTTTCCGTGGCGGCCATGCTATCATCCCTGGCCTTTTCGGCCTTGTCGAGATCCTTCTCCGCCGCCTTCTGCTTTTTCTCCGCCTCGGCCCTTTCTTTGGCTCCCTTGTCCGCATCCTCTCTGGCCTTTTTGAGAAGTCCCTCTGACCTTGAGAGGTCTCTCTCTGCCTGCGTCTTGGCTTTTTCTGCTGCCGTCGCCCTCTTTTCAGCATCCTGACGGGGTTTCACAGTCGATTGGTATTCTCTTTCTGCCTTCTTTGTCTTCTCGCTTATGTCCTTCGATTTCTTCAGTGCCTTTTCCTTGGCATTAGTTGCTTCTAGCAGCCTCTTTTCCGCAGCTTGCTTTGCTTCTGTTTCTTCCTTCAGCTTAGATTCGAAGTCCCTAAGCATTTTGGACTCATCCTCTGTTTTCGTCCTGGTCTCTTTGACCAGCTTTGCCAAGCTCGCAATCTTAGCTTTCAGGCCCTTGGTCTGCTCCGATAGGTTTCGCAACTTTGCCTTCTGGGATTCTCCCTTCTTTGTCTCGGTCGCGAGGATTGTCTCGACCTTCTTAAGTTCTGAATCCGCCTTCTTTTGATCCATCTGTAGTGAACTCAGCTCCTTCGAAAGGGCCGATATCTCAGCTGTCTCTTTACTGATCTTCTCCTTTTCTTTCTCGAGTTGTCTTTGTGCATCTGAGGCTCCTTTCTTTGCATCCTCCAGATTTGTCTTTGTCGACTTTATTTGCCTCTCTAGGTTATCCAACTGCTTGGTGTTCCCGCTACCAGATTTCTTCTTTCTTGATAGTTCTGACTCGGCTTTCTTCCTTGCGGCCTGCTCGGTCCTGAGCTGCCTTTCAGTAGCGGCTTTCTCCTTTTTGAGGTCAGTGATTCTTTTTCCCGTGTCAGCGGAAGATTTGCTCAGACCCTTTAGCTCCTCATCTAACTTCTTTCTAGCCTCCTTGGCAGCTTGGAGGTCCTTTTCCGCTGCGGCCCTCTCCTTCTTCGCTCGCTCCTCTTCTTTCTTCTTCTGTTCCAGGGCCTTCTTCTCGGCATCGACCTTCTTCTTGGCCGCCTCTGATGCCTTCTTCTCGGCATCAGCCTGCTTCTTTGCAGTTGCAGCCGCCTGCTTGTCTTTGGCCGCGTTGCCTCCCTTGCCGTCAGCCATGGGGGGTCTTGGTAGTCCGGCTATATTTAGGATGCGGAAGGACTACCCCAGTGAATGGTTGGCGGCGCCTTCTATCGACTTCAGTTCAATATTGATGGTTGCAGACTAATTCCGTTGAATTCCCTCGATTTCAACACGTCGATAACGTAGGAGGCCTTCTTCATGTGGACCTCGACAGTTGACTCAGATTCCCCGATGTTTATCTCGCCTATGGCCACCTCTGGAATTCGTGCCTCTTTCTGAATCCAATCGGCCAGCGTTAGTTTTGATGCCTTTCCTTTGCCGAGTGAAAGCTTAACTTTGACCATGCCGAAGCTATCTGATATCTCATCCCAGTCATCTTTTAGTTTGGCCATCTCCTTCCCACCCTCCGGAAGTTCGGGGGCATCCACGACTGGGATGCTCATGCCCCATGTGTTCGCAATTTTGTCCAGAAGGCCCATTTCCGTGCCCCCTACGAAGCTCCATGATTGGCCGGACCTCCCCATTCTTCCGGTTCTTCCGATCCTGTGTACGTAGACTTCGGTTTCGTCTGGTAGGTCGTAATTAACCACATGCGTTATTCCGTCAACATCCAGCCCTCTGGCAGCGACATCCGTGGCGACCATTATTCTGCTCTTCTTGTCACGGAACCTTTCGAGGATCCGCTCCCTCCTGTTTTGAGGCATATCACCGTGTAGGGATGAGGATTTGACTCCATGCCTTTCCAGCCTCTCATATAGCATGTCCACCATCCTCTTTGTGTTTGTGAAGATAAGCATCTGGTCTTCACCGCCCATGTTTGAGATTATCCTTCCAAGCGCCCACATTTTGTTCAGACGACCCACCTTGATTGCGAATTGGTCAATTTCCGGGACTTCAACTTCTAGATCCTCGCTCATAACGTGGAAGGGATCTTTTGTGAATTCGATTGAAGCATCTAGGACTTCCTGAGGGAAAGTTGCGCTGAATAGCATTGTTTGCCGCCGGTTTGTCATTTTTTCAACTACCCACAGAACGTCAGGGAAGAAACCCATGTCCAACATCCTGTCTGCTTCATCCAAGCAGAAGATTCCTATCTCTGATAAATGGATGTGACCTCTTTTGGACATGTCGATCACCCTTCCGGGGGTGCCTACGATTAGGTCAACCCCTCTATCGAGAAGCTTCGCTTGCTTGTCTATGTCCGTTCCACCGTAAACGGTTTCGATTGTGAGGCCTTTATTGCCCTGTAAGGCGCCTATCTCTTCTGCTACTTGTACTGCTAGCTCCCTTGTAGGGCAGAGCACGAGAGCCTGAGTCTTGCCAGAGGGTTTACAAGATTCAATTATGGGAATACCAAAAGCTGCTGTTTTCCCAGATCCGGTACGGGCCTGTCCGACAATGTCCGTTCCCGCTCTGGCTACGGGTATTGCTTCCAACTGTATCTCAGTGGGCTCATCCCAACCCATTGAGTCTATGGCATCAGCGATATGCCCTTCTAGTCCCCAGTCGTTGAATTTAGGAGGTGACATCGTTCGCCCTCAGGACCAAGTCTCAGCGTCTCTGATGTCCTTTTGGAGCTCCCCCATCCAGTACTTCTTGCAGTTCTCCTTGGTAAGGAACTGGTCTTTGCTGGAGAAACCATGGTTGTAGTGCCCTTTGTCTGCGTTTGCCCACTGATCCTTCCTCCGTTTGTGGAACTTCTGTAGAACGTGGTTCCTCATATACTGTCTGAACTTCAGTGCCTTGATTCTGTTCTCCCCTTTGGGAGTGACCCCGTCCCATAGTTTCTCGAAACGAGCCAACTTCTCGTCGAATTCATCACTCATTCGCTTCCCTCGCTGGCCGCCCGACCTGACGGGTGTTTATCATCCTCTCGCATGCTCGGAGATCTTTCGATTGACTCCTCCTCGCCCTCTTGAGGAACGTAATCGACAGGGGCCAGCTTCCTATTTTTCTCCTCCTCAGTTCCCTCGAAATCTAAGTCTGCGGCAAGGGATTTCAACCTCTTTTTCAGACCCGGGTCTTTCTCACTCTTCAGTAGATCGCCAGCCGCTTCCCTGAGTTCTTGACCCGATAGTATGATTGTCATCTGACCTATGCATGCCCTCCTCATCTCTAGGTTATCGTCAGCAGCTCCACTTAGAATCATCTGAACCACTCGTGGACTTTGTATGTCCAGTTTCTTTAGGGCCTTGATCACGGATTCTCTGATTAACCGATCATTCTCACCCATAGTGGATTCGACTAGGATTGCAGCCACCCGGGGCTCGACGTCAGCAAGGATCGATAGTGTCTTTGAAGCGTTTCTTCTTACCCTAACTTCTTGGTCAAGAAGAGACCAGCTAATCAAATCCCAAGCCTCCGCACCACCCTTATTCGTGATTGTTCTTAGGATCGATGACCCTCTAATTCTGAGATCGTCATCATCCTCCCTGATTATTTCATCAAGGTGTAGGCAACCCACTTCTGGCCATTCCTTAGCTGCTAGGTTAAGGGTCGTAAATGCATTGTCCCTATGTGATTTCCTTGTGTCTCTTAATTCTCTTCTCAGAATTTCCTCACACCCCGATGGAAACAATGGAGCAACCTTCTGTAGACATTCCATAGCCTCTTCCTGAACAGGTATCTCTTCATCCAGAAGCCTGTCCGATAGGCAATGGAAAAGGATCCCCTGCCTTCTCAATGCAAAAGAAGGAAGTACCTTCAATGCGGCGATTCTCACATCTGGAAAGTCGTCTTCAAGCGCATCAACTAAAGCCTCGTATGCCTCCTGAGTCTCCTTTTGAGGGGTCATACTTAGTGCCTTTATGGCGTCAATTCTCCCCAAAGTCAGAACCCTTCCGTCAACATTGACCTCTACTTTGGAAAACACTCCAGTCGATAACGGCAAAATATCGTTCACAGGGAGAGCCTGCCACGGCCCTCTCGAGGGTGCTAATGCTGCCAAACCCTCTCTCTTTCTCTTTGATTTTTGCTTCCTGCCTATTCTTTTCCCTGTTCTTGGGTCCCTCGCAACGTACTCTCCCGGCAATAAAATCGGATTTCCATGACCCTATGGTTCTTGAATCAAGCGCGAAAAAGCTCTGAGGAAATTATCAAGCACGGAACTACCAATGCAAACCCAGTCGACATGTCCCAAGAGGCTGAAAACGAAATCTCGATGCTTCTCTCCATTTCGTTCCACGGGGTCGAAGGATCGGTACTCAGCAAGGGGGATCTTGTTAGGATGTGGTCACTGGATCTGCAGTGGTTCAGCCCCGAGTCTTCATCACAGCTCGTAGAAAGACTGCTTAGGTCTGGTTGGCTAGTAGGGTCGGATAACTCAGTTTCTCCTAATACGAACGTCTCAATCGTTCAGCCAGAATTAGGTTGGAGGCCTTTTATCGATAGGCTCGAGCATTTCCCGAGCCCTCCAAATGAAAATATTCACGACTCCAATCCAAAGGAGAACGCTCAAGATCCCTCGGAGGTAGTTGTCAAAGGGAACTCCTCGAGTGGCGAATTAGGGTTGCTTCCTATTTCTATTTCGAAAATGTCGGGCCTGGACAGGGAAGAGGTAATTAGGAGGGCAAAGAGAAAAAGGATGGCACTTGGATTAGTCTCCCTAAGAATGGCCATGCTCTTGTTGGCCAGAGAGCAGAACCTAGAGATGGATGATCTGGTCGACTTATGATTTCCTCAGCTACCATTTCTTTCTGTCCGGACTTCTGCAGCTAAAAGGCCTGGAAGTACAAGCAGGGCCAGAACTAAGGAGAATGCAACCGAGATAGAACTAACCACTCCGAAATCTCTGATCACTGGGATCGGGGATAAGAGCAAGACCATGAATCCACAGATCGTTGTTCCGGCCGACATTAGAAGTGCTGAGCCAGTATTCGCATACATGTCCTTCATCGCTGGCCAAATTGCCATGCCACCAGCTCTATTGGCCTCAAATCTCCTCCAAACGTGAATCGAGTAGTCTATTCCCAGGCCGATGGTCAAGGCGGTGATCATTATTGTCAATACATTCCAGTTTATCCCTAGAATGGCCATGGAACCAACCACCCATGATCCAGCTAGCCCCACTGGAAGAATAACAAGAAGCGACTGCCCCACTCTCCGTGTTAGGGAGGCTAGCACCATCAGGGATACGGCAAGGCTGATGGCCGTGGAGCTCACGATTGAGGAAATAAGCCCAGAAAGTACATTGGATAGGGTCATTAGATCGCCCACAGCATAAGCTCTCCCCCCGGTGTCCTCTGAAACAATCGAAGCTTCTGCCTGCATTTCTAGAGATATTAGATCCACCATAGCGCTGTTTTCAGCCTCGACGTCGATCCGTATCCTGAGAAATTGTATTGCCGTGCCCTGGTCGTTTAGGGATGCATGATGGGAGGTCCTCTCAGACCATGTATCGCCCCTAAGCTGGTCTCCTATGGTGTGATTTGTAATCAATGACGAAATGGCACCTGCGAAGTCCCCCTCGACGAAATCTTCCGAGGGAGCCCAGTCATCCCCAAACACTTCCATGTTGTGTTGCTCCCCAAATCCTGGATCCTGCTCAATTGCATCCCCGATCACAAGATATATGCTATCATAGGATGGCCATTCGTTGCTAGTTCCCGGGGCCTCCGATACCACAACCCCTGGCATTCTCGGCAACGAGTCTTCCAAATCGCTCAGTGCCTCGATTAAGTCTCTCTCACTGCTAAATGAGTCTTCTCCAACTTCTGGCTCTATTAGAATGTAAACCGATTTCAATGCATTGATTTGGTAAGATTCGTAGAGCTCGTCCCTGACCTCCATCACCTCCATTTCATCTTCTGAGAGGAAATCGGTCAGTTCGAAACTGGTATCCAATCCACGCATTGCAACAACAACCGAACCCGTTGTTATTATAGCAACGAACAATAGGACAAGAGGGGCGTTGGCCCTTTGAAATTCCGTCGCCCTGTTTGCCACGCTCTTGAGCTCCATCCCCCTATTTCTGGAAGCACCCATTGTCCTCTCAGCAAAAACATGCATCGCCCCCACAGTGACCGTGCTTGCGACAAAGGCCGACACAACGCCTAGGGCGAGAGTAATTCCAAATGTCCTCAAAGGTGGAAGTGGTGAAAATGAATTTGCCAGGAATGCGAAAACCGTTGTTATCACCGCAAGTAACAAAGCTACCCTCAGCTCCATGAACGCCTTAACCCACGCCTCTGCGGAGCTGTTGGACTCTTCCTTCGCTTTCTCGTAGCCTCTCTGAAGGTGAATAGAGTAGTCTATCCCTAGTCCAAGAACAACAGGTGCGACTGCGATTTCTAGCACCGAGAATCGCATCCCAGCTAGATTGATGATACCATACGTCCACACCAATGAGGCGAGAAGCGCGATCAATGGCGCTGCTACCATTGTTATGGATCTGAAAGCCAAAGCTAACAAGATTACAACAACCATTACTGCTAGAAATATCAGCCACACTAAATTGTCAAGCGTTGAATCGTTAATGTCGCTACTAATCAGGCCGTCAGAAATTACTCCATATTCCAAAATAGAGTCACGGTCGAGAAGTTCCCTGATACCTTTAGCGTGAGTCTGCTTCTCCTGATTGCTCAGATTACCGTCTAGCTCTACCAGCCAGAGGGTACTGCTGGCTCGAGGTGTTGGATTCCCTTCTTCGTTTTCTAACCAATTGCACATTGGTTCGTAGTCTAGATCATGATGCAGCATAGCAGAAGAAGCGAATGCAGCAGTAGCGATTGTACGCTCATTGCTTCCAATTGCATCACCGCATTCTTCGTTTTCGAGAACTGTGCTTAACATCTGGTCCCAGTCCTGAAAATCAGTCAAATTGCCCGTGTAATTCCTTTCTTCTAGGAACCTCTGAAGAATCTCAGCGGCGTTTATCTGCGAAGTGATTACACCCCCGTGGTTCAGTGAGTAATCTCTAACTCTTGCATGATCTTCTGCTAGTTGATGAAGCGCGCCCATCTCCAAAATATTTGGGACCTCGTTGCCACTAACGTTTGCTTCTACGTTTATGTAAATCAAATTTGGAGAGGCGCCCAAGGCAGTCTCTATCCTGCTCTTTCCTTCATCCGCCTCGGTCTCTGGTGCGAAAGACTCCAAATCTGTCGTGAATGTAGGAAGTGGGGTTAATGTGTAAGATAGAAAAATCGTCATAAATAGGCTGACAAAAAGTATCGGGGCGGACAATCTTTCCAAAGACTCCGAAATCCTAATTGTCACAGCCTCGGAACCTGACATCGAACGACCCCAAAACCTTCCGATGTAAAACTTAGGGTAGGTTTGCTAGCCTGAAGTGTTCGCTTTGACATGCAAGAACTCAAAAGGACCAGGCTAGTGGAGCTATTTCATATGCCAGTCAAAGTATTGAAGAATGAGGGCCGCGAATTGAGGATTAGGGTCATAGACGGTAATCACACAGAGCTACAGATGTTCAGGTCCCGATTAAATGACAGGGATGATGTAGAATATGCAAACTACTTCCAGAACCATCCAGACCTAGACGATCCTGAGTTGTACATAAGGACCGCCAAGGGGAAGAAGGCAGATAAGATCCTGAAGGATATTTGCTCAGAGATAACGAAGGAATTCTCAAACATCAAACTCTAGAGGGGTGATTCCCTGAACGGGGAGCAAATCGAGCATTATCTTGGACTAGACAATTGGGTCTTTCCCGGTGATGGCATTGGTGGTCTACTTAAGACAAGAGTAGAGGACTTTAGGGTCGAGGAAAGCTCAAAGATACCAGCTTTGGATAATAAGGGCAGATTTACAGTAGTCAGAGTGACAATGGTTAATTGGGAGTCAAATCGTTACTTAAGGAGATTAGCACGTGCATGTGGAATTAATAGAAACAGAATCTTTAGCTCGGGAATAAAGGATAAGCGGGCGATCACCACTCAAGTACTCGTGATTGACGCTCCTACAAAAAAGGTCGAAAGTGTCAAAATTCCCGATAGCTCTATAGAAATTCTCGGAAGAACACACCAGAAAATGACCATGGGGGGTCATGATGGCAACCGGTTTACGATAACTGTAAGAGGGTGCTGTGATTCCTCGGGTTCCCCCATAGACGCTAAGGAAGCAATGTCTAGGGTAAACAAAATCCGAGTGGGCCTTTCCGAGACATTAGGGTCAGATTCATTCCCTAATTGGATAGGACCTCAGAGGTTTGGCTCTACTAGGCCTGTGACCCCTATGGTGGGTATGGCAGTTCTGGAGGGCGATTTCGAGAAAGCCGTAGATCTTTACGTGGGTATGGAAGGGTCAAGAGAAGGGGCGGAAGCAGAAAACTTCAGATCATCTTGGAGGGAAAAATCAGACCCTAATCAATCTCTTGAAATTGTTCCAGACAGACTAGGATATGAGAGAGCGATTCTTGAGCATCTGGTAAAAAAGCCCGAAGACTTCAAGGGCGCGTTTGAGACTCTCCCAAAGTCACTGCAATTGCTAATGATACACTCCGTGCAATCTCTGGCGTTTAATCACTCGCTTTCCTCGAGAATAAACTCCGGATTGTCATTGATAGAGCCTGCAGTCGGTGACCTAGTCGCACCCCTCCAGGCAGGGGGAAGGGTAGATGTCGGAAAGATGGCAATGGTCAGTGGAACAAATCTCCAAAGATGCATAAGGAATTGCCGACTCGGAAGGTTAGCGGTTACTGGTACACTGCCAGGAAGGGAGGCGACTTTCGCTGATGGAGAGCCAGGGAAACATGAATCAGCAGGTATCGAACAAGCAGGCTTGAATTCTGTTGACTGGATAGTGCATGCAATCCCTCGACTTACTACCTCGGGGACTAGAAGGGCTCTTTCGGTACCTTTCAGGGATTTCAGTGTAGAGCAAGCCACAGAGTCAAACTCACTTTCAACCAGATGGGAAGAAGGACCGACCAATGGGGATAGGTGGCATCCTGATGGTGCCTGTTTGAGGTTGAGATTTACCCTTCCAGCTGGGACCTATGCCACTGTTCTGATGAGGGAATTGATGCGGTCCCCCCTTGACCACTACTGATCAAAGCCTTCCCATTTCCAAGGCTTCTATTTGTCCGACCAAATCGTTAGATTGCCGGACTTTCTCTTCGAATCCATCAACAATCCCCTCTCCTTCTCCAAGGACTGCTTGGACTTCTATGTACATCATCCCAAATGCCAGAGGCTTTACTTCGACCTCCTGTACCTCATCAAAACTAGCGATAACTTCGGCTATTGAATTGTAATCAGGACTACCATCCTCTGGTTGATCGAGTGTAACCTTGTACTTCACTACGACGTGACCCATAATAATACCTCATGGCCCTTCGAATCCGCACTTTGGGCATACATATTTCACGGCCTGCAGCCTACATCCCCGACTTCTGCCGATCGGAGTAGAGCATCCCGGCATGGGGCAAGGGAAGGAGGTGCTCTCGCTGCTTACCAGTGGCGTTCCAGACGACGCGCATACCAAAGCTCTTCCACTCGACTCTGTCATAGACCATCCGCCGTAATAGGGTCCCTTTTTAGGGTTGATTGTGTGAAATGGAATCCTCTTCTACTGATTTTGGTCATTATCCTTCGAATTAATTTGAAAAGACTGAACCAATCAAGACCAACATGGAGGAGGAAGAAATCACGCTTAGCGATGGAAAACTCGACTTGGGAGATTACGTGACTGACGAGGGGGGGATTTGGAGCCTGAGGGACGTGGAGAAGATCAGGGGCTGGAATAATATTCAGTATGGGGCAGGTCTTTCAGGAAAAAATACTCCTTCCAGAGGATTGTCAATGAATAGGGCCTACATCCCGCCAGGTGGTGTGGCAAAAGCGCACATTCATGTGGACTTCGATGTGATGATTTACTTGCTGAAAGGAAGTGTAAGACACGAGTATGGTCCGGGCTGTAAAAAGTCTGTAGTTCATAGTGAAGGCGACATGTTCTACATTGAGCCAGGCCTTCCTCATGAGGTTTTCAATTGTTCAGAAGATGACTGGGTACATGCTATTGTATCACGTTCCGATGCATCGGAATGGCAAAATATCGAACCATATGATAGAGACTCAGAAGTATAGTTATTCCCTTTTCTCAATCTTCCTGAATCCGACCAATGAATCATCATTGGTCCCTTGGTCACGCTCCACAACAATTCCGATGTTTCCTAGATGACGTTGTAAGTACTCCATGGCCGTTTTCCCATCCCCTTTATTTTTTTTAAGTCTGTTTTGGCAAATTAGGTATGTTTCAGATGAGGCAGTCCTGCTTGCCGTAGGTGAGAACCTGCCGACCGAGGAGAA
>MDSW01198997.1_pt1 | contig 16595 bp, 16 predicted proteins | sample 811171 | NCBI WGS metagenome assembly MDSW01 (sample SAMN05326641, study PRJNA326480) | marine metagenome | isolation source: seawater | place: Atlantic Ocean: North West | collected 2012
ATTTCTTTCGCTCCTACCGCTGTTGCAATTACAACGGTTTCCCCACATGTTGCGATTATAGCTCCATCAGCTTGTCTTGCTATCTTTCCTGTCTCTAGTGTTATTTTTTTTCCATTTATTTCTATTTCTTCTTTGTGAACTTTAAACATTATTTCCTTAAATTTAATTGTTTTAAAACTTTGTTGTATGAATCAGGTTTTTTCCTTTTAAGATAAGCTAAAAGTTTTTTTCTTCGGTTAACAGATTTATTTAAACCCATAGTTGAATGTTTGTCTTTTTTAAACTTTTTAAAATGCTCAGATAATTTTTCTATTTTTTTACTCAATAGTCCAATCTGAACTTCAGCAGATCCAACATCTTTAGAGTTGATTGCTAACAACTTAACTATCTCGTCTTTTTTCTTTTTCATTTTCTTTCTCTTTTTCTTTATTTTTTCTAATTAATCTTTCTATTTTCTCAGCATATTCAAAAGAATTGTCTTGTACAAATGAAAGCTTAGGAAGAAACTTTATATCAAGTTTTTTTGACAATGCCTTTCTAACAAGATGAGAGAATTCCGTCAATATACTTACTGTTTTGTCCATTTCCACACCTCCTAATGGAATCACGTAGGCTCTAGCAGTCTTTAAATCTGGGGTCATTCTGACTTCTGTGACAGTTATAACTTTTGTATTAATAGAAGGTATTTTTGCTTCATTTCTAATAAAAATTTCACCTAAATTTTGTTTAACCAATTCACCAACTCTAAGCTGTCTCTGGCTGTAGGCTAAAGCATCTTTTGCTTTTTTCATTAAATTTTTCTCTCAATTCTCTCTGCCTGGTATGACTCTATTATATCTTTTTCTTTAAAATCCATAAAGTCTTTCAATCCTATCCCGCATTCTAAACCTGTCTTCACTTCTTTTACAGCATTCTTCTCTCTGAATATACTTGATATTTCACCGTCATAGACAACAACTCCATCTCTCACTAATCTTGCTTTAGATTTATTTTTTATTTCTCCATCAATAACTTTTGATCCAGCTATTTTTCCAGCTTTTGATACCTTAAATATTTGTAGAATTTCTGCTGATCCGGTTATTGTTTCTTTTATATCTGGCTTTAATAATCCTGACAGGCTATTTTCTACAAATTCAAGAGTCTTATAGATTATATTATAATATTTAATTTCAACATTTTGTTCTTCTGATAATTTTTTGGCTTCTCTATTAGGTTTCACATTAAATCCTATTAATAATGCATTAGAGGCTTTAGCAAGGGAAACATCTGTTTCATTTATCATGCCAATATCTGAAAGTATAATGTTAGGTTTTACTTCCGGATGTTTAATATTATTGATAGCATTTTTTAAAGCTTCGCTAGAACCTTGAACATCTGATTTTATTACAATATTAAGTTCTTCTTTATTATTTTTTTCTTCAAATAAAGTTGTTTTATCTTTTGCTACTAATTTTTTTTGTGAACCGGGACTATTCTCCTTGAATTCTGCGATTTCTTTAGCTTTTTCTTCGTTGTCCGTAACTAAAAACTCCGCTCCTGCAAAAGCAGAATCATTCATTCCAAGTATTTCAACTGGCATTGAAGGTGAGGCCTCATCAATATTTTTTCCTTCATAATTAATAATTGCTCTTACCTTCCCCCACGTATTTCCACATACGAAGTGGTCTCCTTTTTTAAGCAATCCATTAGAAATCAAGATTGTTGATACTGGTCCTTTTCCTTTATCAATTTTTGATTCTAAGACAACTCCAGACGCTGGACCAGAATTTAAAGATTTTAAGTCTAAAATTTCAGACTGTAAAATGATAGTCTCTTTAAGCTTGTCTAGATTTGTTTTTTTGGTCGCAGAAACTTCAACAAATAAAGTATCTCCGCTTAAATCCTCGGCTATTAACTCATACTGCATTAAATCATTTTTAATTTTACTAATATTTTTATTTGGTAAGTCACATTTGTTAATAGCTACAATTATAGGAACTTTTGCAGCTTTAGAATGTTTGATAGCTTCAATTGTTTGAGGTTTTATTCCATCATCGGCTGCTATAACTAAAACTACTATATCTGTAATTTTTGATCCTCTTGCTCTCATTTGAGTAAAAGCAGCGTGGCCAGGTGTATCAATAAAGGTAATGACCTGATCTTTTTCAGTTTTAACTTGATATGCCCCGATATGTTGGGTTATTCCGCCATATTCTCCAGAAACTATGTTTGTATTTCTTAAAGAGTCCAGAAGTGAAGTTTTTCCATGATCAACATGGCCCATAATTGTGACAACTGGTGGTCTCTTCTTAAGGTCTCCTTCCAAAATATTTTTTTTCTTATTAATTTCTAGATTAGGCGATTCTTCTAAAATTGCCTTATGACCAAATTCTTTAACTATGTATTCGGCAGTGTCTTTGTCGATAACGTGATTAATAGTTGCTACAACTTTCATATTGAACAGAAACTTAATTATATCAGTGGATTTTTCTGCCATTCTATTTGATAATTCTTGTATTGAAATTTGATCAGGAATTTTTACATCTCTTATAACTTTCTTAAATTCTTTCTTTTCATCACTTCCTGTAACTGTTTTCTTTTCTTTCAACCGAGCTCTCTTTACAGACGCCAAACTTCTCTGTTTAATCTCTATTTCCTCAACATTTAAGGCTCTAGAGATAGTAAGTTTAAAATCTCTCTTATCTACCGGCCCCTTTAATTTTATTTTATTTTTTTCTAATGGCTTGTTCTCCTTTTTAATAAAATCTTTTTTTGCTTGCTGCTCTATAAATTTTCTTGCAAAATTCTTTTTTTTAGGATTAAACCTGTTGGATAGGCTCATATTGTGGCCCGATTTTTTTGAATCTTTTGAGAACTTAAATGGTTTTTTTTTATTTATTGAGAAAGACTTCTTGCCTTGAGTGTCTATAGATGATGGGTTAACTTTTTTACTAAAATTTTTTGATATAGTTAAAGTTTTTTTTTTATCTAATTTTTTGTCCATTTTATTTATATACTATATTTCTAGCCGCCATTATTAGTTGATCTGCCTCTTCTCTTGAAAGAGAGAACTCTTCTAAATATCCTTCTATTCTAATTTTTTTTCCCTTAATCTCATCAAAACCTCCTATCAATTCATCTGAAGATAAGTCGGCAAAATCACTTAGCTTTTTAATATTTCTCTGTCCTAAAAGAACCAACATTCCTTGTGTTATTCCTTTAAGATTAATTAAAGAATCCTCTACACCAAGATTTTTTAGTTTTTTAGAGATTTCCTCTTTTTCTTTTATTAAATTCTCACCAGATCTCTTTATCAATTCATTAGCAGTATCCTCATCGATGCCATCTATTTTTGAAATATTCTCAGGTTTGGCTTGGGCTATTTCTTCTATGCTCTGAAATCCTTCAGAAACCAAAAGTTGTCCTAAAGTTTCGTCTACTTCCAGATTTTTAATTAAAAGTTCTGTTCTTTCTTTAAACTCTACCTGTCTTCTTTCTGAATCTTCTTTATCGGTTAGTATATCAATTTCAAAATTTGTTAGCTTAGAAGCCAGCCTAACATTTTGCCCCCTTCTTCCAATAGCTTTACTTAGATTGTCTTCGGTTAAAATGACATCAATTCTCTTATTATCTTGATCAATCAAAACTTTTTGAATTTCTGCTGGAGATAAGGACTCTGATATTAATGTAGGAAGATCTTCAGTCCATTTAATAATATCAATTTTTTCACCATGTAACTCGTTAACAATAGTCTGAACTCTGCTGCCTCTCATTCCAACGCAAGCCCCGACTGGGTCTATAGAACTATCTTTAGAATTCACACATATTTTTGCTCTGCTTCCAGGATCTCTAGCAACAGATTTAATTTCTATCACGCCTTCATAAATTTCTGGCACTTCTTGAAAAAATAGCTTAGCCAGGAATTGAGGATGAGCTCTAGATAAAAAAATTTGATGTCCTTTTATTTCTTTTTTTACCTCATAACAGTAAGCCTTAACTCTGTCTCCTGTTTTTAAAATTTCTCTCGGTATAAGTTCGTCTTTCTTGATAACACCTTCTGCTTTTCCCAGATCAATAATTACATTTCCGTATTCTAATCTCTTAATAATACCGCTTAATATTTGACCTTCTTTATCTACAAATTCTTCATACTGTCTGCTTTTCTCTGCTTCTTTAACCCGCTGGCTAATAACTTGTTTGGCGCTCTGTGCTGCTATTCTTCCAAAATCTACTTGTGGCAAATCTTCAAATATCTTATCCCCGATTTTAAAATCTTTTTTATTATCAATTGCTTTTGCATCATTTAAGGTAATTTCTTTGCTAAGATCTTCTGGTTTTTCAACTATTTCTAATACTTTTTGAATTTTTATTTCACCAGTTTCTCTGTCTATAGTCACTTGTATAGAATTGTCATTTCCAAATTTTGTCAATGCCGCTTTCTGGATTGCTGTCTCCATAGACTCTATAACTAATTCTTTATCTATAGACTTTTCATTAGCAACTGCTTCTGCTATTCTTAACAACTCTGACTTGTCTAGTCCTCTATTTAACATTTTTTCCTCTTTAATTTTAAGTATTCCAAAAAAAAATGGGCCATGGCCCATTTTTGAAATTTCAATAATGTATTATTATATATATTAAATATTAATATTTTTTCAAGATTTACTTTATAAAAATGTCTTTTTTGTCAGTTTTTTCCCATGAAAACTCACCGTTATTTGATGGATCTCTTCCAAAGTGACCATACGCTGATGTAATTTCATAAATAGGCTTATTTAACCCTAAAAGCTCTCTTATTCCTCTAGGTGATAAATCAAAATTTTGGTTAATTATTTTTTTTACATCTTCTGTTTTGTTTTTATCTTGATCAGAAAGTTTTACATAAACCGAAAGTGGCTTGGATACACCAATCGCATAAGCCAGCTGAATTAAACATTTATCTGAAACACCTGAAGCAACTACATTTTTTGCAACGTATCTTGCAACATAAGCTGCTGACCGATCAACTTTAGTAGGATCTTTTCCTGAAAAAGCTCCTCCTCCGTGTGGTGCAGCGCCACCATATGTGTCAACAATAATTTTTCTTCCGGTTAAGCCGGTGTCGCCGTCAGGTCCTCCAATAATAAATTGACCTGTTGGATTAACATAAACATTTTCTTCGTTTAAATCTTTTATCAATTCTTTAGGTATAGATTTTGATATGTAAGGATAAACTAGATCCTTAACTTTTTTTTGATCAAGATCTTTAGAGTGTTGAGTAGAAATAACTATTGAAGTAACTTTTTTTGGCTTACCATCATCATATAACATAGTAACTTGGCTTTTAGAATCTGGTTCGATACCTTTAATAAGACCTTTTTTTCTATCTTCTGCCATTAACCTTAAAATTTTATGTGAGAAATGTATTGGAGCGGGCATTAAGTCTTTGGTTTCTTTACAAGCATAACCGAACATTATTCCTTGATCTCCGGCTCCTTCATCTTTGTTACCTTTAGAGTCAACACCCATTGCAATATCTGAAGATTGCTCGTGTAAATGAGTTTCTATATTTGCTGTCTTCCAACTAAACCCTTCTTGATCATAACCTATATCTTTTATACATTTTCTAACCTTTTCAACTAATTCGTCATGTTTAATCTTTGGACCTCTTGTTTCTCCGGCAAGAACTACTTTATTAGTTGTGGTTAAAGTTTCACAGGCAACTCTTGCATGAGGTTCTTTGGACAGGTAAGTATCAACAACCATGTCAGAAATACGATCACATACTTTATCTGGATGACCCTCTGAAACAGACTCGCTTGTAAAAAAATAATTATTGTCAGTCATTGTAATTTTTTTCTAAATAAAAAAATGATGAATGTATATGTAAATAAAAGTATAAAAAATATCAAATCATTTTTGTTTTTAAAATTACTGTTAATTAGTGGAACATTTAATTCTATATTGCCAGTTTCGTTTGGTTCTAACCTTTTTATTACTATTCCATTGCTGTTAATAAAAGCACTAACACCCTTATTGGCAGATCTCAATGTAAAGGTATTGCTTTCAATTGCCCTGAATATAGCTTTAGCGAAATGTTGATGTGGCCCTATAGAGTTACCAAACCATGCGTCTTCGGAAACATTTACAATTATGTTAGTTTTTATATTGGAGTTTTGCGTTAGTTTAGGAAAAATTATCTCATAACATATCAATGGAAGAATATTTAAATTATTAAATTTAAAATTATTTTGGTTACTTCCTGTTGAAAAAGAACCATATCCATAAGTGATCTTTTTCAAACCAATTTTTTCCATCAAGTATTCAAAGGGCAAAAATTCACCAAATGGGACAAGTTTTTTTTTGTCATATTTATAAAGCACCTCAAGCTTATTATTTACAACTACAAGGCTGTTATAAAAATTTTTTGATTTATCGTCTTGGGTATTAACACCAAAGATTATTAAATGATTCTTAGAAAAATTTTTACTAAAAAAATTTGAAAATTTTTTTAAATCTTCTAGATAAACGCCAGCAAATATTCCCTCAGGCCATACAAAAACAGTCTTCTTATTAGGCTCAGGGTCGCTATATCTAGCAATCTTTTCGATTGTATCTTTTATTTCTTCCTCACTATGAATATATCTCATATCAAAATTGGGTGAGATCACTTTAAAATTTACAGTCTGCAAGGTTTCTTTTATAACTTTTTGATCGTTGTTTATTTTATAGGAGCCATAAATATAAAATGAAAAAAACATTAGTAAAAAAGTTAAGAAAACAAAGTATTTGTACTTATTTTTAAAAAATAATATTGCTGGAGAACAAAAGAAGATTATTGAGATTGAATTAAAAGCATAAAGGCCGATAGGATTTAAAATTTGAATTATCTCAACAAACCATGACCATGAATAAGACCATAAATTCCATGGAAAGCCTGATAAAATTTTTCCTCTTAAATAATCTGTCAGAGAAAAAATTAGACAAAATAAAAAAAAGGAAGAATAGTTATTTCTCATGAAAGGACCAATAAATAGAGATGCAAAACCAAAAAAAAGTGCCAAAGACAAAGGTATTAGTATTATTGAAAAAGGTATTAATATTTTTAAATTTTCATCAAATGTCAGTGAATAAGAAATCCAATAAGTTCCTGAAAGGAAAAAACCTGTTCCAAAAAAATAGCCTATAAAAAAAAGATTTCTTAAATAAGGTTTTTTTCTATAAACATTTTTTGATCTTCTTTGGACATAAGTAATTATCAAAAATAAAGCTGGTATTATTATGAAATTTATAAATGTAAAATTAAAAGGTTGAAAGCTAAAAACAGATAAAAGGCCTAGAAAAAAAGGTAATGAAAAAATTATAAAACTTCGACTATTTAATGTTTTTTCCAACATCATGTAATTAATTTAAATAATTTATCTTCAACTCGCTTCATTTCTAGATAGTCTTTTTTGGACTGATGACTATATCCTAATAAATGTACAAAACCATGTAGCCAAAGTTGATGGAATTTTTTTATTAAATCTTTATCGGTAGAACAATTGATAATTTTATTTAAATTGACAATTACGTCACCGAGATAAAAATTTGATTTTTTTTTTAATAATTTTTTTACTTTTTTTTTTTCATAAAATGGGAAAGATAAAACATCAGTAGAATTATTTTTTTTCCTGAATTTTTTATTAATTATTTTTATTTCCTTATTGTCACTAAGAAGCAGAGAAAAACTAACATCTCTATTTTTAAAAAAATTGTTTTTTTTATTAAGTAATGTGACCTTTTTTTTTAAATAAATATCAGGATTCTTGATATGTTTTCTCCAGCTTTTATTGCTGACAAAAACATTAATTTTTATCATTAATATTTTTTTGATAGGCTTGGATGATTTTTGAGACTAAAGGATGTCTTACTACATCTCTATGATCAAATTCTATTGTTTTAATTTCTTTAATTTTACCTAAAATATTTTTTGATTTTATTAAACCTGAATTAGACTTATTAATTAAGTCTACTTGAGACGGATCGCCATTAACGACCAGCTTGGAGTTTTCTCCAATTCTTGTTAAAAACATTTTTATTTGTGTTGATGTAGCATTCTGAGCTTCATCTAAAATTGCAAAAGAATTTTTTAAAGTTCTGCCTCTCATAAATGCTAGTGGTGCTATTTCTATTTCTCCTGTATCTATCTTTTTCTGTATTTTTTGAAAGCCAAATAAATCATATAAAGCATCATACAAAGGTCTTAAATATGGATCTACTTTATCTTTCATATCGCCTGGTAAAAAACCAAGTTTTTCTCCTGCTTCAACAGCAGGCCTTGAAAGAATAATTTTTTCAACCTTTTTTTCCATCAACATTGTAATTGCAACAGATACGGCAAGAAAACTTTTACCGGTTCCAGCTGGTCCGAGGGCAATAACTATATCATTTTCCTTTAATGCTTTTATATACTGAGCTTGTCTCTCTGACCTGGCTATAACAGACTTTCTTGGAGTTTTGATTAGTTGGTCTAGAGATTGAATATTAGAATTACTTTGATCTTCAATGTTTCTTTTCACAGATAAAATTATATCATTCTTTTCAATTAAATTTGTTAAAATAAATTTATTAATAAGAAATTTTATTGCCTCAAAAACCTGTTTAATTTCATAATCTTTTCCTTTTATTGTGAGTGAGTTGCCTCTAAAAAAAATATTTGTTTTTGTAAGTCTTTCAAGTTCTGTCAGATTAGAATTAAATTCTCCTACAATCGCCATTAGTATATTGTTGTCAAAAATCTGAATATTAAATGTTTCTTTGTCTATTTTTTTAGATGTGAAGCTTTGATTAAGTTTAGTAATTTCAGACATATTTCAAGCAGCAAATTCTCTTCTTTTATTGCTAAAAATAACTTCAGCAAAAAGTGTATTTTGATTAAAATCATTAATTTTTACATTAAGAATTTTTCCCGTTAGGTTAATTTTACTTTCAACCACTACCGAATCTCCGTATTTGTCTCTTCCAAAATATTTTTCTTGTCCTTCTAATTTATTTTCAAACAAAACTTCAGAATGTTTGCCTATAAGTTTTTTCCTGTAATTTGTTTTTATCCTTTCTGAAATTTCTTGAAAAACTTTCAGTCTTTTCTTAGATAAATCCGTATTAATAATATCTAAATTTGATGCCGGAGTTCCTGGCCTAGAACTAAAAACAAAAGAATAAGAATTGATAAATTTAATATTTTTCATTAGAGCAATTGTGTTATTAAAATCATCTTCGTTTTCTCCAGGATAGCCAATTATAAAATCACTTGAAAATTTAATTGAAGGTCTTTTTCTTTTTAATTTTTCAATAATTATTAAATATTCTTTGATATTATGCCCTCGGTTCATTAATTTTAATATTTTTGAAGATCCACTTTGAACTGGCAAATGCAATAAAGGCATTAATTTATTACAATTTTTATAAGTCTCTATTAAATCATCTGTCATGTCTTTTGGATGAGAAGTGGTATATCTAATACGTTTTAAACCATCATAACTATTCAATTCTTTAATCAAATCGGACAATCTATATTTTTTATAACTATAAGCATTAACATTCTGACCTAGTAAAATTATCTCCCTTGAACCATTTTTTATAAGTTGTTTTGCTTCTAATAAAATCTCATCAAATGATCTGGAATATTCTGCTCCTCTTGTGTAGGGAACTACGCAAAAACTACAAAACTTATCGCAACCTTCTTGGATAGTTAAAAAAGTAGAAACTCTTGAATCTGTATTTCTGATCAAATTTAATTGATCAAATTTTTCTATTACATCAAATTCTGTATTATTGACTTTATTTTTTTTCATTTCTATTTCTTTGATTATATTGGGTATAGAATGATATGATTGTGGGCCTACCACTCCATCAATATAATTATCTCTTGCTAACATTTCTTTATTTTCAGCTTGAGCCACGCAGCCTACAACTAACAATATAGGTTTTTTTTTGTCCTTAAATTTTTTTCTTATTCTTCCAATGTCATGATAAACTTTGTCTGTGGCTTTTTCTCTTATATGACAAGTATTTAATATGTAGCAGTCGGTATCCAAAATATTTTTTGTTGGGTGATACCCAATAGATTTTACTAAGTCTAGAATACGATTACTGTCATATTCGTTCATTTGACATCCAAAAGTTTTAATAAATATTTTTTTTGACAATTTTTTTATTTCTTAATTTTTGAACCATAAAGCTCTAGCTTATGGTCTAAAAGTTTGTAACCTAGTTTTTCTGCTACTTTTTTTTGAAGTCTTTCTATTTCCGGATCAACGAATTCCAATATTTCTCCACTGTTAATATCAATTAAATGGTCGTGATGCTCGTCCGGTGATTGTTCATATCTTGCTTTTCCACCTTTAAAATCATGTTTCTCTACTATTCCCGATTCTTCAAAAAGTTTTACAGTTCTGTAGACTGTAGCTAAACTAACTTTTTTATCAATATCGATAACTCTTTTGTGTAATTCATCAACATCAGGATGATCTTTTGAGCTAGACATCACTTTAGCTATAAGTCTTCTTTGGTCAGTTAGCCTGACACCTTTAGCTTTACATTTTTCTTCAATATTACTCTTCATTAATTTTGTAATTTAACTCAAATAAACAGGTTTAATCAATTTATTTTCTAATAAATTATTTTTTATTAAAAATTCAATATTTTTCAGGTCAAATTTGGTTAGAAGTGAATCTTCATAGCCATAAAGCTTTGCCCCTTTTGAAATTTTAATTCCTTTTGCAATTGCCAAAGATGTCCTTATAGTAGAGAAACGACCTGGCCCAACATTAACAATAACTGAAAAGTTCTTATTGATTTGGGCATTATTTTTTTTTAAAAATTCCATTATATTACTAACAAGAATTTCACTATTTTGAATATTAGTTTGAAATTCTTGAATAAAAAAATTATTATTAACCCTTAACCCAACTGAGTCATTTTTACCAATGCAATTAATTATTAAAAAATCTTTTATCATTCTATCATTTATAATTTTTTTACTCGTTTCTAACAAATCTTATTCTTTGTCAAATAATATTGATGATTACGGAATAATCTCTCTTATGTATCATAGATTCGAAGAAAATAAATATCCATCAACAAATATAAAAATGTCTGATTTTAAAATACAATTAAACTTAATTAAAGAATCAGGATTTACCTTTGTAAATCCTGATGACTTTAAAAAGGATCTTGAAAATAAAAAAAATAGTAAAAAAATTTTATTAACAATTGATGATGGTTTTTTATCCTTTTATGAAAATGCTTGGCCTATCTTAAAATCAAAAAAAATACCCTTTATATTATTTGTTAGCACTAGAGAAGTTGGCAAATATGGATACATGTCATGGGACCAAATTAAAGAGATAGACAAGGAAAATTTTGTCCATATTGGAAATCACAGCCATACTCATGAATATCTGGTTGATAGAACACCTGATGAAATTCTGAATGACCTGAACAAATCAATATTAATCTTTAAAAAAAATTTAGGATACAATTCTCATTTTTTCTCATATCCTTTTGGGGAGTATAGTATTAAATTTAAGGAAATTGTTAAAGATCTTAATTTTAAATTCGCTTTTGGACAACATTCTGGAGTGATAGATGAAACAAAAGATCCTTTGGAACTTCCTAGATTTCCAATAAATGAAAAGTATGGTGAGATAAAAAGATTTAATACTCTATTAAACACTTTACCTTTTAAATACAAAAATATTACACCAGAAGAAAAATATATTAATGATAAAAATAACCCTCCAGAGGTTACTGTGGAATTTTTTAGTGATATGAAAAATATTAAGCTTATAAATTGTTATTCTAATGAAAAAAATAAATGGCAGAAATCAGAAATAGATTTTATCAATAATCATAAAATTAAAATAAATTTAAAAGGAAAATTCACCACTGAGAGAGGTCGTATCAACTGTTCTTTAAGAGAAAAAAATGGTTTGTGGAGATGGCTGGGTATGCAATTTATAATATCTGAAAAATAATTTTTATAAATTTAATTCTTTTTTAACTACCGTATTGGCCAATGTTACATTTTCAAAATCTGTTAATGTGTTCTGCGTAATAATTTGAGATAATATTTTAGTATATTCTTTTCCAGTTTCTGCATAATTATCAAGTGTGTGAATAAGTTTTAATCCAGAAATAGATTTTGATCTTTTTCTTAAAGAATATCTTTTTTCCCTAAATGATTTATAGCCCTTATGTGTGTTAAGATTGTTTTTATAGGCTTTCACTGAAGCTCTTAAAATTGGAAATTTTAAAATCTTATGAGTCTTTTCTTTGCTTCTGTCTAAGGGGGCAATGCCTGTACCCGTCCAAGTCCATTGACCAAATATTGCATTTCCTTCTAATGCAAACCTTGATGTTCCCCATCCACTTTCTTTAGCTGCCTGAGCTAAAGCTATAGATACTGGAATAATGTCCATTCTCTTGTTTAACTCTAAAATATCTTCTTTTTTAATTTTGTATTCTCTAAACTTTTTATCAAGCCACAATTTTTCATTTTTATTTCTTGCTGCATTTTTCTTTTTAATAATCTTAACAAACTTATATCTATCATTTAAAATTTTCTGATTTTCAGCAACTACTAATGGAAGAATAATTTTTATAAATGTATCTTTTTTAAGCTTAACATTTGAAATTTCATCTAAATCTTTAGGAAATTGAGTAAAATATATAGGTCTGACTCTTTTTTCGCTTCTTACAGTTCTTAGGTCATATTGCACATCGTCAAATAAATTTAAAACAGTTTCTGTCTTTAAATTTAAATTAGGTAATACAAACTCCTTAACTTCTTTTTTTGGTTCTTTTTTTTTGGGAATTTTAGCTATCTTTTTCTTTTCAGGTTTTTTCTTTGGAGCATCAACAGTTGATTTTTTTGGTGTTTCTTTTAATTTTTTTTCATCCAGTTTTCCTTTAGAGAGAGTTGTTGTAAGATTGGCTTCTTTTATAACATCTGCAACATTAAATCCTGCTATTACCACAAGAATTAAAAAAACAAAAGAAATTGAAACTGTAACAAATTTGTTTGCTGTCTTGTCCTGAGATCTAAAATTGTAAATTGTATTTAATAAATTTATTGTTCCTTTGCTGATAGCTGAAAAAAATTTTAAAACTCCTTTAAAAATTAAAATTAAAAAATTTGCAAATCCTTTAATAATAGATAAACTTAATTTTAGACTACTTTTTCTAAAATCTAAAATAGACTCACCAATTTTATTTCCCGTAGAAAAAATAGGTTTTGAAATTTTTTTTGCTTGTATCTCTATTAGGCTTTTATTAATTTCAGTTGGTATTGGAACTTTATTCTTTTTCAAAATATGTTCTAATTGTGGGGTAGTTAAATGCTTTTTATTTTTTGAATAGTTTTTAACTTCAACAACTTTGTATATGGAAGCAAGCTCCAAAAGTTTTTCTCTATAACTTAAATTTTTTTTCATATTAAATTGCTTCTACTGATTTTACTTCTTTTACATAATGGCAAAGAAGGTTTTGCACTCCTTGTTTTAAAGTCATTACCGAACTTGGACATCCAGAACAACTTCCTTGAAGTTCAACTTTTACAACTCCCTTTTCAAAAGATTTAAACTTTATATCTCCTCCATCTCTTGCTACAGCCGGTCTTACTTTGCTATCCAAAATTTTTTTTATTTTTTTTATTGTTTCACTAGAATCTTTGTCTAATTTCTCAATTTTTTCATTTTTATTTAGGATTGGTTCATTGTTTTTTTGAAAATAATCATTGATGTGCGATATTACAGTCGGCCTAATAGAATCCCATGAAACTTTATTGTCTTTCTTAACTGTCAAAAATTTATCTGAAAGAAGAACTAATTCAATGCCACTTATGCCAAGAAGATTTCTTACAAAATTATTACTAATTTTATCTTTATCTCTTTTTTGAAATTCTTCTGTACCAACAGTAGAAATAGTCTTGTCAGAAAGAAATTTCAATGAATCTGGGTTAGGTGTTTGTTCAGTCAGTATCATTATGTTTATTACAATATTAAAATTAAATAATATAATTTTATATTACAATAAACCTACTATTTCACGTATCTTTTTTAAGTTTTCCTCAGCCTTTTTTGAGGCTTTTTCCTGTCCTTTTTTTAAAAGAGCTTCCAAAAAAGTCCTGTCATTCATCAATTCTCTTATTTTTTTTCCAACAGGACAAATAGTTTCAATCAAAGCTTCAGAAAGCTTATTTTTAAAATAAGAAAATTCTTTGCCATGCATTTCTTCTAAAACTTTCTTTAAAGGATCTTTAGTAATTTCTGAATATATATTAAGTAAATTTAATGCTTCTGGTCTTTTTTCTAATTCTTTTTCACTTTCTGGTATTGGAGCGGCATCTGTTTTTGCTTTTTTAATTTTTTTTAAAATATCGTCAGCTGTATCTTTAAGATTGATCCTTGAATAATCCGATTCTTCAGATTTGCTCATTTTTTTTGTTCCATCTCGTAAACTCATAACTTTAGAAATATTTTTTTGAATTAATGGCTCAGGTAAAGGGAAAAAATTTTTACAATTAAAATCTTTATTAAATTTTTGTGCTATGTCTCTACATAATTCTAGATGTTGTTTTTGATCAGCGCCTACAGGAATATGTGTTGCCTTATACAAAAGAATATCTGCGGCCATAAGATTTGGATAAATATAAAGGCCAACGCTTGCTTTTTCCTTATCTGAGCCTACTTTATCTTTAAATTGTGTCATTCTGTTTAGCCAGCCCAATCGTGCCACACAATTCAAGATCCAGGCTAGTTCTGCGTGGCCACTGACAGATGATTGATTAAATATAATACTTTTATTTGAATCTAGTCCTGTTGCTAAAAAACCGGCAGTAGTTTCGAGAATATTTTCTTTTAAATTTTTTGGATTTTGGAAAACTGTTATTGCATGTAAATCAACTACACAATAGATACATTCTATTTCTTTTTGAAGTGAAACAAAATTTTTAAGAGCACCTAGATAATTTCCTAAATGAAGATTACCCGTTGGTTGAACACCAGAAAAAACTAATTTTTTGCCATTGCTCATTTTAATTTGTCTTATAGTTTTTAATTTTTAATAAACCAAATAAATAACAAGATATTAAATAAATTGTCGTTGCTAAACCTATCATAATTAATAGGTAAATGGACTTATAATTGTTGCTATAAATTAGTTTATCCTCAAAAATATCTATTCCGTAATATAAAGCAAACGACATAATAACTGTAGAAATAGCAATCTTTAAAAAATTAAATAAAGGTAACTTTTTTAAAAAAATAAATTTAGATTTTGACAATAAAATTAAATATAAAAACACAGTTATCCATGTTGATATGGAGGTTGCTATTGGAATGATTATAAATCCTACTTCTTTAAAATAAATTACACTTATTGAAATATTAAGAACTACGCTAAATAAAGATAAATAAAATGGAGTTTTTGTATTATCTCTAGCAAAGAAAAAATTTGATAAAATTTTTATTAAAGCAAAGGCTGGAACACCATATCCAAAATATTTTAAAGCGTTTGCTGTCATGGTCACATCTTCTTTTGAAAAAGAACCATATCCAAAAAGAGCGTCTATAATTTCTCTAGATGCCATTATCAAACCAAGACTTGCTGGTATTGAAAATAGAAAACATAATTCTATAGATTTATTTTGTATAGCATTTGTTTCTTCTACTTTTCCAATTTTTAAACTTTTGGATAGAACGGGCAACGATACAGTACCTACTGCAATTCCAGCAATTGCTAAATTAATTTGATAAATTCTATCTGCATAATATAAGTAAGAAACAGCTCCAGCCTCAAAAGAAGCTATGATTGTGCCAACTAAAATATTAATTTGAGTAACACCAGAAGAAAAAACACTAGGCAAAAGTTTTTTAAAAAAGAATTCTATTTTAGAAGTAATTTTTAATTTAAAAGAAACAGAAGGCTTATAATATTTTCTACTAAAAATTATTAAAAATATAAGCTGTATTATACCAGAAAATGTAACTCCATAGGATAAATTTAAAGCAAAATTTAATTTTAATAAAAAAGAAATTAAAAGAATTAAAATTAAAATAATATTTAAAATAATAGGTGCCGCTGCAGCAGCTGCAAATTTGTTATTTGAATTTAAAACACCAGCAAAAAATGAAGACAAACTTACAAAAAATAAAAAAGGAAATGTTATTCTTGTAAGCTCAACCGCTAGTTCAAATTTTTCCGAATTTTCATAAAAGCCTGGTGCAATTAAATAAACTAAATAAGGAGTAAAAATTTCAAAAACAAAAACTATAGCAAGTAATATTATAATTAATATAGACAGAACGTCATCGGCAAATTTTTTTCCATCAGCTTCATCAATTGTTTTTTCAGACGTATAGCTTGGAATAAAAGCAGCATTAAATGTTCCTTCAGCAAATAACCTTCTAAAAGTATTTGGAATTCTGAAAGCTACAAAAAAAGCGTCTGCAAAAACTGATGCTCCTAGAAAAATAGCTATCAATATATCCCTTATGTAACCTAAAACCCTACTAATTAAGGTATAAAAACTAAAAACATATGTTGAAGATAATAAATTCATAATTAAGACAAATTATTAGTGATTAAATACC
>MDSW01050226.1_pt1 | contig 16591 bp, 7 predicted proteins | sample 811171 | NCBI WGS metagenome assembly MDSW01 (sample SAMN05326641, study PRJNA326480) | marine metagenome | isolation source: seawater | place: Atlantic Ocean: North West | collected 2012
CGCGATCGCGGTCGCCGCGGACGTGAACGCCGCGAGCTCGTCCTCCGCGTCGGGGGGCTCGCCCTCGGCCTCGAGCGCGAGCCACACGAGGCGAGCGTCCGCGGCTTTGTTGTCCGCCGCGGCGTGCACGAACGTCGCGCCGCCGGGGGCTCTCGGCCAGCCCCCCGGGGTCCGGCACGCGAACCGGTGCCCCAAGACGTCTCGCACGGCCTCTACCACGTTCACGTGCCCGCCCGCGAACGCGGCGTGGAGCAATCCCGCGACCTCGGGCCTGGACGCTTCGTTTCCTTTGTGCTTCATCGTCATTAACATGCGGGCGACGGCGGCGGCGCCCGCGACGCCGGCTCGGCGGAGCATTGCCTCGCGGCTCGGCGGCACCGGGTGGCGCTGGAGGAGCGACTTGACCGCCGTCGTGTCGTCCGCGCGGAGGGCGTCCGCGAGCTGGCGGTTGAACCCCGCGTGCTCGGACGGGACCTTGCGTCGCTTTCCGGTTTTGGCGTCGACGACGTCGATCGCGTCGTCGATTTCGTCGTCGCCGCCGCCGCCACCACCGTCGAACGCGCGGCTGTCCGGAGGCACCACCCCGGGCGGCGCCGCGGGACGGATCCTATCGTCTAAGCGCGTCACGTACTCGCGATCGTCCTCTTCGTTCTCGTACCCGATGAACTCGTCCATGACGAGCCAATCGTCGCCGTCTTCGCTGTCCGCGCCGGCGGCGTCTTCGAGCTCCTGCGCCTTCTCGACGTCGTCGTCCACGCGTTGCATCGGTTTCTTCGACAGCTGATCGATGTGACGTCTCCACACCTCGTCCTTACGTTGACGTTTCGCGGAGACGCGCGTCTTCGCGGTGATCGCCGCCGCCGCGGTGGCCGCCGCGGCGGCCGCGCCGTCGTCGTCGTCGTCGTCGTCGTCGCCGCCGCCGTCGTCGTCGTCGTCGCGAAGGAGCGTCGAGCGCCGGGCGACGCCGCGTCGGCGGGGGGCGACGGCGGCGGTCTCGTCGTCGTCGTCGTCGTCGTCGTCGTCGCTCGACACGACGATCGCCGCCTTGCGCTTCATCCTACCACCGCCAGAGCGTCCGCCGCGAGGCGAGGCCCCCGACGGCGACGCGTCGTCCGCGGGGGCAACTCGCGGCGGCGGCGGAGGCAAATCGTCGTCGTCGCTCGAAGTCGGCGGCGCCGCCGCCGGGTCGCGCGGGCGGTCGGCGGCGGCCTCGTCTCCTTCCTCAGCCTCCCCGCGCGCCGGCTGGCTCTCTCCCGATCTGGATCTCTCCCCGTCGCTCCCATTCCCTCCCTCGCCGTCCTCCTCCTCGTCGGTCTCCTCGCCGTCCGGTCGGATGAAGTCGTCCATGTCCGAGGACAGATCTTCCTCGCTCGAGACGCGCTCGGCGTTGACGCCGGCGACGCGCACTTTCGAGCGGTACTCGTAAAACCTCCGATCGACGGCCCCGGGGTTGTACTCCGGGACGTACTGCGGGGATGATCGGCGGCGGGAACGCGTCGCGCGCCGGAGGTCGCCGCTTCCGCCGCCGCCGCCGCCGCCGCCGCTGCGGGTGTTCGACCGCGGCGGCGCGAGCGCCCGGAGATTTCCGCGACTGCCCGCGCGCGCGTCCGAGTCCGAGTCCGAGTCCGAGTCCGAGTCCGAGTCCGCGCCGGGAGACGGCGATCGAATCCCTCGCTTCAGGTTCAGCTTCGGGGGGGTCACGCGCGAGGCCAACGCCGCCGCCGCGGACGCGCGTCGAGGGCGACGCGCGGACGACGGCCCGCCTGCGCCGCTCGCGCCGCGGGCGCCGCCGTCGCCGTCGCCGTCGTCGTCGTCCGATGACGACTCGAGCACCACCTTCCCTCGCTTCTTCTTCGCGCTCGAGGACTTCTCGCCGCCGCCGCCGCCGCCGCGACCGCCGTCGCGCAGGGACTTCCCCGCGACGACCGCCGCGCGCTTCCCCGACGACGGCCCCGCGCCGGCGCCGCGGCGTCCGCGGCGATCGCTCGCCTCGTCGGACGACGCCTCGGACGCGTCGTCGTCGTCGTCGGACGACGACGACGCGCTCGCCGCCGCCGCGCGTCCTCGCCGCCGCTGGTTCAGCGGGATGTCGTCCTCCTCGTGAGTCCCGTCCGGAGCGCGCGGGTCGAAATCAGGGTCGCTGTCGGAGTCCGCGCGCGTCCGCATCGCGGGCGCGCGTCGTCCGCGCGGCGGAGGAGGCATCGGCGACGTTTTCGCGCCCGATCGTCGCTCGGGCTTCTCGGCACCCTCCGCCCCTCACCAGCGCGCGCTGTCGTGATGATCTCGCGGCGCGGTGGCGCGCGGACGCGGTTCGCGTACTACTACGACGACGTCTCCGTCGAGCGCACCGCCGCGCGACGAGTACTGACCGCGCCTCGCCCCGCGCGCCGTCGTCGTGCGCTCCGAGAACAGAAGGAAGTTAAGCGACAGTTTGTCTCTTCTCGTTGCGTGAGTCATCGTTGTTGGCGCGAGATTCCGTCTCGCCAGATCCGCGCGCGCGTCCGCACGCCAGCGCCGCCGCCGCACACGTCCGGGAGGCACAGGGAGTTCCTAGCTAGACGCCGCGATGCCGTGCCAGGCCGCGATCGACTTCGCGTCCAAGGCGGTGGAGGCGGACAACGACGGCGACATCGCTCGCGCGATCGAGCTCTACGACAAGGCAGCCGCGGCGCTCGACGACGCGGCGAACGCCGCGCCCGCGGACGAGGCCGCGTCCATGCGCGCGAAAGCGACCGAGTACCGCGCCAGGGTCGCGAAGCTCCAGCCGAAGCTCCAGGCGGAGAAGATGGCCGCGATGGCGTCCGGCGCCGCGGCGCTGCAGCAGGGCGCGACGGTCGCGTCTCAAGCGCAGAAGGGCGTGAGCACCGCGGGCGGGTACTCCACGATGGCGGGCGCGGGCGCCGTCGCCGCCGTCGCCGGGCTCGCCGTCGTGGGCCCGATCACCGCCGTCGCCGCGGGCACGGCCGCGGTGTACGCCACGACGCGCAAAGACAACATAGGGGACATCGCGCGGACGACGGGGAAGTACACCGCGTCCGCGGCGAGCGCGGCGAAGGCGTTCAACGACGAGCACGACGTCACGGGCAAGCTGTACGAGTGCGGGAAGACGGCGGCGGCGAAGCTGAAGGAGGCGAACCAAAAGTACGGCATCACCGGGAGGTTATTCAGCGCCGCGAAGACGGGCGCGGCGAAGGCGAAGGAGATCAACGAGAAGCACGACATCACCGGGAAAGTCGGAAGGGGCGCGGCGACGGGGTTGACGAAGGCGACGGAGTTGATGGGCGGGGGCGCACCAGGGGGCGACGACGGGGAGAAATTGAAAGCCGACGCGCTCCCGAGCGCGCCGCGGTGACGAACGGCGAAGGACCGCGAAGGACGACGCGGCGCGTCGCGCGCGCGAGCAATGAGCACGTCGTATACAGTAGTAGTGTGCCTCGTCCATTTTGTAACGAGGGTGAGTGAGTAGTAACAGCTAAGTTCCCAGCGAGTCGCGTCGACGCCGTCGCGAAGTCTCTCTCTCGGCCGCCGTTTCGTTCCGTTCTTTCGTCGACGCGTCCGCATCAACGCATCAACGCGCCCGCCCCCGCCCCCTCCCCCGTCCGCGCCCGCGTCCCCTCGCCCCCGCCCCCGCGCCGGGCTTCGCCCCGGGCTTCGACTTGATCTTCGGCGTGTCGTCCACGAGCAGCGTGTCCAAGTTGAGCGAGTCCGGGAGGATGTAATACCGAATGTTGTTCCCTCGCACGCTGAGGTGATCCATCGACACCGGGTTCTTTCCCTTCAGCGTCATCTTCACGTTCTTAAGGTGCGTGTTCATGCTGATGTCGACGCCTGCGATGAAGACGAAAGACCCATGGGGGAGGGTGGGGGTCAGCGTGATGGGCGGCGTGATGGGTCGCGCGGAGAAGAGAGCGGGAGGGGCGAGCGATCGATCGCGCGCGGCGCGAGCGCCCCGTCCTCGAACTTAGGGTTGATTTCAGAAAAACGCGCGAGACGCGCGCGCCGTGAACACGTCGCGCGCGGCGCTCCGATCGACGAAACGCCCCGGGTTTGAGCGACGACGCACCCATGATCGTCCCGTGCACGACCGTCCCGTTCTTCAGCTCGATGGTGCACGTCTCGTGTGAGAGCTTCTGGAGGAACCGCACGAGCTTCATGGTCTCCGGTGTTTTTCCTCTCCCTCAGCGCTTCCCGCGATCGAGCGCGTCCCCGGTCTCCCCGCGCGATCCACCCGCGCGACGCTAGTCGACCCGCGGTGCGATCTGCTTCGCGCGACGAACGGTGTGAACGTTCGTTTGTCGCGGCACTGAAGCGTGCGCGTGCGACGATGCGCGTGCGGGAGTGGCGAACCGCGGAGAGGGGGTCGCGGCTTAAAATGCGCCTTCGCGCTCGCGACTTGAAACGGAAAGTGGCAGTGGGCGCCGCGCAGCTGCCGCGCGACAGAATGTCCTGTCCGCGAGTGACGTGTTCCATCGCGCGCGTCGCGGTCCCGCGTCAGTGCCTCCGCGCGCGAGCGGGCCGGGAACTCGCCTCCGCGCGTCCGGGGAGGAAGGCGATGTGTTCCACGGTCGCGCGCGCGGCGCTCGGCGCGGGGACGACGACCCCCCACGCGCGCGGCGAACGCGACCGCCGCGGAGATCGTCGTCGATGTCGTCGCCTTCATCGCGCGTCTCCGCATCGCCCGTGGATCCGTTCCCCTCCCCGCGCGTCGGCGACGCCGGAGCAGAACGCGAACGCGCGCGCGAGCGGCCGCGCGTCCAAGTCCAGGTCCGGCGACGCGCGCACGAGATACGAGCAGACGTGGGACGGAACCAAGTACGACATGACGTCGCTCGGCATGTGGGACGACGCCTCCATCGACGGGCCGTCGTGCCTCCGTCTCCCGCCGCTCCATCTGTCGACGCGCGCGGAGCTCGAGGAGGTGTACCTCCAGGCGAAGAACACGTACTTCAGCGGGCAGCCGATCGTGGATGACGCCTTCTTCGACGCGATCGAGACGCGTCTGAAGCACCTCGGCAGCGACGTCGCGAGGAAGTACCCGCGATGCTCGCGGCGCGACATGACGGTGTTCGGCGACGCTGAGGCGGATTACGAGCAGATGGGCGCGCTCGCGGCGACGTGGGCCGGGTTCGTGTTCTTAGGGATAGCGCTGATGGGGTTGGACGTGAAGAGCGCGGTCGACGCGGGCGCGTTAGAGGGCGTCTTCGGCTTCGGCGGCGGCGGCGGGGACGGACCGGGACTGGGACTGGCGGAGACGGCCGGGACGACGCGGCCGGCGGCGCGGGCGCCGATTCTCGCCGCCCTCGGCGGGTTTCTCGCGCAGACCGGGTGCGGGAAACTCGCGTCCCTGCGCGATGGGAACACGATCGCGATGTCGGGCGACTGCCCAAACTGCGCGGAGCGCGTGTACGCGTTCTTACCCGCGAACTCGGCTGCAAAGACGGTGAAGCTCAAGAGCGACTGTCACGTGTGCGGGAGAGGTCTGACGTTCGCCGCGGACGTCCAGAGTTCGAAGGACGCGCCGTACGGTAAGGTGGCGAGCGGGCGGATATACTTAGTGTCCAGGACGGACGATTACTACGACGGGGGGGCGGCGCCGCGGTGGCCGCCGGCGAAGGCGAGAGCGAAGGAGGAGAGTGGGGGGTTGTAGGCGTAGGGCGACGGACAGTCGACGGATGGTTCGCGAATTTATTTTTCGTTTCTCGTCAGAGTTCTCACCCTCGCGGAAGTTTCGAGCTACCTAGGTCGCGCGCGGCAACGGCAACGGCGACGGCGACGCGTCCTTCGATCACTCCCCGCCCCCGTCACCGCCGTCGTTGTCTGACTTGATGAGCTTGAAGTACGCGACGAAACAAATCGCGAAGAACAGCATCGCGATGATGCCGTACAGGAGCAACTTGTTCGCCGCCGCGCGTCGTCCCATCGCCGCGAGAATCTTCCTACTCCTCGCGATGTTATCATCCGCCCCGTGCACGTTCTCCCTCGCGCTGCTGATCGTCTCCCGCTGCCGATGCAGATCCTGCAGGATGCTCACCCCGAGCTCCTCCGTCTCGAGCAGCGACTTCTTCCCTTCCCGTATGCGATCCCCCGTGCTGTCCAGCCGCGCCGTCGACTGCAGCATGCGTTCGCGTTGCGACGACGACGTCGGCGCGCCCATGTCGTCCAGCTCCGCGCCCGCGAGCAGCTGCGACCGCGCGTTCGATGAACTGATCGCGCGCGCCGCCACCTGGCTCTCGCGTTTCAGCCGCTGGAGCTCGGACTTGTAGTCCCTCAGCTTCGCGAGCATGGGCGTCTTCACCGTCGGGTCTCGCAGCGACCGCGCCTCGAGGTCCATGCGACGGACGAGCGCCTCCGCCTCCGCGACTTCCGCGTCGACTTCCGCGATCTTCTGGCTCTTCGCGGCTGCGATGAGAGCGAGAGAGGGAGAGGGGAGGTCAGCGGGTGGGTGGACGCGCGGGCGCCGACTTCGAGAGCGCGGGAGGGAAAGGGGGATCTCGCGAGTTTCAACGACTAGGACGCGCGACGCGGACGCGGGCGGGGCGCGGACCTCCGTCCAAGGACGGCAGCGACGCGGTCGCGCGGTTGATGGACGCGGTGTACTCCAGGAACTCTCTCTCGTAGCCGTCGAATATCTGTTCGAGGAGGGAGCGTGGGGGGAGGCGCGGCGGGTGAGTCGGGGGACGAACCGCGGAGGGAAGGAAGTCTCGACGCGACGGGCGTCGGGCGTCGGGCGTCGGGCGTCGGGCGTAAATCTCTCGGGGAGGACGCGCGCGGCGCGAGCGAGCGACGACGACGGCGAGCGAGAGCGCGCACGCACGTGACTCATGACGGCGAGTGCGGACGAGCGGCGCTTCGCGCGGTGCGATCCCCGAGTCGCGGCGTGCGCGCGTGCGTGCGGCGAAGTGCCGCCACGCGTCGCGTTTTTGTTGACTCGTGCCTGTCGTCGGGCACACGCCTCTGATCCAGTCATTCTTCCGTCTGATGATCTCGCGACTCGCGAGGTCCGAGGCGTCGGACGCGTCGCGATTGCGGTCTCCGCGCCATTGGCCCCTTCGCGGGGCACGCGAGCGAGAGCGATGAAGAGCGTCAAGAAGATGCTCGGGAAAGGCGGAGGCGGCGGCGGTGGCTCCGGCAAGGGCAACGAGCCCGCGGCGTGGGAGGACTTCAGCGCGTTCACGAACACCGCGCCGATCGCGCCCGGAGGCGGAGGCGGAGGGGGAGGCGGTCGGAGGCACGACGCGATGGCGATGGGCGCGGGCGCGCGCGCGAGCTCGATAGAGGACGCGGAAGGTCCACACCCGCTGACGAAGGCGTGGGCGGGGCGGATAAAGAATGCGAAGGTCCGCGCGGCGTTCATGGACGAGCCGATCGCGGGATACACGAGCGCGCGCGACCTGAAGGTGCTCTGCGGGACGTGGAACACGAACGGGAAATCCCCGCCGGCGGACCTCGACGTCTCGCGCTGGCTCGACGCGAGCTCGCGCCCGGACGTCGTCGTCGTCGGGTTCCAGGAGATCGTGCCGTTGACCGCGGGCAAGGTCCTCGCCCTGGAGGACGACAAGGCGACGAGGGAGTGGGAGGCGATCATCGAACGCGCGCTGAACGACGCCGCGACGACGGCGACGACGACGGCGGCGGCGGCGGCGGCGCCGAAAAACGCCGCTGCGTTCGCGAGCGACACGTCGTGGCAGCGCGCGGGTCAGCCCCCCCGAACGCAGACGCCGCAGAGCGCCGCGGGGTGGACATCTTTCGATTCACCCGGCGTGAGCGGCGGCGGCGGCGGGTGGACCTCGTTCGACGCCCCGGCTTTTCCCGGCGCGGCGGCGGCGGCGGCGGGGAGAGACCGGTACATCCGCCTCGCGAGCAAACAGCTCGTGGGAGTGTACATCACCGTGTACGTGAACGCGTCGACCGCGGAGCACACGCGCGACGTCCGCGTTCACACGGTATCGACCGGGTTTAACATCGGTCTAAACCTCGGCGGGTTTAAAACCCCGGACATCACGCTCGGGAACAAAGGCGGCGCGGCGGTGTGGATGCGCGTCTACTCCACGCCCATCGTCTTCATATGCTCGCACCTCAGCGCGGGGTCGAAGGAAGGCGACGCGGAGAAACGCAGCGCTGACTTTGGCGAGATCGTCACGAAGCTGTCGTTCCCCGCGCCGCCGAGCGCGAGCAGCGACGGCGTCGCGGAGAAACCCGCCGGCGTCGCCGACGCGCACGCCGCGGTGTGGCTCGGCGATTTAAACTACCGGCTCAACCTTCCGGACGACCGCGTGCGCGCCGCCATCGCGTCCGGGAACTGCGCGTCGCTCCTCGGGAGCGATCAGCTGTTGCTCGAGCGGGCCGCGGGGAAGGCGTTCGTGGGGTGGATCGAGGCGCCAGTGACGTTCCCGCCGACGTACAAGTACAGGCCCGGGACGAATACGTACAGCGGCGCGGGGGACGCGGGCGCGGAGGATGAAAACGGCGGCGGCGGGGAAAACGGCGACGCCGGCGGCGCCCGCGTGAAAGTCAGCGCGAAGGAGGAGAAGAAGAAGCGAACGCCCGCGTGGTGCGACCGCATCCTGTGGCGCGGGAGGGATATACGACAGAACAGCTACGCGCGCGCGGAGCTCACGCAGAGCGATCACAAGCCCGTGCTCGCGGAGTTTACGATCGTCGCGCGCGAGCTGCAGCCGGAACGTCTGCAAGAGACGTTGGATTCGCTCCGCCGCAGACTCGACGCGGAGGAAGCGGCGTCGCAGCCGCGGTGCACGCTCGAGAACCCGCAGGCGGACTTTGGGGATTTGAAACACGGCGAGACCAAGGCGATCTCGTTCCGGCTCGTGAACAGCGGGGACGTCCCCGCGCGGTGGGGCTTCGTCCCCGGGGGCGCGCGCGGCGCCGCCGCGCGCGCGGTGGCGCCGCCGTGGCTCGCCCTCGCGCCGACGGACGGGCAGCTCCTTCCGGGAGAAGAGGTGGAGATTCGCGCGAGCGCGTGCGTCACGAACGACACGCTGCGCGCGTCCGCGTCGTCGCCGCCGGGGGCGAGCGGGGGCGGCGCTGCCGACGCGATGGCGAGGGGACGCGGCGACGGGGGAGGAGGCGGCGGCGGCGGCGGCGGGCCGGGGATGAAATCGAAACCGGGGGAAAAGTCCCCGGCGCGGGCGGGGTCGATCGCGGAGGCTGCGCGCATCGCCGCCGCGCGCGCGGTCGGCGCTGGTCTCGCGACGCCGACCGCGGGCGGCGGCGTGAAGTTTGGCGCGCCGTGTCCGTCCGCGCCGCCGCCGGTCGTCGCCGCGCCCGCGGACCCGCTCGCCGCGATGTTCGAGCTCCCGGATCAGCCGAGCGAGGCGCTCGACGCGATTTTGATCTTGCACATCGAAGGCGGGCGCGATTTCTTCCTGTCCGTGGCGGGGAAGTACATCCTCGGGAGCAACAGCGGGTCGCCGGTCGCTGTTGGGGGGGGGATAGGGACGTTCGGCGGCGGCGGCGGCGGGAGCCCTGTGAGTGGCGGTTCGTACGCGCCTTCGACCACGCCGAATCTCATCGATTTCTAGCTAGACAGTTTTATTGACACCAGCCCGGAGGCGGTTTCACACACCTAAAAACAATCACGCCTCTTCTTATCCACGACGCTTCGATAACCGCCACGCCTGCGGGTCGTTGAAGCGATCGTACAGCGGCTCGAGACGCTCCATGCGTTTCCGCTTTGAGATTTTCCGCGGGTCGCACAGGGAGAAGAAACGCGGCGCGAGCTCGGCGAGCCACCGCGGCTCGATGACGCAGCACTCGCGCATGTATTCTTTGCTCGTCAACACGAGCTCGTGGTACACGATCCAGTCCGGCTGCCGTTGGAACAGACTCGACGCGGGGTGGATGTACGTCGGCGTGTTCTCGACCACGGTTTTGTACCCCTCCTGCGGGTCCTTCTTCGCGCTGTGGAAGAAAAACCCGCTGCAAATCGCGCGGCGAATTTTGTTGAAGTTTCTCCCCGCGGACACGACGTCGAGCTTGTACCGATCCATGATCGTCAAGAGCTGCTTCCGGACGTCCTGGCCGCGTCGCAACGACCGCGCCTGGAGGAAATTCTCGAAGCACCACGGCGAGGAAAACTTTTGCGCTTTCCACGACTCGTACACGGTGAGAAGCGAGAGGTGGTCGCCCTCGGGTTGGAAAAATTTCGCCTTTTTCTGATCCGCCGCCGCCTGCTTCTCGCGCGGGCGGTAGAAGATGTTCTGCGCGGACAGCATCGCGACGATCGTGAGGATCTCATCGGAGCACCCTAAATCCACCGCGGCGATGAGCATCTTGCTCATCGGCGGCTCCAGCGGGAACTCCGCCATCTTCCGACCGAGCCGCGTGAGGAGCCCTTCCTCGTCCAACGCGCCGAGGTTGTACAGCTGTTCGAGCGCGCTCACGAGCGTCTGCGGCGGCGGCGGGTCCATGAAATCAAAGTTCAGGAGGTCGTTGATCCCCATCGCTTTCATCGTCAGCGTCGTCGTCCCGAGGTTCGAGCGCTGGATTTCCGGCACGGACGTTCCGAGCATCTCGTTTTTGTACGCAGACTCGGTGTACAGTCGGAAGCACTTCCCAGGTCCTGTCCTTCCCGCGCGGCCGGCGCGCTGCCTCGCGCTCGCTTGCGAGATGGGCGCGACGACTAGAGAGTCCATGCCAATCTTAGGGTTGAACACCTTCTGCTTCGCGAACCCCGGGTCGACGACGTAGTAGATGCCGTCGATCGTCAGCGACGCCTCCGCGATGTTCGTCGCGACGATGACTTTTCTGCTTCCGGGGGGCGCCGGGTCGAAAATGCGCGTCTGCATCTCGGACGGCAGCGACGAGTACACGGGGAGGATGTGCAGGTCCGGGACGGACGGACCGAGGCCTTTCATGCGCTCGAACAGGACCTGGCACGACGTGTCGATCTCTTCTTGGCCGGTCAGGAACAAAAGGACGTCCCCTTCCGGCTCCGTGAGGTGTATCTGCATCACGGTGATGAGCGCGGCGTCCATGTAATCCTGGCGAGGGAGTCGAGAGGGATGGCGGGCGTCGGTTAGGTACACGTCGGGAGATTGCACGAAGAGTGATTGATCTCGGGTTCAGGGTGGACAGCATCGGAGACTTTAATGAACTTGTGAGTCCACAACGGCTCCGAAGAGCCTTGGGAAGTTTGCAGAGTTTTTTTCCTCATCGCCATCCGCGAAAAAAACAAAACGCCGCGAAGGAAGACGGTCAAGTCAGGTCACGACGAGGGGGGAAACCACACGTACCGACTCCGGCGCTTTCGTGTACAGGACCTCGACCGGGAACGTCCGCCCGGGGATCGTGAAGATGGGGCAGTTGAAGAAGTACGACGAGAACTTCTCCGCGTCGAGCGTCGCGGACGTGACGATGATCTTCAGGTCTTTCCGTTTCGCGCAGCACTTCTTCAACAGCCCAAACAAAACGTCCGTGTGAATCGTCCGCTCGTGCGCTTCGTCGAGCATGATGAGGCAGTACTGCGAGAGCATGTCGTCCAGGAGCGTCTCTCTCAGAAGCATACCGTCAGTCATGTACTTGATCACCGTCTCCGGTGACGTGCAATCCTCGAATCGAATCGCGTATCCGACCTCCTCGCCGAGGCGGCAGCCAAACTCTTCCGCGACGCGTTTCGCGACAGACATCGCCGCTACTCGCCGCGGCTGCGTGCACCCGATCCTCCCTCTCGAGGTGTACCCGCTCTCCGCGAGGTACTGCGTCATCTGCGTCGTTTTACCAGACCCGGTCTCGCCGATGACGACTAAGACTTGGTTATCGTTCACCGCCTGGATGAGCTCGTCGCGGAGCTTAAAAATCGGAAGCGACTCGCGTTGCGCTTGCATCGGGAGCGCGGATTTCTGCCCAAACGTCGGCGCCTTCCCGAACGCTTCGACTTTCCACTCCGGCATCTCATACCCCGCGAGCCCGACGCCGCGAAGCTCCTGCGCGAGGTGCCTCTCTCCCGCCTCCGGCATCGGATCCTCCCACGGCCGGTTCAAATCTTTCGGGACGGAATCCAGCATCGTCCGCTGCTGCTGCTCCTTGAGCTCTCTGCGTTCCTTCGCGAGCGCGCTCTGCGTCATCGCCGCGCGCTGTAAGCTCCCGTCCGGGTTCTTCACGATCTTAATCGGGCTGACGTCCCCCTCCGCGGCGGTCTGACCCGCGAGGAACGGCGCCTCCTCCTCGTTGATCTCGATCTCCACCTCCTGCTCCGCCTCCTCCTCGTACGCGAGCAGCCCATCGTTCTCCGCGTCGTACGTCGGGTACTCCTCCACGGGGAGGACCCCGGACGCGATCAGCTGCTTCGCTTCCCACCGCTCCGGGGAGGATAAGCGCTTCACCGGTCGTCGCCGCGTGTCCGCGAGTCGATCCTCGTCGGTCAGGTTGATCCCAGAGAGGCCGCGTAAGCTCGCGCCGGGCGCCGGCGGCGGTCGGTTCGACGCGCTCGGATTCACCGCGTACGCGTCCCCGTGGACGCCCATGAGGTCGTCGCCGGTGTCCTGGTTCACGTCGCGCATGGACAGCGCCATGCGCGTGGACGACCGCGTCGTGACTTTGACCCACACTCTCTGGTCTTTGCTCACCTGCTCGCGCGCGTTGATTTGCTTCAGGGACGACATCAACGAGACGTGCACTAACCCTTCGAACCTTCGTTCGAACTCCGTGAGCTCGACGAAGCACCCAAAGTCCATGACGTTCGTGACCCTGCCGCGGTATATCGCCCCGACCTCGGGCTCGCCTTGCTTCAGCGCCGCCGCGGAGGAAGGTCCGCCGCCGCCGTCGCGGGAGCGATCGCGTCGACGCCCTCCCCCGCGGTCGTCGTCGTCGTCTCGCCCGCCGCCGCGTCCTCGGTCCCTTCCTCGGTCCCGGTCGTCTTCCCGCGCGCGCGACAAGAACCGCGGGTCGTCCGCCATGTTCGCCGTGATCGGGTTGTCGCCGTAGATCTCTCTCGTGAGCGCCTTCGCGCGCTCTTCGTCGTCCATGACGCTGAGCCCGGGGAGGGGATTCTCCTTCGTCGGTCGCAGCGGTCGCGCGTGGCCGCCGCTTCCGCCGCCGCCGTCCGCGACGGCGGGCTTCTTCGCCCCGCCGCCTTTCATCCTCTGGATGATGTTCAGCAAGTTCGTCACGAGATCGAAGCTCAGCTCCGCGCCGACGTCCTCGAGCGCGGCTTGGAACCCGCGCGCGTCGTCCGCGTGCTTCGACGCGAGGTCGATCACGAACTCCGACAGCGTCTTGTCCGCGATCCCGATGTGGTTCTCGAGCTCGGTCGTGACCTTGTTCACTAAGCTCAAGTGCGCGAGCTTGTTGAGCGCCATGGCGGAAGCGAGCGAGGCGCCGTGGATCGGTCGCGTCGTCGCTCCGCGGCGGATCGTCGGATCTCGCGCGGGCGAGAGTAGTATTGAATTCACCCGCGAAGACCCGAATAATTCAGGAATAATTTTTTCGCGCCGACTTTTCATCAGTCGGTTGGCGGCGCCGATCGACGACGCGTTTGATCGCGTCAAATGAAACCAGCGCGCGTTCGCGTTGAAACCTCGGCCTGGGTCGAATTCGTTACGCCGCCGCTTCGAGCGCGATCGAGATCGGGCTACTGTAATAACAACTTACAGGTATCCTATCACCAACGGGCGGCTGCGGAAGTGACGTAGAGCGCGTGCGGGTCACATGTACTTATCACCTGTCATTCCCCTCGCGCGCGGAACCGCAGCACCGGCGGCGGGACGCGCGCGAGCTCGAGCGCGCGTCGCGGCCATCGCATCAGGACATCTCGCGCGCGCTCGGCGAACCCACGCGTTCGCCCGCGCGCGTCGCTCGACGGTGTCCCGCGCGCCGCGCCGCGCCGCGCTCCGAAAATATCGGAAGAAGGCATCGGAAGCGGGCTCGCGCTCGATCGCGGTTCGATCTTTCTATCGCGCTCGTCGTCGACGCGAACGATTCGCGCCTCGCCCGACGCTTCGCGCCTAGCCAGACGCGCCGCGCCGCGTACCCCGAGGTTGACCCGCCCGGCGTCGGCGTCGCGACGACGGGGGGGACATGTCGGAAGTCTACTCCACCGCCGCGCTGTACGATAGCGCGGGGACGAAATGCAGCTGCCCGAGCGGGTGCGGCGCGTGCACGTACCGCTCCGCGAAGACGTTCTCGACGCACGACACGAAGTTAGGGACGAAGAACGCGCAGACAGACCTCATCGGCGACTTCGACTCGTCGAATTACTTCTTGCCCAAGGTGTACATCAACGGCGCGTCGTCGTACATGACGGACGGATCGACCACGCTCACGGGGTGCCCGTCGAGCGCCGAGCTCGTGTGTCTGTCGTGCGATAACGACTCGTACGAGCACCTGTCGTACCTCGCCGGGTCCTTCTCGCGGACGTCCGACGGCCTCGAGCTCGACGGCACCGGGTTGTTTTGTCTCGGCATCAGCGGCCGTTTACTGACGGACGCGGGGCTGTCGTTTAAAGAGTTGGGATGGCTCACGATGTACCTCATCGTCTTGTTCGTCGTCCTCTTCGCGCTGTTCAACGCGCTGAGGAAGATAAGGTACCTTCGGTTCTCGTTCGACCCGTGCCTGTACATGGAGAAGAACAACCCGCATTACCCGCCGTATGCTCGCCCGGACTTTCACTTGAAAGGGACGTTCGGGTGGCTGAGAAGAGCGTGGTGGGTGAAGGACACGGAGCTGTACAAATTTATAACCATCGACGAGCTCATGCTCCTGCGGTGGTTCCGGCTCGCGTACACCTGGTTCTGGGGTCTCGTTCTGTTCGCGATGTGGCCGTTGATGATAGCGTACAAGTTCGAGGGCGATTACCAGGTCGAGAAGGATAACATCCCTGGTGCGGGTTTACACGAACTCGGGATCAAGCGTTTGTCGTTGACGATGGCGTACCGCGGGAACATACTGTTGATAGTCGTCGTCGAGATATGGCTCGCGTCGTTGTGGCTCGTGTACTTGCTCGGTAAAGAAACTCGCGCGTACGCGCGGTTGGTATGGAAGTCGTCGCCGAAGACGACCGGGATTAAAGCGCACGCGGTGCTCGTGTCCGACATCCCGGTTCTCACGACGGATCCGTACGAAGACGACGCGCCGGGCAGCACTGGAGGAAACGGTCTCATGATGGCGATAAACAAAGCGCTTCAGGACGAGTTATCGGACTCTAAGGAAGTAGTAAAACGAGAGAAAAGCATCCAAGACATGGACGTTGTGGACTCGCCGCTCGGTCAAGTCGTCCGCGCGGCGACAGCGAAGAAGCGAGTCGAAGAAGCTGGCGAGGACGCGGAAGCGACTCCGAAAATGCTTCCGCGCGCGTCCTTACGCGCGGAAGGGTCATCTATCCGCACGGAACCGTCGCGCAACCATGCGAGTAGCATGCTCGATGATGGATACAGTGGATCGCCTCCGAGTTCTCCGCGCGCGGGGAAGGGGCTGACGAAGGACGAAGTCGAAGCTGAGGAGGCGAAAAAATTCATGAGGAGACACAAAAGCGAACTCAAGGAGTTCGTAGCACGCCAAGGTTTGGACGACTACAGCACCCTGCGCGCGTGCACGCGAAAGGAGATTGCGACGGCGGTGAAGAAGAAGCTCGAGCTCATCTTAGGCGAGGACGCGGTCGTTTCGATCACGATTGCGCGAGACACGCGGAAACTTGACAAAGCCGCCGAGGCGTACAACAACCTGAACATCCGTCACTTTCAGCAGCTGGTGTTGGAAAACAACTTGAAACTGCACTTATCCGAGTTAGATCAAAAGCTGATGAAAGAGTCTGAAACGATGAGCGCGGAGGAGCTGGCGCGCACACAGAAAGCGCATAACGATCTGGTCATCAAAATCGAAAAGTCCGACGTGCAACGCGAGAAGACTCGCAACAAGCTCCGCGACAAGTTCCTCGCCTTCGACCAGGGACGTCAAGACTACCTCAACGACGAGTCCCTGTCCCCGTCCGCGATCGTCGTCTTCTCGCGCCAGATGGACTCCGTCATCGCGTCCTCTATGGCCTTGGACGACTGGTACGGGCGATGGAAGACGTCCGCGGCGCCCGGCCCGAACGACCTCGTCTGGCACAATGTCTCGCTCACTTCGAAGCAGCGCTTTTGGAAAAACATGCGCGCGCACGCCATCGCGGCCGTGGTCATCCTGTTCTTCATGATCCCTGTAAACTACATCACGTACCTCATCAGTCTAGGATACGACGACATCGTCGCCGCCATCGGCACCTCCGGGCACTCCATCCTCATCGCGCTCGTGCTCACGATTTTTCTCGTCGTCGGGCATATTGTGTCCCTCGTCTTGTCTAAACAGTACGGGTACACGAGCAAAGCAAAGATGGACTCCCGAGGCGCGGACATCTACTTCTGGCTCTTGTTCTGTAACTTATTCCTCACGAACGTCAGCGGGAGCAGCGTGCTGTACGAAGACCTGCGGGTGTGGTTGAACCGACCGGCGACGATGGTGAACGCATTAATGGTGCAAATTGTCAGCCAGCAGACGTTCTTTTTGCAGTTTTGCATGCTTCGCATCGCGCAGTCGTGCCCGCTCGAGCTCCTTCACCCGCCATTTCACCTCGGTTTCATCGTGAAGAGCTTCCTATTCA
>MDSW01003081.1_pt1 | contig 16589 bp, 15 predicted proteins | sample 811171 | NCBI WGS metagenome assembly MDSW01 (sample SAMN05326641, study PRJNA326480) | marine metagenome | isolation source: seawater | place: Atlantic Ocean: North West | collected 2012
ACTTTCAGGGCCTGTTTTGGTTTTAGAATTACTTAATTATATAAATAAATTTTTTAAAAATAATTATTATACATATAGATTTTTATTAGCACCTGAAACAATAGGATCTATTGCATATTTGTCAAAATATAAATCTCAATTAAAAAAAAATGTAATTAGTGGATTTAATTTAACTTGTGTAGGGGATGAAAATTATTACAGTCACATTTCTAGTCCAAATAATAATAATCTTTCTGACAAAGCAATTAAGTCTGCTATTTATAAATTTAACAATTCAAAATTTTATAGTTTTTTAGAAAGAGGATCTGATGAAAAACAATATTGTTTTCCTAAAATAGATTTACCATTTTCCACATTCTGTAAATCAAAGTTTGGTACATTTAAGGAATATCATACAAATAAAGATGATTTAAATTTGGTTACAGAAAAAGGTATGTATCAGTCATTTAACGTTTTAAAGAATATTATTCTATCTTTTGAAAGTGGAGCAATACCAGAAAATAAAAACTTTTGTGAACCATTTCTATCTAAATATAATTTATATCCAACAATATCATTTTATAATCCAGAAAAGAATAAATCTTCAAAAAAAAAACTACAGACCTTAAGAGATTTGATGGCTTACTCTGATGGAAAAAATAATATTTTTGAAATTGCATTAAAAATAAATAAATCTTTAGCAGAAGTTTTAGAAGCATATAAAATTTTAAAACAAAAAAAAATTATTACAGGAAAATTTATTTAATTAATGTTATCCAAAGATAAACAAATTTGTGTTGTTATCGATTTTGAAAATTTAAATACAAACTTTATTACTAACGAATATACTTATAATAAATTACAGAGTTATTTTAAAAATTTGATATTTATAAACTGTAAATTTATTAATGAAAAACCACATTTAATTTCTCCAGAAATTAAAAAAAAATTAAAAAAATTTAAGCTTAAATGGCCTAAGTCAGAAAAGGAGTTTTTAAATTGTTTTAAGGATAAAAAAACAGTTGTTATTAATTCAGTTCCAAAAAGCTTTGGTTATTTAAATGTTTTTTTTTTATTAAATAAAATTTACGTTAAACAAATTGTAATTAGCAACTTAGGTCAAATTCAAGGCAGTTGGTCAAATTTAAAAAGAAAGTTGAGTTTGAGTTATTTATTTATTTTACTTAATAATAAATTTTGCCCTATAATTATAACTTTATTGTCTAATATCGGTATAGTACCAAAGATAGATATTAGATTTTACTCAAATAAAAATTATTTAAAATCAATTAATAAATCAAATATAAAGAATTTTTTGTATAAGAAAAATTTTTTTTATACAAAAAAAATTGTTCCTATAAATAGTAAGTTTTATGATGAATATTCTGAAAAAAAAATCAAACTTAGTCACAAATATATTACACATTTAGATGCAGATTTAAATTATAGACATAAGATTGATAAAAATAAAAAATATGAAAAAGAAACAATAGATAAACATTATTTTTTTTTAAACAATTTTTTAAAAAATTTACAGAAAACTTTTAAAAAAAAAGTAATTGTATCTATTCATCCCAATTATAATCAAAAATTTATTGAAAGAAAATTTAAAAATTTTAAAGTTATAAAATATCAAACAAGAAAGTTAATACAAAATTCTTTTATAGTTACCGATTTTGGTTCAAGCTCTATATTAGATGCAATAATTTTAAAAAAAAATATTATAACACTTTTTTCTCCTTTTATAAAATATGATAATAATGTTTATTCTTCTTCCTTAAATTTATTTAAATATAACATTATTAATAAAATAGATTTTACTAAATCTTCTTTGTTAAAAAATCTAAGAATAAAAAAAAATAACTATAATATTTTATTAAACTCAAAACATTCGATTAGTAAAAAAAAAGGTTATAATATTATTATAAAAGAAATTAATAATTTATTAAAGGTAATGTAATTTTATAAACAATGTTAACGAAATTGAAAAAATATAGTTTTAAAAATAAAAAATCCTTATTTTAAATAATTATATTATTTTTTTTAAAGTCATCAATTACCATTTTATCTAATAATTGTAATAATTCTTCATTACTATTATTTTTACTTATAATGTTAAAAATATCATTTAAATTGTCAAAATAAGTATCTAAAATTTTTTCATTATGATCTATGCAAACATAAACTGCCATATTGGCTAAAATATTTCTTTTTAACATTTCTTGCGTTATAAAAGTTTTATAAATTAAATTTTTTCTGTTTTTAAAATAGAAATTTGGCAAAGACGATATTCCCTGTACGTGAATATCTAATTTATTTAATAATGAAATTTTCTTCCATTCTTTTTTAATTTTTTTTCCAATATCACTAATTATTTCCCAACTTTTTATTCTCTGCATTTCCTTTAATGTTGCCAAGCCAGCAGTAGGTCCAATTCTATCAGACCAAAATGTACTACTCATGAAAGTGCTTTTTGAATGTTCCATAATACTATTTTTTCCTGTCATTGCAGTTATAGGGTAGCCATTTCCTATTGATTTGCCGTATAAAGCAATATCAGGATAAATATTATACTTTTTATGAATACCACCAAATGTTTCTCTAAATCCTGACGTACACTCATCAAATATTAAAACTATATTTTTTTTAATTGCTAATGCTCTAATTTTTTTTAAAAAACTTAAACTAGCACTATCATTTCTTGTAACTTCTAATTTGATTGCTGCAAGTCTATTATTATTTGCTATAGATTCTATTTTTTTAAAATTACCATAGTCAAAAGTAAATATTGTATTTCTAAGTTCATTTGGAATTCCTCTAGCTTTTAAACCTTTAAATAAATGATTATTTAAATTATTTTTATTTTTTAAATTTGCTGCTAAATACCAATCGTGCCAACCATGATAACCACAAATTGCAATTTTTGTTTTATTTGTTGCGGCTCTAGCAATCCTTATTGCCATTGAGTTGAGTTCCCCGCCAGTTCTTGCTAATTTTACTTTATCTGCCCAAGGATTTAATTCTAAAATTTTTTCACTGAAATCGACCTCTTCTGGACAATTTAAGGTTGTCATATTTCCTTTTTGTATTACTTGTTTTACTTTTTTATCTATTTTAGAATTTGCATATCCTAGTATATTTGTACCAACTCCCATTAAACAAATATCAGTATATTTTTTGTTATTTAAATCCCAAAGAAAACATTTTTTTGATTTTGAAAAATATGCTGGCCACAACTTTGGTAAAAAATTATCTGGATTTTTTGAAAAAAACATATTTCCACCTGCAATAATGTTTTTTGATCTTATCCACAATTTTTGACCTTTTAAAAGTTTTGATCCAGTATTGTATTTAAAAAAAGTTTTAAATTTTTTTCTATTTCTTTTTAAATAATCCAAAATTTCTTTAAAATTTATATGTATGTTATAATTATTGTCTTTAAGCAATCTTTCTAATTTAATGTAATCCTCATATTCGTCTACTGAAATTTTAAAGTCAGAAAAATTTTTTTTTAATTTAAAATTACCTATTTTATATTTTTTATTTCTAGTCATTAAAGGAGTTACATGCTCTTTATCAAATTTTTTTTTTGCAACTTTAAATGTATCATTAAGAATTTTTTTTTTGAAAATTTCAACATCTAGGCCGTCGGGAAAAGACGATGGATTAACATTAGAAGTATAGTCAAAATTTGAATTTAAGTGATATAAGATAACCTGATCTACTAATTTAGGATCTACTAATGTACAGTCACCAGTAATTCTTACAATTTGATTAAATTTTTTAAATTTTTTTGAAGCAGTATAAAATCTTTTTAATACATCATCTTTACTTCCAAAAAATAATTCACACTTCAGTTTTTTTGCAATTTGAACTAAATTATTATTTAGGTCACTTTTATATGTTAATATTGCAATTTTCGAAATTAGTTTTGATTTTTTTAATCTTTCGATCAAAATTTCAATCAAATATTTTTTATTAATTTTATAAAATATTTTTTTTGGAAATCTTTCAGATTCCCCTCTAGCTTGAATAAATGCAATTATTTTTTTTTTATATTCCATAAATACGGTAGTATAAGTTTTTTATCGTTACTTTTTAATTTTTTAATAAATTTTTTATTATAATTTAGTTTAACGTTTTTAATTTCATTTAAATTATCTATTGACTGTATCCCAAAAATTATCTTTTTTTTCCCATAATTCAAATTAAAAGCATGTGATAGACATAAATTTAAAATAGATAGTTTATTATTAATTAAGTTTTTATTTAGTTTTTGAAATAGTTTTTTCCACTTGTTAAAGTACGAGGGTAGTTTTTTTGCATTAATAAAAAAAATTCCTTGCAAAAAAATTGATCTAATATGTATTTCTGTTTTTTTCTTCTTAAAAAAATTTAATACATTTGTACGATTTAATCTTTGATCAAATAAATTATATGGAAACTGAAGTATATCAAATCTAAATTTTTCAAAAATTTTTAATATTTTTTCTAAATTGTAGCCTGAAATCCCAATTTTTTCAGCTAAACCTTCTTTTTTAATCAAAGATATAATTTTATAAAGATTATAACTATTATTTGATAACATGCTATCTTCAGAATGGATCATTATACAGTAGACTTTTTTAATCTTATTTTTTCTCAAAAACGACTTCAATAAGAAAAATATTTTATTTTTTATCTGTTTATAAGTTTTTTTTTTTAAATTTAAATTAACTTTATAAATTATTTTAAAATCTTTTAAACTATTACTAAATTTTCTTAAATTATTTTCTTTGTACTGGTTAGCGCTATCTAAAAATCGGATATTATTTTTTTTACATAGTTTAAATATTTTAATTATTTCTTCTTTTTTTAAATTTTTATCTTTATTTATACCGTAATTTTTTTCAAACGATGCAGTACCTAAAATTAATCTTTTTCTATGATATAAACTTAACATCAATCATATTTGCAAATTCTTTTTTAATAATTTTTCTTAAATTTTCTATATCTAGAAAAGTTGAATTTTTATCACTTGTATAGCAAAATCCATTAGGTACTTTTTTTGCTTTTCTTTTTTTACAATATTCTGAAATTTTTTTCTTATCATTTGTTGACAAAATTGCATAATATTTATTAAATTCTACAGAAGAGTATCCTTCATAAACACTAATCAATTCTTCATGTAGTTTTTCGCCAGGCCTCATTCCAATTATTTTAAATTTATCTTTTTTTGTGATTGCTTTTACTAAATCAATTATTTTAAAACTAGGGATTTTGGGAACAAATATTTCCCCTTCTCTACTATATTTTAAAGAATTATATACAAGGTTTATAGCTTGTTCTAAATTAATATTAAATCTAGTCATTCTCGTGTCAGTTACAGGTAAGCTTTCTTTATTTTTAAATTTTTTTATAAATAAAGGTATTACAGAACCTCTGCTACCTATAACATTTCCATATCTAACAACTGAGAAATTTATATTTTTTTTACCTTTAATATTGTTTGCAGAAATAAAAAGTTTTTCTAAACATAATTTTGTTGCTCCATATAGATTAATTGGCGAAGAGGCTTTATCTGTTGAAAGTGCTATAACTTGACTTACATTTGTATCCAAAGCAGCTTCGATAACATTTTGAGAACCTAAAACATTTGTTTGTATAAATTGAAATGGGTTATATTCTGCAGTTGGTACTTGTTTTAATGCTGCTGCATGAATAATAATATCTACAGTTTGTAAAGCCCTTTTTATGCTGCTAAAATCTCTTATATCTCCAAGGATCATTCTTACATTTTTATGTCTATAAATTTTATTTTGAATCATCTCGTGCTGTTTAAGCTCATCTCTACTAAAAATAATTAATTTTTTAAAATTAGGATATTTTGATATTATGTTTGCAACCAAAGCTTTTCCAAAACTACCAGTACCACCAGTTACTAAAATTGTTTTATTTTTAAACATTTTTTTTTTTGTTTTTTTTAATATAGTTAATAATTTTTTCTACCACATAATTATGCATTTTATTATTTAAATCTACAAATATTGGTAAAGATAAGGCAGTTAAAAAATAATTTTCAGATCCTTTAAAATTTGAGATTTTTATATTCTTTAATTTTTTTAGTCTATAAATAGGTGTATAATGGTACTGAGGAAAAATATTAAAATAATTTAAATATTTTATAAAATTGTCTTTTCTTCCTTTTAAATTCTCAAAATTTAAGTGAATAATACATAAATGATAAGAGCTAGTACTGGCGCTTTTGTACTCAGGAAAAAAAATATAATTTTTATAATTTTTAAGTTTTTGTTTATATTTTAAATAAATTTTTCTTCTTATTTTAACAAACTTTTGCAATCTTTTTAGTTGGTTTAAGGCTAAAGCACAATTAATTTCACTGAGTCTATAATTTAGACCATCAAACCTCGAATAATATTTCCAATACTTTGCTTTTGTTTTGTACAAACCATGAGATCTCATTAATTTAACTTTATTTGCTAACTTATTATTATTTGTAGTTACTATGCCACCCTCCCCAGATGTTATAGTTTTTACAGGATGCATGGAAAAAGTAGAAATATCGCTGTATTTACATGAACCTACTTTATATGATTTATTATTAAGTTTTGTAGATGCACCTAAAGCATGACAAGAGTCTTCCACGAGGAAAAATTTATATTTTGATTTTAAATTATAAAGTGCTTTATAATTTTCAGGAAAACCTCCCATGTACATTGTAATAATTGCTTTTATTTTTTTTAAATTATTTTTTTTAATTGTTTCTTCAATCGTTTTAGGAGTTATTTGACCCAAAAATTTATCTACATCAACTAAAATTATTTTTGCTCCCATAATTTTACAAATGTTATACGCAGAAATAAAATTAATAGCAGGCATTAAAACTATATCATTTTTTCTTAGATTTATTGATAATAAAGCTAAATGAATTGCTGCAGTGCCGCTGCTACAAACTAGTGCATTTTTAACTTTAAAATAATTTTTCAAATTATTTTCTAGTTTTTTAACTATTATACCATTTGTTAAGACATTGCTTTTTAATGATAGAGCAACTTTTTTTATATCTGAAAAATTTATATTTTGTTTTCCATAATGAATTTTATTTATTTTTTTCACTTTATACTAACTCTTCTTAAAATATTTTTTTTTAAAGGTTCGCCTTTTTTAATTTTAAATGGACTTTTTTTTTTTAATAATTTTTCATAGTATACTGGAGATAATCCAAAACCAGGTCTTACTCTTGCAATATTTTCTTTTGTAAGTTTTTCATTTTTTGCTATGTCTTTAATTGCAAATATTGATCTTCTGAATTTTATATTTTTTAATTCAGATTTTTTCCTAAAAAATTTTTTTTTACCTAAAAGATTATAAGTTTTATTAATTTTTTTTCTTAATACTTTTAATTCATTTCCTTTCGTTGAAAATTTTATATCGAGACCATTTTTTTGATTTTTTAATGCTATATGCTTCTCAATAATTTCTGCGCCACAAGCTATTGCATTTTGTGCAACCTCATAATCGTTTGAATGATCTGACAATCCGACAAAGCATTTATATCTATCTTTTAAAATTTTTATATTGTTAAGATTAAATTCTGAATTTTTGGCAGGGTAACTACTAACGCAATATAATAAAGCGATCTGTTTTGCTCCATTTTTTTTTGCTATTTTAAAGGTATAATCTATTTCATCTAAATTTGATAGACCTGTAGATATAATTAAAGGTTTTTTAGTTTTAGCAATCTTTTTAACAAGAGGTATATCTGTCATTTCAAAAGATGAAATTTTATACATTGGGCAATTTAATTTTTCTAAGAAATCAACAGCATCTTCATCAAATGGAGTGCTAAATATTGTAATATTTTTCTTTTTTCCATACGCAAAGAGATCTTTATGCCATTTTAAAGGAGTTTGAGCTTTTTTGTATAGATCATATAAATAATAGTTTTTCCAAGTTCCACTATGTATTTTAAATAGTTTTGATTTTAAATTAAGAGTCATTTTTTCTGGTAAAAAGGTTTGAAGTTTTACAGCATTTGCTCCTGATTTTTTTGCTAAATTTATTAATTTTTTTGCATTAACTATTTTTCCATTATGGTTCGAAGAAATTTCGGCAATTAAGAAAGGTTTATTATTTTTTTTATTAAACATTTGATTTATTATGCAATAAGTATTTATGATAATGAAAATTAAAAAAGCAACAAAAAAAGATAAATTTTTTATACTTAGCGTAAGAAATCAAAATATTTCAAGAAAATTCTCGTCAAATAAAAAAAAAATAACTTCTAAGGAACATAATAAATGGTTTCAAAATAACTTTTTAAATAAAAATTTTTTTATTTTTATAGTTTTTATTAAACATAAGCGTATTGGCTATGTTAGAATTGAAAAATTTAATTCAAAATATTTCGTATCAATCTCAATTTTAAAGAAATGGCAAAATTTAGGTTTATCAAAAATGGCACTTAGACATTGCGAAATAAAAGTTCAGAAAAAAACTAATAATCTTTATGCAAAAGTAAATAAATATAATAAAAAATCTTTATCTTTATTTAATGGATTGAATTATAAGATATTAACTATTAAAAATAATATATTTATTATGAAAAAAAAAATCGTTAATTACAATTATATTAAATTAGTTAATCAAATAGAAAAAATTAGAAAAAAAAATAATACTAATTGGATGGATATATTAAAAATAGCCTTTCAATTTGCACCTGAAAGAACTTCTAAAATTATGTCTCAAATTTACAAAGAAGATTCAAAGATAAGTAAAATTACAAAAAAATTTTCAAAAAATTAAATTATTTGAAACATTTTATATCAAAAAAACAAAATTTTCTATTAGGATAATCTTCTGTAATTTTTGCTATTTCAATTTTTTTAAAAAACTTACCAAAAATTTTTTTTATTTGTTTTTCACTATCAAAAAAGAAGAATTTATTTCCAAATCTAATATCTTTTTTGTCTTTTGAAACATAAATATTTTTTTTTATTTTTTTAGACATTTTTTTAAAATAATGTCCTGGAGCTACAGTTTCTACAATTAAACACCCGCCTGGTTTTAAAACTCTTTGCATTTCTTTTAAAGCTGAACAAATATCTTCATAGCTTTCTTCATAATGTAAAGTACTAATAGATAAACAAAAATCAAAATAGTTACTTTTAAAATTTGTTTGTCTATTTGTGCCTTTTATAATTTTGCATTTAATACCAAATTTTTTTGTTAGTTTTTTCGATAGTTTAACTGCATCATCAGTACTTTCAGTACCATACAGCTTAGATTTTCGGTCTTGAAATGGAAGAAGATTATTCAAATAATATGTTCCAATATCTAAAATTTTAGTTTTTGAGTTTATTTTTTTAAGGTTATTTGAGTATTTCTTCTTTTCTGTAAAAACTAACCTTAATATAGATGTTATAGGATAATGGGGTAGTAAAGAGTTATATGTAATATTTTTTTTATTCCAAACGTTTACATCAGCCATAATAAGCTGCTATAGATATATTAATAAATGAATTTTATCAACTAATTATAAAAATATATGAATTTATTTCCAAAAAAAAAATTAAATTCTCTAAGTAATAATTTTAAGTTTTTAGACTGTACCCTACGTGATGGGAGTTATGTAATAAACTTCAATTTTACAAAAGAAGATACCAAAAATATAGTTTCTTCGCTTGATGAAGTAGGAGTAGATTACATAGAAGTAGGACATGGAATTGGTTTAGGAGCCTCAAATAATAAATTTCCTAAAGCCGCTGCTACTGACGAACAGTATATGCAAGCCGCATCAGAAAGCTGCAAAAAATCTAAATGGGGAATGTTTTTTATACCTGGGATAGGTTCATCAAAAGATATTTATTTGGCCGCAAAGTATAAAATGAATTTTATAAGAATTGGAGCGAATATTGAAAATTATAAAAATACAGAAAAATATATAAATATTGCAAAGGAAAATTCTATGTTTGTTGCAGTTAATTTTATGAAATCATATTCTGCAAGTCCTAGCACATTTCTAAAAGCCTCAAAATTTGTAACTAAATTAGGTGCAGACCTAGTCTATATAGTCGACTCCGCGGGAGGAATGCTTCCACATGAATTAGAGAAATATATAAAAATTTTAAAAAATAATAGTAAAATAAAATTTGGATTTCATGGTCATGATAATTTAAGTTTATCAAATTATAATTCTTTGTTTTGTATATCCCAAGGAGCAAAAGTTATTGATATTTCTTTACAAGGTCTTGGAAGAAGTGCAGGTAACGCAGGTTTTGAAACATTAGTTTTTTTATTAATGAGATATGGTTTTAAATTGAAAATAGATCCACTTAAACTTTTAAAAATATCGGAGAAATATATTATCCCATTAATGAGCAACCCAGGTAAAACAAAGTCCCTAGATATTATTTCAGGGTATTCGCAATTTCATTCATCATATATGCCAATAATTGACGAAGTTTCAAATAAATTAAATTTAGATCCTAAAGAATTAATTATATTAGTTTCTAAAAAAGAAAAATCAACTGTTACAAAAAAACTAGTCGAAGATATTGCAAATAAATTAAAAAAAGTAAAAAATCAAACTAATTATAATTTTAAAAGATATATTGTTAATGAACAGGGTGGCTAATGTTTTTATTTCTAGATTAAATCAATTTTTTATAAAAGATTTAAAAACAGATCAATTATTAACCTATAGAGAATTTTTTATTAAATCTTATAATCTGTCTAAATACTTAATTAGTATTGGGGTAAAAAAAAAAGAAAAAATAATTGTAATTTCTGGCAACAGTCTCTTTAAAGTAATTTTTTTTTTTTCATCTATTTTTAATAATTACCATTTAATAATTTTAGATGATTATGAAAAAGAAAAAAATTTAAAAAAAATTATAAAAAAATTTAATATAAAATTTTTTTTCATTGAAAAAAAATATTTAAGTATATTTAAAAAAAAAAGGATTAACGGAGATTATTTTATAATAAAAAATAATTTAAAAAAAAATGAAAAAAAAATATTTGAAATAAAAAATTTTAATGAAAATAAAATTTTAAATTTAAATAGTGAAATAAAAAAAATTAATTTTAATATTAAAATTCCTTATTTAACTATACTTACTTCGGGAACGACAGGTATTCCAAAAGGAATAATACATAATCTAGAAAGTTTATTTAATTCAGCAATTAATTTTAATAAGTTTAATAAAATAAATTATAAATGTGTCATGGCACATTTTTTTTCTATGAGTTATATGGCGGGAATTTTAAATACTATATTCTCTCCTTTTTTAGCAGGGGGAAAAATAATTCTATTCGAAAGATTTAATGCTCTTTCAGGTTTGAGTTTTTGGCAAAAGGCAATCAAAAATAAAGTAAACTATTTCTGGGCATCTCCTACAATGCTGAATATGATTATTAAACTTAATAGATTTCAAAAAGTTAAATATTATACAAAAAATTATTTAAAAAAAATATTTATCGGTACAGCTCAATTTCCCAAGGATCAAAAAAAATTTTCTAAAAAAATATATTATAATAAAGTACTAGAGAGTTATGGTACCACAGAAGATCTGTTTATTACTTGTGAAAAAATAAATAATAAAATGGATTCTTCTGGAAAGTTGCTACCTAATGTAAAAGTTAAAATTTTTGATAAGAAAAAAATTATGATCAAATCAAACTCTATGCATTTTGGTTCATATAATATAGAAAAAAGGAAAATAATATTGAATAATAAGAAAAAATGGAGAGATACTGGAGATCTAGGAGAATTATTGAATAATAACTATCTGAATATTATTGGACGAGACAAAGATATAATTATAAAGGGTGGTAAAAATATATATCCAATTATTATTGAGAATTTACTTTATAATAACAAAAATATAAAACAAGTTGCTGCCGTAGGTTTAAAAAACAAATTATATGGAGAAGAAATAGCAATTTTTTATAGTACTTATAATAAAGTAAATAAAAAAAAATTTGAAAATAAATTAATGCAATTATGTGATAAACAATTAAATAAAAATTATAGACCAGATAGATTTATATATAAAAACTATCTAGATCAAACTAAAACAGGTAAAATAAAAAAAAATACACTTAAATTATTATGAAAAAAAAAATTATTGATTTATCATTAACTATAAAAGATGGCATGACTACATTTCCTGTTCCTTGGCATCCAAAAGTTGAAATTTCTACACAAGGAAGAATGGGTATTGAAAAAAGAGAAGTTAAAAAAATTATTTTTGGTACTCATACAGGTACACATGTTGATGCACCTAAACATTTCATCAAAAAAGGTAAATCAATTGATAAAATAGATTTAGATATATTAAGTGGAGAAGCGCTAGTTATTGATTTATCCTATAAAAAAAAATTTTCAGAGGTTTCAATTGGTGATTTAAAAAAATTTGTTAAAAAAAAATATAAGCGAATTATATTAAATTATAATTGGAGTAAAAAAATTGACTCAATGGATTATTATAAGCAGCATCCTTATCTGTCGAAAGAGTCAGCTAAATTTTTAATCAAGATGGGATGTAAATTATTAGCTATGGATACACCCATGCCTGATAATCCAAAAAATGGATATGGTTGTGAGATTGATTCTCCAATTCATAAAATTCTTTTAGGAAATAATTGTTTAATTGTAGAGTACCTCAATAACACAAATTTAATTCGAAAAAAAAATAAAGTTGAATTAACTGTAGCTCCATTAAAAATTGAAAATGCAGATGGTGCACCAGCTAGAGTGTTTGCTACCTATAAATGATAATTTATGTTTCTCACATTGGGATAACATATAATTCTTCAAATCCACTTAATGATTTAAAAAAAACAGATTTTAAAATTTTTTTTTATGAAAAAAATTTAAATAATAGTAGCAAAAAAATCAAATTTTTAAAATATTATTCTAATAAACATAGTATTTTATTTTATAAAAACAAAAATTGGAATTTTGGTTTAGAATTAATTCAATACAAAAAAATAAATTCAACTCAAGAGTTCAATAAATTGAATAATTTAAAATTAAAAAAAATTAACTTTTCTAAAATTAATAAATTAAAAAATTTAACGTTATATTCAGCTAATATTCTAAAGGACTATAATTTATTTAAAAGTATGAACTTTTTATTAAATCCTACTTTTAATAAAAACAGTTTTTTAGGTGAACTACCGAGTTTTAAAAGTTTAAAAAAAGAAAAAGTAGATTTAATTATTAAAAAAAAAAAGACAAAAAAAAAGATTTATCTTGATGATAAGGGTTTTAATTTTATATCTTTTTTTTCAACAAATTTAAATAATGATATTAAAATTTTGAAAAAAAAAAGGTATTAAATTGATATCAAAAACTATAAATATTAAAATTAATAATAATAAGTTTAGGCTTATATTGTTCAGAACGTTTGGTGGAATAATTTTAGAATTAATCGAAAGATATGAAAAAAAAAATTGAAAGCAAGATAAAAACAATAATTGCTAAATCTTTGAAAATTAAAAAAACAAATATAAGACCTACTTTAAAAGCCTCTAATTGTAAAAATTGGGATAGCTTGAACTTTTTAACATTAGTTTCTAATTTAGAAAAAGGTTTCAAAACAAAATTTAATTATAAAGAGATGATTATGCTTGACAGCTACAAAAATATTATAAATGTGATAAATAGGAAATTTAAAAATGAATAAAAATAATTTTTTTTTAAAAGGAAAGCATGTATGTCTTTGTTTTCCTACATACGAAGATGCTAAAAAGGATTGGTTTAAATGGTTTAATGATCCTGAAATTAATTCTTTAATAGGCAGATATCCTTGGCCAAATGCTAAGTCAGATCAAAAAAAATACATCGATGAGGTAAGAAGAAATAAAGAAAGATTAATTTTAGGTATCAAGTTAAAAAAAAATTATAAAATGATAGGTGTAATTTCATTAAGTAAATTAAATTCTCTTCATAGAAATGCAGAGAGTTCAATAATTATTGGAAATTCTAAATATAAAAATGGAGTTCATGCATTAGAGGCTTTAGCTTTATTAACAGAATTCGGTTTAATGAGAATGAATTTAAATCGTATTCATTCCTCAACTTTGCTATTAAATAGTAATGCTCACAATCTTAATAATATATTGGGATGGAGAAAAGTTGGTGTATGTAAAAAAAGTCATTTTTATAAAGGTCAATATGTTGACAGTATAGTTTATGAAATATTGAGACAAAATTGGATTAAATCTGAAAAGAGACCTTTAATTAAAAATGAATAAGTTTTTTTTTCTTTTTTCTAAGTTTTTTTTATTTTTTTCATTATTAGTTTTTGTATTCATAATTTTTAAATTTAAAGCTTACGATTTTAAAAATTTAGATAAAAATACTTTGAAATATACTATTTTTTTTGGATGTATTTTTTTTTCATCAGTAATTTATTACTTCATCAACAATAATTTAAAGGGTAAAATTTTTTTAATTTTTTTTTCAATAACTATTTCTTTTTATGCAATTGAAAGTTATTTAAATTATAAAGATTATATTTCTAGTGTGAAATATTACGCCAAAAAAAATAAAAATTATTATGACGATAGATCAAGATATGAGTATTATATAAATCGAAAATCTGAAGATAAATCGGTAGTAATAAGTATGCCACCATTTATAATACATAGAGATTATTTTAAATTCCCAGAAAAATATAAATTGTTGCCATTGGGAGGTATTTCTAAAAAAATTACTATTTTTTGTAACGAATCCGGAAAATTTGTTGAATATTTTAGCGATAGATATGGATTTAATAATCCAGATGATGAATGGGATAAAGAAAAACATATATTTTTTTTAGGGGATTCTTATGTCCATGGAGTTTGTGTAGATCAAGAAAAAACAATTACAGGTAAAATTAGAGGTAAAAAAAAATCTAACAATCTTGCCTTCATAAATTTAGGCCAGAGGGGTAATGGGCCCTTGAGTGAGTTGGGTAGTTTTCTTGAATATAGTAAAATTACAAACGTTCAAAAGGTTTTTTGGCTTTATTATGAAGGAAATGATCTTAAAAATTTAAGGTATGAAAATAAAATTAAATTTTTAAAAAACTATATAAACAAAGAAAATTTTTTACAGGATCTAGTTAACCAGCAAGAATTAATTGACAATTATCTTTATGGTATTTTTGATGATAGATTGGGATTTGAAAAAAGGACATCATATTATTTAAAAGAAAATAAATTTTTCGTCTTTTTAAAATTAAAAAAGTTTAGAGATAAATTAAAAAAAATTAAACTTAATAATAAAAAGAATTATACAAAAGAAATTAAACAATTTGAAGAAATTTTAATTAAGGCAAAAAAAGAAATTAGAAATTTAAATGCGGAGTTATATTTTGTTTATATTCCAACTTATCAAAGATTTAATAATTTAAGTTTATCAAAAGAAGATGAACAAAATTACAAAGAAATAAAATCAATTGTTAATGAATTAGAAATTGAATTTATAGATTTGAATTCTCAACTATTAAAAAAAGTTAGAAACCCTAAAAATATATACCCATACGGGCTTCCAAAACATTTTAATGAAAAAGGATATGAAAATATATCTGAAATTTTGTATGAATATATTTTTTAAAAAAATTATTATTAATTAATTAAAAATTTTTTTATCAATTTTTTTACCAAAAAATTTTGCTCCTTCTAATGTGTAATGTCCATAATCAAAATAAATTTTATAAAAATCTTTAGTAACAATTAAACATTTTTTTTCATTAAAATTACAAGAATAATCAAATGGATTATAAAATGATATATTTTCCAATTTTAAGAAATTTTTTAACTTTATATTTAAATTAATTTTATCATCCATTAAATATTTAAAATATTTTTTCTCCCATTCTTTAAAATCTTCTTGTGTTATTATTTCATCATTGTTTATCTTTTTATGAATGAAATTATCTAAAATTGTATAATTATTTTCAAAGTCTTTACCTTCAAATGCCTTTTTTTCAAAATTTAAGTTCTCAGCATTGAAAGAGAATTCTGGTCTTGCCATAAAAACAATTAATTTTTTTCCTAATTTACTTATAATTTTATCTAAGCCTTTTATTTCCTTCTTGATTAGTTTAAATGATTCATCTTTTGAAAGATTTTTTACTCGACTATCAAACTTTGTGGCTAAAATTACTATATCGGCTTTTTGAAATTCTTCAAAATTTTTTCGATTTTTAATTAAATAATCAGAACCAATTCTTAAAAACAAAAAGTTGTAATCCTTATAATATTCTTTTTTATTTTCATTAAACATATTAAAAATATCAACAGCAAATGAATTACCTATAATTAATATATTTTTCCTTTTATCAGTTTCTTGTAAATTTTTTTTTGATTTATAAGAATAAAATTTAAATAAGTCTTTTTCCCAATTTTTATGTAATTTATTATTATTTATTTCATAGTTTTTTAATAACAACTTGTAATTTGGATATCTATTTTTTAATCCATCAGAAGTTTTAATACTTAATGACAAAAGTATTAAAATCAAAAAACCTGAAGCTAGGGTAATTATAAGAGTTTTATCTAAGATAAGATTTTTATTTCTAAATGGTTTTTCTATTAAAAAATAAGATAAA
>MDSW01067945.1_pt1 | contig 16589 bp, 11 predicted proteins | sample 811171 | NCBI WGS metagenome assembly MDSW01 (sample SAMN05326641, study PRJNA326480) | marine metagenome | isolation source: seawater | place: Atlantic Ocean: North West | collected 2012
CTTTTTGCGGATCCGAGGGGCATCGCTGCCGGGCTGGACCGCGATCCCACGTTGTTAGAGCAGTTGCAGCAGCAGCTGGTGGCTCCCGATCAGGCAGAGCCAATCGCGCGTTCTGCGGATGACACGTCGCTGTTGTTTCAGGCCGCACCGGGTCCGTGGCGGGAGGTTCAGCTCGTGCGTGATCGCATCTTGCAGTGGCTGGAGGCCGATCCGCAGTTAACTCCGCGCGATGTTTTGGTGATGACGCCCAACATCGATCGATATGCCCCGTTGTTGGCGTCGGTGTTCAACGATGTCGATGCCACAGGCGTCGAACTTCCCTGGCGATTAACGGATCGCAGCCAGCAGAGCTCGCCCGGCTTGACGATGGCGATGTTGGACTTGTTGCAACTGGCCGCCGATCGTTTGACGGCTAGTGGCTTGGAGCGGTTGCTTGCGAATCCTGCGCTTCAGCGGCAGCAAGGCTTGAATGCTGATGATGCCGCTGCGGTGACCCGCAGCTTGCAGCGATCAGGGTTTCGCTGGGGTCTGGATGCGTGTGAGCGCGGTGGTGATGAAACCCATAGCTTGCATTGGACGCTGGATCGTTGGCTGCTGGGTCTGGTCTTGCCACAACGCGATGGTCTGGCGCCAGGCGGAGTGGCACCGTTTCAAGACGACTTAGATCCACAACGGTTGGTGCGTTGGTGGTCTGTGTTGGATTGTCTTCAGCGCTGGTTGCAGCGGCTCCGCAACCCACAACCCTGCATGGCCTGGGTTGCCTTGATGCAGCGTTTGCTGGAGGAGCTGTTTGGCGACGGTGGTGATTGGAGTTGGGAACGTCAGTGTTGGTCCTCCGCTCTGGAGGATTGGCAGCGTCGCGCTGGTGATTGTGATCTAGCGCTTGACGTAGCGGTGGCGGCTGAGGTGCTGCGCGAGGCGTTGTCTGTGGATAGTGGTCGTTTCGGGCATCGCAGTGGTGCACTCACTGTGAGTGCGCTTGAACCCATGCGAGCGATCCCTCACAAGGTGATCGTGCTGATGGGTCTGGATGGTCAGGATTTCCCCCGCCACAGCAATCGGCCAGGTTTTCACCTGCTTGAACAGCAGCGACAGCTGGGCGATCCCCGAAGCAGTGATCAGGACCGTTACGTGTTGCTTGAGGCCTTGATGTCTGCTCGTCAACACTTGATGATCAGCTGGTGCGGTCGTAATGAACGCACGGGTGAAGGCGAGCCGGCCGCGGCGCCAGTGGAGCAGTGGTTAGCTGATTTGCAACGCCAGCTTGGCGACGCTGGAACGCAGGGTCTTTGTCTGGAACCAGCCCCCAATCCCCTCGATCGCAGCAATTTTCGATCTGGTCCGCATGGATCCGCCTTGAGCTGTGATCGCCGTCAATTGGCGGCGCGGCGTTGGCTCGATCGGCAACGCAGACCGGCACAACAAGGGTTGGCTCTTCCGTTGGCTTGGAGTCCACCCGATCGGGCTGTTGGTCAGGCCCCACTCTCAGTTGCTGCGTTGCAACGCTGGCTGATGCATCCCCAGGAGGCTTGGTTGCGGCAATTGGGTCTGCACGCCGGTGAAGGGATCGATGCGGTGGAGGATCTCGAGGATCTGGAGCTTGATGCTCTACAGCGTCACCAGCTTCTGGTCAAAGAACTGGAGGCGCAATTGCCTGATCAGCCGATTCCCTCTTGGCGTGAGTTGTTGGCTGGGCAGGGGGTGTTGCCGGCTGGTGCGGGGGGGCAATTGGAGGAGCAGGATTTGCAACAGCGTTGGCAGTCACTTCAACGATGCGTGGAGCAGCTTGGACCATGTCGCCGCAGCGGCTCCTGGTTGTTTGCGGGTGACACACAGGTGGTGCTGCATCCGGGAAAGCTCAGTGCCCGAAGCGTGATGCTCGGATGGTTGCAGCACTTACTCCTCTGCGCTGAGGGTGAGGCCTTGAGTGGTACTGCGGTGATTGCCCGCCAAAGTCGTGGCGATGGAGCGGAGATTCACCTCCATTGGCGGAGGTTGGATCGCGATACAGCAAGGGAAGAACTCGATCAGCTCCAGTGCTTGGCACTGGATGGATTGAAGCGTTGTTGGCCCGTTCCTGTGAACAGTGGTTGGTTGCGGTCATGGCATGAGCACCGCAAGCCGGGTAGTGGGGATGCTCAGTTCCGCAGTAGCTGGGAGATAGAGCGTCAGAAGGCCCCTTTTCAACTCTGTTTTGGTCGGGACGTTGATGCGGAGATGTTGTTGCAAGTTCCGGGGTTTGATGCCGCCTGTGAGGCGCTTTATCGGCCGCTGTTTCAGGGTTTGCTCAGGGGGTGAGATTGATCCCAGTCCCATCAGTTGTTCACCATCTCTTCACCACAAACTCCTGCTGTCTTCACCGGTGCTAGCAAGAAGAATTCACCTGTGAAGTTGTGATCTTGTCAATGTTCTTTTCTCGTATTAAGTGATGTCTTGCTTGTTATCGCAAACTGCCCGGTTGCTTGCTTCTGCCTCGCTGCTGGACTGTGAAATTCAGATGAGTCGTCATCAGGCTGGTCGCTCTTCTTCTGCCACTGATTTGTATGCAGAAATCCTGGCGAGTCATGATTTGATCGATGAGATGTGGTGGTTCGCTCTCTGCGCAGCATCATGAACGCTTGTTCATGCGTGATCGGTGGCTGAACAAGAGTTGGTTGCTTCCGGGTGAATCAGTATTCTTTAAGGCGCAAGTATAGAGAATAGGCGCAATCATAGAGAAGCCAATTTTAGGATCTCTATATTGTTGATGGGCAATGTAGATCTTGTGTTGTCTCGTTGGCTGAGCGACATTTGATTGATTTGGTATCTTGAGCAGCATGATGAACCATTTTTTTGCTTATTCGCTAGTGCTAGTGGTTGTGTTTTGGGGCTCAATGCAGTTGCGGTTGTCGGTTCTAGGGTTGTGATCGATGGCGAATTGTTTTGATTGGGCTCGGCAGTAATGTGATTGGTTTGTAGGTGTTAATGCGATTTATTGGTTGAGATTAATCTCTATTTTCCAGGGTGGGGGCGTCAGTTTTGGTTTCCTTCCGCTGCTGGCCTGTTGAAGGGATGGAACGCCTCTGCTTCTCATCATGCGTTTGTCTGTCTGATTGCGGGTGATTGGGCCACGGTTAGCGAGATGCAGTCAGCCCTGGTGCAGAATCGCTTGAGTTGATCTCTCTTGGAGGTCATGGCTCTGCCCATGGAGCGATCAAACTCACCATCGTTTGGAGCTATGAAAAATCAATTGCTTCTAAATGAAGAATAAAATGGTATCGATTTATGTATCAAATGTACGTTTCATTGAGTTTTGCTCCGAGATCTGAACTGTTGATTTGCCCCAATTCGTCTTCAAGGCTGGGGTAAAAGTGGGTTGAGAACGTAGTTGCCGCAGCTGATTTGAGGAATTGTTGTCAGGATGTATTTGAGGGATAGGGCGAAGTAGAGGATTTTTTATCAGATGGTTAAAAAACAAAATATAAGATCATCATTCTCAAGATTACCTTTGTTTGAGGGTTGGCGTCATCCTTGAATTTCAGTGTAGTTTCCGTCTGATCTCCATCTTTTTATAGGGCCATCGATTGGCCAGTTACCCCAACTTGCCGATTTTTGGAGATTCCGTCGGCTTCATTTTTTTTACGATGAACGCATCGATTTCACCCAAGCTTTCTTTCGGGGCTGAAGCCAAGACTGGTCCAGTCGCTTTTTCAAGCGGAGCAATCTCTTCAGCTGCTCCTACCCTCACCAATGCAGATTTTCTGCGTCAGTCCTGCGCTTCAATGCGCCTTGGGGTTGGTCCACGTGATCACCAGGAATGCCCTCATCGCGTCACGTTTGATTATTTTTCGCCTCACGATTCTGAAGGTCTCACCCTTGTCATTGAAGCGGCTTATCGACAAGTGTTTGGTCACTGCCATGTGATGGACCATGAGCGCTCATCGGAGCTTGAGGCACAGCTCAAGGATGGTCGGCTTTGTGTGCGTGACTTTGTTCGTGGTCTGGCTAAATCTGATTTCTACAAAACAAGATTTTTTGAGGGGGTCTCCCCGCAACGGGGTGTGGAACTCAGCTTTAAACATCTGCTAGGTCGTGCACCGCTCGATCAGCAAGAGGCCACCTCCAGCATCGTGATTCAGGCTCAATCAGGTTTCGACGCGATGGTCGATGCGCTGATCGATTCAGCAGAGTATGCAGAGGTGTTCGGTGCTGACACCGTTCCTTATGTCCGCGCTTGGACATCAGCCTCTGGAATGCCGATGATTAATTTCATGCGGATTGCAGCTCTCGAACAGAGTTTCGCAAGCAGTGATCGATCGAAGGGGACTGACAGCATTCTCCGCAACAATCTGATCAACGCGAGCCCATTAACCATCAAGGTTCCTCCTTCGTTCGATTACATGTCCGCCTCTGCGAGCTGGTCAGGTGGTAAGCCTCCTGTCAATTACGAGAAGCTTTGGCGTGGTTTGGCTCTGGTAGGTGGCTTGCACCTTGCTGGAATGTTTTTGAATGTCACCACGCAAATTGCTGGTATTCATACCCTCGATCGCATTCCTGCCATGTTCCTTGGCCTCTAAGAAACCTAAACTTCGTTGAAACTAGAAAAACTCTCTGAGATGCTCTTAATCGGTTCTTTTCAGAGAGTTGCCGTATTGATCAGGGCATAGACATACAGCCCAACAATGGCAAGGCCTAAAAGGCCGATAGAAGTGATTTGGCGAGTCATAATGTGAAACGTCTTTTCTACGTTCTGGCTCAACATCGAAACGATGTCAATCAACCTTGTTTCAGGGTGTTGAAATCCCGTCAGAATCCGAATGCATTGTCCTCAACAATGGACGCTCGTTTTGATGCCAATGCTTATCCACTAGTCGGAGGCTTACGTCTCCTTGAGGCAAGTGCTGGGACCGGAAAGACCTTTGCTCTGGCTCACCTCTGCTTGAGGCTTGTCACCGAGGCAGATCATCAACTTGATGCTGTTTTGGTTGTGACTTATACCGAAGCTGCTGCTGCGGAGCTGCGTTCGCGCATCGGAGCTCGGTTGCAACAGGCTTTGGTTGGACTAGAGGCTTTGGAACGTCAGGAGCCACTGCCTGATGCAGATCCTGTGCTTGAACAGTGGTGGTCAAACGCCAGCCAGGCAGAGATTCGGCAGCGTTGGATTCGTGCTCTGCTCATTGCACTGGAACAACTGGATCGGGCCGACATCACCACGATCCATGGGTTTTGCCGGCGGAGCTTGCGTCGCCTTGCATTAAGCCGTGCCGCTGCAATGGAACCGCAGCTCGAGGTCGATTCCAATCCGCTTGTGCTGGAGGTGGTCCAGGACATTTGGCAGCAGGATTTGATGACGTTGCCTGTGGAGCAGTTGCGGGGGCTCCGTCAGGCGGGGTTGTCTCCAGAACGTTTCCGCCAAGCCCTCAGTCGCATGGATGGAGATGCTCATCCGCAACTGTGTCTGGATGAGGAGGATTTTGATCCTGAGCAACCGTTGGTGGATCAGCTGCAGGCATGGGTGGAGAAAGCCTGGCAGCAGTTTCAGGCCCTATGGCAGCGGGACAGCCGTGCGTTGGACGATTGCTTTCGTCGTTCGGCCGCTCAGTGGAAGGCTCTGGGAATGAAGACGACCACCCCCTACAGCGCCAAGCCCAGAAGCGATCGCTGTGGAGTGGTGGATCAGTGGATGGCAACTCAATTGACGTGTCCGGATTTAGCCGCCATTCGTGATGTTGAGAAGCCACTGCGTGAGTACTTTCATCCCGCCACTTGGTGTCGAGTAGCGCGCAGTTGTGGTGAACGTGATCCCAACCTTGCCTCCCAAGCTCTGCAGCAAGCGATCGCCAGATTCTGGGATGGTCCTGTTGAACGGGTTTGGCGCTATGTGCTGCAACGTGGCTTGCAAAGCCTGGCGGAGCGTCGACGGCGACGTGGGGTGATCACCTTCGCTGGTTTGTTAGCGGCCATGGATCCCGGTGATGCAGACAGCAGTTGGTTGGCTCCGCTTCGCCAGCGTTATCGCGCTGTCATGGTCGATGAATTTCAAGACACCGATCCCGTGCAGTGGCGATTGCTGCAAGGGGCCTTTGGTCTGAATCAGTCCCATCTCTTGCTGCTGGTTGGGGATCCCAAGCAAGCGATTTATCGATTTCGGGGCGGTGATCTCGCCACCTACAAATTAGCGCGATCGCAGGTGGATCGGATCGACAACTTGCGTGACAACTACCGCACAACCGCTGGTTTGATGGAGGGTCTCAATGGCTTGATGCAGCCTGGATTGCTGCGTTCGGCCTTGCCTGTGCCATCGGTGCAGGCTTGCAGCACACTGCAAGCGCCTGCCTTGCCTGAGGGTCAGCATCCGCTGCAGGTGATGCTTGTTCCCGGCGATGCGCCTCAGTCGAAGACGGCTTTGGAGCAGTGGTTACCTGCCGTCATGGCTGGGGTTGTGGTTCGGTTGTTCGAGGAGCAACCCCAGTTGAAGCCGGCTGATCTCTGCATTTTGGTTGGACGTCACAGTCAAGCCTCTGAATTGCGCACCGCTTTGGCTCGTCGCGGTGTGCCCACGCGATTGGTGAACCAGGGCGATGTGTTGGAAAGCGAGGCCGCATTGGTCTTGCAGCGGTTTATCGATGCGTTGGCGACGCCTGGTGATGATCGACGCCTGCGCTTGTTGGCCACGTCTCCACTGCTGGGATGGACGACGGATGAGCTGGTGGCATCAGCGCAGGATGGTCGTTTGGATCAGCTTGCCCAGCGTCTTCAGATCTGGGCCTTGCGCTTGCCCCAGCTGGGCCTTTTGGGATGTCTGTCGGAGCTTGTGGATGGACGGTTGATGGCGGATCTCTCCGAACGTGGTCGCTTGTTGGGGGATTTGCAGCAGGCGGCACGGCTTGTGCAAGAGGCGATGCATCGCCAGGGACTGGATGTTGCTAGTGCTGCGGATTGGCTGCGGCGGGAACGGTTGCATCCATCCACTCCCGTGCCGGATGCGCGGCAGCCTCATAGCGATCTGGCGGAGAGCGCCGTCGCTGTGGTGACGGTGCATCGCAGTAAGGGACTCGAATATCCAGTCGTGATCTGTCCTTATCTATGGCAAGCACCAGGAGAGGGAACGGGACCGCTTTGGCGGGAGGGCGCTGATGGTGCCTGGCGCATTGCTGTGGATCGTTCTTGGGGCGGCGGATGGGAGCTGTCTCAGCAGGCGCAACAAGAGGCGGTCGCTGAGGCTGAGCGACTGGCTTATGTGGCGCTCACGCGGGCTAAATCTCATCTGATCGTGGTGTGGGCTTCTGCGAAGGGGCAGGAGCAATCGCCGTTAGTGGCTTGGCTGTTTGGTGCCGAAGCGGTGGGCCAGTCGATCGAGGATCTCAGCCATGAAAGGCTGCAAAACAGCCTCACTACAAGGGATCTTCCGATTAGCGTCGCAGTGCTTGAGTCGGTGAATTCGAGTCAACCCAGCTGGCAGCCATCGCTTCCGCTGGATGATTTGCAGCTGGGTCCGACACCACAACGGCTCGATCGCAGCTGGGGTCGCTCGAGTTATTCCGCCTGGATTTCATCCCCTTCGGCCGACCCTTGGCTGGAGCAGGGGCGTGATCGTGATCCAGAAGCGGAGGAGGCCAGTGCAACCAGTGGGGACGATTGGCCCGAGCAAGGTCCGCTGGTTGATTTCCCGCGTGGTGCTTCAGCCGGCGATTGCTTGCACCGGATTCTTGAGCAGATTCCGTTTCAGGCCTCTTTGCTTGCTTCAGGAGAGCAAAAGGGGGCTGATGAGGGCGCTGATGCAGTCATTGAGCTGGAATTGCGTCGTGCAGGGCTTCAGCCAGAGTTGAGCTCCACAGTGCGGCAAGGACTGGATCGAGTGCTGAGCACTCCGCTGGGGGGCTCTTTGGGTCGTTTGCCCCTTTGTCGATTAAGCCCTGACCGTCGTCTGCATGAACTCAGTTTTGATCTGCCTGTTCAGGATCTGAGCACTAGTGACTTGGTCGAGGTCTTTCGGCAGGACCCCAAGGCGCGTTTCGGTGGGGACTACCTCGAGCGAATCAGCCGTTTGTCGATCAACAGCCGAGGTTTTCTGACCGGTTCGATCGATCTTGTGTTTTGTGATCACGCCAATCCTGAGCAGGGTCGCTGGTGGGTTCTGGACTGGAAGAGCAATTGGATTGGCGAGCGTGGTTTCGATGGCAAGGGTGATCTCTGTGGACCACGGCATTACCAGGTCAGGGCGATGCATGAGCAAATGCTCGATCATCACTACCCCTTGCAGGCTCATCTTTACTTGGTGGCGCTGCATCGTCACCTGGCTTGGCGACTGCCTGGTTATGCGCCGGAACGCCATCTCGGTGGGTATGTCTATGTGTTTTTGCGTGGCATGCCTGGAGAGCAGGGATGGCGACCGGGGCCCGCTGGCCCCGGTCGCCTGGTGGAAGATGTGCCGCTTCAGAGGGTGCTGACCCTGGATCGTCTGTTGCAGCAGGGCGCCGCATGAATCGGACCAGTCATTGGCCGGCCACTTTTGCTCCGGCCTTGCATGCTGCGCTAATGCGACGCATTCCAGCGAAGAGCGACGCGGTCGAGCTGGAGCAACTCAGCCGAGAACTGGTTGAGGCGCTGGAACGGGGCGAGCTGGATCTGCCCCTGAACCCAGAGCGGTGGGCTGCGGCTTGCGACAGTGGTTGGTTGGAGGGGGAGAGTGCACCGTTGTTGCTCCAGGGCGAGCGCATCGGCTGGCGCCGCTGGCTTGAAGCGATGGATGCTGTGGTCCAAGCCCTGCTGGAGCGCAGCTCTGCTTCCACAAAGCTGGACACACCGGTTGATTCTGTTGCTCTGACGTTGCCGGACAGTCTCAACAATGAGCAGAGGGCTGCGGTCTTGGCGCTGGATGTCTCGCCCGTGGTGCTGCTGAGTGGCGGTCCGGGGACAGGCAAAACCAGCACGGTCGTCGAGATGTTGCGGCGGGCTGCAGCGCGACATCCCGATCTACGCATTGGCTTGGCAGCTCCTACAGGTAAGGCGGCTCGGCGGTTGGGGGACACAGTGCGACCACAACTTGAGGGGATCTCCTGTTTGACCTTGCATCGCTGGCTTGAGGCCGGCAGAGATGGATTTCGCCGTAACCGTCAGAGGCCGTTAGAGCTTGATCTGCTGGTCATCGACGAGATGTCGATGGTGGATTTGGTGCTGATGCAAGGCTTGTTGGACGCCATGCCTCCGGACTGCCGGCTCGTCATGGTGGGGGATCCGGCGCAACTGCCACCTGTCGGAAGTGGGGCGGTGTGGCATCGGCTCCAGCAATCCAGCATTCGGGAGTGTTTCGGAGATGGCGCGATCCATCTCCAACGCACCTACCGCAACCGTGGTGCTTTGGCGGAGTTGGCCATGGTGCTTCGGGATCGCGGTCAGGAGGATTTTCGTCGTTGCCTGGAGGACTTGCCATCGGACGCGAATGTGCAACATCACCGCTGCAGCGGGCGGCGCCTTCCCAAGCTTGTGCGTGACCGTTGGAAGCAGCGTCATCAACGTCTTGCTGCCTTGGCGGATGGTTTGGACGCTTGCAGTGAGGATGCTTTGGCTGCGGCGGCCGCTCCTCTTTTGGCGGAACTGGAGCGGGAGCTTGTGCTCTGTCCCAGGCGGAGGGGGAGTTGGAGCCTCGAGGATGTGCACCGAAATTTGTTGGGTGCCGCCGCGCGACTGGATCCGATGCTCTGGCCGGCGGGGGTGCCGGTCATTTGCGGCGGCAATCAGCCCGAACTCGGTCTGGCGAATGGTGACTTGGGGGTGAAGATCGGCGAAGGTGAACGGGGTCGGCTGTTGTTCCGGGTGTTGTCAGAGAACGGTCGTCCTCAGATTCAACGCTTGCACCCGGCGCGCTTGGTGGTGTTAGAGCCGGCAGCAGCACTCACCATTCACCGTGCTCAAGGAAGTGAGGCCGACGCCGTGATGGTGCTCTGGCCGCAGCAGCAGGATGATCAGCACGACAGCCAGAGCTATGACGTCAGCCTGTTGTATACCGCGATGACGCGCGCACGTGTCAGCCTTGAATTGATCACGGCAGAACCAGCTTGATGCGGGTGGAACGGCCTTGGGGTTGGTTTGAGGATTTGCTCGAAGAACCCGGCTACAAAGTCAAACGCTTGTTCGTTCGCAGCGGTCAGCAGCTCTCCTTGCAGAGGCATGCCCATCGCAGTGAAAGTTGGACTGTGGTGTCGGGAAACGGCCGCTTGCTCTGCTCCGAACAATGGCATGACGCTCATCCCGGCATCATGTTGAGCATTCCAGAAGGTGCGGTTCACCGCGCCCAGGCTGGGTCAATGAATCTCGTGATTCTTGAGGTGCAACATGGGGCTGTCCTGAGTGAGGACGATATTGAACGGTTACAAGATGATTACGGAAGAGTGTTAAGTTGAGAGTCAACCTTTGAAGCGTAGGCAACACAACCAGGCAGCGATCTGCGATCGCCGGGAGGTTGTGAGCCTGATTTCAGAGATCAATCAGGCCAGGGCCTACTTCCATGATCGAACAGACTTCGCACGGGGTGACCTCGTGCTCCGTTGAACTGTCTAAATCAGATGACTCTTTAGAACAGCAGGCCAACTGCACTGCTGCTGTGATGCAGGTAGATCCCGAGCAGCAGAGCGAGCCTGAACAGGTCACATCCGCCCAGGAGTCTGTGGAACAAACGGTCGCATCTGCCCTTGAGGGAGCGGCTGAGGATCAGACGGATCCAGATGGGGAGCTCAATGCAGAAGCGGCGACGACTGTCGAAACGACTGATGAAGAGGTCTCCGGTTTCGCTGGGTTTGGATTCAGCGATGCCCTGTTAAACACCCTGGCTGAAAAGGGTTACACCGAACCATCTCCGATTCAGAGCGCTGCCTTCCCCGATCTGATGATGGGTCGGGATTTGGTTGGACAAGCTCAGACGGGTACTGGCAAGACGGCGGCCTTCGCACTACCGATCCTCGAGCGGCTTCAGTCCGGAGACAAGCGTCCCCAGGCTTTGGTGTTGGCGCCGACGCGGGAGTTGGCGATGCAGGTGGCGGATTCTTTTAAGGCTTATGCCGTGGGGCATCCGCATTTGCGGGTTTTGGCGGTGTACGGCGGATCTGATTTCCGTTCCCAGATTCAGGCTTTGCGTCGTGGTGTGGACGTGGTGGTGGGCACTCCTGGCCGAGTCATGGACCACATGCGGCAGGGAACCTTGGATACCAGTGGTTTGGCCACGTTGGTTCTGGACGAGGCGGATGAGATGTTGCGGATGGGATTCATTGACGACGTCGAATGGATCCTCGAGCAGCTGCCAGATGAGCGGCAGGTGGTGTTGTTCTCGGCGACGATGCCACCAGAGATCAGACGGTTATCCAAGCGCTATCTCCAGGATCCTGCCGAGGTCACGATTCGCACCAAAGCGCAGGAAGCCAAGCGGATTCGCCAGCGTTCGATCACTGTCCCGATCAGTCACAAGCTTGAGGCCCTCAAGCGGGTGCTCGATGCTTGTGGCAGCGAAGGGGTGATCATCTTCGCTCGCACGAAAGCAATCACTTTGACGGTGGCTGAAACCCTCGAAGCTGTTGGTCATCAAGTCGCCGTGCTGAATGGTGATGTTCCCCAGAACCAACGGGAGCGCACAGTGGAACGGTTGCGCAGCGGCAGCGTTGACATCCTGGTGGCCACAGATGTGGCGGCCCGTGGCCTGGATGTCGATCGGATTGGTTTGGTGATCAACTACGACATGCCCTTTGACAGCGAGGCTTATGTGCATCGCATCGGTCGCACGGGCAGAGCTGGTCGTAGTGGTGAAGCAGTGCTGTTTGTCACACCGCGTGAGCGGCGTTTCATCAGCAATTTGGAGCGGGCGACGGGCCAGCCGATTGAATCGATGGATGTGCCGGGAAATGCCGCGATTAATCAGGGACGACTCGATCGTTTGCATCAACGCTTGAGCCAAGCAGCGCGCGATGGTCGTAGCAGTGAGGAGGAAACGGCTCTCTTGCAGGAGCTGATTCAACGGATCGGTACAGAGCTAGAGATGACTCCGGAGCAGATGGCTCTTGCTGCTCTCAATTTGGCATTGGGGTCGACACCGCTTCTGTCCCATGGAGATGAGGATTGGATCCATCAAGTTGCAGCGGGTGCTGGGCGTCGTCGTGACCGAGAGCGTGGAGATCGCCGTGGAGACCGCCGTGGTGAGCGACCCAGTCGCCCGCTCGAGGACAACATGCAGCGCTACAGAGTGGAGGTCGGACATCGCGATCGCGTCAAGCCTGGAAATCTTGTCGGTGCGATCGCTGGCGAAACGGGATTGCAGGGACGAATGATTGGCCGCATCCAGATCTTCGACAATCACAGTTTGGTCGATTTGCCGAAAGGGATGCCTGAGGATATTTTCAACAGCTTGCGCTCCCTCAAGGTGATGAATCGAGAGTTGCAGATCAGTCAGGCGACGTCCTGATGGTGTTGATACTGCTTTTGGTAGCGGCAGTTCCCTCTCTCGCTTCTGATGCTGCCTTCAACAACAAGTTGATTCGTCAGATGTGCCTTGCTTCATTTGATTCAGCCATGAGTCACGCTGGCAAGGTCCCTCCCAAGGGCATGGCGGATTACACCTGTGACTGCTTTCTTCAAAAAATGGAAGAAGGTGCTGGAATCGGTGAATCGCAGCAGACTTGCAAGCAGGCTGCTGCGTTGAAATTTCGTGTTTAGAGCGACACCTGTTAGGACTCGCTGACCTGCATGGTCAGTTCGCGTTGCTGGACGCATGTGTTTTCCATGGTGTGAATCAATTCCATTTGCACGTCTGGGAGGCTTTGATGGATGAGGGTGTTCAGAACTGTGAGCCGATCAGAGCTAATTAATTCGCCGTTTTCACTCCAATGCAGTGTCCGCAGGTTCAAGCAATCCATGATCCGTCCTCCTGTCAGAATCTCCTGACAATGGATGGACTCAATCAATTCAGGTCAAGACCTTCCATTTCCCTTCCGTTTTTTGTGATGAAACGTGCGTTTGCCCTGTAACGTCACTGTGTTCACGTCCGGATCACCGGCCCCTTCCGACTTCTTCGGAACCGGCTCACGCGACTGAGCGCTTCCAACGGTTCCACGTTCATGACCATCTACATCGGCAATCTCTCGTTCCAGGCCGAGCAGGAACATCTGTTTGACCTGTTCAGTGAATACGGCGAGGTCAAGAACTGCAGTCTTCCTCTTGACCGAGAAACTGGTCGTAAGCGGGGATTTGCGTTCGTTGAAATGGTCAATGATGACGACGAACAAAAGGCGATTGACGACCTTCAGGATGTGGAGTGGATGGGTCGGATGATTCGCGTTAGCAAGGCCACCCCCCGCGAGCGCTCTGGTGGACCTCGCGGTGGCGGCGGTGGGGGTTATCGCGGTGAACAGCGCTGAACAGCGGTGAACAGCGCTGAACAGCGGTGAACAGCGCTGTTCAGCGGGTTGTTAGGCCTCGTTTTCTTGGAGGTCCAACTGAATCTCACGACCGTTCAGACGGCTGAGGATCAAACGGCTGTGATCAATGGGTGCTCCTAGCACCTGTTGATCATCCCGATACTGTGGCAAAACGGAGCGCAACCCACGGCGCTTTTGTCTCGCCAGGTGGCGATGAAAGCGGTTGAACGACCTTGAACGGCTCATTGCACCTGCTTCAGTTGTGAATACGTTCTACCGCTGGTGTTGGCGTTCAAACCGTGACAAAGGAAACCATCACAAAGGTTTCAGGAATGTCGAATCAGTCTGCGCTGCGACGGCTGCTGAAGCATCTAGCTCCTCAGCGCCGTCTCGTGATGACGGCGATCAGCTGCTCTTTGCTGAACAAGCTGTTCGATTTGGCTCCACCGGCGTTGATCGGTCTTGCTGTCGATGTGGTGGTTCGGGGTCGTCAGTCTTTTCTGTCTGGTTTCGGTGTGGTCACGGTCACCCATCAATTGTGGCTGTTGGCCCTGTTGACGCTGGTGGTTTGGAGCGCGGAATCCTTATTTGAATATCTCTACGGAGTGCTCTGGCGCAATTTGGCGCAAACCACGCAACACAGTTTGCGATTGGAGGCATACGACCATCTACAACAGCTCGAGTTGGCGTTTTTCGAGCAAGACAGCAGCGGTCGCTTGCTGGCGGTGCTGAACGATGACATCAATCAGCTGGAGCGTTTTCTTGATCGTGGCGCCAATGAAATTCTCCAGTTGGTCACCACCGTGACCGTGGTTGGAGTCGGCATGGCGCTGCTCGCTCCGCAGGTTGCCCTGTTTGCCTACCTCCCGATTCCCGTGATTCTTTGGGGGTCACTGCGATTTCAGAAGCGTTTGGAGCCGCGCTACCGGGAGGTAAGGGCTCGAGCAGGTGATTTGGCGGCGCGTTTGGCCAACAATCTCGGTGGCATGCTCACGATCAAGAGTTTCACGGCAGAAGCGCTTGAGTTGCAGCGATTGCAGCGGGAAAGCGAGGCTTATCGGCTCAGTAACGCCCGTGCCATCCGTTTATCGGCGGCGTTTATTCCTCTGATTCGCTTTGCCATTTTGTTCGCCTTTCTGGCGATCTTGTTGATTGGCGGTTTTCAGGCCGTGCAGGGTCAGTTGGCCGTCGCGGCCTACAGCGTGATGGTGTTCATCACGCAACGGTTGCTTTGGCCGCTCACCACATTGGGCCGCACGTTGGATGATTTTCAGCGGTCGATGGCGTCCACTCAACGGGTGTTGGATTTGGTCGACACGCCGATTCGGATTACAGGAGGACCGACCAACTTGGATCCAAGCACGGTGGACGGAACACTATGTTTTCGGGCCGTGGACTTTGCTTACGCCGGTCGCCCACCGTTGCTGCAGGATTTTCAGCTCAGTGTTCCGGCAGGCAGCACGATTGGCATTGTCGGCTCCACCGGGTCTGGGAAAAGCACATTAGTGAAATTGCTGTTGCGGCTGTATGAGCGCGATGGGGGGGAGATCCTGCTGGACGGTTTGCCGATTGAGGATTTGCGTCTACAAGATCTGCGACGTTGTATCGCGTTGGTGAGCCAAGAGGTTTATCTCTTCCACGGCACCGTGGCGGAAAATATTGCCTACGGCAGCAGCGGTGCCAATCTCAGAGCGATCGAATGGGCCGCCCAGCAATCGGAATCGGCATCGTTTATCGCTGAACTACCCGATGGTTACGACACCTTGGTCGGAGAGAGAGGTCAGCGACTCTCTGGCGGTCAACGTCAGCGGATTGCTTTGGCCCGGGCGATTTTGAAGGATGCCCCGATCTTGGTGCTGGATGAGGCCACCGCTGCCGTGGATAACGACACCGAAGCCGCGATTCAGCGCTCCTTGGAACGGGTGAGGAAGGATCGCACCACAATGGTGATCGCCCACCGGTTAAGCACCGTGCGGCATGCCGACAGCATCGTTGTGATGGAACAAGGCCGCATCGTGGAGCAGGGGCGCCACGATCAGCTCTTGGCGCTGAATGGTGTTTACAACAACCTTTGGCGAGTGCAGGCGGGTGAATCGCCGAAAGCTCAAGGGGGGACTGATGCGCTGATCAGAGGATGACAACGGCTTGTGTTGTGTTCTGAGCTTCAGGAGGATTGCAAAACGTGTAACACAAGAAATAAGTGTGGTTACTTCTTTGCAGCAACGTTGCTTCAATGTTGCTGCCGTGTTGCTTCAGACAAGCTGATGAGATGACATGTTGCCGGAAAAATGTTCTGAAATAACCCGTTATTTTGTTGGATGTTTCATGCATTCTTGTCGAATTTGTCTGTTTGATGAGGTCGGATTGGTGCCTTTGATTGACATAAATGGAAGGGCGTGTTGCTGGCCTTTATTCAGGCGTCATTGCTGTTGATCGCGGCTGGTCGTGGCTGGCCACGGATCAACACACGTTGCAGAGCGCTTTCGCTTTCTGAAGCAACTGTTGTCCCCTGTCGCTGGGGTGAGCATGCTGAAGCCTGTTTAAGGCGGCGCAGCCATCCGGCCATGGCGATGGAGGCTTCAGTCAGCCATGTGATGCATCACCCCTTGGGGGTGTTCGCGATCTTGGTGGCGATTAGTGCGGCGGTGCCGCCGTTGATCCGTCGGGTCGGGCTGCCGGATTTAGTGGGGTTATTGCTGGCAGGCGTGCTGATCGGACCACACGCGCTGCAATGGGTTGAAACGGACAGCGAGACGGTGCGGCTGCTTTCGGATCTGGGAGCGGTCTATTTGCTGTTCACGATGGGTCTGGAGATCGACCTGGAGGAATTCAACCGGGTCAAACGCCGCTCGTTCATCTACGGACTTCTGATTCTGTTGATCGGTGTCGGTACCGGAGTGACCATCGGATGGCTGGAAGGATTTGCATCCGTCTCCTGTCTGTTGCTTGGCGCTCTAATGGCCACCCATACGCCTTTGGGCTATCCGATCGTGCGCAGTTACGGCGCCCAGAAGGATGAGTCTGTTGTCGTGAGCGTGGGCAGCACGATCTTCACCGACATCGTGGCGTTGCTGCTGCTGGCCGTTGGCCTCGGCCTGGGGAAGGGTGATCTCAGCGGTTTTGGTATCGCTTGGCTGTTGCTCAAAATCGGCCTGTTCGCTCTGGTCGTGGTCTTTGGCATTCGCTGGCTGGGTCAGAAGCTGGTGATGC
>MDSW01127253.1_pt1 | contig 16588 bp, 17 predicted proteins | sample 811171 | NCBI WGS metagenome assembly MDSW01 (sample SAMN05326641, study PRJNA326480) | marine metagenome | isolation source: seawater | place: Atlantic Ocean: North West | collected 2012
AAATTTTAGGAAGAAAAAGATTAGTTATTTTTGTTAAATCCTTAATATCATTCTTGTAAAAAGCCACCTCGGCTTTCTTCAATATAAAATCTGACGTAAAAAATGATTTTAAAGGTAAAAATAAATTTAATTTAGATAAAATAATTTCTTTTTTTCTTATTTCAATATTTGGATTTTGTAATTTGATTGTAAGGTTTAGTTCAGTTGGATTTATATGTATTTTTGTTTTTTTAAAGTTTAATTTAACATTGACATTAATTTTATTAGCTTCTTTTTTAATTATGTTATCAAATCTATCAGTCTCCATACCAACAAAACTAAGATAACTTATTACCATAATAATAATTAATAATGTTGCTATTAAGAATTTTATTACAAACCTAGACATAATTATTTGCTCTTCTCATTTTTTTTGTATAATGCAGCTTCTAAAAAATTATCTATCTCTCCATCTAAAACACTTTCTGGATCTGTATTTTCTAAATTGTTCCTTAAATCTTTTACTAATTGATACGGTTGCAATACATAAGATCTAATTTGATGTCCCCAGCCTATATCCGTTTTTGATTTAGCCAAATTATCTGATGCTTGTTCCTTTTTTTCCATTTCATATTTGTACAGTCGTGCTTTAAGCATGTTGTAACAAGTTTCTTTATTTTTATGTTGAGATCTTTCGTTCTGACATTGAACAACAATGTTAGTAGGTATATGAGTTATACGAACAGCACTATCTGTTGTGTTTACGTGCTGGCCTCCGGCACCACTAGATCGATAGGTATCAATTCTTAAATCTTTTTCTTGTATGTCAATTTTAATACTATCATCAACAACTGGGTACACCCAAACACTAGCAAAACTTGTATGTCTTCTTGCTCCTGAATCAAAAGGTGAAATTCTCACAAGTCTATGCACTCCTGATTCTGACTTTAACCAACCATGCATATATGCACCAGAAATTTTTAGAGTACTTGATTTAATACCAGCTTCGTCTCCTTTGTGTTCACTGATAATTGAAAATTTACAGTTTTTCTTTTCAACCCATTTTGAATACATTCTTCTTAACATTTCTGCCCAATCTTGACTTTCTGTTCCACCAGCTCCAGCATGGATTTCAATGTAAGCATCTAAATGATCATTTTCTTCGGACAAAAAACATGAAACTTCTATTTTTTTAATTTGATCTAATAACGAACTTATTTTTTTTTCACAATCTTTTATTACAGATATATCATTTTCTTTTTGGGCAAGTTCAAAAAGTTGCTCAAAATTTTCTAATTCATTTTTTACTAGAGTGAAATTATTATAAATATTTTCTAGAAATTTTTTTTCTTTAACGATTTTTTGTGCAGCAAGTTTATCTTTCCAAAAATCTGTTTGGATTACTTTATCATCAAATGTTTGGATTTTTTCTTTGATTTTATTTTTTTCAAAGATACCTCCTTACATTATCTATAATTTTTTTAATTTTTACAATTTTATTTTTAATGTCTTCCATTATTAGTAAAATTTAGATGTTGTTTTTTTATTATTATCATTATTTAATTTATCAAATGTATTTCTATTTGATTGATTTTCAAGTTCAACAATAAAATCGTCATTTGTTTTAAATGATTCATAGATTACCTTTTTTGTTTTATTATCTGCTTGCATACCAGTATCTACATCAACCATTACTAGATTTATACTATTTGGAATTTTAAAAGGAAGCGCATCTTTCTTCTTAACTACCTTTTTTACAAATTTCTTAAATATTGGAAGAGCTGCTTTCGCTCCAGTCTCATATCTACCTAAACTTTTAGGTTCATCAAAACCAACATATACACCTATTACTAACTTAGATGTAAAACCTAAAAACCAAGCATCCATATTTTTATTTGTTGTTCCAGTTTTTCCAGCAAGTGGTAAATTTAAATCTCTCAATTTTCTTCCAGTTCCTCTTTTAACTACACCTTCCATCATGGATGTTAATTGATATGCAGTCTCTTTACTTATAATTTGTTTTCCTTCATTTTCTATAAACGGTATTTCATCACTTAAATAAGAAACTTTTTCACATCCTTTGCATTTTCTTTTATCAGCATTAAAAATGGTTTTACCTCTTCTGTCCTGAATTCTGTCAATAAATATAGGTTCTACTTTTTTTCCACCATTAACAAAAGTGCAGTAAGCATTTGTTAATTTCACTAAAGTAGTTTCAGCCGATCCTAAAGATACAGAAAGTAATTCTGGAACATCGCTATATATTCCAAAACTATTAGTAATGTTGGAAATTTTTTCAAAACCTACTTTCTGTGCTACGCGGACAGTCATTAAATTTCTAGATTTTTCTATACCAGTCCTTAAAGTTGATGGACCATAAAACTTTTTTCCATAGTTCTCAGGCTTCCATGTTTTTAAACCTTCACCTTGTTCAATGACAAATGGTGCATCTAAAACTAATGTTGATGGCGTAAAACCATTTTCTAATGCTGCTGCATAAACAAATGGTTTAAATGCAGAACCAGGTTGCCTTTTAGCCTGTGTTGCTCTATTAAATTCACTCAGCCTAAAACTAAAGCCTCCTGCCATAGCCAAAACTCTTCCTGTGTAAGGATCCATTACTACTATAGCACCATTTATTTTAGGTAATTGTTTTAAACTCCATTTATTTTTTTTAATTTTTTTAACATATATAATATCATTCACTTTTAAAAACTCATCAAAGCTTTTTTTTCTTGTCCAGCTAACATCTTTAAAATCAATAAATCCTTTTTCTTCATTTTCTATTTCAATTTTAATATTTAATTTGCTTATGTTTGTTACTTTGGCGAGTTTCCAATTTAAACTTTTATCAGGAATCAATTCTTTAATTTCTTCTTGCCAATTTTTTTTAATTATACTAGTTATTGGACCTCTCCAACCATGTCTTAGGTCGTATTCTTCCAAACCGTCTCTTAAAGCTTTCATAGCTGCTACTTGATATTTTGAATTTAATGGCGTTCTTATTGATAAACCTCCCTTATATAAATTATCATAACCATAAGTATTGCTTACTATACGTCTTACTTCTTCGGAATAAAAATTTGCATCTTCAAGAAGTTCAATTTTTCTTTTTTTTGTTTTAATTTTTTTTTGTTTTAAATCTTTGTATAAATCCTCATTTATATATCCATTGTCATATAAATTTTTTAAGACGAAATTTCTTCTTTGTTCAGCTCTAACCATTGATTTATAGGGATTATATTTGCTTGGAGCCTTGGGAAGGGCGGCTAAAAGAGCAGCTTCGTCATACTTTAATTCATTAACTGCTTTATCAAAATATTCTAAACTTGCGGCAGCTATTCCATAAGTGCCCTGACCTAAGTAAATTTGATTTAAATATAATTCCATTATTCTTTCTTTTGAATAAGCTCTCTCAATTCTAAAAGCTAAAATGGCCTCTTTAATTTTTCTTTTTAAAGAAACTTCACTGGTTAATAAAAAATTTTTTGCTACTTGTTGTGTGATAGTAGACGCTCCCTCAAGTCTTTTATCCGAGAAAACGTTTCTTACATTTTTTATTATTGCTCTTGTTATACTTTTAGCATCAACACCTGGGTGGGAGAAAAAATTTTTATCTTCTGCAGATAAGAAAGAATTTATTATTTTTTTTGGTATAGAATCATAAGGTATGAAGAGTCTTTTTTGTAATGCGTATTCAGCAACTAATTGTCCTTCCCCAGAATGAACTCTGCTTGATATTGGAGGCTTGTAATTAGCTAATATTTTGTAATCGGGTAAATCTGATGAAAAATACCACAAAGTTGAAAAAGCAAATAAAATGCATAAAACAACGATAGCAATAACTAATTTTGCACTTTTTTTTATAAAAACTATCATAATTGCTAAGAAATGAATTAATTTTGGCTATCTTAAGGCACTTTTGATTTTGGTTAAATTAAATAGACGAAAAAAATTCATATATTTGTTAATAAATTTAATGTATACCTAAATTAAGTTTAAGTTATTTACAGAATTCAAATTATGTACAAACAATTCGTTATGAACAGGAACAAATTCACATGGAAAAGAATTTATACATTGATGCATCGCATCCAGATGAAACAAGAATCGTGCTCAAATCAGAAAATCATATTGAAGAATATGAGTACGAAAACAAAAATAGATTATATTTAAAAAATAATATTTACCTTGGAAAAGTAAGTAGGATTGAACCTTCTCTACAAGCTGCCTTTGTAAACTATGGAAAAGAGAGACATGGTTTTTTGGCATTTAACGATATTCAATCTGATTACTATCAAATACCACACGATGATAAAGAAAGATTAAAAAGAGAAGAAGAAGGCTTAAGACTTGAGCTTAAGGAAAAAAGCAAAAAAGTTGAAGAAACAAATAAATCTAACGATAAACCCCTTGAAGAAAATAATAATAACCAGAATTCAGAAAGTTCTACTAATGAAAAATCTAAAGATGAAAATGCTCCTATAGAAAATGCAGAAAGAAATGATCAGTTTAATGACCTTAAAAAAAGATACGGCATTAGAAGATATAAGATTCAAGAAGTTATTAAACCTGATCAAATAATATTAGTTCAAATACTTAAAGATGAAAGAGGTCAAAAGGGTGCTGCATTAACAACATTTATTTCGTTAGCAGGAAAATATAGTGTTCTAATGCCTAATACGCCAAAAGGTGGGGGCATTTCAAGAAAAATTATAAATTCTGATGATAGAAGAAAAATTAGAAATATACTAAATGAAATTGAGATTCCTCAAAGCATGGGTTTAATTGTTAGAACTGCGGGTCTAAACAAAACAAAAAATGAATTAAATACAGATATAATTAATACAATTAAAACATGGGAAGAAATTAAAGCAAATACAGTAAATTCTATTGCTCCAAGTTTAGTTTATGAAGAAGGAGATTTAATTAAAAGAGCCTTGAGAGATATTTACGATAATAGCACTAACAATGTAATAGTTGATGGTAACGAAGGCTATCAAAAGGCTAAAAATTTCATGAAAGTTTTAATGCCAGAAAGCGTTAAAAAAATAAAAAAATATAGAGGTAAAATTCCCCTTTTTCATAGTGTTGATATTGAAAAAAAATTAAATAGAATTTTTGATCCAACTATAAAATTAGAATCAGGAGGCTATATTGTTATAAACCCGACTGAAGCTTTAGTTTCAATAGATGTAAACTCTGGACAATCAATAAAAGAAGCAAACATAGAAAAAACAGCTTTAAAAACAAATATAGAGGCAGCAGAAGAAATATCTAGACAGATTAAAATTAGAGACCTTTCTGGTTTAATTGTAATAGATTTTATTGACATGTTTAGCTTTCATAATAGAAAAACTGTTGAAAGAAAATTAAAAGAAAAACTTAAAGATGATAGGGCTAGAATTCAATTTGGAAGGATAGGTAATTTTGGTTTATTAGAAATGACACGACAAAGACTAAGAGAAAGTTATGTTAAATGGAATATGGTTTTATCGCTTGATTCTTTTGCTTTAAAAATAGTTAAAAAGGGCGAGGAATTAGCTTTTTCGAATAAAGCAAAAATTATTAATATTCGTATTCCTTTAAAAGTAAAGAAATACATTGAGGATAATTTAATTAAAGAAATAAACCATTTTAAAAAGAAATATAAATTAGAATTTAATATAATATCTGATGATACTCTAATAATACCAGAATATAAGATTGATTTACTTAATAAAAATAAAAAAATTATCAAAAAAATAGAAAATATAGAAAAAATTAATCACAGACAAAATTATGATAAAAAGAAATTTTTGATGAGAAAAAATAATCAAAATTTTAAATTTAAAGGAAAATTTAAAAAAAGATTTAAGTACCATTCAAAAGTTAAAAAAAATAATTACGAACCAAAAAAACAAGTAAACTATTAATACTAAAATATTAAATTATATTATTTTCTGGTGAAGAAGCGCTTGCATAAGCTCTTCTTTTCATTCTTCCTGCTCTAAATGCCTTTCTTCCTGATATAACAGCATGCTTCATAGCTTCTGCCATTAAAATAGGATTCTTTGCTTCGGCAATAGCTGTATTTAATAAAACTCCATCACATCCTAACTCCATTGCAATAGTTGCATCAGATGCAGTTCCTACTCCAGCGTCAACAATTACTGGTACTGAAGACTGTTCTTTAATTAATGCAATATTTGTTTTATTTTGTATTCCTATACCTGAACCAATTGGAGCTCCTAATGGCATTATTGCACACGCTCCAACATCTTCTAATTTTTTTGTCATAATTGGGTCATCTGTACAATAAACCATGACTTCAAAACCTTCTTTTACTAAAACTTCAGTAGATTTAATTGTCTCAATCATATTTGGATATAAAGTTTTTTTATCACCTAAAACTTCAAGTTTTACCAATCTCCATCCACCCATCTCCCTCGCAAGCCTTAAAGTTCTTAAAGCATCTTCAGAAGAATAACATCCTGCTGTGTTTGGAAGGTATGTTATAGATTTTGGATCCAGATAGTCCATCAATAATGGTTCTTCTTTATTTAAAATATTTACTCTTCTCACAGCAACAGTAACTATATCGGCCCCGGACGCTTTAACAGCATTTGCTGTTTCTTCGAAACTTTTATATTTTCCTGTACCTACTATTAATCGTGAATTAAAATTCTTATTAGCTATGGTAAAAACATCATCCATAAAACTTACCCCCCACCTATAAAATGTACAATTTCGACTTTGTCATTTTTATTTAAAACTAATTTTTGATATTTGCTTTTTTCAACAATTTCACCATTTACTTCAATAGCTACTTTATTTTTCTTTATTTTAAGCTTATTTAATAATTCGTTTAAATTGGTTCCATTATTTATTTCATAGGAAGATCCATTTAATTGTATTTTTGCCACATTTAAGTTATTCATTTCAATTATTTTAACTTATTTATATGCCAAAAAAAATACTAATTATAAACGGACCAAATTTAAATCTTCTTGGCGAAAGAGAAGAAAGCAAATACGGAAAAATTACACTTAAAGAAGTAGAAAAAAATTGTGAATCTCATGCAAAATCTATAGGACTTGAAATAAAATTTGTACAATCAAACATTGAAGGTGAAATTGTAACTTTAATTCAAAAAGCTAAAGGTGCATATGATGGGATTATTATTAATGCTGCAGGCTACACTCATACATCTGTCTCAATTTTAGATGCTCTTCTTGCTATTAAATTACCAACAATAGAAGTTCATATTACAAATATATACAATCGAGAGGAATTTAGAAAAAAGTCTTTAATAAGTAAGGCTGCAAATGGAATTATTTGTGGATTCGGTGTAAAAGGATATATAATGGCTTTAGACTCTATAAAAGAAATTTTTGATAAATGAAAATAAATAAAAAAATTATTGAAGAATTAGTTGGTTACTTAAAAGAGTTTAATCTAAGTGAAATTGAATACTCGGATGGTACTACAAAAGTAAAAGTTTCAAGATCAATAAAAAGTGAAAACGTTACCTCAACAGAAATTAAAAAAATTCAAAAAACAGTCGAAAGTTCAGATACACAAATAACTTCTCCAATTGTTGGAACAGCTTATTTGGCTCCCGAACCTGGAGCTAAAAAATTTGTAGAGATTGGTCAAAAAATTAAAAAGGGACAAACAATAATGATAATAGAAGCAATGAAAACTATGAATCATGTTCCTTCAACCCACAACGGTACCGTAGAAAAAATTTTAGTCAAAGATGGTGAACCAGTAGAGTTTGGTCAACCATTAGTTACGGTTAAATAATGTTTAAAAAAATTTTAGTTGCAAACCGTGGAGAAATAGCGGTCAGAATAATTAGGGCATGCAAAGAATTAAATATACCTACTGTGGCAATACACTCTGATGTAGATTCTGATTCGATGCATGTACGGCTAGCTGATGAAAGTATATGTGTAGGTTCTCACAAGCCACAAAATAGTTATTTAAACATAGGAGCTATTATGTCCGCAACGGATGTTACTGGAGCAGATGCTATTCATCCTGGATATGGATTTTTATCTGAAAATTCTCATTTTGCCGAAATTGTTACTAATAGCAAAATTAAATTTATTGGTCCTAGCGCTAAAATTATGAAAAAAATGGGAGATAAAATTGAAGCCAAAAGAACTGCAAAAAAACTTGGCCTTCCTATTATTGAAGGGTCAGAAGGAAATATAGAATCTTTAGACGAAGCAAAAAAAATTTCATCAAAAATTGGATATCCTGTTTTAATAAAAGCTTCAGCTGGTGGTGGAGGAAAAGGAATGAAACTTGTTAATAATGAAAAAGAACTAGAAAGCTCACTTTCTTTAGCTAAGCAAGAGGCAATGAAATATTTTTTAAATGACGATGTATATATTGAAAAATATTTTGAAAAACCTAGACATATAGAAGTTCAAATTTTATCAGACAAAAAAACCACTTTGCACATGGGCGAAAGAGATTGTAGCGTTCAAAGAAAACATCAAAAACTTATAGAAGAGTCACCTAGTCCAGTTTTAGATGAAAAAACAAGAGAAGATTTATTAAATAAAACTGTCAAGATGGTAAGTCAACTTGATTATGAAGGGGCAGGAACTGTTGAATTTATATATGATAAAGGAAAATTTTATTTTCTTGAAATGAATACTAGAATTCAAGTAGAGCATCCTGTTTCTGAAATTAGAGGTGGTATAGATATTGTTAAAGAACAAATTAAAATTGCATCTAAAGGTAAAACATCACTTAAACAATCTGACATTACTTTTCGTGGCCATGTGATTGAATGTAGAATAAATGCAGAAGACCCCAGTAAAAACTTCCAACCTAGTCCTGGGACTATTAATGTATGCCATCAACCTTCAGGTTTTAGAACTAGAGTGGATGGCGCAATATTTCAAGGTTGTAAAATTACTCCATATTATGACAGCTTAATTTGCAAACTTATTTGCCAAGGTAGAGATAGAGAAGAAGCAATACAGCGGGTTCAAAGATCATTAAGTGAATTCGTAATTGAAGGTATTACAACAACAATTGATTTACATAAAAAAATACTGAGTCATAAAAAGTTTATCAACTCTGACTTTGATGTTAATTGGCTAGGTAAAGAAAATTTTTATTAAACGTTTTCACATCCTGTTAACCACAAATCATAAATCGGGTGATCCATAGATTGTAAAGTCGGGCTTGATGCAAATGTCCATCCATTAAACAAAAAAACTTTATTATTGTTTTTATCTGATAAATCTTTGACTTGTAAGTAAGCGACTGTATCAGTAAATTCATTTTTTTCAGAAAGCTGGCATTTTAAAGCTTTAATTTCTAAAGCTCCAAAAAATTTTTTTTCACCCATTTCTAATCTAATATTTGATGTTTTGGCAGTTATTTTATCCAAAGCTTTTAAATTTATATAAATTTTATTATTTTTATTTAATTTTTTTTCCTCAGGTAAATTCTCTAAATTGTTTAAATTTGAATTTTGATTTTCTATTTTTTCTAACTCATCTTTTTCTTCCTCAAATGTTGGTGAAAGCTCTTCTAAGTTAATTAATGGCACTGATTCGATTTCATCAACAGCATATGCTGTGAATGTGCTAAAAAAAAATAATAAAAATGCTAAAGGTATATTTCTAAGATTTCCAACTTTCATATTTTTTCATATTTTTTTTAGGATTATTAATTAAAGATCCATCTGGCTTATAAGCATCTTTTGTGCCACTCAAATTTTCAACGTGTTCTTTTTGCCATTCATATTTCTTGGTTATATTTGATGGTTTATCTTTTGCTAAATGATGTATCCACATATGCCATTCTGGAGGTATTTTTGTAGATTCTACTTTGTTATCATATATTACCCACCTCTTCCCTTTGGAATTTGAATAATATTTATTAGCAAATGAATCACTTCCTTCAAATTTTCCGTTAAATAAAGTATAGATAAAAGTACCTATAGTTTGTCTATTCCACCACGTAAATATTTGTTTTAAAAAAAACATTTTAATTTTTATTTAGTATTTTTTTTTATTTTAAAATCCACACAATTAAAAATTGTAAATAATTTATTAGACATACAATTTATTTACTGTATATCATATTAATGTTCCCAATAAATAAATACAATCAATTTCTGGAGGTTTAAAGTTATGTCTAAGTATATAGTTGAAACTTATTATACATGTTCTTTTAAAATTGTTCATAAACTTAGTGAATTAAATGAAAAAAAACTTTCAGAATTAGAAAATCGCAAAGATGGAGAAGTTGAAATTATTGACGTAAAACTAAATAATAGAAAAACTAAGACTGTCGATCATAACACCACAATATCAAAGGAAAAGTCTCAAAAAACAAATATACCTAATATATCTAATATAGTTAATGAAAAAGTAGCCTCATCAAAAAAAGTTCAAGATACAAACGAAACAAATAATATTGCTGTTAAAAAATTTATTAAAAAAATTAATGAAAGATCAAAAATGCCCGATAGAAGAAAAGGCTATATACAAAAGGTCACCATCGGAGATCACAAAATCTATTTGCATACGGGTGAATATGATGACGGTAAAGTTGGAGAAATTTTTATAGATATGAATAAAGAAGGCGAGCTTGTTAAAGCTTTAATGAATAATTTTGCAATTGCTATTTCATTGGGTCTTCAATATGGAGTGCCGCTTGATGAATTTGTTGATGCATTTATAGAAACTAAATTTGAACCTTCAGGAGAAATTAAAGGTAATGACAGAATATTAAATGCATCATCAATACTTGATTATATTTTTAGAGAACTTGCTATTTCCTATTTGGGAAGAGAAGATCTTGCACATACACCAGCTATAAATCGACCTAGAGAAGACAATGTTTCTTCAGATGATAATGAAGATGCATTTTTAAAGTTAGTTAAGGGTATAACAAGCAAAGGTTTTGTTAGAAACAAGTATAAAGATACCTTGGTTGATCTTAGTAACGTAAGAATAAATTTAAAAAGCAACAAATAAATAACTACTTTTTTTTAATGTCTACTTTTAAACTTAAATCTTTGAGTTGAGATTCGCTTACTTCAGAGGGAGCATTCATTAGTAAATCTTGAGCATTTTGATTCATTGGAAACAAAGTAACTTCACGTATATTGCTTTCATTCGCCAAAAGCATAACAATCCTATCTAGCCCAGGTGCCATTCCACCATGAGGGGGTGCTCCATAAGAAAGCGCTTTTATCATACCCTCAAATTTATCATCCACATCTTTTTTTTGATAGCCAGCTTTTGAAAATACCGCATAGAGCAAATCAGGTAAATGATTTCGTATTGCTCCAGATGATATTTCATATCCATTACAAACCAAATCATATTGGTAAGCTAAAATTGTTAAAGGATCTGTTTTCTCGAAATCTTTTTTGATTACTTGTGGCATCGAAAATGGATTATGACTAAAAACAACTTTTTTTAGTTCTTTATCATATTGATACATTGGAAAATCAACTATCCAACAAAATTCAAAATTATTCTTATCTATTAATTTAAGTTCATTTCCCAACTTCTGTCTTGCTAATCCTAAAATTTTTTCTACATTTTCTTCAATATCACAAGAAAAAAACAGTGCATCACCATCATTTACTTTACATTCTTTTGATAAATTATTTATTGCATCTTGAGAGAAAAATTTCCCAATTGGGCCTTTGGCAATCAAATTATTTTTTTCTTTTTCCAACATTATATATCCTAATCCTTTAACACCTTCTTGTTTTGCCCATTCATTATAATTGTCAAAAAAACTTCTAGGTTTTAATTTGGTTTTTGGTGCTGGCAAAGCTCTTACAATTGAACCTTTGTTTATTAACTTTTTAAAAATATCTAATTTAACATCTTCTCTTTTAAAAGTTTCAGTAACATCATATATTTCAATTGGATTTCTTAAATCTGGTTTATCAGTTCCATATTTTAACATAGAATCTTTATAAGTAATTTTTCTAAAAGGTGCTTTTGAGACTTTTTTATTTTTACCAAATTTATTAAACAATTCGAAAAAAATTGGTTCTAATGTTTTAAAAATATCTTCTTGTTCCACAAACGACATTTCTAAATCTAATTGATAGTGTTCGCCTGGACTTCTGTCCGCTCTTCCATCTTCGTCTCTAAAACAGGGGGCTATTTGAAAATATTTATCAAAACCTGATATCATTACCATTTGTTTAAATTGTTGTGGCGCTTGTGGTAAAGCATAGAATTTACCTGCATGTAATCTGCTTGGAACTAAAAAATCTCTAGCACCTTCTGGGCTTGATGCTGTAAGTATCGGAGTTTGAAATTCTAAAAATCCACTGCTAATCATTTTGTTACGTAAGAATGAAATTATTTTTGACCTTAAAATAATATTTTCATGCATTTCATTTCTTCTTAAATCTAAAAATCTATATTTTAATCTTGTTTCTTCTGGATAGTCCTGTTCACCAAAAACAGGCATGGGTAAATCTTTTGACTCTGATAAAATTTCTAATGACACAACATGTACTTCTATCTCACCAGTTAATAAATCTTTATTTATTGTTTCGGAAGTTCTATTGACCACTTTTCCTGAAATAGTAATAACAGATTCTGGTTTAATTTTTTCGAGAGTTTTAAAATTTTTATTACTATTTTCAACAACACATTGTGTTAAACCAAAGTGGTCCCTTAGATCGAAAAACAAAAGATTTCCATGGTCTCTTTTTCTATGAATCCACCCAGAAAGTTTAACCGTACTTCCAGTATTTTTTTTATTAATTTCTGAGCAATTATGTGTTCTATATTTATGCAAAGTGATTCCTCTTTAAAGATTTATATCATTTTTAACACTTCTTTAATCAATTTTAAGCTAAAAGGACTTCCTTTTTTTAAAGAATATTTGTCCAAAGTTAAAATAAACTGAGATATTTTTTCATAAGACCTATCAATTCTTTTTATAATGTAGTCTATATGCTTTTTTTCAACCTTAATTTGTTTATCAGAAAAATTTTTTGCAATAATGACACTAATTAAATCATCACTTGGAAGATTTATTCCAATAATTAAACTGCTATTTATCCTAGAGGTCAAATCTTTTAATTTAAATTTATAAGTATTAATTGCTTTGTTTGATGTAATTAAAAGATATTTATTGTCTTGAGTTGCAGCGTTCCATAAATTAAATAAATATTTTTCTGAAACATTTTGATTAAGATTTTCTATTATTAAAGCTTCTTTAGTTTTAAATCTAGATATTGTTTCATTATTTAGTTTTAATGAATCTACTTCAAGACATGAAGTTTTATTTTTTAACAAAGATGCTAAATGTGATTTTCCAGATCCACTCGGTCCAAAAATATTAACGATTCTTTTGATCCACTTTGGCCAACTATTTATATAATCAAAAGCAGTTTGATTACTAGAAGAAACATAAAAATCTTCTTTTTTATATATTTTACTAGATGGGAATTTTAAAATTAGTTGATCATTCATTTAAATAAATTTGCCAAAATCCTTGGTCGTTTCTTAATTGATATCCAAATTTTGATAATTCCGTTCTTAGTTTTTTTGGATTTCCATAATAATATATTTTAAAATATGAACTGATGGTATTAAACTCATCTAATGTATATTTGTCAATTATACTAACTTTATAAAAGATATCTTTAAGTTTGTTTAATTCACCAAGGTTTCTGTGTTCATATTTTAATCTTATTGATAATGGCATCAATAAGTTTACTAAATTTTCTTCTTTCCAAATATCTATTATTTTTAATTTTAAATCTTTTAAAACAAATTCTTGATCAGCTTTTTTTTTTATATTTTTTTTTGTATGCGTAATATTTTTGTTAATAATATTATTGTTAAAATTTATTTTTAGATGAATATTAAAATTTTCATTGTTATAGTCTATTAAAGCAAAAACATAATTATTAATGTCATATTTGTTTATAAGTGAATTTACATCAAGATCTTCTATATTATTTTTCATTTTACTTATTTTTGAAATATCTTCTAAATCTTCCAATGGTAAAATAAATTTAATTAATTGATTTTTTACAACAATTTCTGACCAGCGTTCATAAAAAAAATTATCATCATAATTTTGAGTTTCATCATTTACATACAAAACAGGAAAAAAAACAGCAGTTATATTTTCAGGTTGAGAAAACGAAATACTTTTTTGACTTAAATATTTTTTTATTTTAAATTCACTAAAAGTTATCTTGGTGTTTGCTTCATATATATTTTTGCTGTAACTTTCTTCTAAAATTTGAAAGCTACTTACTAAATTTTTAATTTCCTTTATTTTTATATCGCTAACTTTTTTTAAATCCCTTGTAAGTAGAATTTTATTCATAAGTATTCTAAACGAATCTAAAAAAGCTTTGTTTATATATTTGTCTCTTGAAAAATTTAAATCAAATGCTCCTTTGACTTTAACGTTATTTATAGTAAATACATTTTCTTCGCTTAAGCTTTTTATGTTTGAAAAAATAAGAAATATAGATGCTACAAAAAGAACAAAAATATACTTTTTTAGAAAACTGGATACATATTTTAATAAATAATTTTTCATGAAAAAGAACTATAATACTTACAAAAAAAGCGGTGTTAATATGGCAACCGCAGATAAGTTAGTAAATTACATATCTAAAATATCAAGAAAAACTTACAAAAAAAATACAGAATTTAAATCTTTCAAAAATATAGGAAGCTTTGGTTCAATTTTTGATCTTTCTCTATCAAAAATGAGAAAACCTGTAATTGTATCTTCAACAGATGGTGTTGGAACAAAGCTAGAAATAGCAGAAAAATTTAAAAAATATAATACTATTGGAATTGATTTAGTTGCTATGTGTGTAAATGATTTAATAGTACAGGGAGCTAAACCTATTTTCTTTTTAGATTACATTGCAGTAAATAAACTCAAACTAAAAAAAGTTAAAAAAATTTTGGATGGAATTGTAAAGGGTTGCAAATTATCTGATTGTGCATTGATAGGTGGTGAAACAGCTGAGATGCCAGGTACATATGGGAAAAATAAATTTGATTTAGCTGGATTTGCCGTTGGAGTAGTTGAAAAAAATAAACTATTAACAAAAAGTAAAATAAAAAATAACGATATTATTCTTGCTGTACCCTCATCGGGAATCCATTCAAATGGGTTTTCGTTAGTAAGATATATTTTAAAAAATAAAAAAAGTTTTCATATAACAAAAAAAATAAAAAAACAATTACTTGAGCCTACTAAAATTTATGTTAAAGAATTAAATAAAATAAATAAGCAAAATTTAATTAATGGTTGTGCCAATATTACTGGCGGTGGATTATTTGGTAACTTAACAAGAATAATCCCTAAAGACTTTTGTTTAAATGTTGATTTGTCAAAAATTAAAATAAACAAAGTTTTTAAATGGTTAAAAAAAAATAGAATAAGTGATTCTGAAATGTTAAAAACATTTAATTGTGGTGTTGGATTTTGTTTAATTGCAAATAAAAAAAATGTAAATAAAATAAAAAAAATATTTACAAAAAAATACGAGCCTTATGAAATAGGATTTGTATCAAAAAATAATTTAAAAATTAAAACATATGAAAATTTAAAATGGTAAATAAAATAAAAGCTTGTATTTTTATTTCTGGCAAAGGTTCTAATTTAAAATCTATAATTAAAAGTTCTAGAGATTATATTTTTCCAATAAAAATTGAATTAATTATATCAAATAACCATAAAGCTACTGGTTTAGATTTAGCAAAAAAATACATGATACCATATAAATTTTTTTCATCAAAAAATCGAAAAACCTTTGAAAGAAAATGTTTATTTGAAATTAAAAAGAGGAAAATTAAATTTATATGCTTGGCTGGATTTATGAAAGTTTTATCTAAAAATTTTATCAAAAGTTTTGGTTATAAAATTGTAAATATTCACCCATCTTTGCTTCCTAAATACAAAGGTTTAGATACACACAAAAAAGTATTAAAAAACAAAGAAAAATATTCTGGTTGTACTGTGCATTTTGTTTCTCCTAAACTCGATTCAGGAAAAATTATTTTACAAAAAAGAGTACGTATAACCAAAAATGAAACGCCATACTCTCTTAAAAAAAAAATCTTAATTGCAGAGCATAAGTTATACCCTCAATCAATAATATCAATTTTCAAATAAATTACTTAAAGAAAAAATCAATTTCTATTTTGCTATTTTCTAAACTATCCGAACCATGAACTGAATTTTTATCAATAGAAACACCATACATTTTTCTTAATGTGCCATCTTTGGCTTTTAAAGGGTCAGTAGCGCCCATTAATTCTCTGTTTCTTGCTATTGCATTCTCTCCTTCTAGAATCATGACTACTATGGGTCCAGATGACAAGTAGCTACATAATTGATTATAAAAAGGTTTAGTTTGATGTACTTTATAAAATTCAGATGCTTCTTCTTTAGTAATTTTAACTTTTTTACTTTTTAAAATTTTTAAATTATTTAGTTTAAAAAAATCCTTTATTTTTTCGTCTAAATTTCTTTCAACTGCATCAGGTTTAATTATTGAAAGAGTTTGCTCTAAATTACTCATAATTATCTTCTACAAATTTATTTAATAATCTAACTCCATATCCAGTAG
>MDSW01008347.1_pt1 | contig 16587 bp, 19 predicted proteins | sample 811171 | NCBI WGS metagenome assembly MDSW01 (sample SAMN05326641, study PRJNA326480) | marine metagenome | isolation source: seawater | place: Atlantic Ocean: North West | collected 2012
CCTGAATCGCTCTTCGTCATCGACCGTCCAGACGCACACGGCCAAGCCTTCGCTTTGCGCTTCGTTGAGACGAGACTGACTTACAAGCGCATCAGCAGGATGCAAAGCGTTAAAGCCCATGGCTAAGCAGTACTCGATAGCTTTCTCAAAATTCTCGTCAGCAAACAAATACCCAATCAGAATTTCTGAGTCAAGTTCACGAATTGTTTCAAGACAACCTCTATCAAATGAAGAGACAAGAATTCTTTTTTTGTAGTTTGTGCGAGCCTTTATAACCCTTAACAGCTCTAGAAGTCCTCCCTTATTTTTTGCAAAGCTTTGGTCATCAACGTCATTTTTTATTTCGATATTCACAAAACTTTTTCCACAAGCATCAAGAGCCGCAGGAAGTAAAATCACAGATTCGGGCAGCGAACTAGCCACCACCCGGGAAACATCGCGTCCATCGCGTAATTGTGGGTCATGATGAACGGCAAGAGAGCAGTCTGCGGTTAAGCGAACATCAAGCTCCACTCCATCAGCACCAAGTCCAATAGCTTTAAGAAATGCTTCTGCTGTATTTTCTGGAAAAAAAGAGGAAGCTCCGCGATGAGCAAGAACTAAAGTCACTGTCTCTAAACCAACTTTCAGTAAGTAATAAAAATCTCTTGTCTAGGCTTGAATGCAGTTGTAAGATCATAAGTCGCTGAAAAAATATTTTTTACGGCGTAGATCTCAGAGAATGAATCTGCAAGCTGTCCGTATCTAACATTTCTCGCCGCACCCTAAAAGCCAGATCTTGATAATGAGAACTTATAGCTTGCGATGAAATAAGCAAGCAGCACCCGGAGGAACACCCCATATGACCACCAGAGGAACAGTACTTCTTGAGAGCAGCTTATGGCAGAACCATGCCAAATGCAGAGATGTCGACCCTGCGGTTTTTTTCCCAATTGGTAGCACTGGTTCAGCTCTACGAAAAATAGCCGCCGCCAAAGCTGTATGCGAAAACTGCATCTGCGTCGAGGTGTGCCTCGATTTTGCTTTAAAAACTAATCAGGACTCTGGAGTTTGGGGTGGTGCTTCAGAGGAAGAACGACGCCAAATTCGTCGTGAACGAAATGCTTCCTTGAGGAACGCAGGGTAAAGAACAGGAATCTCAGTTTCTGTTAGATTGCTCAGCAGGTGCTATCGGTACCTGTACTAAGGCTTCTGAGCCTGATGAATCAGCCCTATTTCGCATTGTTATGCCTCCACCTAATTCAGAGCTAGCTAACGCACGGATAATCGAAGTTCCGAGCCCTCGCTGTTCTTCTATGTTGAAATTTGGAGGTAATCCAATCCCATCATCTATTACTTTCATAATTAACGTGTTAGCTTCCGGCCTCGACAAATGAACTTCGACTGTGCCTGCTAAGCCATCGACCAAGGGCGAATCGCTTGGGAACGCATGATCTACAGCGTTTTGAAGTAATTCATTGAGAACCACAGCTAACTGGGTAACGACGACTGAAGGGACTAACCCGACATCGCCGTGAACTGAGAACTCCACCGGTCTTTCTTTAGAAGTAAAACTATCTTGTGCCGTTCGAGCTAATAAATGCGCCACTTCGAACAAGCTAACGTCATCAACTGAAACGTTTGCTAGTGCTTCATGCACCAGAGCGATCGCCCGAATCCGTCGCACCGACTCCTCTATCGCAATTTTCGCCTCGAATGACTCGAGACGTCTTCCTTGCAGTCGCAATAAAGAAGAGATCGTTTGGAGATTGTTTTTCACTCGGTGATGAATCTCACGAATAGTTGCATCTTTAGATAAAAGTAGGCGATCTCTTCTTCTTAACTCCGTAACGTCTCTGAGTAAAATAATGGTTTCACAAGGTCCGGAATTATCAAAAATTGGAACGGCCATGGCCTGAACAATCACTTCAGATTGTTCTATCTCATGAGCGACAGGAACAGTTGCGGCAATGAGGTCACTGATGACTTCTTTCTCAAGTTTTAAATGTTCTAACTTTCGTCCTGTTACATTTCCAACTACACCAATTCGGTGAAGGTTACTGAGAGCATTCGGTGAGATGTACTCGATCCGAGCGCCTTTATCCAGGACCAAAAGACCATCTCCGACTCTTGGCACTTCATCTAAATTGACATCTTCGTCACGGAGCGGGAATAGTCCTGCTGAAATCATTTCTGAAAACCGCGCGAATGTCTCTAGATAGTTACGCTCAAGTTCGCCAAAATCTCGTTTCTCCAAAAAGTCTGGTGAAACCTCACGACTTAGCACCGCTATCACGTCAGGTCCAAAGACAATTGGAATAGAAGTTACCCTAGCAAGTCGATTACTCGGCTTTATCGGCACTTCACCCTCGACCGTATGTCCAAGTTCATAAGACTGAAATATTAGCGGGCGCTCGATATTGTTGACTTTCATACCAACATGGTCATCTTTGTACAAAGTTTGACCGGTTGTGGGTCTGATTTGACTGACGACAGCGAACTTTTTACTTTCAAGTTCTGCCGGCACGAATAGAAGCAAATCTGAAAAAGACAAGTCTGCAAGCAGACCGAGCCAGGGAACAAGTCTTTTTAGGTGAATCAACTGCTCCGAAGTAAGTGCTGATCCAAGACGGTTCAACTCGGCAAGTGTAGGCATTAAGCATCAAAATAGCCGTTAGCTAGCCGCGGAGCGGTTTTAACTCAACTATTCTGCAGAAAAACCAATACGCCTGTCTGAGGTGCTACCTAACTCGACATAGGCAAGTTGGGCCGCAGGCACGCCTATTTGTCGTCCATCACGGTCGGTTAGCCACAAGGTTCCTGTTTTCGCAGCTATTGCCGCTTCTACGTCTGATCTCACGGCGGCGGCAGTTTCATCTGCTACTTCAAGACTAAGTTCTCTCACTACGTTCATAATACCGATTCGGATATCCACGCAAATTTCCTCTTCAAAATATTGTTGGGAACCTCTGTTGGTTTCTCTTAAAGTTACTTTACGGGTAGACGCGACCAGGACCACTAAGAACTACAAGAGAGCTGTGAACATCCAGGCTTCGTTCGTGCCCAATCAGGGCGTAATTCCGCGTATTTTTCATTACTTACCTGGTCATCGTATGGATGCCTCATAACATCCAGTAATTCATTTACCGGCTCGTTGTTCCCAGATTCAGCCTGTTCAATTGCTATTTGACTCAGATAGTTACGCAAAACGAACTTAGGGTTAACCGCGTTCATACTTTCACGACGCTCACCATCGTGAATATTTAGTAAACGTAACCGAGCGGTATAAGCATCGATAAACGTCTGTATCTCACTTTCTTTCTCCAGATTCAGCTCTTCTGGTCTGTAATGAGCTTTTTTGAGTGGTTTAATCCGATCATCTGCTCCAATCGCTATGTCACTAGAAACTTTTGCTAATTGCCGCCAAAAGATGGTCATGTCGGTCTCGGTAATTTCCAACACTTTGAGCGCCAAGTCAGCTATCTCTTTATTTGGTTCGTCACCAAGATTCGGCAGACCAAGTTTGGCTGCCATCATCCCAGCCCACTTTTTTTCATACAAAGTTTTGTATTTGTCTATGGCGGCTTGTAACGGCTCAACCTCGCCTATGAGCGGGTAGAGTGCATTCGCTAATTGAGCTAAATTCCAATGAGCAACTTGCGACTGGTATCCATAGCGGTAACGCCTTTGGGCGGCATCAGTCGTGTTTGGGGTCCAATCTGGGTCATAGTTGTCCAGCCAGCCGTAGGGTCCATAATCAATAGTTAACCCAAGAATTGACATGTTGTCGGTATTCATTACTCCATGAACAAATCCGACTCTCATCCACTCAACAACCATTTCAGCAGTACGAGACACCACTTCGTTTAAAAAGAGGACATACTTGTCGGGGTCATGGACATCGATCTCTTGAAATTGGGTTTCTATGACAAAGTCAGCCAATTTTTTAAGGTTCTCAATATCATCCCGAGAAGAAAAAATTTCAAAGTTACCAAATCTGATAAAGGACGGAGCGACTCTACAGACAATGGCTCCTGGCTCAGGCTTCGTGTCGCCGTTGTAGAACATGTCTCTCATCACAGCATCTCCGGTTCCAACCAGGCTTAACGCTCTTGTAGTCGGAACTCCCAGATGGTGCATCGCCTCACTGCATAGAAACTCGCGAACTGACGATCGCATTACAGCAAGACCGTCTGCGGATCGAGAATACGGAGTAGGTCCGGCTCCTTTCAGTTGCAGCATCTGATGCTGCCCATTTACATCAACTATTTCCCCTAGTGCGATAGCACGACCATCACCTAGTTGCCCTGCCCAATGCCCGAATTGATGACCGCCGTAGCACATCGCATGCGGGTCCATGCCCGGCAAATTCTTTGCACCACTCAGAACTGCCGCCATATCAACGTCACCATCTGTCAACGGATCTAGACCGAGCAAAGCCATCATTTCTCTGCTATGAGCTACCAGCTTCGGGTCTTTAACTTTGGCAGGAATTACTCGAGAATAGCAGGCGGCATAGACTTGCCGTTCTTGGTTCTCAGTCTCGCTATCAGCCGGTAAAAAGTTCGTGAAACGGTTCTCAAAGCGAATCTCTCGAATAGTTCCCACCTTAAACTCCTAAAATTTGATTGATCAAGAAGAGGCACAACTGGTTCACTAGCTAAGCACTAGAGAAGTTTAAGTCCTTCATTGTACCGTCTCGTTGGAAGATGCTCTTCTTCTAGAAGGCGAGCCATTTCAAAGAAAACCTTAGATGACTCATTTTCTGGATCTAATACAGTAATCGGGCGCCCGCTGTCTCCCCCTTCGCGAAGAGCGGCGACTATAGGAATCTGCCCAAGGAGCGGAACCTCTAGTTCATCAGCTAATTCCTTTCCGCCTCCGCTGCCGAAAATTTCATACTTTTTACCATCATCGCCTGTGAACCAACTCATGTTTTCAATTACCGCTCTGACTTGTAAATTAACTTTTTCCGCCATATAGGCAGCGCGCTGTGCAACTTTTTGAGCTGCTGGCTGAGGAGTAGTCACCACAATTAACTCCGACTTTGGCAAGAATTGAGCTAGAGACAGTGAAATATCTCCGGTCCCAGGCGGGAGGTCTACGAGCAAATAATCGGGATTATCCCAGTACACATCCGTCAAAAATTGTTCCAAGGCCTTGTGTAACATCGGTCCACGCCAGATGACCGGTTGGTCTTCACGAGCAAAAAAACCCATTGAGATACACCGAACGCCATTGGCTTCCACTGGCACGACCATTTGGTCGATAACAGCCGGAGGGCGATCCACGCCAAGCATTCGAGGAATAGAAAATCCCCAAACATCTGCATCAATAATTGCAGCGCGGCTTCCTCTTTTCGCTAATGAGATAGCAAGATTTGTTGTGACACTAGATTTTCCAACGCCACCCTTACCACTTGCTATCAGCAGCACCCTAGTTCGATTCCCAGGCTCAGCAAACGGAACGGCACGACCTTCCGCATGGCCATGGCTCTGTTGGCTTCCAGCTGTAGCAGAGGGGTCACCGATTAGCTGTGAACGCAACGCTGCTTGTTCAGCTTCATCCATAACCGTAAATTCAACAGCTACGGAGTCAACTCCGTCTATCTGCCTACTAGCTTCTACTATTCGTTGCTCGAGTTCATCGCGAACCGGCCAGTCTTCAGACGGAAGGGCAACGATAACCTGCGCTGCTGCCCCAGCAGCGCTGGCAGCCCGCAACATGCCCATTTGAAGCAAGTCAACTCTTAGCTCAGGGTCTATAACAGCTCCGACTGCGGAAGCTAGCTGATCATCAATTTGTGACATAGAAAATGCTCCAAGCATTCGGCGGCGACATGCACACTGCTAAACACCGCCATACCTTAGAATCTACTCTTACGGCCGTTAACCTACTCACTCAATCTTTCTTCTCATGACCTAGAAAATGTTTCCATCGTAGCCCTAACGTTTTTTTCGTCGAATCCAAGGATTTGCGTGGGATTAAAATACTTTAAATCTAATCCCGCATACCCACTTCATCATTCATCTCTGTGACGAAAAGTCTTAGCTGATCAGCCATTGCCGGAGGCGGGTCTAACGACAAAGCGGTCTCATACATCAGCACCGCACGTTCTAAATCTTTTTCAACGTAACGAGCTACGTATCCTCTAAAAACATAGGCATCAAATTTTTTAGGCTTATTTTTAATTACCCTGTCAAGATTTCGAACACCTTCTTCTAGAAGCTCCGGGCTATCAATCCGAACTAGAATCCACCCTCGGAGTGTGAGTGCATCGAGATTATTGACATCGTTTTCTAATATTTGGTCTAGCTGCCTTATGGCCTCCAAGATCTCCTGCGCCTCTTCATGCAACCTCGCTGAAAGAAGCAATGCTCCGAAAGAATCTGGGGTATCTCGCAAAATTTCTTCGACGACCAGCCGAGAACTATCAAATTCTCCCTGAAGAAAGAAATTTTCGGCCTCAGCCAGGAGAGCCCTCGGTGACTTCTCGATCTCCCCAGTAATTGTTTCGCCAGGTTGACGCAACCCAGAATACTGTGCAACAAAAACTCCTGCCATAACACCCAAAGTGATGATTAGACCCAGATAGATCAACCTACTTTTTTGAGGAGCAGCTGCGGCATCTAAAGTTTCCACTCCTTCTGCAATACGCTTCGATACGGCAGCTACTCGTGCTATGTAGTCATTTCTAATGGTTACATATTCATGCTCATCCAAATCACCGTTTCTAATTTCAACATCCAAATCATCTAAGGAATTGAGCAGAAAAGAGCGCTCCTCTTCTAGTCGAGCAAGTTGATCTATACGCCGACCTGATGCTGTCATGGCTCATCACGTAACTTTCTGACTAACTCTCGATCCTCTTCAGTAACTAGCTTCCCTCTACCCGAACGCCACTTTTTAAAAGAACTAATTAAAACTCCGACAGCCAGAACGGCCACAAGAACTGGAATTGTCCAGACTAGAGAAGAGATACCAGTCCCAGGTGGCTTAGCGTTAACATCTTGTCCGTATTGACGAGCGAGGTATGCGTGAATTTCTTCATCAGTTCGATCTTCCTCAACCAACTCATCTACTTGCCTCCTGATCGCCGCAGCAACTGGCGCATTGGACTCCAGAACATTTTGGCCATCACAAACCGGGCATAAGGTATCCGCCTTTATCTCATATGCACGCTCAGCTATCGTCGCTGGCACGTCATCGTTTGTGATTGCCATAGCCAATGAAGCAACAAAAACTACTAATACGCTTAACCATCCGTACCGTTGCAACCTGGACATAATCAGTTTTTCGACTCTCTTCCTATGAGATTGATAACCTCATCAACCCCTTCTAGCGAAATCTCTCCCTGCCATTTAGCTACTACCGCGCCTCCTGGACCTACTAAAAAAGATTCTGGCGGTCTCAGAACGCCGAACGCTACAGCCCATTGAGCGCCTTCATCAATGACTACCGGCCAATCTCCGCCCAATCTTTCAAAAAACTCTCTAGCATCCTTCTCAGTGTCACCAAATGGCACGCTTATGACTACCCCATCATCGGCATGCTTCTTCGAAAACGCATCTAGCTCAGGATGTTCACGCTCGCACGGCACACACCAGGAAGCAAAAAAATTTACTAGTACCCACTTAGATTTATGCTCATCAATCGAGAAAACATCACCATTAAAGTCAACTCCTGAAATATCGGGAACTAGTTGACCAATCACATTGCTTGATCGAAGCGCCTCTCCCGATGAAGTACGAACAGCAAGCACTCCAAGTACTACGACCATCACGAACCCCACGGCCCATGCCAAAAAGCGAATAGACCCAATATTTTTAATCATCAGAGTTTGGCCTCCAGTCTCTCTGAGGATGACGAGTCTTCTTTCTCTTCTTTCGCTAGTTCGCGACGATTTGGTATCAGCGCTGAGAGGGTCCCTAAGCCAATTAACGCACCCCCCATCCACATCCAGACAACGAGTGGCTTGATTAGGACGCGCAGCGTTATACGGTCCATACCTTCGTCAGGAATAGCTGCCAAACTTAAGTACACGTCATCAATCCAACTAGTAGCTACTGATGGAGTGGAGATGGGCCTTCCGAAAGTTGGGTAACGGGTAATTGCTGGAGCGAAGGTTCCCCTTCCTTCTACCTTGACCTGGGCGCTAACTACGCGGTTAGGACCATCAAAATAATCTCTAACGCTCACAAAAGTAACCTCATGTCCCGCAACAGAAGCTGAATCTCCGGGCTGCAAAACAAACTCTCCTTCTTCACTAAATGCAGTGCTAGCAATAAAGCCAAAAGCGATTAGCGCAATTCCAATGTGCGCTATCATTCCCCCACCAGTGCGCCCAATTATTCCTTTCCAACCATGGCGTCGAGTACCAATTAAGATTTGATGAGCCGCCGAACCAAGAGTTGAGCCACCCAATCCCAAACCAAGCACCGGCCACACGCCGTGCGCTCCCAGCGATATTGACAATGCCATCGTCCCAACGCCACATGCCGCTGGGCCCAAAAGCTTTCCGGCAAGGGTCGTAAACGAAGTTGATCGCCAGCTAAGCATTGGAGAAACACTCATCAAAGCGAGCAGAGCCAGTCCAATGGGCATAAGCATTCGGTCAAAGTATGGACGTCCTACCGCTATCTGTTCATTGCTCACCGCTTCGACTAGAAGCGGAAAAATGGTTCCGAGCAGTACAACAAAAGCGAATAATGCGAACAGAAAATTGTTAGCTAAAAACGTACCTTCACGCGAGAAAGGTGAGTCGATAGAACCTGGAGATCTAATTCGATCGCCTCTCCAGCCAATTAGAAAAACCGAGGTCACCACTATGATTGCAAAAAAACCTAAAAACAATGGGCCAATACTCGAGGCGCTGAACTCGTGGACGGAGTCAATTACGCCAGAACGAGTTAAAAAAGTACCAAAGATTGTCAATGCAAAAGTAGCTAGCAATAACGATAGGTTCCAAACTCTGAGCATTCCACGGCGTTCTTGAACAATAACTGAATGCAAAAATGCCGTTCCTGTCAGCCATGGCAAAAACGACGCATTTTCTACGGGATCCCATGCCCAGTAGCCGCCCCAGCCTAGAACTTCATAAGACCACCATGCCCCTAACAGAATTCCGATGCTGAGACATCCCCAGGCGATCAGCGTCCACGTGCGCGTGGCCACTAACCATCCCTCACCGAGACGGCCGGTAATTAAAGCACCAACAGCAAAGGCAAAAGGGACCGTGAAGCCCACGTAGCCGAGATATAACATCACGGGGTGAATTGCCATAAGCGGATGGTTCCGCAGCAGAGGATTCAACCCCTCTCCATCAAGAGGAACCGAAGTTAGAGTGTCGAATGGGCTAGCGGGGCCTATCAAAAGACCGAAGAAGAAAACACAGACGGCGAGCATCGTCGCTAACGACCACGCCACAAGTCTGTCATGAATCTTGGTTCTGAAGCACCAAGCAGCAGCAGCCACATAGCCACATAGTAAAAGCGCCCACAACAATAAGGAGCCTTCGAGAGCGCCCCATAAAGTAGCAATCTTGTAGATAGTCGGTGTCTCTATAGTCGAATTTCCAGCGACATAAGCTAGTGAAAAATTATTTTGTAATAGTGCTAGTTCCATTGCTCCGACGGCTATCACGCAGCCGAATACCATCAGCGCTACCCAAATTAGTGACCTTTTAAAACCGGAAGATTTGCGTACTAACAAAGCTAAAAGTATCTCTATCAATCCGCAAGAAGCGCCTACGAGGCCCAATGCAATGCCTAAAAAACCTATGGATGCCGTCAATGTTTCTTAACTTTCTTCACGAAGATCTCGCAGAAATTCACATGACATCGCAACATCATCGGGAATCGATTGTTCAAGACGTTCCTCGTTAACTGAAACATACTCATTCGTATGCTTTACAAGCATCCGGTCACTCAAAAAATAATAGCTTTCTGAGCCATTAATATTTTCAACCGCTCCCTTGGTCCATCGACCTTCAAGTACAACCGGAATCCATGGAGAGCTAAATAATTCTGGTGGGTCAGTGATATGTCGAACCTTGGCTACTTCACATTCGTGAACAATTTCGAAAACGGTCACTCCCTCATCATTTATAACTGTACCTGGTATTACTTTGCCTTGTAATCGAAATCTCCTCTCGCCAAGATCTGCCCGTTCTATGATTGCTTCGTCCACATTTCTGAAGAATAACGTCGCATTTCGTAAACCTTGAATCGCCGCGAATCCACCAGCGATAACCAAAATTAATGTCGCAAAATACACTTTTATTCTGCGACTCTTGAGCTGGTCGCGTCGAAATTTGTCTTGATCGTCGACTTCATGACGTGGACTTAGATCCATCAGACTCAATCAGTCTCATCAGTTGGTGAAGATTGCGAACCTATACCAATTTCTTTGCCGATAAGGACCCCTCGACGCACAATCCACGCAGCATAAAATCCAACTGAAATAATAGTAACGGAGTAGCCAACAACAATGGTTCCTATATTGCTCACAGACTATTTTCCGATCTTCGTTCTCTCAATTGCTGCAGCAGCAGCTCTTCATCACGCATCTCTTCTAATCTAATTACTCGATACCGGTGAATCATCAACCAAGTCGCGACAAACGTGAAAGTTAAAGCTGAGTACATCAGCGTCCAGTACATGTCTCCGGTTATTTCAGGCCGACGACCGACGCTTAGACTCGCTTTCTGATGGAGCGTCCGCCACCAATCGACCGAGAAATGGACAATCGGTACGTTCACAAATGAGACGAGAGCCATAATAGCAGCCCGCTTCGCACGGACTCCCGGGTCAGCCGGAAGTCGCCGAAGTGCTAAGTAACCCAGGTAAGTCACAAACAGCAACACAGTGGTAGTCAAACGAGCATCCCATTGCCAATAGCTTCCCCAAGTAACTTTTCCCCACAACATTCCAGAAAACAAGGTGAGGCCCGTAAACACAACTCCAACTTCGGCAGCTGCGCCAGCTAGGCGATCATAGTGACGTCCTCGGTCCGCCCGACGTTTATAACGCAATATGAACAGACCGCTCGTGCAGGCTGTGAGACCAAAGGAACCATAAGCAACCCATATCGATGGCACATGGATATAAAGCATTCGTACAGCGTCACCTTGCACTACATCAGCTGGAGACACGATCAGAGCCAAAAGTAACATAACAAGGCTCGCGCCCACGGCGATGGTGGCAAGCACTCTCGTTGTCGGTGTCGCTGTCATCGACATACTTTTCTTTAGTTCAGGAGTCTCCAGGTCACTACCATCAACCATAATTTAGCCATCCTCCAGCAAGGGTCCGAACGAAACAAGACCCAGAGACGTGTATACCGCCGTAATTACTAATAGTAAGCCAGTCCAATTCCAACCTGGAGCTGAACTCAGCCCAAGCGCAACCTCATGAGCACGAGTGCCCGCAAGCAGCACCGGAGCAAGAACCGGTATTAACAACAACGGCAGAAGTGTGCTCCGAAGTCTAATACCTGAAGCGAGAGCCCCAAAAAGTGCGCCACAAACGGAGAACGCAAACGTTCCCAGAATGGTCGCCGATAAAAAAAGTAGCCAGTCAACTACGGCGACGTCAAACAAAACAAAAAGACCAATTATCAGAGCGAATTCAAGCAAAAATAACTGAACTATAAGACCAATCACTTTCCCGAAAAAAATTGATTGGGGAACAAACCCAGAAAGCCGAAGCGCGTCGAGATTTCCATCTTCAGTTTCTACATCAAAAGTTCTTTGGACGAGAAGCAACCCGGTGAATAGAACTGCTACCCAGAATAAACCAGCCGAACCTAATCTTAGTAACTCCACATTTGCGTCAAATGCAAAGCCGAAAACTACAAGAATTAGCAGCCCTAAAGGAGAAACTTGTCCTAAAACTACGTGAGCTCTTCGTTCTATAATCAAGTCTTTTCGCGCTACCAGGAAAGCATCATGAAACATTGGTGCCTCCCACTACCTGACCTCCAAGAATAGAAATAGATCGGGTGGCTATTTTTTCTGCCCGATTAATTTCGTGGCTGGCAAATACAATTGTTGCGCCTGCTTTCGCTGCATCTTGAAGCAAAGAGTCCAAAAGATCTCTCCCTTCCGAGTCAAGACCGGCATGAGGTTCATCTAATAACCAAAGCCTCGGCCTTCGCAAAGCTACTGCAGCTATTGCTACTCTTCTCTGTTGACCAGCTGACAGACTCTCTGTCGGTAGCTGCAACAATCGCTCCGAAATTTCCATTCGGTCACAGATAGAACGAATATCTCCATCGTCCGCTCGAGCTGCGAGGGCGCGAAAACTAAGTTGATCTCTAACCCATAAATCCGAGTAGAGATGATTCTGGTGAGCCACAAATCCGATGTGCTTTCTCACCTCTTGATTGCTCGCTAGCAGGTCGTAGCCGAGAACTGAGGCTTTACCTGAAGCTATCGAAAGTAATCCGCTGCAAACCCGAAGAAGGCTCGTTTTACCAGCCCCATTCGGACCTCTAAGCAGAACTATCTCGCCTTGCTCGACACAAAGATCTAACCCTGCCAGAACTGGATACTGTCCCCTGAGCGCTATTACGCCAGAGAAGTCAACAACGGAAGGCATGTAACTTTAAGGCTACGCCTCACCTGTCGTTACAACGACACTTCGTCTCCGGATTTAAAATTACTTTAGTCCTTGCAAATCAGTTATATCGAGAGCGTCAGGATGGGTTAATAACTGCGACCACATCACCTTCATTTATGCGGTCTTCTTCCGCGACTCGCAACTCCGTTAAGGTTCCGCTAACAGACGCAACAACAGGAATCTCCATTTTCATTGACTCCAGAATCAGCAGCTCATCGCCCTCTGAAACAGTAGCCCCCACTTCCGCAACAACTTTCCAAACGGTAGCTGTCAGCTCTGCACGAACCTCCATTAGGTCGCTCCTTCTATATTGTTATTCATTCAGACAACGTTGAACCTAGCGCTCTGAACAAAGCCTCGCTGAACATAGTGAGGAATAGCGCCCCTATTTTGGACCCAAACTCCACTACTCTCAGTAGCGATGTATCTCGTACCAGTCTTTTTTTTAATCGGCGCAGCCACCGGTTTATTTGTTCGGGGTGCTTTCGACTATTTCTTGGCTACTCGCATAACTCTGTGGCCTCTTGCAGCGGTTAGTGCTTTGTCCTTAGCTGCCGCAGGTTCTACCCCAGATATTCCCTACCCAACAGTCTTTGCCGCTTTTGCACTTACTATGGTCAGTGCTAGTTGTGTCCTGAATCTTCACCTAACCGGCAGCTTTATTATCTTGGTGGGCAGTCTCCTCAATTTAATTCCATTAATTCTCTACGGATATGTACCGGTTAGTCCGGAAGCTATTTTCAATGCCAATATTGTAGATCAAGCGTCTCTTGATCTTGTGAGGCTTGGAGCGACTCGCAGTTTTGAAACTGGCGATGAAACTTTTAAGTTTTTGGGAGCAATAGTTCCTATACGCTCCGTTAACGAGGTCTTTTCGTTTGGTGACTTAATCGTGATGGCTGGATTACTGAATCTTGGTTTCAGGCTATTTTTCCCGCTTCGAGAGCCATCGGATAACAGTGATGACTTCAGTATCCTTAATGGCGACGACCAATTAGATCCATTCAAAGGCTACCAATCAGGCTTCGACAATATTTCTTGGACCGGTACCCAAGAATCAGTTAGCAGCCAAGACGCAGAAACCGCTGAAGGAGACATCGACAATGAATGAAGACCCTATTCTTCGGACTCGAGCAAAGCTAGGACTTCTCGCCGAACGCGCCAAAAAACTCGGTTATCTTCTTTTTCTCGCAGCGCTCATTATTTTTGTTATTAGTTTCACAACTGAATTCAACGCAGCTTCAACGTCCACAATTGTCGCACTCCTCATAGGAGGGTCTGTAATTCTGGCACCTTCAATTATTCTTGGTTACGCGGTAAAAGCAGCTGAACGCGAAGACCTTGGCCTTCCTCATGGCCACTAGAGAATTGCTAAGGATTGGCCGAAAAGCCGAGAATCTGAGAAGATAATTTGTATCAAATTCTTTCTTTTATTCCTCAGACCAGGTGGCGTCGGTGAGTAATCGACTTCCCGCAGCAAAACGCAGAAAACAATTACTTGATGTCGCTATGACGGTTTTTGCTGATAACGGCTATCACGGTGCTTCTATGAATGACGTAGCATCGACAGCTGGCGTTACCAAACCCGTTCTGTATCAACATTTTCATTCTAAACAAGACCTGTATTCCGAACTCATTGATGATGTCGGTTCTCGTCTTTCATCGATTGTTGTAGCCGCTGCTAAATCTGCTAACGACCCTTTCACTCAAACAGTGGCAGCTCTGTCCGCTTACTTTAATTTCGTTGAGAAGAATCAAAGGGAATTCAAATTACTATTTGGTCGGGGAGCAGCTCGCGAAGAAGACAGAGTAAATGGGCCGCAGTTAGTTGAAAAAAGAATGGCCGAAGTCGCTGAAGCACTTCTCGACGGGCTCAACCAGAATGTGAGCGCTCGACAGACCGCCACCGTAGCCAAAGCTATAGTTGCGATGGCAGAAGGCGTTTGCAGACATTGGATTGCGCAGCAAGACGATCGCATATCGGCAGATGAACTCGCCTTCGAAATCGGATCACTTATTATTCATGGTCTATCCGGCCTAGGTCGTTAGGTTAATTGTGAACACAGGGGCGCTTGACGGTATTCGAATAGTTGATCTAACTACAGTTTTAATGGGACCCCTAGCGACACGAATGCTTGGAGATCATGGTGCTGACGTAATCCGAGTTGAAAGTCCAACTGGCGATTCCACACGAAATGGGCTACCCGCCCGCAACCAAGGAATGTCCGGTTTCAGCCTGAACCTTCAGCGCAACAAAAGATCACTCAGCATTGACTTAAAGTCAACTCATGGGCACGAAGTCATGATGAAGCTTATTGCTTCGGCTGATGCTTTGGTAACTAATATGCGATCGCAGGCGTTAAAGCGTTTAGGTCTCGATGAGCAAGAGCTCACGACAAAATTTCCGGAGCTTATATATTGCCGCGCCAACGGGTTTGGAAGTGGCGGCCCGTATAGAGATAAAGCAGCCTATGACGATGCCATTCAGGCTGCGTCCGGTCTTTCGGGCCTTATCGGTTCGGCACAAGGTAAACCAGGCTATGTTCCGGCAGTAATCGCCGACAAAGTAACAGGCCTTCATATAGTTCAGGCGGTAATGGCAGCTTTACTTTTCAAGGAACGCACTGGCAAGGGCCAGCACATTGAAGTCCCGATGTTTGAAACTATGGTCACCTTTAATCTTGTGGAACATTTACGCGGTCCAGTTTTTGAACCTTCCGAAGGCCCGTTTGGCTATGAAAGGCTGCTCTCGAAATCTAGAAATCCAGTTGAAACATCTGACGGATTCATGTGCATTCTCCCGTACACAGACCAAAATTATAAAGATTTTTTTACTTATATTAGCTCTCCAGAACTTGCAGACGATCAGCGTTTCCAGGATCACAACAGTCGGATCGAACATACCGATGAGCTCTATCAGCTGATCGCTGATGCAGCGGTCGAGCACACGACTCAAGAATGGTTAGATTTTTGTGACGAACGATCTATCCCAGCCGCAGCTGTTCTTGACCTCAAAAATGTTCATCTTGATCCACATCTTTCCGAAGTTAATCTGATGAATCTTGTCAAGCATCCGAGCGAAGGTATGTACAAATACGTTAGGGACCCAGTCGAATACTCAGAATCCCCGACAGAACTTCGCTTTCACGCTCCTCGTTTGGGCGAACACACCAAAGAACTATTAGCTGAACTTGGATACGACAAGAAAGACATCGAAGAGCTCATCGCTAATGGTGCCGTTGTTAGTGAATAAAGTCTCCAGCCGGTTGCAGATCACCCTGCCGATGGATCAACTAAAATTTTTACTGCCTGGATTCGGCGATTGGCCAAACCGTCAATAGTCTCGCCGAGCTCATCAAGATTTATAATCTCATTTCGCAGTGGCGCTACCAAGATTCGCCGATCAAGAATCATTCCCGCTGTCGCTTTCATTTCTTCTAGCGTGAACACCATCGATGTATAAAGAGTTATCTCTTTGCTGATCCAACGAATTGGACTTATCGTCGCGTTTTGGCTAGTTACGCCAACCAGGCAAACACCTCCTCCTCGACGAACCATGTCTACCGACTGTTGCATAGTCTGCGGAATACCCGCACAATCAAAGGCTAAATCGGCTTTGAGTCCCCCATTTACTTCACTCAGGATCTGACTCAGTTCTTCACCAGGGGCCACCGCGCGATCAAGTCCAAGAGTTAGACCGAGTTCTCGCCGGCTCTCATCAGGATCTATAGCTATCACCAGCCCTGCGCCAGCTGCTCTAGCGCATTGAGCTGTTAACAGCCCTATTGCTCCGGCGCCGACGATACATACAACATCGCCTATACGAATGTTACTGCGCCTTACAGCATGAAAAGCCACTGCAGCCGGTTCGATGAGAGCCGCATCTCTGACGTCTATACGTTCAGGTATTTTAATTACGCGCTCTGCAGTTACTTTCAAGAAAGGCGCAAAACCTCCGGAGGTTGACCCCGATGATCCTGCATATTCA
>MDSW01121939.1_pt1 | contig 16586 bp, 20 predicted proteins | sample 811171 | NCBI WGS metagenome assembly MDSW01 (sample SAMN05326641, study PRJNA326480) | marine metagenome | isolation source: seawater | place: Atlantic Ocean: North West | collected 2012
ACACTTGGATTCTTACAATTTTGGATTTTTGCAGACGAAAAAGAATCCCTCCTATGTCTTCTAATAACAGTTGCTTGCGCTGGTTTTGGGATGGGTACTATTTGGCAATTGCTTTCCGTTTCGGCCTCTCAAAACGTTCAGCCTGATCGAATAGGATCTGCTTTGGCTTTCGTTAACTCGATACAACGTGTTGGGTCTTCTTTTGGTATTGCTCTAGCAGCGACTCTTACATTCAGCGAATTAGGTCAGCCAACAGTTGCTTTATACAAAAGAGGTGTTGGTTTCATAGTTATCGTCTCGATAATCAGTCTGTTTCTAACTTTTGGATTGCGGGAAAATAAGGATAAATCTGATTTAACTACTCACTCGAATCAGAAATAATAGTTTTCTGACGTTTCCATGACTCACCGTCGTATTTACGCACAACTCTCGCTGGACTGCCAACAGCAACCGAACATGAGGGAATTTCACCTGTTACAACTGAATTAGCCCCAATAACCACATGATCTCCTATTTTTGATCCAGGTAAAATTATGGCTCCAGATCCTATCCAACTGTTCTTCCCTATAGAGACAGGTTGTTCACTAGGTAGTTGTTTTCCAATTGGCAATTCAAGATTCTCGTAACCATGATTTTGATCAGTTATATAGACGTTCATTCCTGTAAAAACATCTTCACCAATTTCTATAGATAGATGCCCAATTATTGATGTGCCTCTCCCTATTAGACAACGGTCTCCAATCCGAACAACAGGATTAGTTACCATTTCTTGACCAGGGCCCATTCCTGCTGACAAAGTGACATCTGCTGCTATCAATACATCTTCACCTATCCATATCCATTTCTCGCCGAAGCCTGAACCTGTGGGCCATGAAATACTTGAACCTACACCAAACTTTCCAAACCGTTTTGAACGAATATCTTTTGGTCCAATTACAGCCAAACGTGTCAAAAATTCTGAAGTTGTTCTTATAACCCCGCCTATTAGCGGTCTAATGAAACCAAAAAGTGAAGTCATGAACTGACCCTACATAGAACTATTCGATGTCATACGGTAATTCATGAGGAGGAAGAGGGGTATTCGACTGGTTCCATACGCTAAGTTCTTCTGAATCACACTTAGGACAAAGGTATACGACACTAAGCGACTGAATCGAAAGTTGCGTCCCGCGAGACTTATCTACTATTGAACGGACCGCTGCACGTAGATCTCCTGATGAACAAGAAGAACACTTAGGAGTTAGATCTCGTTCCCATTTTATTTGACATGTCTCGCAAGTCACTTTGACTTTTTCTGTATTTCCAGATTCTTTTGAGTCGCCTCGAAGGTTTTCGTCTTCACCGCAATTCGGGCAAACTACTTCATCCGTAGACACAGTTTTGACACTTATTTTTTTCTAAGGACTGCTACCCAGCCGCCTATATTAGCGCCTGGGAGATGGTCGCCGTATTCTTCGAAAAGCAGATCGGCAACACCCTCTTCACAAAGAGTTCTGATTTTGTCACCTACAGAATCACCTTCCCAGTAGTGTTCGTTCAAACCGACTACAAGTAAACCGTTGCTTTTTATGACTCTAAGCATGTGGTGTAAAGCTTCAGTCCTGATGTGTGCAAAAGCTAAGACACCGACCGCAGAAACTGCATCATAAGTCTCTGCGCCTATCGCTAATTCTTCATTTATGTCAGCTATAAATAGTTGTCGATAAGCATTTGTATGTTTGGCCTTTTCAAGCATCGCAGGAGAAAAGTCACAGCCGTCAATGTTTTTGAATCCAGAATTACTTAGAGCTAATCCTGAAAGTCCACTTCCGCAACCAATATCTAATACATCAATTTCTTTACTGGTTGAATATTGGGCTAGAGCAGTAGCGCATCTCTCTGGTTGAGCATAATCATTTTCTGTTATCTCTTCGTCGTAGGTCTCAGCCCAAGCCTCATAATGAGCAAGAGTTTCTGCTTGTGTTTCAAGCTTATATGTCTGATTCAAAAACTTTTCTTCAGTCATTTCCCCCACCCTTACCATTAACACTATCCAAATAGGGTAATTAGGAGAAGGTAATAATTGAATCATTTGGACTTTAACCGCAATTCCCTATTCCCTCGTAGACTAAAAACATCATGTCATCAGACATGAATGAATTAATGTAAGGAAATAAAAGTTATGCCTACAGGCACTGTGAAATTTTTTCTAAATGAAAAAGGGTTCGGATTCATTTCCGTAGATGACGGAGAAGACATATTCGTCCATTATTCCAATATCGAGGGTGATGGATACAAGAGTCTTGATGAAGGACAAACCGTTGAGTTTGAAATCGGTGAAGGTAAAAAAGGCCCCGAAGCCTTGAACGTAAACAAAATCTGATAATTAAAATCTTAATTTCGTTCTTTTAACCACCCCAAAATAGCCTTCTGAACAATTTCTGGTTGTTCTGGTAGAAGCGCGTGTCCAGAATCAGATGGACCCTCATAACATCACAAAGAAGTTATTTTAGGAGATTACTGAAAATCGCCAGCTTCTTCTTCCATCACTACGTCCCAACGATCCATACATTCAAGACATCTGTATGCAACTACATCCCCTGGTTCAATTTCTTTTTCTGGATGTATCAGTAGTTTGCATTTACCACCACAATCAACGCAAATAATCGTTTCTGGAGCTTTCATACCTTTACACTACTTCTTGCCCACTGTCTCTGTTGCATGAGTTTTTTAGCTACTGTTATCCGATGCCCAATGAAATAAAGAAATGATATTGACAATCCTTCATCCAGGAGAAATGGGCATTTCTGTGGCTGCTGCTGCAATCAGTTCAGGACATAGGGTTCTATGGGTTTCAGAAGGTAGGTCTGAAGACACTAAAAGCCGTGCTTCGTTTCAAAAGCTTGAGGACATTAAAACACTTTCCAAAATTAGTGAAAGCGAAATGGTTTTCTCAATCTGTCCCCCGCAATCAGCTATGGAAGTTGCGAAAGCTGTTTCAGAAACTGGGTTTGAGGGGCTATATATGGATGCAAATGCAGGATCTCCAGAAAAAAAACATCTAATTAATGATCTGTTAAAGGCAAGTAATATCGACTTTGTAGACGGTGGAATTATTGGACCTCCAGCAAACTCAGAAGGATCTACAAGACTTTACGTTTCCGGTGAAAGATGTGATGAGATTAAAGATATTTTTACAGATGGTTTTTTAAGCGTTCATTCAGTTGGACATGAGATAGGCAAAGCTGCTTCTTTAAAAATTGCTTATGGTGCCTGGACTAAAGGTTCAAGCGCACTAATTCTTGCTGTTAGAGCTATGGCAAAAAATGCCGGTGTTGAAAAAGATTTGCTTCACGAGTGGAGCTTGTCTCAACCCAATGCTGAGGCGATGACTTTATTGTCAGCAACTTTAAATTCCCCGAAGGCTTGGAGATTCGTTTCAGAGATGAACGAAATTTCTGAAACTTTTGCTTCGCACGGAGTTCCGAATGTTTTCTGGGATGCTGCTGCTGAAGTTTACGAACGTTTGACAGATTTCAAGAACCTTCCTAATGACCGAGTGGATATAGATTCGGTTCTTCAAAAACTTATTGAACCAAATGGAGACATTTAAGCTCTTTGAAATTAGACTCCGGTAATATCGAGTTTTTTCTTGTTGGAAAACCATAAAACTATTATTCGGATTTGATTTTAATGACTGAAATTAACGGAACTTTTGAACCATCCTTTGCAGCAGTTGCAGAAGCTTTTGAAAAAAACTTCGAAGAAGGAGATCTAGGTGCATGTTGTGCTGTTTTTGTAGATGGTGAACTGGTTGTCGATCTTTGGGGTGGAGTGGCCGACTCAGAAAAAGGAAACATGTGGGAAAGAGACACAATCGTAAATGTATGGTCAACAACAAAAACCATGGCAGCAATCTGCATCTTGATGCTTTTTGATAGGGGGCTAATCGATCTAGATTCGCCTGTTTGTAAATATTGGAAAAACTTCGCTCAAAATGGAAAAGAAGGGGTCCTTGTTAGCCACCTTCTTTCTCATTCTGCAGGATTGCCAGGATTTGACGCCCCTATAACTGAAGACCAATTATTTGACTGGGATTACACATGCAATCGTCTAGCATCTCAGTCAACCTGGTGGGAGCCAGGAAGTACATCGGGTTATCATCCAATGACTCAAGGGTGGCTACTTGGAGAACTCTTAAGACAAGTAGATGGGCGCACTTTAGGAACTTTTTTCAGGGAGGAAGTCGCAAACAAAATCGGTGCAGATTTCCATATCGGATTGGCCACCGAACATTTTGAACGAGTTGCTCTTTTGGATACTGATTCTGTTGACGGGCCTGTGCTTTTGACAGATCAAGCGCCCCACCCTTTTGTAGAGCGTGTTGAGAAACATGGAAGAATGGGTGCAAAGTTAGCTAACACTGACCGTTGGAGAAGCTCTGAATTTCCAGCTGCAAATGGACACGGCAATGCACGCTCTGTTGCCCTTGTTCACAGTTTGATTGCACAAAATGGCAGTTCCGACAACTTTAAACTTGTTTCTTCTGAAACAGTTGACAAGATTTTTGAAATCCAAACTGATGGAACAGACCATATCCTCGGCGTTCCAATCCGTCACGGCATGGGTTTCGGACTAAGAAGTGACCTAATGCCTATCAGCCCTAATCAGAAAGCTTGTTTTTGGGGAGGCTGGGGAGGCTCTTTGGCGGTAATCGATGTTGATGCAAATATGTCATTTGCTTATGTCATGAATCGCATGGCTCCCAGTCTTCAACATGACATGAGGGCAGGTCGTCTACTTATGGCAACTCATGCCGGATTACCTACAAGGTAACTGACCTTCTAGATGGACCATTCATCGACTCCAAAAATACCTTTCGGTATTTATGTATTGCTGGTCTCAGCTTTTTTCGCATCATTATCTCAGATCGGTCAAATTACTATCATCGGCAAGCAGGTATGGGACATGACTGGAAATCCACTTGATTTAGGTTTGATTGGTGTTGCTGAATTTTTACCAGTTGCCCTTCTTGCACCAATAACTGGATCAATAGCTGACCGTTTTGATCGAAGAAGAGTGCTCGCTATAGCTCTATCAGGCGAGGTGCTTATTTCCATTCTTCTCTTTTCCTATATCCGCACTGACCCAACCTCTTTAAAGCCAATTTTCGCTTTAATTCTTTTATTTAGTGTCTTTAGGTCTTTCGCTATGCCCGCTAATCGAGCTCTCCCCATTGATCTAGCCCCACCAGGAACTGTTGAGAGAGTAGTCGCTTTAAAAGCATTATCTTTTATGGGCGGAACCATTGCCGGTCCAATTCTCTTTAGTTTTCTATTCGTGGCTGACATTGCTCTTCCTTACCTGATGGCTGCAATAGGCCTTTCAACTGGGATAGCACTTCTTACGTTTGTTCCGAAACCTCCGATCGTCCAATACAAACCAACTGGAACAAAGCAAGTAGTAAAAGATGCTTTTGAAGGTTTGCGTTTCATTAGAAAAACTCCAATTCTATTTGGGGCTGTAAGTCTTGACCTTTTCGCAGTCTTGTTCGGTGGGATAATTGCTTTACTCCCTGCAATAGCTGAACAACGTCTAGGTGTTGGGGCTGTTGGGCTTGGGTGGCTCCGCGCCTCGGTGGGTATCGGCGCTGGGATAACAATGCTTTCTCTTTCATTTAAACCATTGAAACGCAACGTGGGTAGAAGACTTATTCAAATGGTTGGAATTTTTGGAATAGCGACCATAGCTATCGCCATGACAAGAAGTTTCACTACTGCTTTGATTCTTATTTTTATAGCTTCATCAGCTGACGCTGTTTCGATGTTTATACGTGCAAGTCTTGTACCTTTAGCTACTCCAGAACAAATGAGAGGACGAGTGCTCGCTGTAGAGAGCGTCTTCATTGGTGCATCTAATGAACTAGGAGCCGCAGAGTCAGGTTTTACTGCTGCAGTATTTGGTTTAGTAGGTGCCATACTTTTCGGAGGTGCCGGAACTCTTTTGGTTGTTGTTTTATGGTGGCGACTTTTCCCTGCTCTGCGTTCTGTGGATAGATTTGAAGACGTAAGAGCTACTTAATAAGTGTTCAAATATAGAAAGTAAGAATGAATAAAATAGATAACAAAACTTTAACTGTTCTGTCTGACCACACTTCGGTGGTCGAAGTTTCTTGGGTTGATAGCAGGCCATCTGTCAAGAAAACTGACGTAAAAGAAATTTTAGGATGGGAGCTTAAAGATGAAGGTCTCTGCAAAGGAGACACTTGTGTTCCTGTACCTTCAAATTCAACTTCCAGCTCATCAGGTTTAGTCGACCTGTTAACGCTCGCCGAAGCACTTGGATTCTCAACTGTTGTAGATGTCGAAGCAGGGTTTCTTGCTATTGATTGCTTCTCTTCGCTAAGGCAAAATGCTCTTTCGGAACGCAAAGCTCCTGACTTAAACCTTCCAGACCTCGATGGAATCTTACGATCTCTTTCCGAATGGAGCGATAAGAAAAAGTTACTTGTAGCTTTTTCAAGTTGGTGAGGATGTGCTTTTGATCTGCCAGGTTGGCAGACACTATTTGAAGATTTAAAAGATGAAAATTTTGTCGTTATAGCAATCGCTATAGATGAAAACGTTGAAGCAATCAAAGAACTTGCAAAGGAAGCAACTTACCCAGTTCTAATTGACGCCAACCATCTTTTCAGCGACCTTTACGCAGTTAGTAATGTGCCAACTGTTATTTGGGTTGACGAAAACGACATTATTATTCGACCAAATGCTGGTGAATTTGGTAGTGATACTTTTGCTGAATTAACCGGCATTTCTTGTGCAGACCACATGAATCAAGTCAAAAGCTGGGTTAAAGAAGGTGCCATTCCTGATGATGCCAACCATATTGTTGAAGACTTTAATCAAAATGAAATTACAGCTCGTCTACATTTCAGAATTGCTGCTAATGCACTTAGAGTCGGACTTAATGAAGTTTCCGAACAGCATTTTACAAAAGCAGAAGAACTAGCGCCATTGGATTTTACGATCGTACGGGCATCCATGCCACTCCGTGGTGGTAATCCGTTCGGAGAAGAGTTTTTTGATCTTTATGAGAGGTATCAAAATGCCGGATCTCCTTATCATGGTATTCCACGTCAAACGGCAAGATTGGGGAAAAATGACTAAGAACGTAATTGTCTGGGGAACTGGAAATGTAGGTCGACTCGCCATAAGGGCAGTCGCTTCTCATAAAGAATTAAATCTAAGCGGGGTGATCGTTCACAGTGATTCCAAAGTCGGAACTGATGCTGGGAGTATCGCTGGCATAGATGACTTAGGAGTTATTGCTACTAAAGACATTAAGATTGCGGAATCGTCTGATATCGACGCTGTTATTTACACTGTAAATGCTGATTTTCGTCCCGAAGAATCGTTATCAGAAATCCTTCCCGTACTTAGATCTGGGACAAATGTAGTTTCAACGAGTTTTCATCCTTTACTGCATCCCCCATCGACACCTGAGCCCATGAGTTCACAAGTTATCGAAGCATGCGAAGAGGGCGATTCTTCTATTTTCGTTTCCGGTATCGACCCTGGTTGGATAATTGACATTCTTCCTATTTTTCTAGCCAGTATGGGTTCAAATATTACCGAAGTACGTGCTCAGGAAATTGCCAACTATGCCGGATATGACCAACCTGATGCTGTTAGATTTTTATGCGGTTTTGGACAACCAATGGAATACGACGCACCCATTCTAACTGATTGGGCTCTTATGCAAGTTTGGGCACCGATGATCAGAGTTTTAGCTGATGGATTTCAAGTTGAATTGGAAGAAATCACAACTGAAGTTGATAAACGTCCTCTTGAAAAAGATGTCTTCGTTGAAGGAATGGGAGATTTCGAAACTGGGACTCAAGGTGCGCTTCGTTTCGAAGTCAAAGGGATAGTTAACGGCAAGCCTCTTTTAGTAATAGAGCACGTAACAAGAATTGATGATGACTGTGCTCCCGAATGGCCAAAAAACAGTCCAGAAGGTGGCTTTCATAATGTGATCATCACCGGAGATCCTTGTCTGACAGTTTCGGTTCATGGTGAAGACCCAATTGACCCTGGTGCTGCGTCAGGTGGCAATTTCACCGCAGCTAACCGAATTGTTAATGCGGTAGTACCAGTTTGTGAAGCTAGTTCTGGAATCATTCACCCACTAGACCTACCGACCAATTTGGGTTCTTCTCAGATAAAACAATAAGAGTCTTTTACAGAATTGAAGGCGTTGGGTTATCTATCCCCAAATATTTAGCCAATGAAGCAGTAACCATATTAGGTATGGCTGGATTTGAGTCTTCTTGCATAAAGCCGGCATTCACAAGACGGTCTCCTAGTCGTATGAAAATAGAACAGAATCTCATTGTGGCAAAAACCTCCCAATAATGAACATCTCTGCTGGCTTCTCCAGTAAATGTTTCATAGATTGAAATCATTTCCTCTCGGGTCGGATAACCCTGCATTCTTTCAACACCCATGTCGTCAAAACTCATACGGTCAAACATTAGCCACCATCCAAGATCTGCCTCTGTAGGCAGAAGAGAACACGCCTCCCAATCCAGAACTGCGGCTGCTTTATAATTTTGCCAGATGATATTGCCAATTCTTGCATCACCCCATGAAAGGCCAACTCTTTCATCTTTTGGATCATTTACCTCCAACCAGTTGAATGCCTCATCTAAAACAGGATGTTCCCTACCTTTAAGCTCTGATAAGGAATAGTTTCGCCAAATATCTATCTGAGTCTGCGTGGTCGGCTTTCCTGTTCCACTGCAATCAAGCCAATCGAGACCGGCTTCTTTCCATTTGATTGAATGGATTCCTGCCATCGCTCGCAGCCCATCTTCAACAAGAGTTTTCCTATCCTCAGGAGTGGAGGAATCAACCAGAAAACCTTCGACTGTATACCTAGGATTGTCACTGGGTATCTCACCTTCAACAAAACCCATTGCAAAAAAAGACCTCCCGAGAGGTTCGAGGTTTTCCTCGAACCTCAACAATTCAGGCATCGGAGCAACTTTTTGATCTGCAACAGTTTGCATAATTTTGTGCTGCAAATAACAAGACTCTTCAAGACCACTGCGTTGAACAGGGAACATGCCACCATCTTTAGGTTCAATACGGCCTACAAATTTTTCGCTTTGCTCTTTTCCCTCTTCCTCCCATTGAGCTTTGAAAATAATTGTTTCATTGGAGAATCCAGTCGCTACTGGAATATCCAGTTCAACAATCTCAAGATTATTTGCAGCAGGTTTTTCTTTAGAAAGATAATTTTTCAGAGCGCTTTCATAACCCTCCTGATCAGTCGGTAACATTTGTCAAACTTTCTGCTAAAACTTTTCGAGCCACCTTTTCTCCCTCTTTCATCAAGTTGGGTACATTCTCAAAATCAATGTCTAAATCGCCATCAGGATCTTGGAGACTTATATGTATTACTTTGACATTTTTTGGCACGTCAGCCCACTCTTGTCGCGACAATTCAGCTGAAGCTGCACGAAATCCAATCATCATCAATGAAATCGCTGTCTGTTTTTCCGGTGGCAGGAATCTTGTTGCAACATCTAAAACAATCACTCTTGTCGGTTTTAATGAAACTGCCTTCCTCAGCGGGATATTTGAGACAACGCCACCGTCCAAATGGTAATCATCGTCATCTAACTGGACGGCAGGTAGGAGTCCTGGAAGTGCCGCAGAAGCAAGAAGTAAATCAACGCTAGGACCCTTATCCCACCAATTGATTAAACCTGTCGAGGCGCTTGTAGTCCCTAAATGAAAAGGGATTTCTGTCTTGCTTAAGTCCGTCGAAGGAACATGTTCTTGAAGAAAACTTTTTAACTTCTCACCTGTGTCGAAGCTAGGTTTTCCTCTAAGTATTGACGTAACTCGTCGCAGGACATTTCCACTAATTGGAGGGTCTTCAACAATATCAAGCCAAAGTTTCTCAAGTTCTTCTACTCGATTGAGAGTTGGCTCACACGCAAACCAGAAACCGTTAAGAGCACCTATAGAGACTCCTACTATTTCATCCGGTTTTATTCCTGCTTCAGATAAAACTTTTAGCATTCCTATTTGTGCGGCGCCTCTGACAGCACCTCCCGAAAATACGAAAACCGTTTTTGGTTTTCTTTTTGGAGCCCAACGAGGTCGATTAGGAAACTTCATAGATCAGTATCAAGGTAGCTTGCTTGATGAAGAAAATGCATTACTTATTTCTGTAACGATCAGAAAAAGCAGCTATCACAGATGTAAATCCAAAAATAATAATGAGAAATAAAACAGCTTTTGTTTCTATAAGTTCTGTAATACCTAAAACGATTGAACCAAACAACAGCACAAGGGTCAATAAATGGGATCTTTTCATGCTTTACCCTTAATCAAAGAGTCAATTGGTAATTTAGTTCTCTCTTGGCCATACTGCAGATATGCGGGTCCAGGTATCTATAAGAGCTTCAGGTATCACCCGTGTGTTAGCTGTAACAGTAGTAAAATTTGTATCTCCACTCCAACGAGGGACTACATGCACATGCAAATGATCAGGTACTCCAGCCCCAGCTGCTACACCTTGATTCAAACCCACATTAATTCCCTCAGGAGAAAATACTTCCTGCAGCGTTGTTGTAGCATCAGTAACCATTTTCCATAAAGAGTCGTGCTCTTCACTGCTTAACCCTGCAAGGGTCTCCACTGGTCGTCGTGGAACTACCAGAAGATGCCCACTGGTGTAGGGATAAACATTAAGCAGAACCATTGTTAGTTCTCTTTTTTCTATAACAAAAGTTTCTTGATCTGACAGCTGGCTTTGATCAATACCTTCAAACAGGGTTTTTTCTGAATTGTCTGAATCGTTTCCGCTATTGTTCAAACTCAAATATTCTTTTCTCCATCCAGCCCACAAATTTTCTAGTTTGTTCAAATTTTCTTCTCCACTTCTTCATTTAAACGAAGTAGAAAATTTTGTATTGATAAACCACGTTCGGGTTCATCATTGTTTCGAATGTTGTCAGCGACAGTGTTATTTTTTACATCTTCATCTCCAACTACCAACAAATGAGGAATCTTTTCAACTTTTCCTGCTCTAACTCTTTTTCCAAGAGGTTCATCAGCAATATCAATACTGACTCGGAATCCTTCATTCTCCATTTCAGCCAAAAGCGACTCTGCATAGTTTTGATGTTCTGCTGCCACAGGCAATATTCTTACCTGCTCAGGAGAGAGCCAAGTAGGGAAAGCTCCTGCATAGTGCTCTATTAAAACCCCAATAAATCTTTCTATCGAACCCAATAATGCTCTGTGTATCATCACGGGTTGATGCCTAGCCCCATCGGTTCCTATGTATTCGAGACCGAAACGGTCAGGGAGATTAAAATCTAATTGAAGAGTGGTAAGTTGCCATGGTCTACCAATCGCATCATTCACATCCATGTCAATTTTAGGGCCGTAAAAAGCACCCCCTCCTTCTTCAATAATGTATGGAAGTTCTTCTTTTTCAAGTGCCTGCCTTAATCCTTCTGTGGCAAGGTCCCATAATTCATCATCACCCACAGATTTCTCTGGAGGTCTTGTCGAAAGTTTTGCTTGAAAATCAGTAAAACCAAAATCCCTAAGCAAGGAGAGACAAAAAGCTAACAATGAGGATAACTCTTCTGGAACCTGCTCACGGGTGCAGAAAATATGTGAATCATCTTGGGTAAACCCCCTGCTTCTAAGGAGTCCGTGTACAGCACCTGAGAGTTCATACCTGTAGACAGTTCCAAGTTCAAAATAACGCGTTGGTAGATCCCTGTAACTACGTTGTGAACTTTTGTAAACCATTACATGGAAGGGACAATTCATTGGTTTTGGATAGTAAGTAGCTCCATCCATTTCCATAGGTGGGTACATGCCTTCGGCATAAAAGTCTAAGTGTCCGCTGGTCTCCCAAAGAACTGATTTAGCTATATGGGGGCTAAATACAAAGTTATAACCACCATTTTCATGTCTAGTGCGACTGTAATCTTCTATCACCTTTCGAATCAATGACCCTTTTGGATGCCACACAGCAAGTCCTGGACCTAGATCTTCTGGCCATGAAACTAGATCCAGTTCTGCAGCTAATCGGCGATGATCCCTCTTCTCGGCTTCAGCTAGCCTCTCCAAATAATCATCTAAATCCTTTTTACTCGCCCATGCGGTTCCATATATGCGCTGCAACATTGGCTGCTTTTCATCACCCCTCCAATACGCTCCAGCAACTTTTTGCAAAGCGAAATGGCCAAGTTTTCCAGTTGATGGCACATGTGGCCCTGTGCAAAGGTCAACAAAATCTTGACCATTTTTGTAATAGCTAATAATTCCTTCCGCTGAGGCTTCATTTGAAATTTCACTATCTATCTCACCGGTCGAGACTCTTTCAATGATTTCTTTTTTGAACTTGTGCTTTCCAAAAAGCTCTAAAGCTTCTTCTGATGGAATCTCATGTCTTTCAAACCGCTGATCTTCTTTCATTATCTCACGCATGCGCTTTTCGATATTCGTCAAATCGTCTTCTGTGAAAGTAGCTCCGTCTGGGAGTTCAAAATCATAATAAAACCCATCTTTTATGGGTGGACCTATCGCATATGTAGCACCTTTCCAAATGCTAAGAACAGCTTGTGCTAAGACGTGCGCAGTTGAATGCCTTAAAACGTATAGGCCATCTTCAGTATCTGGAGTTACCACTGATACCGCATCCCCATCAGAGAGTAGTTTGCTTAAGTCTTTTGTTTCACCATTGACATTTAAAGCAATAGCTGCTTTAGCTAAACCTTTGCCTACATCAGCTGCTAAGTCCGCACCTGTGGAACCTTCGGGCAGAGCACGAGTTGATTCGTCTGGGAGAGTAACTTTTATTTCAGCCATATAACGAGGTTAGCTAATCAGAGGGTAAAGATTCAGTGTTTTTAGTACTTGAACCAGTAAATATCTAATTTTCTTCAATGCCTATGAATCTCAAAGCTGCTCTTGTTTTATATCGACTATTCAATTGGAGGATCACAGCACTGAAAGCTTCAATGGCAGTTGCATTCGACAAACCTCCTGCGTCTAGAGGTCGTATCCCTGGAATCTTAGATAAAAGTTCCGAGGTCACCTCTGTCGCTTTCTTATGATCAGAACAGACCAACACGTCGCTTTCGACATCTTCACCTAAATCGCCTAACTCATTAGCTGGAACATGGTGCATCGCTGCCGCCACATATGAATCCTGAATTACGGATTGGACTGTCGCTGCTACTGACCCACGTGGCGGCACTAAAGGTTGGAATTCTCCGGCAACTCTAGCTATCGCATTTGACATACATATAACTACCTTTCCATGAAGGTGTTCCGCCACAGAGCGAGCAGTTGTTGCAGCTGCATCCCATGGTGTTGCTATAACAATAAGATCTGCTTTTGCTGCATCAATATTTTCTGCAGCCGTGATTTGTAGTTCTTTTCCTGGCCATGAAGAAACTATCTCGTCTCTAATTTCCAAAGCACGGTATTTACTTCGAGAACCTACTGTGATTTCATACCCTACTGATGCGAGTCTTGCCGCTAAAGCTTTCCCAGCAGGTCCTGTTGCGCCTAATAAGCCTATTTGCATGTTGATGATCCTAGGCAATATTACGTCTCGAAACACTCATGGAATGTTTTTTATATACATCTGTCAAAGAATTAACGAATTATAGTTGTAACACGTAGCCTGTTGTTGAGAAAGGAGCTTTTACTTTGGGTTTATTAAGTGGTAAGAGACTTCTCATTACTGGTGTATTAACGGACTCCTCGTTGGCTTTTGCGGTTGCGGAACGTTCAATAGCTGAAGGTGCTGAAATCGTTCTTACAGGAGCAGGCCGCGGATTAAGTCTTACTCGTAGAACCGCAAGGAAATTAGAAAGTCAGCCAGAAGTTTTAGAATTTGATGTCACTTCAGCTGAACAAGCTAAAGACATACATTCGTGGCTTAAAACAAACTGGGGTGAAGTGGATGGAGCGCTTCATGCAATTGGTTTTGCACCTGAGGCTTGTCTAGGCGAAGATTTTATGTCAGCCACATGGGATGACGTTAAAGTCGCAATGGAAATTTCTGCATACTCTTTGAAAACTCTCGCTGAAGTAGTTTCTCCATTAATGCCTAGAGGCAGCTCAATAGTCGGTCTTGATTTTGACGCACGTTTTGCCTGGCCAGCTTACAACTGGATGGGAGTTGCGAAAGCTGCACTTGAATCGACTTCTCGCTACCTAGCTAAATCACTTGGACCAGATGGGATAAGAGTAAACCTTGTAGCAGCAGGTCCAATAAAAACTATGGCTGCAAAAAGCATCCCAGGTTTTTCTGAATTTGAAGACGCTTGGGATGGGCGCTCCCCTCTTGGCTGGGACGTTGAAGACCCTGAGCCAGTAGCGCGCTCTTGTGTAGCATTATTTTCTGATTGGTTACCTGCAACCACTGGAGAGTTACTCCATGTGGATGGTGGCTATCACTCCATTGGTGCTTAGTCCCACTCAAGATACCCATATGAAAATATGTACTTGTCTCTTTCTTCCCCTTCACTGTGGTCCAGTGGCATCTCCATAGGAATTCTGTTAGTACACCTTCTATTCACCAATTGGTAAGGATTGACTTCATTACCTCTACCTGTAGGTCCAGCATGAAATTCAAAATGTAAATGAGGTCCCGTAGCATTTCCACCAGCACCTAATTGACCTATAACATCTCCAGCTGAGACTTTTCCAGAATTTTTACCATAACGATACAGATGAGTTCCAAAATAATAGTCTCCATTTTTAGCAGTGAGCCTGTAAGACTTACCACCCACGGAATCCCAGAAAAAAATCACTTCCCCATCCACAGGAGCGTAAAGATCCGCACCGTGAAAGCCAACTAGGTCTACTCCTCTATGAATCCCTCTAGGTCTTTTTTCGTTCCATGAATCATAAAATTTTACGGTATTAGCTACAGGGCAAACCCATTCTTCTGAATTAGCTAGCTGCATCACCTTCTCGATGTTTTCGTATTTTTTCTTATCTTCCTTAAGACGTTCCTTATCGGCCGCTTCAACATTTTCTAATTTTTTAGCGCGGTCAAGCCTTATCTTCTCAACATCTTCAATCCGGTCAAGTAAAGTGCCTGCCGCGTTTTCTAAAGACTTTTCGACCTTTTCTTGGCGCAAACGGATCGATTCGAAAGTTGTCGCTAAATCCATAAGTGCAGTTGTAGTTGTCTCAATACGATTTTCGATTATCGATATAACGGCTGAAGCTTTAGAAGTAAAAAATGGGAGAGTTAGCTTGCGATCTAACAAAAATGGCGAATCATTTTCTCCCACTTCAATAAGTGAAGGTTGCTTCTCTTGTGCATTTGAATAGTTTACTGAGAACAAAAGAATACAAGAAAAAATGCTGAAAACGCTAAGGAACCTAAACATCAACTAACAGTACATTTCTGAGTTGTCTGTGTCTTGACAATCAAACACAGAAAAACGATTTTATTTGCTCGTGAGGTCAGATTCATCTTCGATCTCTCCTACAAGTTCCTCTATCACATCTTCAAGTGCCACTAGACCCAGTAGAACTCCTTCAAAATTTTTAACTCCGGCTAAATGACTACGTGATCTACGCATCTGTAAAAGCAAATCATCTAATAATAAATCAGGAGGGACTATAAGCATTCTACGAATCATTTCTAAAGGTACTGCTTCACCTTGTGCTTGCTCAGGAAGGCGGAGAAAATCTTTAACATGTAAAAAACCAAGTAAATCGTTATCGGTATTTCCAACTACTGGAAGCCTAGAATGACCACTTGCTAGGACAACCGCTTCTATTGAAGCCAAATCCATTTTCCGATCAACTGTGACCATTTCACTGCGCGGTATCATGATCGATGAAACAGGCCTTTGCCCTAAATCCAAGGCGCTAGTAAGAAGCTCATGCTCAAAACTTTCTATGAGTCCATCATCCCTTGAGGCTTTAATAACCGCTAAAAGCTCAGTCATGCCTAACGCACTATCGTTTCCAACTTGCAACTTATTACTCAACGGTCTAACTGCGATGGCGACTATTTTGTCTAAAAGCCAAATCACGGGTCTAGCACTTTGTACAAAAAATCTTTGAATCGGCATAACCCGAAGAAGAGTTCTTTCTGGGTCAGCGATAGCTATGTTCTTAGGAACTATTTCCCCAAACATCATCTGCAACATAGCTGCTATCGCTATTGCTGAGATCCATGAGGCTGTTTGTGATGCCCCATTTGGTGCACCTAAATTCTCTAAAAGCGATCTAATCAACTCGCCGACTGAAGGTTCAGCAAGAATTCCGAGAATAACGCTACTCAAAGTTATCCCTAGCTGAGATCCAGAAAGTTGTTTCCGTAAATCCTTTCGGGCTTCTAACGCTCTTTTTGCAGTTCTGGAACCTCCTTCAACTAGTTCTTCTAATCGTGAAATGCGACTTGCAACCAAAGAAATTTCTGTGGCTACAAAGACAGAGTTTACGAAAATCAGAAAAATAGCTGCCGCAAGTATTACAAAAAGCATCTAGTTGCTCCTTGTTCTTGAACTATTAGGAGAAACGATACGAAGGTTG